>FTIQ01595019.1_pt1 | contig 6611 bp, 4 predicted proteins | sample 1658441 | NCBI WGS metagenome assembly FTIQ01 (sample SAMEA3914824, study PRJEB12502) | metagenome | biome: forest; material: soil | place: USA | collected 2012-03-12 | depth 0.1 m | reverse complement strand
GTTCGAGTCCTTTCCTGGGCACCATCTTTGGTTCGATCGCATCCGGTCGAGACACCCCCTCAAAATCTGTGATCTTGTCCGGCGTTTCCCTGGAGATACCGCGTCATGCCTTACGACATTATCGGCGACGTCCACGGCCATGCCGGGCGGCTCGAAGCCCTGCTCCGCGCCATGGACTATGAGAAACACGCATCGGGCTGGCGGCATGCCGAGCGTACCGCCGTCTTTGTCGGCGACCTGATCGACCGCGGCCCGGAACAGGTCGAAACCCTGACCCTGGTGCGCGATATGGTCGAGGCCGGTGCGGCACTCATCGCCATGGGCAATCATGAGCTTAACGCCATCGCCTACGCTACGCCCGATCCGGATGCGCCGGGTCAATACCTGCGACCGCGCACTGCCAAGAATACGCATCAGCACAAGGCCTTCCTCGACGCGGTCGGGCTCGACACGCCCGTGCACCGCGAATGGATCCAATGGGTCCGCACCCTCCCCTTATGGATCGATGAGGCGGATTTTCGCGTCGTCCATGCTTGCTGGCATCCGCAATCCGTGGCCGTGCTGGAGCCATCGCTGAACGACCGCCGCCTGACCGACGACGTGATCCTGGCCGGACATCGCAAGGACAGTCCGGAATATCGGGCGCTGGAAACATTGCTGAAGGGGCCGGAAATCGAGTTGCCCGACGGCTACGGTTTTGTCGACAAGGACGGCCACGACCGCCACGCCGTACGCGCGCGCTGGTGGTTGGGCAAGCCTGAGACCTATCGCGACGCCTATATCGGCCCCGACGACGTCGTTATCCCCGACATTCCCCTGCCGCCAGGCGCGGTCTTCGCCACGCCCGACCGGCCGGTCTTTATCGGTCACTATTGGCTCAACCCGAAAAACCCGCCGGCGCCGTTGACGGACAAGGTCGCGTGCGTCGATTACAGCGTTGCGCGCGGCGGCGTCATGGTCGCCTATCGCTTCGACGGCGAAGCCCAGCTAAGCGCGGAAAAGTACATGTGGGCCTAGACTGACGGCAAAACCTGTCTGGTGCTGTTGCGGACAACCAGTTTGTGTTCGAGCGTTACGCGGGTGCGCTCGGTCAGCTTTTCGTCGAGCGCCGCCAGGACCAGTTCGACCGCCTTGACACCGATCGTCTCCGCCGGCTGGCGGATCGTCGTCAGCGACGGATTGAGGAACTCAGCCAGGTGCATGTCGTCGAAGCCCATGACCGAAATGTCTTCGGGGCAGCTCAGGCCCATCTTGCCGATCTCATGGATGGCGCCGGCGGCCATTTCGTCGCCGAAGCAGAAGATGGCGGTCGGCCGGGGCAGCATGCGCCCCACGGCGGCGGCGCACAGGGCGCCGGAGCGCGCCGAATAGTCACCGGTCAGGACCACGAGGTCGTGGCGCAGGCCGTGCTTGTCGGCGGTGGCATAGACCCCTTCCAGCCGGTCGCGGCTGATCGGGCCGTCCATAAGGCCGGTGATGATGCCGATACGCTTGTGGCCAAGACTGTAGAGATACTCCATCGCGGTCGTGGCGGCGGCCTTGTCATCGACATTGACGCTGGTCAGGTCGATATCGTCGCAGTGTTCGCAGAAATTGACGGCGGGCATGTTCGCCCCCTTGATCTGCGCCAGTTGCAGCAGCGATTCCGGCAGGTGGCGGCCGAGAAAAATCAGGCCGTCCGCTTCGTGCGACAGCAGCATCTGGGCGTAGACGTCTTCCAGTTCGCCATTATTGCCGGAATTGCCGAGGACGAGGTTATAGCCGGCGATCTGCGCCCGCACCTGCGCCGCGCGGATCACCGAGGCGAAGAAGCTGTTGGTGATGGTCGGCACTGTCATGATCAGCTTGCGCGTCTTGGAGGTGCGCAGCGACTTGGCGCTGTAGTTCGGCTCATAGCCCAGCTCGGAAATGGCGCGGATAACCGCTTCGGCCACGGCCGGTTTGACGTGCGGCTGGCCATTGATGACGCGCGATACCGTCGCGGTCGAGACACCGGCGCTGAGGGCGACGTCTTGCAGGGTCGGCATGTAAGGCCTTTCAGGAATTGTACGGCGTTACAGCCGGCAACTAGGTTTGCACGCAATTACCAATACATACAAGCCTGTTGCGTTTGCGTTTATGAATGCCGTTGACAGGAAGCCGGAACCTCCTCTATGAATGTGTAATCGATTACATAAATAATACAATACAGGGAATGCCAATGCCGCGCCTGCCTGCCCGCCTCTCCACAGGCGCTTTTGTGTCCGTTCTCTTTGCGCTCGTTTCGATGCCGGCCCGCGCGGCTGATCCCAAAGTGACCTGGAACGCAAAGGTCGATCACCTGCTGGCGCAGATGAGCCTGTCCGAAAAAATCGCCATGCTGCACGGTTCGGGTGAGCCCGCAGACACCGACCAGGGCGAGGCCGGCTACCTGGCGGGCAACAAGCGTCTGGGCATTCCGGCGATGCGCTTCGTCGACGGCCCGCCGGGCGTGCTGACCCGCGTGCCCGCCCTGGCGCCGACCGGCACCATGGGCGTTGCCGCGACCTTCAGCGTCGAAGATGCGCGCCTCAACGGCCAGGTCATCGCCCACGAGGCCAAATCGCACGGCGCCAGCGTCGTGCTTCAGCCCTTCATCAATATCGATCGCGATCTCGCCTTCAACCGCGGCTACAACACCTTCGGCGAAGATCCCTTCCTGACCGGCCAGATCGGCGCCGCCGAGGTCAAAGGCATCCAGGGCGAAGGGATCATGTCCCAGGCCAAGCACTATATCGGCTACGATTCCGGCAATGGCGGCAAGGATATAGACGGCGTCGTCGACGACCAGACCCTGCACGAAATCTACGCCGCGCCCTTCCAGATGGCGGTCGATGCCGGCGTGTCGTCGATCATGTGCTCCTACAACCAGATCAACGGTCCCTATGCCTGCGGCAACGACAAGACGCTGAACGGCATGTTGCGCAAGGAGATGGGTTTCAAGGGCTTCGTGACGTCGGACTGGGGCGCGGTCCACGCCACAGACTTCATCAATGCCGGCCTCGACCTCGAAATGTCCGGTCCCCTGCTCAACGGCTGGATAGCGGGTCCAGACTATTTCGCGCAGGGCCCCGTGCGCCTCCCGGGCGACCCGAACCGCAAGTACAAGGACAAGGGCGATACACGCAATCTGCCGGAAGAACGCCCGGCCAAGGACACGGACGCGCCCCTGACCATGCCTCAGGCCGAGGCGAAAAAGCCCGTCACCAACCTGGCGTCTCTGGTCGCCGACGGCAAGGTGTCGGAAGACACCATCACCCGCGCCGCCGGCCGTATCCTGTTGCAGATGGACCGCTTCGGCTGTCTCGACGGCCGCGACACCCTGGCGCTTGGGCCTGAGGACATCGCCGCCGACGCGAAGATCGTCGAAAAGACCTCGGTCGATTCCGCCGTCCTGCTGAAGAACGACGGCCACGTCCTGCCGTTGTCCGCCGCCGACCTGGCCGATACGGTCATTATCGGTCCCAATGGCGGACAGATCGTCGCCGTGTCGAACACTGTCGAAAAGGCCGTGGGTCTGCCTGAACGCGAGATCGGCCCGCGTGACGCCCTGATGAAGCTGTCGGGCGCAAAGATCGCCTATGCCGTCGCCAACGACATGGACGGCCGCGTCGTGCCGGCGGAATTCCTGTCGCACGCCGGCTATGACAGCGACCATGAACCGGGCCTGGAACACCGCGTTCGCGACTATCCGTCCGTCACGGTCGATGCGACCGTCAACTTCGCCAAGGCCGCCGGCACGGCGCTCGGCCCGAACGCAAGTGCCGTGTGGACCGGTGTCCTGACGGCGCCTGAAGACGGCGTCTATCGCCTCAACTTGCAACTGCTGGGGGCGCGCGGCAAGTTGGTCATCGACGACGAGCTGATCGGCTCGGTGTGGTACAACTGGATCCACGGCGAAGTCGTCCAGCCCGGCATGGACAATATCTTTCCGACGACCGACGGTCTCGACAACCTGCGCGCCGAACGCAAGCTGGCCAAGGGTCCGCACTCGATCCGCATCGAGATCGACCCGGACAGCTCCAACCAGCCGGCGCAGGTGCGCCTGACCTGGGTAACGCCAAGCCAGCACGCCGCCGACTACGCCGCCGCCATCGCCGCGGCAAAGACCGCCAAACGCGCAGTCGTCTTCGCTTGGAGCCGCTCGACCGAGCCGGTCTTCCGCCTGCCCGGTGACCAGGATCAACTGATCAAGGACATCGCGGCGGTCAATCCGAACACAGTCGTGGTTCTCAACACCGCCCAGCCGGTGGCGACACCCTGGCTGCCGCAGGTCAAAGGACTGCTGCAGATGTGGTGGACCGGCGACGAAGGCGGCTGGGCGACGGCCAAGATCCTGCTGGGTCAAGAAACACCCGGCGGCCGCCTGCCCTTCACCTGGCCGAAGCAGCTCAGCGACATGCCTGTCGAGGCGGCTGGTCATCCCGAACGCACCGGCGAAGGCGTCGACGGCAAGACGACCTTCAGCGAGGGTCTGCTGGTCGGTTATCGCTGGTTCGACCGGCAAAAGATCGAACCGCAATTCCCGTTCGGCTACGGCCTGAGTTACACGACCTTTACCTATTCCGGCCTGTCGGCGAAACCGGCGAAGGACGGCGGCCTCGATGTCAAGGTGACGGTCGCCAACAGCGGCAATGTCGCCGGTGACGAGGTGCCGCAGGTCTATCTCGGCCAGCCCGCCAAGCTGCCGGCCGGCGTCCAGTATGCCGACAACGCCCTGGCGGCGTTCGATCGCATCCACCTCGATCCGGGCCAGTCGAAAGAGGTCAGCCTGCACGTCCCGCGCCGGTCGCTGCAATACTGGTCGACGGCGAAATCGGCCTGGCTGACGGCCGGCGGCAAGCGTACGGTCTGGGTCGGCGCCTCGTCGCGCGACCGCCGGCTGGAAACCGCCGTCACGATCGGGCAATAAGGTCTTTCGGCACACATCATCATAAGAGGAAATCCATGCCGGTACGTCGCTTTACACTCATCGCCGCCACCGCCATGGCAGCCCTTTTCGCCAGCGCCGCCATGGCCGGCGACACCAAGCCGTTCGCGCTGAAGGACGGTGACTCCGTTGTCTTCTATGGCGACAGCATCACCGAACAGACCCGCTATACCCAGTGGGTCGAGCTTTACACGGCGACGCGCTTTCCCAGCCTGCACGTCCATTTCACCACCTCGGGCGTCGGCGGCGACAAGGTGTCGGGCGGTGGCGGTGGGCCGATCGACACGCGGCTGGCGCGCGACCTGTTCGCTCATAAGCCCACCGTCGTGACCATCATGCTCGGGATGAATGACGGACAATATCGCGCGCCGGATGACGGCGTGACGTCGGCCTACACGACGGGGTACGAACACATCCTGTCCGAAATCGCCACGAAAGCCCCGACGGCCCGCGTCACCCTGATCGGCCCCAGCGCCTTTGACGACGTCACGCGCCCGATCTGGTTTCCGGGTGGCTACAATGCAGTCATGCAGAATTTTTCGACGATCGACGCGCATATGGCGGCTGAACATGGCCACACCTATGTCGATTTCAATGCGCCGGTCGCTGCCGCTGTCGCAAACGAACAGGCGATTGATCCGCAACTGGCGCGCCAGCTGCTGCCCGACCGCGTCCACCCCGAAGTCGTGCCACACTGGATCATGGCCGAAGCCCTGCTGAAGGGGTGGAATGCGCCGGCACTGGTGTCGTCCGTGACGCTCGATGGCGCCAAGGCGAAGCTGATCGCCGCCGACAACGCCACGGTCAACGCGGTCACCGCATCGGGCGGCACGCTGCAATGGACGACGCTGGAAAAGGCCCTGCCCTTGCCGCTCGATGCCGGCAATGAGACCTTCGCCCTGCTGTTTTCGATCAGCGACATCCAGACGGCACTCAACCAGGAACCGCTCAAGGTCACGGGCCTGGCGCCCGGCCAATATGCCTTGACGATCGACGGCAGCGCAATCGCCACCCTCTCCGACGCGCAACTGGCCGCCGGTATCAACCTGGCCGACTACCACACGCCGATGCGTGATCAGGCGCAGCGGGCGTCATGGCTGATCCGCGATCGTACCGAAGCCGGCTATATCCGCCTGCGCATGCAGATCAACGGCACGGACCTCGGCACGCCCGACGCGATCGAAGCGCTCAATACCAAGCTGGAAGGCGACATCCACACCACTGTCCAACCGGTTGCCCACCACTTCGCCCTGTCCAAGGTCGTCAAATAACGAGAGGCCGGTCGCGAGACCGGCTAACTCCCGCCGTTCATGACGCGCATGATCTCGCCGGTGGTTTTGCCGGCCTTTATGGCGTCGATCGCCTTTTGCAGCTTTTCCGCCTGTTCACGGTTGTGCGGATCGCCGGCATAGGGCGTCAGCATGGCCACGGCCTCGTCACGCTTGCCGACACTGAGGTTCACGAAGGCGTCGAAAATGGCGTATTCGGCAATACTCGGCGCCAGGATATGCGCGGCATTGGCGGCGTTGACCGCATTGGCGTCGGGGAAGCCCGGTTTCGATTGGAAGCTGCGCGCCAGGAAGAACAGGTTGGTCGCATTGGTCTTGTCGAGCTTGTAGGCCGCAACAAAGAAACCGCGCGCCGCATCGACCAGATCGCGCTG
>FTIQ01605592.1_pt1 | contig 6647 bp, 7 predicted proteins | sample 1658441 | NCBI WGS metagenome assembly FTIQ01 (sample SAMEA3914824, study PRJEB12502) | metagenome | biome: forest; material: soil | place: USA | collected 2012-03-12 | depth 0.1 m | reverse complement strand
GCTTGGCGGTGAGTCCCGGGATCTCGAAGGACTGACTGGAGTCCCTGAAAATCACCGTCGTGTCGAAGTACCCGAACGCCAGATCGATGTTGAACGTGTCGGGGGACGGAACGACCGGACGAGTGAACTTCAGGGTTCCAGCGAGGTCGTACACGAACAGGTAATACGCCTGACGGAACAGGTTCCAGCGGCAAACGAAGTTGTACAGCGCGCCGTCGAGAGTCGCCTGGAACTGGAAGTTAGCCGATGGGCTCGGGGTGAATGGATAGACGGCCATCAGGAGTTCCCGAGGGTGCCGAGGGCGCTGGAATTCGACGGGCTGGCCGGCTGGTTGGAGGCCGGCGATCCGATCACGTTGGCCGGGCCGCTATTGGACAGCGGGCCATTGATCGGGAATCCGTTTTGCATCTTCGCGTACTGGTTGTTGAACACCTGTTGCGCAGCCCCCTGCGTGACGAGCGGCTGGACGAACTCCCATTGGAATTCTGTCTGCCCCACCGTCGCGCTCGCGGGCGTCACGTCGATCAGCTTCGAGTGCAGGCAGTCGAGATAGATGAAGCCGGGCGTTAGCACGTTGAACGTGCCGCCTTGGGAAATGTGCTGGTCGAGCCGGCTTTGCAGGTAGGTCAGCTTTTGCTGAAGGGCCGCGTAGTTGTTCGCGTTCGTCCGCACCGGACAACGCATCGCCATGCTGAAGCGAAGCGCGTTCTTCACCATGGCGTTTGCCGCCATCACCATGGATGCGTACGGATATTCCTGCGGCGTCCAGTCGATCAGCGTGCCGCCCGGCATGAGGCGGAAGTGCGCGAAATAGTCGTCGTCGTTCTCGTAGACGACGCTGTCGCTGCCCTCGGTGATCTGGAGAATCGAGATCTCGCCGTTGTCGCTGTATTGCTGCGCGATGCCGCCCACGAGCACGATGGGGGCGAACTGGTATTGGAGCTTGAAGGACTGCGGGATGGTCATGGTCAGTTCCCCGCGATCTGCGCCACGGACGCCTGGGCGCTGCCGCCCGTCTGGTTGTCGATGACCACCTTGATCCCTGCTGCGGTGAAATTGCTGCGCCCGTTCTCGTGCTTGGTCATGGCCGCCATGATGCTGGCGAGCTGGCCGGCATCGCCCGGGGTGAGCTGCTGGTCAGCCTTCAGGCCGGTGGCGCCCGTCACGGCGGCGATATAAGCCGCCGTGTTGTTCTCGGAGCTGGGCGCGTACTTGGCGATGATGTCGCGAATGGTCGTGAGCTTGTCGCGGTTCTCGTAGAGTCGCAACTGGTTCGCCATCGCGCGCAGTCCGTCGTCGTCGCTGGAGAACGACTGGAATCCGGTGGTGCTGCCGGGGATGCGCAGATTGCCCGGGTTGTGATTGCGCTCGGCCAGCGGTGCGTCTCGGCCGAGTATGTGATTGAAGATGGCCTTGTAGACGCCCAGCGCCGCCGAGAATCCGCCCTTCGCAGGCGTCTCGCCGGGCTGGGGCGCCGCCCATTCCTTGACGTTCGCATCCTTGGGAAAGAACTTCCCGAGCGCCGTCGCCATGGCGTGGATTCCATGGAAAAAGGCGTCCACGTCGTCCCTGAATTCCTGGCTTCCGAGGAACTTCCCGAGGCGCTGGAGCGAGTCTCCGACTGCCTCAATCCACTTTTGCAGGCCGCCGTTTTCGGCGAACGACTTGATCGCCGTGGCGATGCCCTCGGCGAACGTCTTCAGGTACGGGATGGCCGACTTCAGGGCGCCGATCAGCGACACCTCCACCTCGCTGCCTGCGCGCTTCATGCTGACGATGAAGTCCTGCCAGGCGGCGCCGACATCATCCCGCGTTTCGAGCGAGCGCCGGTCTTCCTGGTAGGCCTTGATGGTCTTCTGGAGTTCATCGCGCCCGAGCGAGGACAACTGGACGAGATCCTGGAACGGCAGGATGTCGGTCAGGTGCTGGGTCTCGGCGATGTCCTTTCGGCCGCCGATGGCCTTGAATCGATCCACCGCGCCCAGCAGAACCTGCGGCAGAAGATCGGCCGCGTTCCCGCCGTCAGGGTTGACACCCGTCTGATTGAAAACCCACTTGGTGCGCGCATCGGACTTGAGGGACTGGATGTTGGACAGCGCGCCTTCGGCGTCGATGTACTTCCCGAAATTGACGTTCGCCGCGCGCAGGGAGCCGGTGTTGATCCCCAGGCGGAGCGCGGACTGGCGCGCGCCGGCCGCCGAGTTCGCGAGCGCGCCCAAGCCGAAGCCCGAGGCGATGGCCGAGAACGCGACCCACTTGGCGGCGCTGTAGGCGGTCGAAGCGACGTTCTTGGCGATGTCGGCCGTCCACTTCGCGGACTCCTTCAGCGCCTTGATGTCGTCGGCCTGGTTCTTGCGCCGCTGGTCGTCCGCCGATTTCTGGTCGGCCTTCTTCTTCCGGGCGGCCTCGGCTTCGGTACGGGCCGCACGCTCCCTCTCTACGCGTGCCTTCTTCGCGGCGGCGGCGGCGGTGGCTTCTTCCTTGTCCTTGGCGGCCTCGACCTTGCGGAGCTTCTCCGTCTCCAGGATCGCCTCGCGGATTCCGTCGACCGCCTTGTTCAGGTTGGTGCTGAAGGTCGCGAACGAGGCCGCGAACGACTTCCAAGAGCCGTCCTGTACGTCGATCTCGACAACGCTTTTGCGATCAGTCATGAGGGCATTGTCCTATGGTCGGGTCGAGCGCGTAAGGGCCTTGATGAGGTGGCGCTGACGAAAGGCCAGCGCGTCCTCGAAACCGTTCGTCGTCTCCGTCGTGGTCAGTTCGCGGAAGAACTCACCCGCCAGCCGCGTCAGACAGTGACCAATTGCCCCTTCGGCATCGAACTCTCGTCCGGCTTCAACGGCTTCAAAGAATCGACGTATGCCGTACAGGTCGAGAAGCCAGTTTCCCAGCCGCGCGACTTCGCCACCACGTCCAGCAGCTCCCCCATCAGCTTCGGCGGCCCAACCTTGCAGGCCGCCGTGAAAAAAACCAGCGGGTTCAGGATGTCGAACACATCCTCCTCCGTCAGGATGTCATGAGCCTGTGCGGTCGCCATCGGAACTTGCTTCCAGCCCTCGGGCGTGGCGTAGGCGATGGTCGTCAGGCGCTTCATTTCGTTGATGAGGCCGTTCTCGACGCCGTCCGGGGTGTCCCAGGTGCCATCGGCCCGCGCAGCCTTCTTCAGGGCGGCGTAGGCCGTGCGCGGGCCGGCGAGCGCGAGGTGCTGCGGGTCGCCGTCGCGAAAGCAGGCGTTGAACGCGGCGCCGAGTTCGGCGAAGTACAGCTCGAACGTGTCGCGCTTGATGGGTTGCGTGTAGACGTGAATCGTCCCGTTCTTCTCGCTTTCGAGCGGGAAGGCGAGCCGCAGATCCTTGGTGATGCGCATGGTGTCCTCAACGAAAAACGCCCGGCGGGCGCCAGGCGTTCATTGTAGGGCTGAAGGGGTGCCGTCAGGCCGCCGCCCACATCGCCGCGTTGGTGTAGTAGATGCCCTGGATCTTGATGACGTAGCCGGCCTGGTTGCCGTCGAACGTCATCGGCTCCACACCCAGCAGCACGCAGTTTTCCAGCGGGTACGGCGACAGTGTGGACGCGTCCGGGATCACCGTGATGGAGCCCAGGTTCGTGTCCAGTTCCTGCTGGAGCTTCCAGAGGTTCGCGAGCGACATGGACTTGACGAGGTGCACCGTCACGTCCGCGATCTGGTACGGTTCCGGGCTCTGCACGCCGCCCGTGAGCGTGGGCAACAGCTTCGAGGCCTGGCCGCCGAGCGCGATGGAGATCGCCTCCTTCGCGAGAAACTGCGACGTGATGGTGAGATCGCCCAGCGTTGCCAGGACGACCGAGGCCGCCAGGAGATTCAGATTGCCTTGCGGCGACGGGATCGGCATGAGGGATGCTCCTTAGTTGCCGGTGGCGATGTCGGTCACCGTCAGATTGATGGTGATCTGGCGGAATCCGAGCTGCGGCGTGAACGTGCACGCGAGGCCGCCGTACTTGCCCTGCGCGTAGTCGTTCGGGTTGGCCGCGACGTAGGTGGTGAAGTCCACCGCCGTGACGGTCACCGGGCCGAGGATCAGGCCGAACGAGACGCCGCTGTTCATGATCGCCTGGGCCGTCTTCTGGAGACGGTTGATCCCGGACTGGTTGTAGTACAGCGGGTTGATCGTGCTGTTCGAGCCGTTGATGACGGCGGCGGCCAGCGCCTGGGCCACGTTGATGATCACCCAGTCGACCGAGTACCAGTAGTTCCACGGTTGCAGGTCGCCCATCACGGCATTGACCAGCAGCGTGTTGTTGATGCCGCCTTCCGCGCCCGTGCCGATCCAGTTCAGGCCGGCCGCCGCGTAGGTCACCTGGTCGGCATTGCTCAGCGTGTACGGCGTCACGTCCGTCACGTAGCGGTTCGACATCGGCGGAACCAGGCTGGTCAGGTTCGGGTTGGACGAGAGCGCCTGGTACATCCACGATGCCGCGCTGAACTCCAGCGATGGCGCCAGCGGCGATTGCAGCATCAGCGCGACCGCCTTCGTCGGGATCGAGATCCAGGACGAATACGTCTCCACCGTCGTCGTCACGTAGAAATACGTCTTCTTCGTGGTGCCGTCGTACTGGCGGAACAGCGTCGGTGCCGTCGCTTCCGTGTCCCAGGTCATCGGGATCAGGTAGGCATAGAACGGAACCGTCGGGTTCGCGAGGTACGTGCCCAGCGCCGTGACGCCGGCCGCCGTGGTGCCGGGGCCGAGTTCCAGCACGTAGACCGCCTGCGAATTGCCCTGGGCGAAGAACGTGTCCACCATCGCCTGGAGTTCGTTCACGGCGTCCAGCGTGAACGTGCCCAGCGTCGAACTGGCGCCGGGGTTCGAGGCCAGCGGGTAGGTGAAATGCGTGGCGTCCACGCCCGTGCACGCGAACGTGCCGTTGTACCCGGCCGGCACGCAACCCGCGATGACGCCCTGCACGGTGGCCTCCGCCGGGATGCCGTGCGCCGCCGAGGTCTGCACCGTGACGACGCTGGAAGTCCAGGAGATCGAGGCGATGGCGACGGAGGGGCGCACGATGCCCGTCAGGTCGCTGTCCCCGGTGAGGAGCCGCGTGGTTCCCGCCGCGAGCGTGGTGCCGCCCTGCGAGACCAGCGCGCCCGTGCGCTGCAACTGCGACGGCGTGGACGCGAGCTGCTGGCTGACGTTGACGACTACGATGTTCACGTTCTGCCCTTTCTAGGCTGGCCCGAGGGGCTTACTGGTAGCTCAGGGCGATGACGCCGGCCGTCCCGACGACGAGACCCAGGCCGTTGGCGAGCGGGATGTCCACGTCATAGACGCCGACCGCCTCGGGGATGTTGAACACGAGGTTCGCCGCCGTGCAGGCGCCGGCCGTCGCGGCATCGTAGACGCCGCTGACGGCGGTCGGTGCGGTGTTCACGATCACCTTGCAGATCCGGCGCGCGGACGCGCTGACGATCTTGGCGGCGCCGGCCGTGTTGTTCAGGGAATTCGCCGTGCCCTTGCCCACCGTCAGCGCATGCGCCGCGTCGGTCAGGGGCTGCGATTGCGTGTTGCCGGCAGCGGCGCGAGCGATGGTTGCGGCTTGTGCGTTCTGGCCCATTTTCTACTCCAGGGTAATGTTGATGAAGGCGGACAGTATGAGTTGGCGGGACACCTCGCGAGCGCGGGACTGGAGGTAGTTCACCTGGAACTCCATCGTCTTCTGCTGCGCGATGATCCCGAACTCGGATTGTGGCCTCTTTCCGTCGACAGGGACGGGGATGTTCCGAACTCCGTAGGGCGCGCCCGTTGGCTCCGAATTGTCCAGGAGGGCCTCCTGGAAGTCCAGGACTTCGTTGTTCTTGACGCCGTAGAACGTGAACAGCGCGGACTCAGCGGTGAGCTGCGACTGAGATCCGTCGGTGTTGCGCCAAGGCCGCGCCGCGAGTCCGCGCGTCCCCTGGATGTCGACCGAGACGAACGGCGGAAGCTGATTCTGAGGCACCAGCCACGAGGGGAAGACCGGCAGTTGATCGGTGGACATCGCGAGCCAGAACGGCAACGAGTTCGACACCACGTTTTCGTCCGGGATGTCGTCGGGGCTGGCGATGAACTGCGATGCCTCGTAGGGCAACAGCGCCTTGCCGTAGTAGTGCCAAATGTCGGCCTGGTCGTACCGCGCACGCTGGCCGCTGAACCCCGCGAGGGAGCCATTCGGCAGCGTCATGACATACAGCAGATCCTCCTCCGGCAGCGCCTCGAACGCGACGATCTCGGGCGTCGTCGTGAAGACGGCATCCTGCCGGGTGTAGGTGAATTCACCCTCCTGGACGGTGGTCTGCGACAGGTGCAGGGAGCCGTTGGTGGTGAACGTGAACACCACGCCCGTGATGGGCGGCGCGACGGTGCTAGCCGGCGCATAAAAGACGAACCCGTCCGCCGGCAACACGAGGCGCTTGTACAGCGTGAACGTGAATTGCTGCTCTGCGGAGAGCTGGCCGACCGCGCCTTGCAGGCCAGCGCCCAGGCCCGCGCCCGCCGCGTTGGCGGCCTCCTGGATTCGGCTGGTCATGCGGTCGCGCCCCCGTCGATCCACACGCGCAGGGAGCGGCGCAGGATCTTGGTGTCCTCGAACGACGGGCGGCGCGGCCCCTTGCGGCCCTTCAGGCGCGAGTTCCG
>FTIQ01003061.1_pt1 | contig 6940 bp, 5 predicted proteins | sample 1658441 | NCBI WGS metagenome assembly FTIQ01 (sample SAMEA3914824, study PRJEB12502) | metagenome | biome: forest; material: soil | place: USA | collected 2012-03-12 | depth 0.1 m | reverse complement strand
ATCGTCGATCGCCCTGCGCCGCCCCGCCACCTTCGGCTGTTTGGGCGCGACCAGCATGCCGACCACGATCACCAGCCAGAAAACGAAAATGGTCCGGTTTATCAGCGCCAGCCCGGCCGACACGAAAAAGACCTGGGCGTGATCGGTCAAGGTGTAGATATAGCCTTGCGCCGGACGCGCCACGGTCTGCATCGTTCCGAACAGCCGGGTTATAATCAGGACGGCCTGGCTGAAAAACATGCTGAAGCCCAGGCCCATGCACCACCCGGCGAACCCGCGCCGTCCGGCGCCCTTTACCCCGATCGCCATATTATCTCCCCCTCGTCCGCAACCATTGCACCAGCCCGATACCGGTCAGGATCAGCCCGCCACCGACAATCACGGGATGGTAGACGGTCAGGATAGCCTGCGTGGTATGCGGCGCATGGCGGGCGCCCCACGGCAGCCAGACAAGCCCCGTCGCTACGATGCCGCCGAGCTTGAGCCACGCCGACGCCCACAGCCAGAGATGTCCCGGCCGGGTTTTCACAAACATCAGCAATACAGCGTCGCCCAGCAGCAGAACCGCCACCGGCAGCCAGTAGAGAAAGAAAAACAGCTCGGGATAGCTCTCTGCCTGCCGCCCCGCGAGTATCCACACCACCGGCGTGCAGGTCAGAACCGCGGAGACGATGACAAGCGCCACCGCAACGGTCAACAAACTCCAGCGGCGAAAGCTCAACGCATAATCGATCGTCATGGCTGCTTGCCGCCTTCGGCGACGGTGCCGCCGATTTTGTCCCAGCCAATGCCCAGCGCGCCGGGATAGGTTTCGACCAGGACCGCCTGCCCGGGCTGGAGATAGCGGAACAGACGCAGCGGCACGCGCATCGTTACCTTTTGCGTGCCTGGCCGCCAGTCTGTCACCGTCAACGCGAGCACGCTCCGCGCGTCCTTACCAACAACGTGCACGACGTGGTAGGCGACCGGCGCATGCGGCACCAGGCTATTGACCTGGAAAAGCAGCCCGACGGCGTAGAGCATCCCGATAAGCGCTCCGATGATCCATGCAACTCGTCCGGCACGGCGATCGGCGGCGACAACCAGCACCGTGACCACAATGGACAGTCCGGCCATCCAGACCGCCGCCAGCTTCCAGTTGTCGATATGGACGTGTAAAAGCGAAGTGGCCGCCAAAGACGCACCGGGCGTAATCGCCAGCGCGCCGATATTGATCGTCGATCGAGGGGGAGCCCCGGTCAGATCATAGCGCTCCCCACCAATTAACCTGACGAAGATAACCAATGGCGGAATGATCAGGCACGCCACCGTGGGCCAGAACGACGGGAAATAGATTTCCCAAATCCCCAGAAGGCTGGCGGCGATCATCAGTAATGCGATAATGCGTCTATGGCGTATTACAGACGCCCTGCGGACGTCGGGCGTCGCGCCAAAGGCGGGATTGGCCAGCAACAGCGCGTACTGCTCTCCGGGTTTCACACCCGCGTCGCGCGCATCGAGATTTTCGATGCCGCTGAACCAGGCATTGAAGGCCGGATTCGGTGACCGCGGAGCAGCTACCCGCACATGTCGGCCATCGTCGAGGACAAGAACAAAAAAGATGCAACCGAAGCTCTGCCGTGTGCGCCGGATGCCGACGACGCGAGGGCGCTCGACCATGACTTCGCGCCATAAAAAGCGATATTCCAGCCGATTTTCAAAAAGCGTCATCGATGGGAGGAACGGCATAAGCAGCATGAAAATGCCGAAGCCGATCATAGGCGCGACAGCGATTACACCGATCCAGTCGATAGGCTGAAACACTGTTTCGCGTTGCAGGGCCTGCACCGTCGCCATGACGGCGATGAAGGCTGTAGCGGCAGCCCATGCCGCGCCGGCGCCGGCGTAGAAAAAGCTCACCAGAGTGCGCTGCCGCAGCTTTACCGGATAATGGATCGTCATCCCAGCCCCCTTCCTCCCCTGCCTGCGATTATGGCCGTTTCGCATCACCCGTCAACGGCTTCGCGGCGGCAGCATCTTGCCGGTTTCGCGGTCAGGTTAAGTCTGTTAGGCTTTCTCCGGGATTTTCGCGCACAGCACGGGGGGAGCGATGGACGACCTGCTTTATCTCGACCCACCGAAGAGTCAGACCGGCCGCGTCTGGCTGCGCGTCGTCCTGCCGGTCGGCCTGGCCGTGGCCGCGCTGCTCTATGTTGCCTGGTCGGCGTTCCGCATTGGTGCGCCGTCGGATCGGATCGGCGTCGGGCTCCTGACGGTGCTGATCATCGGCACGTCGCTGGTGTGGAGTGTGGACGAGTGGCGCAAGTTGCGGATCGTACCGACGCGCGAAGGTTTGCGCATCGGCGGCGCGCCGGTCATTCCCTGGAGGATCGGCGCACTGGAGCCAGCCAAAAACGGCATCCGTTTTGTCACCTTCGACAAGCGCGTCCTGATCAGCAAAAGCTATTTCAACGCCGGCGACTTCTGGGCTTTCTTCACCGTCGTCGATCAGGCCCTGGCCATAGACGGTATGCGCCGCGCCACGAAGGCCCGCATCCTGACGACACCGGCCTATGTCCTGTCGGACGCAGACCTGTCCGACTATCTGAAGCACGTCTATGCACCGTCGTGGCAGGGTTTTTCCCGCGTCATCGGCACCGTCCTGACCGACGCCGTGGTCACCGTGCCCTTCGTCTATATCGCCTGGTGGTTTCTGGTCACAAAGATTTTCCCCGCCGTGCCGGGACCGCTGTCCGGCCACGGGTTGATGGCCGTCGGAGCCGTCAGCCTGGTGCTGAGCTGCGGATCGTTCGTCACCGGCACCCCTGCCCGGCGCAGACGCGTGCGCGCCATACTGAAAAAGATCCCGATCTTCCACGACCCGCACGCCGTCTCGGTCTGCGCCGCCGGCATCATCCACAGCGATGACTATTACGACAGCTATATGTCGTGGCTGCTGGTCTCTAAGGTCGTGGACTTGCCGAACATCATCCTGATCACCCAGGCGCGCGGCGCCAGCCTGATCATCCCCAAGCGCATCTTCCTGAACCCCGATGCGGCGGGTGAGTTCTATGCCCTGGCGCAATCCTGCCACCGCGCGGCATTTCGCGGCACGGCCGAGATCATTCCGATCCGCTGAGGTTTACGCCGAAAGTGCCTTCTCAATACCACCGGTTGCGGTAAGGTGTTTTCATAATCGAGGGTGGGGCGAATGAAGATGTTGCGCGCGCTGTGGCTGTGTACCGCGTTGTGGCCGGCGGTTACCGTCCTGCCGCAACTCGCCCGCGCCCAGGAGGCGCCCCACACGGCCGGCGACAATCGCACGGTCGCGCAGTTGGCCGCGGCTGCCGCCGGCGGCGATGCCGAAGCCGCGGAAACGCTGGGGGTCATCTATTTTACCGGAAATGGCGTACCCAAGGACGAAGCGCGCGCCGTGCCCCTGTTTCGTCAGGGTGTCGCCGCCAACCGGTCGGGCAGCGAGAATTTCCTGGGGCGAATGACCATGCACGGCCTGGGCGGCCTCAAGGCCGATCCGGCCGCCGCCGTCGCCCTCTATGAAAAATCCGCTGATCAGGGCGACCCCAGCGGCGAATACAATCTCGGCTATTGCTACGACACAGGGTCCGGCGTTGCCGCCGACCCCGCCCGTGCCGCGCAGTTGTACCGCAAGGCTGCCGACCGCGACGATACAAACGCCCAACTCGCCCTGGCGAACCTCTACTATGATGGCCGGGGCGTCGATAAAAACCTGTCGCGCGCCATGGGCTATTTCCTGCTGGCGGCGCGCAAGGGCAATCCCACCGCCCAGCTGTGGGTCGGCTACATGTTCCAGAACGGCGAAGGCGTCACCAAAGACGCTCCCACTGCCGCGGTCTGGCTCGCTCAGTCGGCCAATGGCGGCAACTCGGCCGCCATGTTGAACCTGGGGCTTCTCTATTTCAACGGCGACGACAAGCTGGCGCCGGATTTCGTCGCAGCCCGGTCATGGTTGCAGAAGGCCGCGGACGCCGGCGAAACGACGGCCAACTATTATCTGGGCATCATCTACGCAGAGGGCGACGGCATTCCCGCCGATCCCGTCAAGGCGCGCGCCTATTTCACCGTCAGCGCTGACAAAGGCGGCGGATGGTCGCAATATTATCTTGGCCTGGGGTATCTCGACGACAGCGTTCCCGGCAACGATCCGGTCAAAGCCGCGGAGTGGTTGCAAAAGGCCGCGGCGCAGGACGTGGCCCCGGCCCAGGGAATGCTGGGCGGCCTCTACTGGCACGGGAAAGGCGTCAAGGCTGATGCCGCCCAGGCCGCGGCCCTGTTCACCAAGGCCGCCGCCGCCGGCCACACCCCGTCCATGCTGGGTCTGGGCGACATGTACCGGGCCGGCGACGGCGTCGCCAGGGACAGCGCGCAGGCGATCGCCTGGTATCAAAAGGCCGCCGACGCGGGCAATCCCGCCGGCTGGAGCGCCATGGGCGACCTTTATCAGTCGGGGGACGGCGTCACAGCCGATTACACTCAAGCACTGGCGTTTTATCACAAGGCTGCCGATGGCGGAGACACGCATGGCCAGTATGAACTGGGCAGGATGTACGAACACGCATACGGCGTGCCGCAGGATCCGGCCACTGCGTACGGCTGGTACCTGATCGCCGACGGCAACGGTGACAGCGACGGCCAGGCCGCCGTCGCGCGTCTCGGCAAAAAGCTGTCGCTGGGCGAGATCGCCCGCGCCAAAAACCAGGTCAAAACTTATAAACCCGCCTCGGCGCAACCGGCCGCCGTAAAAGGATCTTCATGACCCGCTCCGTCGCCGCCGCTCTGGCGCTGGTTTCAGTCTTCGTCACCGGCTCTGTCGTGGCGCAGCCCGCCCCACCCGCACTGCCGCCGCTTTCCAATCCGGTCGAAGCCCTGCGCGAACATCCATTGGCCGAGATCGAGGCTCTGGCACAAAAGGATGATCCTGTCGCCCTGACGGCGCTTGGCCAGATGCTGAACGAGGGGGATTCGATCGATATCGATCATGCTCGCGCCTCGATCCTGCTGAAAAAAGCTGCCGACGCCGGCAATGCCGACGCCGTATTATCCTTGGGCGAGGCGCGCGCCGAAGGCTGGGACGGCCCTGCCGACTATGCCGCGGCCATGACCCTGTATCGCAAGGCCGCGGCCATGGGCAGTTCGGACGCCATGGCGGCGATCGGCCAGCTTTATGAGCGGGGGAACGGCGTCACTCGCGACTATGCCCAGGCCATGAGCTGGTATCAAAAGGCCGAAGACGCCCACAATATCCACGCGCCAGACGACATAGCCACGCTTTATCGTGACGGCAAAGGTGTGCCGCAGGATTACGCGCGCGCCGCTGCCGTCTATCAGTCCGGAGCCGACCGGGGCAATGGCATTTCCTGGGAATATCTGGGCTATATGTACCAAACGGGAAAGGGCTTCACCAAGGACGAGACCAAGGCGATCGAGTTGTTCCGCCAGGGCGCTCAGGCGCATTTTCCATCCGGTTCGATGGCCAGCCTGGGGAATGTCTATTGGGAGGGCAAGGGCGTCGCCGTTGACGACGCCGAAGCCGTGAAATGGTATCACCTGGCCGCCGGTCAGGGTAGTCGCTGGGGGGCCTATCGACTGGCGATCGCGCTGGAAACCGGCCGGGGCGTCGATATCGACCTGGCCGAATCCCGGCACTGGATGACTCTGTCGGCGAATAAGCGTCTGGTCGCGGCGCAACTGCACCTGGGGAATATGTACGCCCAGGGGCTGGGTGTTCCGGTCGACAAGGCTCAAGCATTCAAATGGTATCAGGCAGCCGCCGACCGGAAGGACAAGGGCGCGATCGGTGTGTTGGCCTACGCCTACATGCACGGCATCGGTACGCCGGTGGACGAGAAGAAAGGCGTTTCCCTGATGACGGACGCCGCGCGCCATGGCGACCGTTCGGCACAGAGCGACCTTGGCTATTATTATGAGCACGGCGAAGGGGTCGCGGTGGACACGACTGCGGCCCTGACCTGGTATTTGATCGCCGCCAAAGCCGGCAACAGCTTTGATCAAGCGGCCGCGGACAAGCTGAAGGCCGGGATGGACGCTGGTCAGGTCTCCAAGGCGACAGCCGACGCTCAGGCCTTCAAGCCGCTTGAAGAGTAACTTTACGCCGTCTTCCCCGGATGCGCACCGGCGCGCTGCGGCACGAAAAGGATCAGAAGCACGACCAGGGCGATCAGTACGCCCGAGGCCGCGAAGCGATCGAGATTGAGCCCGCCGTGGTCGAGCGGCTTGTCGAGGAAGTCACCGACCACCGCACCCAGCGGCCGCGTCAGCACGAAGGCCGCCCAGAACAGGACGGGCTTCGAAACCCGGGTAAAAAAGTGCAGCAAAGCGACGACTGCCAGAAGCCCGCCGAACAGCAGCGCCGCCCCGGTATAGCCCATGCCGGCGCTGTCGGCCGTCCAGTCGCCAAGCGCCGTGCCGAGCGTCTGCGAAAACAGGATCGTCACCCAGTAAAAGGCCTCGCTGCGCGCCCCTGTGACGGTATTGACGTCGATGCTGCCGGTGACCAATCGCCACACCACCAGCGAGGCCGCCAAAAGGCCTGTCAGGATCAGGCTGCCGCCGAGATAGCCTATGCCCAATGATCGGTCGACATAGTCGGCGACCGTTGTGCCGACCGTCGTCGTGGCGATGATGGTCAGCCAATAGAGCCAGGGATTGAAACGCTTGACCGCGACCTGGGCGGCGACGGCCGCGACGAACAGGGCGGCAAAGATGGCGCTGCCGGTCAGGTAGCCGAGCTTCATCGACATGGTGACGGCGTCGCCACCGGTTTCGCCCAGCGTCGTGCAGGCGATCTTGATGACCCAGAAAACCAGAGTGACGGCGGGCACTTTCGATACGACTTTTTCGGTTTCGGTCATGACAGGCTCTCTATTCCCGGTATGCTCGGTAACGGCCAGGCGCCATGTCG
>FTIQ01000172.1_pt4 | contig 6947 bp, 4 predicted proteins | sample 1658441 | NCBI WGS metagenome assembly FTIQ01 (sample SAMEA3914824, study PRJEB12502) | metagenome | biome: forest; material: soil | place: USA | collected 2012-03-12 | depth 0.1 m | reverse complement strand
CGCGCCGCCGCCGCCTGGCGCGAGGAGCAGGCCATCCGCCGCAACCTCCCCCGCCAGCGCGTGCTGAAGGACGACTACCTCGTGCAGGTCGCCGCCCAGGCGCCTGAAACCGCCGACGACCTGCTGGAAGTGCGCGGCATCCAGGGACAGCTGGGCCGCGAGGCGATGACCTCGCTGGTCGAAGCCATGGCCGCCGCCCGCCTCGCCCCGCGTGAAACCTTCCCCAAGCCGGAAGAGCGCCTGAAGCCCATGGCCGCCGCGCAGGAAGGCTGCCTCGACCAGTTGAAGCTGCTGCTGCGCCAGCGCTGCGAGGAGGTGCACGTGGTGCCCCGTCTGGTGGCCGACAAGGAAGAGCTCGAGATGCTGGTGCGCGGCCTGCTGCCGTTCGACAAAGCCCATATCAGCCACGGCTGGCGCTATGATATTTTCGGTGCCGCCGCACGAGAATTGCTCGATGGCAAACTGACCGCCAGCGTCATTTCGCACAAGGGCGGTTACGGTCTCATCTGGAGCAAACGCAACGCCTAGCTGCGCGCCTTCGAGCCCTTGCCACCGCTGAACATGAACGGGTCGAGTTCGCCCGCCTGAAACTTGCTGGCCGCTGCCTCTACCACCGCAATATATTTTTGCGACAGATCCTGCACATCATGGAGTCTGGCAACCGGTTTCCATTGCGGAAATTCCGATGCATCCGGCGGCATCTTCCCGAAGATCTGCGCATCGACGACATCGTGCGAATCCTTCTTCACCAGCCCGACATACCACTCGATAGCGAGCGATTCTTTTTCCGGCCCCACCGGCATGGCGCGCGTGCCCAGACGGTAAAGCCGCAGGTGATTGCTGCGCAGCAATTTCGCATCGATGCCGGATTCTTCTTCCGCCTCGCGCAGCAATGTTTCTTCCAGCGGCTCCATGCGCAGATGATGCCGCTCGACCAGCTTACGATCGTCCGCCGTGCGCACATCGTGCCAGTCGCCGCCACTATCCTGATAGCGGCGCGAGCCGCGCGGCAACACCCACGGCGCCTGCTCGCCCTCGTTCTTGGGTTTGGGACGCACCAGCAGCACCTCGAGCCCCTGCGGCCCCTCGCGTAAAAAAACTGCGCCTGCTTTGTAAATACCAGCCATGCTCAAGCCCTAGCCGAATTGCCCGCTGCCACCAAGTAAAAAGGGAATGCGCTAGTGCTGCGCCTGCGCCGGGCCGGCGGTTTTCTGCTTGCCACCGGCAGCAGCTGCCGCAGCATCCACATTCTGCCCGCCTGTAATCTGCGTACGCAATGCATCCTGCAGGTCGGGATGGGCTTTCACCGCAGCGAGCGCCGCAACCAGCTGATCCGTCACCACGCCGTGGCTATCCTGGATGCCGAGGCGACCCTCAAGGTCGCTCACATCCTTGCGCATGGCAGGACCCGGCTTACCCGGCGCATGGCCTTTCAGATCGTCATATCCGAGCGCCGCCATCTGCGCATACATGCTATTGATGTCTGCCGGCGCTACCTTCGCAGCGGTAGTCGCCGCACTTGCAACAGAGGTATCTTCTTTCTTCAACAGCGCGGCCGGGTCCGGCGCACTCTTGTCATCGGCCGCTGGTGGGACGGCCGCATTTCCCGGCGCGGGCGCGGCTTTGCTGGGGTCGCCATCCGCCCCCGCTGTCTTGGTTTTGTCAGCCGCCGGCGCATCGGTTTGCGATGCGGTTTCCGGCAGCTTGCCCGCCTTCAGCGTTTTCAGGTCCTCTTGGCCTTGCGGCGTCAGCTTCCCGTCTTTATCCAGGCTCTCCAGGTAAGCCTCCGGCGAGTTCAGCTCCGGGTGGCCGATATGGGTCAGCCACGAAATCACCTGCATGAAGAAGCCCATGAACGGGCCTGCCTTCATCAGGCCGTCTTCCTGGGCGACGGTGCCTTTATAAGCATCCACTGCCTTCTCATAAGCATCCGTATCGGGCGAGCCATCGGCCTTCAGGAATTTTTGGGGATCGATCGCCGTATCGGCCATCGCCGTCAGCGTATCGATACGCTTATGCTCATCTACCGTAGCCTGCTGCTGTTGCGTCGGGGTGGCCGATAGCTTATCCGCCTCCTGATGCATGATGTCATGGAACTGGCTAAGCGCCTTTTGGTTATTGGGATCCTGCTGCTGGTCCGCCGGCAAATGGCTATAGAATTTATCAATAGAAGCATCGAGCCCCTGCAGATAGGCCGTTCGCTCCTGCGGGTTGGCTGCCTGTAAATCCGGCACCAGCGATTTCAACTGATTCGGATTATATATTTGCGCCAGATCTTCGAACTTGGTTTGCCCCTGTGGTAACGCATCGATCGCCTTGTTCGCACGGTCGAGGTCAGCCATCAGCGCAGCGCCGGCTTGCGTGGGCGCTATGCTGGCGCCACTATTGCCGTTGTTAGTCTGGCCTTGCCCTTGCGCAGTGCCTTGACCTGCTGCACCCGGCTGCGCCGACACACCTGCCGGCATGTACTGCGCAATAGCTGCGCCCTGCTCACGCATGTAAACATCCAGCTCCTCCGCCTTGAAGCCATGGCGGTTGAACATGTTTTTTTCATTGCGGAAATCCATCACCTGCACGCGGCCATTGCCCGTAGCAAACCCATAGGTGTGGTGGAAATGGATGCGTTGGTCATCGCCGATCAGCCCATGCTCGCGGGCGAAATGAATGGCGGCGTCTTTTTCTTGCGGGTTATGATCGAGCTCGGCGCGCGTCAGCAGATTGACGAACTTACCCTCGTCGCTCAGCTCGCGCCCGTGCTGGTCGAGCGGGAAACCATCCGGCCCATGGCCGTTGGCCGCGTTGACAATAACGCCATCTTCCGGGAAGGGAACCATCGGCGGTTGCGTCGCCACGAAAGCAGGCTGGGTGCGGTAGATAACGGGCGCGGCGCCGTAATAGCCCATCGGCGGCACGCCGCCATAGATGGGATAGGCACCCATTACAGGCGTATGGAAATCATTGACGTTAATGGAAACGCGATTGCCGCGCCCGTCGCTCCAACGGATGCCGCCGCCTGTCGACCAGGGGCTCTCATGCAGGTTTACGCCATAATAATGCGTCATTGCCGAACCTTTAAATTTTTACCAATTTAGCACTTTATTGGTAAATAATTAGTTAATCGCGATGTTTTAAGCACATCGCTTCATGGCTCAAACTAACAGAGTTTTGTTACAGAATTATGACAATTGACCCCTTGGTGACGCCAAACTGTCATATTTTTCTAATGAAAAACTACTATCGTGGAGCGAAATCACGTTTTCGCGGAACGATAGGCAACCCAGGCGCTTCAAGTACACTGAGCGCAGCGAAGGACTTTGAAGCGAGCGCCCTAAAACCCGCCCTCGGCCATCACGCTTTCGGCGCCGGCAGTGATGCTGGCCAGCAGGCTGATGGTCTGCGGCAGGATTTTGGCGAAATAGAAGCGCGCCGTGGCCAGCTTGGCGTCGTAGAACTCGGGGTCCTGCTCGCGCAGCTTGAGGGCCAGCTTGGCCTGCCGCGCCCAGATATAGGCCAGCAGCACCAGCGCGAACATTTTCTGATATTCCACCGCCCCGGCGCCGGCATGGTTGGGATCGGCTAGGCCCATCGCGCCGATCCACATCGTGGCTTGCTGCAGGTATTTCAGGTGTGTTTTCAGCGGCTTGTTGAATTCGGCAAAGGCCGCATCATCGCGGTTGGCGGTAATGAACGCATCCACCGGCTGGAAGAAGCGGCTGAGATAGCGGCCGGTATCGTAGGGCAGCTTGCGGCCCACCAGGTCCATCGCCTGCACGCCGTTGGTGCCCTCATAGATCATGGCGATGCGCGCATCGCGCAGATATTGGCTGGCGCCATATTCCTCGATGAAGCCATAGCCGCCGAAGCACTGCATGGCCGTGCTGGCCGTGTCGAACCCACCATCGGTAAGGTAGGATTTGACGATCGGCGTCACCAGCTGCACGAAATCGTCCGCCTCCTCGCGCGCCTTGGCATCCGGGTGGCGATGAGCGATATCGAGATGCAGCGCCGTCAGCATCACCAGCGCACGTGCGCCTTCGGTGAAGGCCTTCATGGTGTAGATCATCCGCCGCACATCGGGGTGGACGGTGATGGGGTCGGCGGGCTTGTCAGGGAATTTCGCACCTTTCAGGGCGCGGCCCTGCAGCCGCTCCTGCGCATAGGCCACGGCATTCTGGTAAGCCGCTTCGCCCACGCCCAGCCCCTGCATGCCCACATAGAGGCGCGCGGTGTTCATCATCACGAACATCGCCTGCAGGCCCTTATGAGGCTCGCCGACGAGATAGCCGGTGGCCCCGTCGTAATTCATCACGCAGGTCGGCGAGGCATGGATGCCCATCTTATGTTCCAGCCCGGCGCAGGAGAACGCGTTGCGCTCGCCCAGCGACCCATCGGCCTTCACCATGAATTTCGGCGCCACGAATAGTGAGATGCCCTTGCTGCCCTTCGGCGCATCCGGCAGGCGGGCCAGCACGAGGTGAATGATATTTTCCGTCTGGTCCTGCTCGCCGGCCGAGATGAAAATCTTGTTGCCGGTGATTTTATAGCTGCCATCCGCCTGCGGCTCGGCGCGGGTTTTGAGCAGGCCGAGGTCGGTGCCGGCCACCGGCTCGGTGAGACACATCACGCCCGACCATTCGCCGGAGACCATTTTCGGCAGGTAGGTTTTCTTCTGCTCATCCGTGCCATATTTGAAGATGGCATTGATGGCGCCATGCGTCAGCCCCGGCGTCAACCCGAATGACAGGTTGGCCGAGCAAACCATCTCCAGCATCGGCATGTTGAGGAACTCCGGCATGTCCTGCCCGCCGAATTCGGTGGGCCATACCAGCGTGCTCCAGCCGCCCTCGACATATTGCTTATAGGCTTCCTTGAAGCCGTCCGGCGTCGTCACCGTGCCGTCCTTATATTTCAGCCCCTGCTTGTCGCCCACCACATTCAGCGGGTGCAGCACCTCCTGGGTGAATTGCGCGGCGGCATCGAACAAAGCCGGCGCCATTTCACGCGCTTCGGCAAAGCCGGGCACATCGGTGTGGTTGTCCAGTTCCATGAAATGGTCGATCAGGAACTGATAGTCGCGGACCGGGGCGTTGTAGATAGGCATGTTAGTTCCTCAGCGGTTTCGAGGTGTTCAGCATATGCGCGATGCGCGCTTGCGTATCCTTGGTTTTGGTGAGCGCCATGAAATGCTCGTGCTCGAGATCCAGGATCTGCTGCTCGGTCATCTCGATGGTGATGTCGGTGTCGCCCCCGGTCAGCACATGCGCCAGGTGCAGCGACACCACCTCGTCATGCGGCGTCGCCTTGCCGTTTTTGCGGAAACCATCGACCGCCAGCTTCAGCGCCACGTAGCCGCTTTCGCCCGGCAGGCGGAAGGTGCGCGGTTCGGGCGGGGCATAACCCGGCACCATCGCCAACGCCATGTTCTTCGCCTCCGCCAGCACGCGGCGGCGGTTCGGCACGATCTTCGATTTGCTGTTGAGGATCAGCATTTCCTGCGCCTCGGCAGCCGAACCGGCCACCTTGGCCATCGAGATATATTCGAACGCCTTGCTGATGCCGCCCATCGGCCCGGCGCTCATCAGCACCTCCGGTTTCTTGCCGGAGAGAATCGATTTCTGCGCCGCCTCGCCCGTCGCAAGATGGCGGAACAGCAGCTCCTTACACCCACCCCAGCCGGGAATGACGCCGATGCCGGCCTCGACCAGCCCGATATAGGATTCCATATCCGCCGCCACCGCATCCACATGCAGGTTCAGCTCGCAGCCGCCGCCCAGCGCCATGCCGGACAGCGCCGACACGACCGGGAAGTCGGAATATTTCAGGCCCATGAACGCCGCTTGCCCCTGCTTCACCATATCCGAAATCGCCCACCAGCTGGCAGTGTTACAGGCCAGCATGAAATAGCCGATATTAGCGCCGAAGCTGAAATGGTCGGCATCGCCGCCCACCACCGCCGCGCGGAAACCGCCCTTCACGATTTCAGGCAGGTCGCCCACCATGCGCAGGTTCTCGGGGTCCCAGGTATTGCCTTTGCTGGTCAGCTCGAGGCAGGCCACGCCATCGCCCAGGTCCCACACGCTGGCCGAGACATTCTTCTTCACCGGCTTGGCGCCCGTGAGCTTGATGTCCTCCAGCGTCAGCGACCCATCGGGGATGGGAACCGTTTTATATTGCCCGCCGATATTGAATTGCGTGCGCACGCCATGTTCAACTTCATAGAGCTTCTTGCCCAATGCTTTTTGAATCAGCGGCGGCACACTCATGCCGGCCTGCTGGAATGCTGCAGCCAGCACCTCCGTCCCACTCAAGCCACCCGTCGCCAACCGGTCGATCATTTTAAACGGCCCGTATTTCCAGCTGTAGCCGGTGACCATCGCCGAATCGACTTCGTAGATATCGTCGGAAATTTCGGGGATCAGCGATGCCGCGTAATGCAATGTCTTCAGCATCACGCTGGCGGCATAGCGCCCGCCGATATCCGGGTGCGCGAACAGCGCAGCAATGCCGCCCTTCGCCGCATCGATCGATTCCAGCCGCGCCTTTTTCTCAGGCCGGTATTCACCCGTTTTCAGGTCGATCACTTCCTTGGTCTTGCCGCCATCCGCCGCCTTCACGATACGGTAGAAGCCGCCCTTGCCCTTGCGGCCGGTGTAACCATCGGCGATCATTTTGCTCACCAGCTCAGGTGCAGCAAAAATCTTGCGGAATTCATCTTCCGCCGGCAGCGTCGCCAGCATCGCCTGCGCGATCAGCGGCATCAGGTCGATGCCGATCAGGTCATAGAGCCCGAAAATCCCCGTCTTGGGAAAGCCCAGCGGCTTGCCCATCACGGCATCGGCCTCCTCGACGCGAATGCCCATCTTGATCGCATCGAGCAGCGCCACCGTCACCCAATAAACGCCGATGCGGTTGCCCAGAAAACCCGGCGTATCCTTCGCCGGCACCAC
>FTIQ01000002.1_pt1 | contig 6979 bp, 12 predicted proteins | sample 1658441 | NCBI WGS metagenome assembly FTIQ01 (sample SAMEA3914824, study PRJEB12502) | metagenome | biome: forest; material: soil | place: USA | collected 2012-03-12 | depth 0.1 m | reverse complement strand
CGGCGGCGTTCGCGGCCGCGCGCGCTTCCTTCTTTTGAATCTCGAGATCGACTTCCTGCATGAAGCGCAGAAAAAAGTCTTTGTTGAAGTCGGGGACCTCATCCATTTCGGCTTCGAGGTACGCCTGCGCGACCTGCACGAGCGCGTCTGGCAGCGAAGGCATCCACGGAATCGGCGGCCGATATCGGAACTTGCCCTCTTGCTCAGCTTCGGGCGTCGCGTCGAGCCACTGATCGATGTAGCTCTCAATGAGCTCGCGCTGCCGCGACACGCTCTCGAGCTCTTTCGCCGAGTCGAGATATTGGATGGTCTGCAGGAGCGCGTCGTCGCTCACCTTGCCGGCGGCGTTCAATTCTTGGATCAGCTGCAGGCGGTCGGCGGGCGTATTCTTGACCTCGCCAACCGGGTAAATCTGGATGACGTAGCGGTCGTCTTCAAGATCAACATCAGACCACTTGATGCTGCGCATGAAGCCTTTGCCGGACCAGCGCGACGCGAAGTCTTTGTGCACTTGCGCGAGCTCGCGAACGCACGCGATAGTTTGCCGCGCAAGCGAAACGAAGGCTTCTTCATAGGCGCGGTAAATCACGCTGAAACGCTTCGACTGGATATCCTCGGTCGCGCGGATGGCCACGGCCGCTGTGAGCCCCGTTGGCTTGTCGCCGCTCGAGAGCATCTCGGTCACGCCGCTCACATCGTGCAGCTTGTCGACGTTCATCTCGAGGAACTGCACGTTCGCCGGGCCGAAGGGCACGGGCGCCACGTACGTCGGCATCATCGTCGCGCCCGGCTTGACGCGCAGGTTGATGCCGTCCTCATTGGCGCGCAGGTCCTCTTCGCGCACGCTGCCCTCTTCGAACGAGAGCACGCCCATACTGGTGCGCGTGTGCGAATCCTGCATACGCTGCACCGTATCGTTCACGGCGTCGCTGATGCTGCTGATCTCTTCGACGAGCGAAGTTCCGTCAGAGCCGACGAGGTGCTTTGCCCAATGAATCCAGATGAACGGGAACTCGTTCCGCGTCCACTCCTCGTCGACGAGCGTCTCGTCTTCGACGGTGATCACGTGCCGCCCTGGCTTACTCGAGCTGAACGGCAAACGCCATGCTTCGCAGACCTTGATCTGGTTCGACACGCGGCGCGTGCCAACCCACTCAGCCTCGCCCTCTTCCTCGTACTCAGCGGCGCGCTCGAGCGCCTCTTTCTTCTCAGGGAAGCGCGCGATCAATTCGTCGCGGTCGTAAGGGAAGACGTGGAACAGATTGCGAGGCTGGCCGTAGCGCGCCTCGAGCGGGTCGACGAACAGCTCCCACGTGAAGACGCGCTCGTACGAAACGCGGCCGTCGTCCTCATCAGCGAACGTCTTCACGGCGCCGCCGGTCGGGAACACGCACGCGTCGAGAAACACGCGCAGCATCAGCTGCCATACATCGCCATACACGCCCACCGATTGCATGAACTGACCTTCGACGAAGCGGTCGAGCTTCTTGCTCTTGCGCTTCGTCTGCCAGTCTGAATCGGACGTGACGAACTGAACCTTCGGTTTCTGCTGCCCGGCGAGCTTGGCGTGTGCGGCGTTCGCAATGCTGCGCTCTTCGGGCCAGGTCAGCGGGGCGTTGTTGTTCCCCGAATAGGCGCCGGCGCGGTAGTACGCGGCCGGATTCAGGCCGCCCAGGCGCCGCATTTCGTAGCGACTCGCGGCGTCGCGACAGCGCGTCTTGCGCGACTTCTGTTCAGATTCCAGCGCTTTGCAGAGCGCCCACAGCTCGCGAGCCATCTCTTGGCCGCGTTCGAGGCGGTGCCATTTGAGCTGCTGCTGCGCTGCCATTGCCGCCTCAGAAATAGCGCTATCGACTCGCTAGGACAAACAATATCCGTGACAGAAAACGACACGGCTTAGTACTAAAGCCCTCATGCCGAGCATTCGAGCCTACGCCGACAACGTGATTCTGGAATGGGTGCCCGAGCCCGAGCTCGCACCCGACGGCATCATCTTCTTACCCAAGAACAGGCAGCCAGAGAAGACGCGTCGGGCTCGCGTGATCGCGTCGGGGCCCGGCTACTACCGCGACGGTGGACACGGCGCGTTCATCCCGAACGAGGTGAAGCCTGGTGACGTGGTGCTCGTCGATCGCCAGGCTGGTCAAAACTACGCGCTCGACAACTACAAGCCGCGAGTGAACGCACACGAGACGATTTACGGGGAAGGCCGCATTGTGCGACACGACGAGATCCTCGCTGTCGTGGAGGAAACGCCGTGAACGCCGCTGAGGTTGTCAGCGGATGGGGACGGGAACAGTTCGCTGGCCTGACAATTCACGAGCGCGTAAAGAAGGTGACGAATCGCTTGGCGCAAAGCGGCTATCGAGTCACGCGCCTTACGCTGCCACCCGGGCTGTTTTCGTCACTGGAGTACGTACCATACCCGTTTTTGACCGGCTGCGAAACGGGGCTCGCGCTGATGTTGCTTGGCGAGAAGGTGCCGCTGTTCCCTCGCTACGACGACTCTCGATTTGTTCGCTTTGAGTTTTACAAAATCGGTGAAGCTCAGATGCTCCAGGCGTTGGAGATCGATCTCGATCCCCCGAAGGTCGAGTAATGGGTTCCGTATCTCGTCGCCTCTCGCGCCACCTGAGCTTCTTCAACAAGAGCGTGGCGCAGCAAATCGCTGGTCGCCGTGCCGGCATGTCCGTGGTGCAGGCCGCCGCAATCATCGCACCCGCTGTGACTGAGGGCGTGCTGCTGTCCGAGCGGCTCCAGCAGGCTGCTCGCGAAAACAACGCTGCCGACCCGCTGCACTTTCTCGAGTACTTGAAGCGCATGCGGCGCGGCTACGACCCGCGAGGCGACGGGCCGAGCAAGCTCATGGCGCTCGTCGACGATATCCAAAAGTTCGAAGTCAAAGAGACGGCGCGCCGAAAGGCGGATGCTGAAGCGAGGCAATCGTGATTCGATCGCTAACACCGTTGCCGTTCTTGGTTTTGCTCAGCGCGTGCCCGCGTTCGGGACTCGGCGACGCAGGTTACTACTGCAGGCCTGACGGCAGTTGTCGTTCGCCACTGTTGGAGTGTCGTGAGGCCGCGAAGGTGATGGGCATCCCGTTCGACCGCCCTAGCTGCGAACCGAAAGGCAGCGTCGACAAGTGACGCTCACCGCTGCTCTCCGACGCATCGCTGGCCGCCAGGCGCGAATGCTGAAGCGCCGCCGCTGGTCGCGTTGGCTTGTGCCAGCGACCTACGGTGCATTGAACGAGGTGTTCCCAGCCGGGCCCAATACCGGCTTCCGCACGTGGCTCGCGATGCCGGGCGATCGTGAGGCGCGTGATTGGGTGGTCGCATGATTGAGCTGCTCGTCTTTGGTCACGCTTGGGTGTTCTTCGAGATGGTTCTCAATGGCTGAGCGCGGCGCATTCCTAGAAGCACAGAAGCGCGAGGCGGACGCCGCAGCGCGAGCTCTCGCTATTGCCGAGCTTCGTCATGAGACCGGCTTCTGGTGCGCCCCAATGCCATCTGAAGAGGCCATTGCTCAGCGCATGCTGGAGAATGACCGTGGGTAGACGCGTGCTCAGCCCCAACGGGGTCGGCGCTGAAGGCTCGACCTTGGCGAAGGACAAGATCGTCGAGGACGTTGCGCTCGAGATGGCTGAGGGCAAATGGCGCCCGTTCAAGTCGGTTCGCGAGCTCGCGGCACGCACCGGCGTATCGCTCAGCCAAGCCCAGCGCTATGCAGCAGAAGCGACGCGCATCCTGCGCATGAGTTGGGGGCAAGACGAGGCGAAGGTCGCCGTGCTCGAGCGCATCGCCCAGATTGGGCGGGCAGCCGAAGAGCGCACGGAGCAGGCGGCGGTCTACAACACCGCTAGCGAATCAATCGAGATTGTCGAGCTGAGCAAGCCCGACCATCGCACCGCGCTCGCGGCGGCAAAGCACTTGGCCGACATGCTCGGCATGAGCGGCGTGAACGGGGAAGTCGTCGTGCGCTACCAGCACATGACGGATGCGGAGTTATGGCGCGAGGCACAACGCCTCATGGCCAAAGTTGGAGGATCGAATGACGGAATCGAAACAAGCGGCGAAGAAGTTTCCGACGCCGAGCGGCTTGAAGCCGAGCGTGCCGAGCGTGCCGAGCAGGCTGCGTTGGACCGCCTTGACGCTGAAGATGCCAGCCGAGGACGGTGAGGCTGCGTACAATCTCGAATCGGCAAGCATCGAGCGCTTCGACGGTGGCTTTCTCGTCGTCTCGAAGAACACCGGCTCCAAGCAATGGCACCCCGACGGAATGATCCGTTACGCATCGTGGGAGATGGTCCGCGAAAGCGAGACCCCGGGGGCCGAATGACAACCGCGCTTGCCATTCTGGCCGGCGCGCTACTCGCAGGCGGGGCGGCAGTCGTCTCCGCCTGCATCGTGTCCACAACCATCAATCGAGGATTCAAACGAATGTCCCAAGCAACCGACCGCCTCACCGCTTCCGTTCAAGCCGCCTCTGCTTCTGCCGATGCACTCATTGCGCGCATCGCTACCATTCCCGCGCCGGCGCCGTCCGATGATACCGCGGTGAACGCTGCCGCCGACCAGATCGACGCGCTCAAGACCAAGCTCGACGCCACGCTGCCGGCCTCCGCGCCCACCGCGTGACCCCCGAGCAGTTCGCCCAGTTACCGCCGGAGCTACGCGGAGAGATCGAGCGGCGCGTTACGGCGGCGCGAGACATCCGGGGAGCCCGGCGGTTTCTGGGAGAGCTGCATCCAAAACAACGCGCGTTCGTCTGTGACCCGAGCCGGCGCAAGGTCGCGCTCTGCTCGCGCCGCGCAGGCAAGTCCCACGGCATCTTGGCGTGGCTGCTCGACGGCGCTCTGGAAGATCCGGGCGGCCTTAGCGTGTACGTGGCGCGCAGCAAGGGCGACGCGCGGCGCATTCTGCAGCCGGCAATCGACTACTTTGCGTCGCGTTACCCAGAGCTGAAGCTCAAGCTGCGCGAGATCGACAATCAGCTACTGCTCATTGTCGGGCTCACGCGTCACAGCATCTGGCTCGCCGGTTGCAAGGACAAGAGCGAGGTCGGCAAGTTTCGCGGGAGCAAGTACAAGCGCGTCGCGATTGACGAGTCGCAAGAGTATGGCGCGTTCCTTCGCGAGCTCGTGACCGACGCCTTCGAGCCCGCGCTCATTGACAAGGCAGGGCACCTGCTGCTTGCGGGCACGCCGAGCCCTATCCCCGCGGGCTTGTTCTACGAGGCGAGCACGGGAGACGGTTCGCCGCAGTGGCCGACGCATCACTGGACCATATTCGACAACCCGCACATCCCGAACGCGGAAGCCGAGGTGCGCGCGTTCTGTTTGACGTACGGGCTAGACAAGGGCAGCGCGACGTACCGGCGTGAGTATCTGGGCGAATGGGTGCGCGACGAGGGCGCGCTCGTGTACCCGTTTAGCGCGAACATCAACGGAGTCACGCTCGAAGACGTGCCCGCGCTCGACTACTTCATTCTGTCGATTGACGTTGGCTTCGTGGACGCAACGGCGTTCACTGTCTGCGGCTTCCGTCGCGATCACCCCGAGGTGTGGGTGCTCCGTTCCGTCTCGATGACCGGGCTCATACCGAGCGCCGTCGCTGCACACGCCGAGCGCCACCGGGAGGAGTTCGGCGCTGGCCTGCAAATCGTTGTCGACGAGGGCGGCATTGGTAAGGGCTACGCCGAGGAGATGCGCCAGCGTTACGGCATCGGGTGCCACGCTGCCGAGAAGACCAAGAAGCGCGCCTATCAGGAAATTGTGGCCGGCGAGCTGCGCAGCGGCACGATTCGCATCGTCATTAGTTCGTGCGAGCAGTTGTGCGACGAGATGGCGCTGCTGCAGTGGGCGCCAGGCCGAGCGAGCGAGGACCCGCGCTTTGAGAACCACTGCTGCGACTCGCTGCTCTACGGCGTGCGCGCAGCCCGCGCCTGGTACCGCCCCGAGCTCGAGCCACCGAAGCCTGGCAGCCCAGAGTGGGGGAAGGCCGAAGCCGACAAGACGCGCGCCGCTATGAAGAAGCGCGCCGCCGAGCGGTCGAAGAAGGTCGGGGGGCTAAGGCGTTGAACTCCGAGTCCACCAAAGCCTTTACGATGTCCGAGCGCGTCCAACCGCTTGCCTGAGTCTCGCGGGTAAAGTTTTCGCGCAGCGCGTCGATCTGCTTCACCGTCTCGGGTGGGACGCGCAGCTGCAGCTTCATGGTGTGACGCTGCGCCTCGGGGATGTTGGCGCCGCTCTTGCGCGGCTTCTTCTTCGCGACCATCAGCTTTGGCCAGCCTTGCAGGCTCGCTTCGCCAGCAGCGCGAACAGCATCAGCTGTCGATAGCTGCAGTAGTGGATGCAGTCGGGTTCCTCTGTCGGCTCGATTGCGAACTCGCCGTCATGCCAAACCCAGGCGTCAAAGCATGCGCGTTCGCCAACGCCTTCCGGTTCGATCCAACACAGCGCCGAGTAGCCTCCAACCTGCGGATACCAGCACGCGGTGTAGTTGCGCGTCATGCCCGAAGCGTTGGTCAGAGTCACCGCCAACTGCTTGTTGCATTCGTCGGCGGTAGGAGCGCGGGGCGGGCTGTTCGGGCCCCAGGCGGCCGCCCCGGTGGTCCGCTTGTTCACGCGTAAATCTCCACAGCCACCACATCGAGCTCGCGCCCGTCTGCGTCAACCCAACCGCGATAGGCGCAATTGCCGTCGCTCCAGGTTGCCAGTAGTTCGCGGCCGGAGCTGAGGCGCACCCGCTGCTCGTCACCGTGGCCGACATGTAGCGCGCGGTCGATGCGCGCTCGATAGCTCGGCATCCAGCCATCGCGCTCCTCGGCGTAGATGCCGAGATCTAGCCACTGGGTGCGCCTCACAGCGCCGTCCTCTGATGGCCTACGTCGCGCGCAAGCACGCAAAGCTCGCCTGCGATTTGCTCGGCCTCGTTGGTCGGAGCGTGGATCGCGTTGACCAGCTCGCGGCGCTGCTGCG
>FTIQ01000009.1_pt2 | contig 7072 bp, 9 predicted proteins | sample 1658441 | NCBI WGS metagenome assembly FTIQ01 (sample SAMEA3914824, study PRJEB12502) | metagenome | biome: forest; material: soil | place: USA | collected 2012-03-12 | depth 0.1 m | reverse complement strand
GCCCTGCTGGCCGCCCGCGCCGACCGCAAGGTAGTGACGATGCGCGAGTTCGAATCGGCCAAGGATAAGGTGATGATGGGCGTCGAGCGTAAATCGATGGTGATGAGCGAGGAAGAGAAACGCATGACGGCGTTTCACGAGGCCGGCCATGCCATCGTCTCGATCGAGCTGCCGGCGAGCGACCCGATTCACAAGGCCACCATCATTCCGCGCGGCCGGGCGCTGGGCATGGTGATGCGCCTGCCGGAGAGCGACAAGATTTCCTACAAGCGCGAGAAGATGATCGCCGACCTGGCCGTGGCCATGGGAGGCCGGGTGGCCGAGGAGCTGGTGTTCGGCCATGACAAGGTATCAAGCGGCGCCAGTTCCGACATTCAATATGCCACCAAGCTGGCGCGCGCTATGGTGACGGAATGGGGCATGAGCCCCGATCTCGGCCCGGTGCATTACGGCCATGGCGACGGGGGCGAGCCATTCCTCGGCGCGGCGCACACACATCGCGGCGGCAATTCGGAATCGACCGCGGCGAAGGTGGATGCGGAGATTAAAGCCATCGTCACCGAGGCGCATATCCAGGCGACGCGCATCCTTACCGAGAAGCGCGCCCAGCTCGACACGCTGGCGCTGGCGCTGCTGGAATATGAAACGCTGAGCGGCGACGAGATCAAGACCATCCTCGCCGGCGAAAAGTTGAACCGGCCGGATGCCGATGCCGAGCCGAAAAAACCCACCCGCAGCTCGCTGCCCTCCTCGCGCAAGAAGAAGGAAGATGGCGATGCCGACCCGGCGGATGCCACGGTCCACTAGCCGATGATGCAGTGGCTGGCGCACTTCAACGATCTGCCGCAGCATGAAATCATGCCCGGCATGCGCGGCCGCTTCCTGCATACTGAACGCATGACGTTTGCGTTCTGGGAAATCGACGACGGGTTCATTCTGCCCGAACATTCGCATCCGCAAGAGCAGGGCATGCACCTGATCGATGGCGCGTTCGAACTGACGGTGCGCGGCGAAACCAAGATGCTGGCCGGTGGCGCGGTGACGGTGATTCCCGGGAATGTGCCGCATGCCGGCAAGGCGCTCAGCGCGTGCAAAATCCTCGATATCTTCACGCCCCGCAGGCTTGATTACGAGCTGTAATCTTCACTGAATATTTCGATTCATTTCGTTGCGCGCCGCGGTGTTGCAGGCTACAAGGCAGCGCATGGGCACACGCAAATATTTTGGCACTGATGGCATTCGCGGCACCGCGAACAGCTTCCCGATGACGGCCGATATCGCCATGCGCCTCGGCATGGCGGCGGGGCATTATTTCAACCGCGGCAACCACCGTCACCGGGTGGTGATCGCGAAGGACACGCGGCTTTCGGGCTATATGATCGAGAACGCCCTCACTTCGGGTTTCCTGGCGGTGGGGATGGATGTACTGCTGGTCGGGCCGATGCCGACGCCGGCGGTGGCATTCCTCACACGCTCGATGCGCGCCGACTTGGGCGTGATGATTTCCGCCTCGCACAACCCGTTCCGCGATAACGGCCTCAAGCTGTTCGGGCCGGATGGGTATAAGCTGTCCGACCAGGCCGAATACCAGATCGAGCTGCGGATGGACGACAACATGCAGGAGCTCTACACCTCGCCGGAAAAAGTCGGCCGCGCGAAGCGACTGGACGATGCGCCCGGGCGCTATATCGAATTCGTCAAGGCCACCTTCCCGAAAAACCTGCGGCTGGACGGTAAGAAAATCGTTATCGATTGCGCCAACGGGGCGGGCTACCAGGTGGGGCCGATCATCCTGTGGGAGCTGGGCGCCGAGGTGGTGGCCATCGCCGTGCAGCCCAACGGCACCAACATCAACAAGGAATGCGGCTCGACGCACCCGGAAATGCTGGCCGCCACGGTGGTGCAGGAAAAGGCCGACCTCGGCATCGCGCTCGATGGCGACGCCGATCGGCTGATCGTGGTCGATGAGCTGGGCAACGTGATCGATGGCGACCAGCTGATGGCGCTGATCGCGGTGCACCTGCAACGCAGCGGCGAACTGCGTAACGGCGCGATTGCTTCCACACTGATGAGCAATCTCGGACTGGAGCAGTTCCTGACGGCGAACGATATCGGCCTGATACGCACCAAGGTAGGCGACCGCTATGTGATGGAAGCCATGCGCGAACGCGACCTGAACCTGGGCGGCGAACCTTCCGGCCACCTCATCCTCGGCGACCATGCCACCACGGGCGATGCGCTGGTAGCGGCGCTGCAGGTGCTGGCGGCCCTGATGCAGGACGGGCGCAAGGCCAGCGAGGCGCTGAAGGTATTCACCCCGGTGCCGCAAGTGCTGAAAAACGTAAAATGCGATACCGGCCTGCTGAAGCAACAGCCGGTGATCGACGCGATTGCCGCCGCCGAGAAAAAACTCGGCAGCGACGGGCGGCTTGTCGTGCGCGCCTCGGGCACCGAACCGCTGGTGCGCATCATGATCGAAGGTACCGACCAGGGTGCCATCACCGCCATGGCCGAAGCGTTGGCCGGCGTGCTGGCGCAGGCGGCTTAGCCCCATGTCGCGCATGGCGCGCGTTCTTATTATTGCCGGTTCCGATTCCGGCGGCGGAGCGGGCATTCAGGGGGATTTGAAAACCGTGACCTGCCTCGGCGGGTATGGGATGACGGCGATTACCGCCCTCACCGCGCAGAACACGCTTGGCGTGTTTGGGGTGCACCCGGTGCCGGAGGATTTTATTGCACAGCAGATGACGCTTTGCCTGGAGGATATCGGGGCGGATGCGATCAAGACCGGCATGCTGCATTCGGCCGGGGTGATTGACGTGGTGGCGGCCAACCTGCCGGCCGGCGTGCCGCTGGTGGTGGACCCGGTGATGGTGGCCAAGGGCGGTTCACCGCTGCTGGAAACGCAGGCGCTGGACGCGCTGAAGACGAAACTGCTGCCGCGCGCGGCGATCATCACCCCCAATCTGCCGGAGGCGGAACTGCTGCTGGGGCGGACAATCGGCGAAAGCGATGCGGAGATAGTTGATGCAGTCAATCAATTGCTCGCATTCAGCTGTAATGCCGTTCTTTTAAAAGGCGGCCATGGGCATGCAGACGTGCTGACGGATGTGCTGCTGGTGCATGGCAAAGCACCGATCCTGATTAAAACCCAACGGGTTGAGACGAAACATACGCACGGCACGGGCTGCACCCTCGCCTCGGCGATTGCTACCGGGCTGGCGCAGGAACTGGGCATGGAAGCCGCCGTGCGCCGGGCGCATGCCTATGTGCAAACCGCCATCGCAGCAGCCCCCGGGCTGGGCCAGGGCCATGGGCCGCTGGGGCACGGGCAGGCATTGCGGTAAAAACTGCTTGCCAAGGGGGGCGGCAGGGGCTACACACCCGCCCCTAATCAAGGCCCAACGGCAAAACCCGTGGGGCGCAATGGAGACGACAATGGCGAAGCAAGGCATCCATCCCGATTATCACACCATCACCGTGGTGATGACCGACGGCACCCGTTACGAAACCCGCTCCTGCATGGGCAAAGAGGGCGACACCCTCCAGCTCGACGTGGACCCGAAAACGCACCCGGCATGGGTCGGCGGCGTGAACCTGCGTAAGACGGGCCGTCTGGAGGCGTTCAACAACCGCTTCAGCGGCATCGCTGCCGTCAACAAATCGCCCAACAGCACTGGCGACAAGAAAGAAAGCGCTTAATTTTTCGAGCGGCTTGAGACATGCACGGCCCGCCCTCACCGGCGGGCCGTTTTGTTTTTGGGGTTGGATTTACCTAAAGGTTGTTTTAACATCTGGCTATGAAGTCGCATTCGCATCGCCGCGCATTCTCTCTCGTTGAACTCAGCATCGTGCTGGTGATTCTTGGCCTGCTGACGGGTGGCATTCTCGCCGGTCAGAGCCTGATTCATGCCGCCGAACTGCGGGCGGTGACGACGGAATACCAGCGCTATTACACGGCCGGCCAGGCGTTCCGCGACAAATATTTCGCCGTGCCGGGCGACTTTACTAACGCGCAGGCATTCTGGGGCCAGTCGACCGCCTGCGGCGGCAGTTCGGCGACGGGCGTGTGCAACGGCAATGGCGATAACTATGTCGCGGGAGGCAGCGGCGTCAGCACGCCTGCTGAAATGTTCATGTTCTGGCGCGAACTCGCGTTGGCAGGGCTGATTGAGGGTAACTTCAGCGGCATCAGCGGCGCTGTAGGCGGCACCGATACCGTACCGGGCACCAACAGCCCCAAATCGAAGTTGTCGAGTGCCGGCTGGGGTGTCTGGACACTGGGCAATTATGCGGGTGACGGCGCCACCTATAAGGCCGATTACGGCAACGTGTTATTGGGCGTCGGCGCCTATGTGAGCGGTTCCTGGCCGTTCGCCCCGGCTTTCAAACCCGAGGATGCATGGAACATCGACACCAAGATGGATGACGGCAAGCCCGGCACCGGCAGGGTTCTTCCGCGCGACGATGAAGGGTTTGGCGGCACCAACCCCTGCACCACTTCGACATCGAACACCGATTACAGCGGCTCCTATAACCTGAGCAATACCGCCCTCGCCTGCGGACTGCATTTTGTGAAGGCGTTCTAGGTCTTTTTGAACAGGGCCGCAGCTGCGTTTTTTAAGCCGCCGCGTTGGTCGATCTCGAGTTTCACGCGCTGGCGTTCCACCTCTAACTCACCGAGATATTCTTCCATCGTGGCGATGGACAGGCCCTCCAGCTTACGCGGGAAGGTTTGGGGCAGTTTGTGCTTGAGGGGTTGATCGTCGTCTTCCATCCTTATCTCCGTTATGCTGCACTTGATTCAGCATCCACCGACTTTAATATAGATGGATCCCGAATCAAGTTCGGGATGACGGAAGGAACCATATGCGTGCCATTGCCATTGCTAACGGCCAATTGGTGCCGATCGACCAGCCCACCCCGCAGCCCGGGCCGGGCGAGGTGCTGCTGCGCGTGGCATATGCCGGGGTGAACCGGGCCGATTTGCTGCAGGTGGCGGGGAAATATCCGCCGCCCGATGGGGCATCGCCGCTGCCGGGGATGGAGGCATCGGGCATCATTGAGGCAGCGCAGGATGGCTGGCAGCTGGGCGCCGAAGTCTGCGCGCTGATGGGCGGCGGGGCTTACGCGGAATATGCGGTCGCACCGGCGGCGCAGCTGCTGCCTTTGCCGCAAGGGCTGAGCCTGCAGGAGGCGGCCGCCCTGCCCGAGGCCGCGGCGACAGCCTATATGGCGCTGGTGCAGCAGGCGCAGCTGCAGCCGGGCGAGCGGGTGCTGGTGCATGGCGGCAGCTCGGGCACCGGCAATATCATCGCCCAGGTGGCGAAGGCGCTGGGGGCGGAGGTGTATGCTACGGCCGGCGGTTCCAAGAAATGCGCGGCGCTGGCCAAGCAGGGGATTCATCCGCTGGATCATAAGGCCGGGCCTTGGGCCTATAGCCTGATGAGCGAGGCGGATGGGGTGGATGTGATCATCGATATTCTCGGCGGGCCACAACTGCCGACGCATCTGTCGCTGCTGAAGCCGGGAGGGCGGCTGGTCTGCCTGGCGGTGATGGAGGGGGCGGTGGCCGACGGGGTGAAAATGGGCACCATCCTCGTCAAGCACCTCAAAATCATCGGCACCACGTTGCGCAGCCGCACGGCGGCGCAGAAGGCGGCCATCATCGCCGGGGTGAAGGCGGAAATCTGGCCAGCCATCGCCGATGGGCGCATCCGCCCGCTGGTGGACGAGGTTTTCCCGCTTGAAGCGGCGGAAAAAGCGCATTTGAGGATGCAAGAACGCTTGCATCTCGGGAAGATTCTACTAGAAGTGGCCCCCTAAAACGACACTCCACAACAAGGAAGACTCTCATGGCAACGCCCCTGATGCCCAAAGCAACTGCCGTCTGGCTGCTGGACAATACCACCCTCACCTTTGAGCAGATCGGTGATTTCTGCGGCATGCACCCGCTGGAAGTACAAGGCATCGCGGATGGCGAGGTGGCCATCGGCATCATCGGCCAGAACCCGATGGACACGCAGGAACTGACGCCCGACGAAATCGAAAAAGGCGAAAAGGATGCTGCCTACCGCATGGTGATGAGCGACAAGGCCATGCAGCATCTGAAAATGAACAAAGCGAAAAAGGGCGCGCGCTATACGCCCATCGCCCGCCGCCAGGACAAGCCGGAGGCAATCGCCTACATCATCAAGAACCACCCCTATATCCCGGACAGCCAGATCGTGAAGCTGATCGGCACCACGAAGAAGACCATCGATTCCATTCGCGAGAAGTCGCATTGGAACATCGCCAACATCAAGCCGAAAGACCCGGTGTTGCTGGGCCTCTGCCTGCAGACGACGCTGGATAAGGTGGCCGAGAAATTCCGCCCCGCTAACGCAGCGCCGGTTGAGCATAGCGAAGACGACGCAGCATAGCAGGCTCGCTTCAAGTCCCTCGTTTTAATCAGTGTATGCGCGATGGTGGTTTTTGATGCGCCGTCGGGCTGCTTGCCTCACCGCCGTAACCGCTCTATAACCCTCCCATGACCGCGCCGCAGGATATTCTTCGTCATCTGGATCGCTTCGACAGCACGCGGGTGCTGGTGATCGGCGATGTGATGCTCGACCGCTTCATGTATGGCGCGGTGGAGCGGATTTCGCCCGAGGCGCCCATTCCCGTATTCACGCAGCAGCGCGAGGAGCGCATGCTTGGCGGTGCCGGCAACGTGGTGCGCAACCTGCTGTCGCTGGGCGCCCAGGCAACGTTCGTGGCGGTGGTCGGCGACGATAACGTGGGCAACCAGCTCACCGCGCTGGTGGGAGCGGAAGAGCGGCTGCTGCCGCACCTGGTTCCCGAGCGCGGGCGCATTTCATCGAAGAAAACGCGCTATGTGGCGGGCAGCCAGCAGCTGCTGCGCTCGGACCATGAGAGCAAGCATGCGATCAGCGACGAGACGGCGGCGCGGCTGCTGGATGTGGCGCTGGAGGAACTGCCCGGCCACCAGGCAGTAATTCTTTCCGATTACGGCAAGGGCACGCTGACGCCAGCCGTGATCGAAGCGGTGATCGCGGCGGCGCGGGCGGCG
>FTIQ01591957.1_pt1 | contig 7273 bp, 8 predicted proteins | sample 1658441 | NCBI WGS metagenome assembly FTIQ01 (sample SAMEA3914824, study PRJEB12502) | metagenome | biome: forest; material: soil | place: USA | collected 2012-03-12 | depth 0.1 m | reverse complement strand
ACGCCGCAACGGACGACGCAACGGACGCCGCAACGCGCGCCGCAACGGACGACGCAACGGACGCCGCAACGCGCGCCGCAACGTACGCCGCAACGGACGACGATCTCGTAGGCTCGAGCATCGTTAGCCGCTTCCTGGCGATGTGCACCTACCGAGCGTGGTTCATGCGCCAAGGCGGAAACCAGTGGTCACCGTGGGCATCCTACCTATCGTTCTTTCGTCACGTGGCGAAGCTCGACCTGGATTACTCGAAGTGGCAGCACTGGGAGACGTGCGCTGAGCACTCTGGCCCACGTCTCATGCACAAGGACTTCTGCATCGTGTCAGACCGACCATCAGTGCTAACGGTAGACGAACGCAATCGTCCGCACGGCGCGACCGGTCCGTCGCACAAGTGGCGCGACGGTTGGGAGCTGCACTTTTGGCACGGCATCCGCGTTTCAAAGCGGATGATCGAGCAACCGGAGAGCTTCTCGCGCGAAGAAATTTTGGCCATCAACAACACGGAGACGCGCCGTGTGCTCGCGGAGCGTCTCGGATGGGGGCGCTACCTGGAGAAGATTGGGGGCTCCAAGGTGGATACCTGGACAGACCCGAATCTCGGCCTCTCGTATGAGCTCTTCGAGCTAAGCGCTACTGGGGAGCGTGTGCTGCGCAAGCAGAGCCCGAACCTCAAGGACGATTCTCAGCCGTGGTACGCGGAGCCCGTGCATCGGGACCTGCAGACGGCGCAAGCGGCACGCAAGTGGCAAGCTGTGACCCCGTTCGTTGCCGAGTATGTTCGCGACCCGGCTGCCGCCGCCCGCTTTTGCAACAAGAACCCCGAGCTGTCTTACTCAGTCGAGGCCTGAGTCAGCGCCGCATAAAAAGATCGAGCTTGTCGCTCAACCGCTGCAGGCCGCCATCGGTGCGGTCTGCATTGCGGGTGACGGTAGACCGGAGCTCCTGAGTCTCATTGTGCGCGAGGTCCGCGTTCTTGCTCACGGTAATTGTGAGAGCTGCTTGCGTAGCCGCTAGGTCGTCTACCTTCTTAGAGACGGCATTGACTTCGCCGCTCGATGCGCAGTCGCCAGATTTGGAATGCGTCGCGAGATAGGTTCCGGCGACAGAAGCGCATGCAGTAATCAGCGTGCATACGACTACCACCGGCAGGCGCACTCCGGGCCGAAACGTCTCCACGGTCTGCTTGTCGCTCAGTTCGCTTGGCCCGCTCTCGGCGTTGACCTTGCTGTAGCGCCCGGTGCTCACCTGCGCCCCGCGCACGACGCAACGGCCGTCGCGAACGCGAGCGCGCTCACGAGGTAGGGCCCCCATGATTGGCGCGCCCAGAGCGCAGTACGTGCCAGCTCGTGAGCCGCGAACGCCTTCGTGAGCGCAGCATCCTGGCGCTGGGCTAGTTTGTCGATTTTCGTCTCGATGCGCCGGAGGTTTTTCGCGAACGGGCCCTCAGGCGGCGTCTTGTCGTCAATGTCCATCAGCTCTCGCTCCACTTCGCACCGAGTGCGTCAATCAGCTCGTCCGTTACTTCCGCGCCCGTCAGGTCAGTCTGCGCGGTCAGCAGAGGGACAACCCTCGACAGCTGGACGGCGCGCTGCAGTCTGCGTGTCCCGACGTAGTGTCCCGCTGTCGATGCGCGCCAGTCGCTATCCCTGATCACTGCGCCGGGCCAAGCGCTCACGCTCATGCCGCCCGCCCCGTAGTTGGCGAGCGTGATTTTACCGTCATGCGGTTCGCTCACGACAACGCACACGTGCGCATCGCTGCCGCTCGGGTTGTTCCAAATCTCGAGGATGTCGCCGCGCTCCGGTACATACGCTAGCTCAGGCACGATATGCGGCGGGCATCCGGACAAGTCGGCAACGTTCATCCCGACGTTGTAGGTGTTGTTTGCCGCTCGGTTCATCCACGGCTCACGCAGGCCGAGGCGATAGAGCAGCCACCACGCCAGGTCGCCACAGCTCGAATATGTGGCGCGCATCGGCGGCACGTCACGATGCTCGACGACTTGGAGGTAAACCGGATCGTCCTTGCTGCGCCCGCGGTCGAATCCGCACGCGTACTCGCAGAGCGCAACCGCTGCATCTTGCCAAAGGTAGAGCTCAGCCGTCATGGCCAGGGGATCCCAAGTTCGTGCGCGGCGGCGGCCGCTTCGAGCTCTTTGAGCGCCGGGGTGGGGTCTTCTTGGGCCGCAAGCGACCGGAACACGCCCTCGATTGCGCTCACGACTTGCGGCGCCTCGCGAGCCGCGTCGACGAGCGCGCCGACCATTGCGACGATGCTGGCGGCGTTCACGGCGAACTCTCCCATGCGTGCAGAGCAGCGCGGCAACCGGCCTGCACCTCATCCGCGGCGCCCGCTTCGCCAGCGTCCCTGGTCAAGTCGAGAGACGTTTTGCAGCCGGCGTGGATGGCAGCTAGCTGGACTTCCGCTTTTGACTGCGCCCCGCTGCAATCAGCCAGAGACAGAGCAGCAATTCCCAGCCCAATGGCCAGCGTCGCATAGCGAAAGCCTCTCACTTTGACCCCGGGTCGGCTTCGGGTCGCTTGTTGACCGAGTATTTCGCCGTAGCCACGCCGATGCGCGCGAAGAACTCTGCAGTCCGCGCCGGCAGTTGCGGGATATGGCTTACGAACGTTGCGAACGTGGACACGGCGCCGAGCAGCGCGAAGAACGCGACGGCTACGGCTTCCGCTGCATGGGCGGCGTTTTGAATGGTTTCGATTGTCGTCATGGGTTTCCTTTAGGGCAGAGAGAAGCTGTAGAGCCGATAGCAAAACGGCGACGGGTGAATCCCATCACTCGTGTATTTGTTGGCGGTGCCGTCGACCTTCCACTTTCCGGAGTTGAGCGAGCTCTCGCTAACTGCCGCGCAGTCGAAGTACCCGTTAAATCCCAGCGCGGTCGCCCTCACATCCGTGTTGTAGATGATGCGTTGCGCCTCATCCGTGGCGTTGACGGAGGTCTGGTTTGTCGTAGTTGCCCAGCTGTCGGTAGACGTTGTTTCCGGGTCCAGCGTGGCCAGGTAGTATCGCTTGGTCGGGTAATACCCGCGGATAGCGGTCTGCAGCGCCTCGACTTGCGCCGCGGTGTTGTGATTCAAAAACAGGTCATTGACGCCGTAGGCGTTCACAACGTCGGTGGCCCACTGAACGATATCGTCGCGCAGGGCATGTGCTCCCGTGAACTGGAATGCCGTGTGGCTGCTGAGCCCCAAGTCTGTGTAGGCGTACTGCGCAGCGAATGCCGTGCCGAGCTCGCCCCATCCGCCATTCGCCGCCTGAAAGTCGTCGTGAAAACCGGCCTGCCTGCTGTCGCCGAGAATCGCGACAGAGCGCTTCGACGTGAGCCCAATGATGGCCGCCGGCGTAATGATGCCGTTCGCGTTGTTGGTCACCGTGCCGCCCATTGTCTGGTCGGTCCCGCCCAGATTCAGGGCATCTCCCATGCTCGTGTTGGGCAGCGTCGCGTTGTTGACGTAGTAGTTGGCCGAGTCAGATCGAAAAAAGCGGACCCAGAACTTTGCTCCGCTCGGGATGCCACCGGGGATGGTGGTCAGGTCCGAATAGAGGTTCGTGGCCGGCTGAGCCACGCCGGCCACGCTGCCCCCGAACTTGAGCTGAGTGAACGTGCCGGCTGGATACTCGATCGACGCGGTGATGGTCGACACGTTGCCGCCGCCCGTCTCGTCGCCGACCCAGTTGGGCCAAACGACTTTCAACGCCGTGATGTTGTCCATCGCAAATGTGCCAAAGCGCTGCATGGCTGTGAACGCGCCAGCGAAAACGGTATCGTAGATGCCACATCGGGTGGCAACGAGTCCCAGCGAAGCGCCAGCCACTGCACCGATATACCCAAGCAGGTTTTGCAACGAGGGGTTCGTCGTGCCCGGATAGTTCAGCGCAATTCTGTCGAGCAGCGTTTGCTTCAGCGCGTTGTAGCGCGGCACAGCAAGCGCAGTAGCCCCCGCGGAGTCCGTGGAAAGCTGCGTCCAAAATGCCAAGACATCAGCGTCGTTTGGATTCGATACGCCTGAGAAATTGCCGCTCAGTGCCCCGCGGAAAGCGTAGGTGATCGCGCTTTGCTGTTTTGGATCTAGTGCGACCGCTCCGCTTGCCTCAGTGATCAGCTGGAAGAAGAAGCTCGCGACCTCGCTGTCGCTAGGGTTGGCGTACAAGAATGAGTTGGCGCTCAGCGCTCGGCCGAGCATCGTTCGCATGCACAGATACTGCGAAGGTGTCATCAGATGCTCCCCGAATAGGTCGTCCCAAGCACGTACGTGCCGGCCGCAAAGTTCAACGTGACGCCAAGGCCTCCGAGCAATACAGAAGCGCCGAGCGTCAACCCGAGCGTGAAAGTGACACCGCCGTCAGTGGAGTAGTCGAACAGGCCCAGGCCCAGAATTCCGCCGAGTGCGACACGCACTAGCAACGGTTTTCCGAGCAACGTCGTCTCCACGGCGGTGACAAGTGGCCCCGGTCCGTTCTTTACCAAATTCGGCGTGAATAGCGCCCACGGCATGGCGCCGCTTGGCGTGGTGATGCTGCCCACCGAAAGCATCACCAGCACACGATGACGTTGGTCGCCGTAGTGCTGGCGGCGAGCAGCTTGACCATCTGAATGTCGTAAGCCTTCGCGACGACTGGCATCGCCGAGACGGTTTGCCCGTCGAGCCCGACGAAGCTCAAGTTGCCCGCGCCGCCGACCTCGATGCGCCGAGATGGGCGCCCTTCCGAAGGGTTTGCGAGGCCAGGCTCCGACAGCTTGCCGGGGTCGTTCGCTGCAATGTCGTAGTCCACCGGCGTAGTCGTCCAGGCGACACGCGCGTGGCTCGCCGATTCGAGATTCGTAACTCTGAGCGTCATGGTTCATCCTCCGAGTACCTGCTGCGCACCCGACTGCCGGGTCGCTCCGATCTTGCCGAGCGCTGGGCTCGAGCGGCCTTGCTTCGGCTGCGCGTCCTGCTGCGCCTTTGCCGCCTGCATCGCTGTCACGCGGTCGACGAACTTGCCGGCGAGCGTCGGCTCACCTGCGCCGTTCAAATCGAGAAAGAGGTCGAGCTGCAACCGGTCGTTGAACGGCATGCGCTTACCCTGCGCGTCGAGCTCGCGAATCTTGTCGAGCGCCTTGCCCTGCACTTCAGCGTAGAGCTCGGGGTAGACGGCCTTGAGCGCGTCGATCTGCGCATGCGTGACCGTGCCGCGCCGCAAGTCGTCAAGCACCGAGAGTGGGTTCGCCACGGCTGCCCACTTCTGCGCGAACTCTCGAATCTGCAGATCGCTTGGGCTCGTCTTGCGCGTCGGCTGGAACACGGTCGGCGCCGCTGTCCCGCCGGGGAGCTGCGATTCCAGGTATTGCGCGCCCTTCGTAGCGGTGACCGTCGCCGCCTGTGTGAGGCGCGGCATCGTGTCCGATGCGCCGCCCATTGCAGACTGCATCGAAGCGCGAACACCTGCGCCCATGTCGCGATTGGCGTCGACTAGCTCGGCTACGCGCTTCTCATACGCGGCGCGCAAGTCCTTCGACTTGCCCGTGAAGGCATCGACAGCGGCCGGGGTCGTGATACGACGCAGCGGGACAGCAGACGCTACCTTGTCGAGCCCGGCTGTTGAGGCGGAAGCGCGAGCAACGGACTCTCGGAAGAACGCACCTAGGCCAGACTCGATCTTGCCGTCCAGGTTGTTTGCGAGCTTGTCGGCGAGCACCGCAAGCACGGCGCTCGATCGCTCGCGGATTGCGTGGTGAGCGATGCCCGACAAGATGCCGGTAACGGGGTTTCCGCCAAGCACGGCGCCCGCTGCGCCTACACCATAGTCACTCGGCGACACGACACGGTTGCCGAGGTTCTGAAGCTCAGCTGCGCCAGCGATATCGCTCGCAAGATTCAGGTGGCGCCACTGCGCCTTCAATTGCTTGTACGATTGCGCTGCACCCTTGTCGAAGAAGGTTGCAGCCTTGTCCGAAGCGGCTTCGATCGACTCTTCGAGAATGCCGCGAGCGCGCTCCAAGTCTTTAAGGTTCGGCGGTGCGCCCTGCTGCGTCAGGTTCACGCCACGCTTGGCCTGGTAAATCTGATCGTCCAGGCCTTGGCGCAGCTTCGTAAGGTCAGATATTCCGACGCCAACAGCCTTGCTATTGTCGTTCGCGCTGTGCGCCCCGAGCGCGCGAATGTCGTCGACGACCTGGCGAATCGGAGAAGCCTGCGCGCGCGACGCCGAAAGCGGGTGCCCCTCGAGTGGCGAGACAATCTCTTTCTCGATTCGGTCAGCGATGGCTTCTGGCTTCGGCGCAATCTCCGGGTGCGCCTCGAAAACCTGATCGGCCTGCTCTCGAAAAGCCCCGAGCTTGGCGCCGGTCTCCCGCTTCGCTTGCAGCACGCGTTCCGCGAGCTCTCCCTGCGAGTCGAGGGGGCGGAACACAGCCGTCCCGTCATCAAGCATCATGCCGCGCACCGTGCGCGCCATGTCATGCATGGTCTGCTCGGCCTGCTCAGCGGTGCGCCCGAGCGCTTTCAGCGTCGAGCCGCGCGCGCCGAGCGCCTTGGCGGTGCGTTCGTCGGCGAACGTGCGCAGGCCGGAAGAGAGCCGGCTAGAGGGGACTTCCGGAGCGGCGCTCGCCGTGGCCGCGGGCGGCTCTGCCGCGTCAGTGCCCATCTGAAGCGTGACAATCTTACGGCCGCCCTCTTCGCGCTCGCCGATGATGCGCGCTGGGCTGTCTTTCGGAATGAGCGCTTCGGAGAACGTGTTCGACCCCTCGACGCCATCGACCGGCACCGGATGATCCTTGATCTCGAGAAGAACGCCGCCCTTCTTTGAAAAGGCGTCGGCCCCTTCGAGGTCTTGGCTCACCGATAGCGTGTGGGTCGCGCGTCCGTTTTTTCGGATCTGCTCGAGCTCGGCTTCGTTCGTCCCGCGGTAGACAGGGCCGTCGTATGTGGCGCCGCGCGCCTGCGCTTCATGCAGGAAGCTCGTCACCTTTTCGCTGGTTGCGTTCTCCGCGCCAGTTCGCTCAGCCTCGCTGATCGAGCGCCGATCGTGATTCAGGAAGCGGTCAAGCGCGTCACTGCTGCCCGACTCTCGAGCTAGTTCGCCAACCGCCGTCGCGGCGCCGTCGAAGCTCTGTCCGCTCGGAAGGGGACGCCCGCCGGAGAGACCGGCGTCAAGCGGCTCTTCGCCTTGAACCGGCAAACGAGGCGAGTCGAGCGGGGTCGCGCCCCGCGAGCCACGGCGCAGTAGGCCGCCGGCGCCGTGCGCCGCGAGCGACACGCCGCCGCCGA
>FTIQ01001195.1_pt3 | contig 7290 bp, 6 predicted proteins | sample 1658441 | NCBI WGS metagenome assembly FTIQ01 (sample SAMEA3914824, study PRJEB12502) | metagenome | biome: forest; material: soil | place: USA | collected 2012-03-12 | depth 0.1 m | reverse complement strand
GGCCACCCTCGCCATCGCGGCACTTATGGTGCGCACCTTGGTCGGCCTTTTCCGCGGCGAGCTGCGCGCCTTGAGTAGCTAACTCGCCAGGCGATGGTCGGCGGCCGAGCCGTCCAGGCAATCATGCACCGTCTTGAAAAATTGCGTCATGTCGATCGGCTTGCTGAGCACGTGGGTAAAGCCCTGACCGTGGGTGTCGTCGATCAGCTTGGTCTGCGCCGCCGCGCTCAGGGCAACGATCGGCGTCGCCTGGTTGAGACCGTTCATGGCGCGTAACTGACGGGTGGCGGTAATCCCGTCCATGACCGGCATCTGGATGTCCATGAAGATAAGGTCGAAACGTACGCGTCCGCATAGTTCGAGCGCCGCCTGACCGTCCTCGGCCTCGAACATCTCAAGCCCGGAATTGACCAGCAGCAGCCGGATCAGCTCGCGGTTTACCGGATGATCGTCGACGACCAGCACCTTGAGGTCGTCGGGGATGACCGGTTGCAGGTCTTCCGCCGCCTTGATGGCCACCGGCATGGCGCTTTCGCTCACCGGGATTTCGAACCAGAAGCAGCTGCCGATGCCAGGCTGCGACTGGACGCCGATATCGCCCTTCATCAGCTTGACGATCTCCGAACAGATCGAAAGACCCAGGCCCGAACCGCCGAATTTGCGGTTGATGCTGTTGTCGATCTGGTTGAAGCGGCGGAACAGGCGCGCCTGTTGCTCTTCGCTCAGGCCCGGCCCGCTGTCCTTGACCTCGACGCGCAGATAGGCGCCGGTGTCGGCGGGAATGACGGCGGCGGCCAGGCGCACGAAGCCGCTTTGCGTGAATTTGCATGCATTGCCGATCAGGTTGCACAGGACCTGGCGCAACCGAACGTCGTCGAGCAGCAGCCAGTCCGACGAACAAGCGTCGTAGTCGAAGCCCAGCGCGATCCCGCGGCTTGACGCCAGGGCGTCGAACTGGTCGACGATGTCGCCGATCAGGTGACGCAGGTCGGTCGGCTGCGGATCGAGCACGACCTGGCCGGCTTCCAGCTTGGAAAAGTCGAGAATGTCGTTGACGAGACTGAGCAGCGCCTCGCTGGCATTGCTGATGCGGCCGACATAGTTGCGGGCATTGCTGGGCATGTCGGCGACCTTACCGAGCAGTGTCGCATAACCCAGGATCGTCGTCAGCGGCGTGCGGATCTCGTGGCTCATATTGGACAAAAAGTCCGACTTGGCCGCCTGGTGCGCCTCGGCATTTTCCTTGGCGGCGCGCAAGGTATCTTCCAGGCGCGCCTGTTCGGTAATGTCCTGCAGGATGCCGAAAATATATTCCGGCTTGCCGTCCTCGTCGCGTTGCGACCCACCCTTGAGATAGACGATGCGTTCTTCGCCGCTGGAGTGGATAAGGCGCGCCTCCAGCGTGAACTCGTCACCGGTCACCATGGCCTTGCCGACACAGTCGCGCAGGGGGGCGCGATCGGCGGGATGAAACAGGTCGATCGCTGCGTTGATTTCCAGCTGATAGGCGTCCTGGCTCAGACCATGAATGGCATAGACACCGCGCGACCAGAAGACTTCCTGCGTCGGGATGTGAACGTGCCAATAGCCGACGGCGGCAACCTCTTCCATCAGCTCCAGCTTGCGCTGCGTTTCCTGCAGTTTGCGGATGGCGATCTTCTTGAGCACATCGGTCTTGCACAGGGTCAGGACGCTCTCGACGCTGGCGGCCAGGGTCCGGAGACGGCCGATAGAGCGCGCGTTGAAATCGTCACGCGGATGCATGTCGACGACGCACAGGCTGCCGATCAGTACGCCATCGTAGCGCAGCGGCACCCCGGCATAGAAGCGGACATGCGGTTCGCCAAGGACGAACGGGTTCGAGACAAAGCGTTCGTCCTGCGTGGCGTCGGGGATGACCAGGGCGTCGCCGAAGGCGAGGGTATGTTTGCAGAAGGACAGCTCGGCCGGGATGCTCTTGATGGTCAGGCCTTGAGTCGAAATGAAGCTGTGATTGTCGCCGTCGATCAGCGAGATCAGGGCGACGGGCGTGTCGAAGATGTCGGCGGCCAGCGCCGTGAGGTGGTCGAAACCGTAGTCCGGCACGACTTCGGCAATGTCGGGCTGATGGAAGGCCGAATAGCGGCTGACATCCATATCCACCGGCAAACTGAACTGACCCATACACGCACTCTGATTGCAACGATCGTGATAATTACCTTACGTTGTTCTCGTTGAAGAAGCTTGAATGGGCGTGGATAACGCAGTTTTACGATTGTGACCAAGGCCTCGGCGACCGGAAAACACATCGCGGCCTCGGCCTTTAGGCGGTTCTCGCCTCGGTGCCCTATTTCGCCGACGCCGGATAGGTCGCGGCCTTGCTGGGAGCGGTGCGCTCGCTGAAGGGTTGCAAGGGCGGCGCCGGATGCGCGCCGTCCTGGTACCAGTAGGCAATGCTGGTGACGTCGTCGGCGCTGGGGATCTGGCCATTGTCGTAATGCTGGTCCTGCATCTGCACCTTCAGCGATTTTTGAAAGCGGATCGGGTTCTGTAAATACCAGCGGTACATGCGATTGCGACCGTCCGCGTCCTCGATATAGCCGTCATAGTCGGACGCGAAGGTATGCCCAAAGCCCCAGGTCGAGCCGTATTCGTCCTCTGTGCCCTCGGCGTGGGTGATGGGTTTGCCGTCGACCTCGAACAGCACATTGCCCTCGCCCCACCAGCCCTTGTACGTCGTGTTCACCTGATAAAAGTTGCCGATATACTGGCCGTGGCCGCTGACCGTCAGGAAGGTATGGAGCGCGTCGACCGTCGGGTTCGATCGCCGCCACGCCGCGTGCAGCCGGCTGGGCTCACGGGCATAGGCCTTGTCGCGTTCGAAATCGACGCCCCACGCCGCCAGCTGATGATAGGGCTGATCGCCGTCATTCTGGATCGCCACACGCGCGTGCTTTGAGAACGGCATCGGCAGATAGCTCATATAGTTGTGGTGATTGGTCTGCATGGGCAGCGAGGTGAATTCGACCTCACGGCTTTGCAGGGCGCCGAAGAAGTCCGACAGCGGCACGGCGACGCTGGGAAAGCTCTCGCCATCCCAGTAGATCTTGAGGACCAGCCCCGGATAGATCGAGGTCTGTTTGAGGTCGGTAAAATAGAAATAGGTGATCTTGCCGGCGCCGTCGATATCGGCCAGCGGCATCTCCTGACCGGGCACCAGGGTGACATCGTGGTATTCGGCGTGGCTATCGAAGGTGCCGCCGGTCAGGCGATAAATATCCTGGACCTGGGCACGAGCCGCCGGGGCCGCAGCCAAGAGGCCGGCAATAATTAGGGTATGATAGGGCTTCATGATCCACCTGTCGCCGGCCCAGTTATCGGGCCGTTGGCGACGAGCCTACACCCGGATATCGGTATCGAACAGCCCGGAAGGGACGACAAAATGAGGGGGGTGGAGGCCTGCCCCAGAATTGAACTGGGCTATACGGATTTGCAATCCGCAGCGTAGTCGCTCCGCCAACAGGCCACGGACAGGATTACCGCAAAGCCGCTAAAAAGAGGTTAGCACGACAAAATTCTCGTTCGCGCCGTCGGTGCCCGGAATACGTATACTGTTTGTCGCGGCCCCTCCCCTGGCCTAGGCTCCGCAAAAACAAGACTGTGACACGATGCAGGTCATAGCCGGGGAACGTTACATGACCTATCGTCCGACCTCGATCGACGTCGCCGCCATGGCCGGCCTGTCACAGGCGACCGTCTCACGCGTGCTGAACGGCTCGGCCCTGGTGAGTGCCCGTGCCCGCCATCGTGTCATGGAGGCTGCCAGGCAACTGAACTACAAGGTCGATATCCACGCCAGCAAACTGCGGTCCAAGAAGGCGCACGGCCTGGAAGTCGTCGTCGTCAAGGATATCGGCAACGAATACGGTCTCATCAATCCGTTCTTCGTGCCGATGATCGCTGAAATCGTCCGCTATGCCGGCCAGAAGGGCTATGAGGTCACCGTATCTTTCCAGGACGAGGTCGGCGCCGGCATGCCTTACAGGTGCACGGGCAAGCCGGCCGCGGCCACGATCTTCCTGGCACCCAAAGACTTCGAGGCCTATTCCCGGATCAATCACGGCGACGATCATTGGGTCGTCTGGGGACGGCAATTCGCCGATTTTCGGACGTCGTGCGTCGTCAGCGACAATGAAAAAGGCGCCCGTGATGCCGTCCGTCACCTGGTCGGCCAGGGTCGCAAACGCATCGCCTATCTCGGTAAATTCACCGGCGAGCAATGGGAATTCGCTGAGCGGCATCTCGGCTATTGCCAGGCCCTTCACGATGCTGGGTTATCGCTCGACGAACGGTTGCAGGTGGATTGCGTGCTCAGCATGGATGGGGGAACCGCAGCCGTCCAGCATCTTCTGGACGCGAGCGTGGCGTTCGACGCCATTTTTGCCGCGACCGATGTACTGGGGATCGGCGCGATGCGCGCACTTACCGCACATGGTCTCAAAATACCGGATGACGTCGCCATCATCGGTTTCGACGACCTGTGGATTTGCAACACGATAACACCGCGCCTGTCGACCGTCCGCCAGAACACGATCGCCGCGGCCCACGTGCTGGTCGACAGCGCCGAGGCCCTGCTGGAAGGCGATACGCCGGCCACGACCAAAATCCCCACCGAACTGGTCATCCGGGACTCGAGTGACAGCCAGCGCAACTCGAAAGCGGCTTAAAATTTGCAACCCTTGCAAGAAAAACCAGGGCCTCTGCTGCAGATCGCGTCAGACATGGCCACCGGTTACCTTTTTTCTTTCCCTGCCGGAAACCATGCGATTTCAGGACCAAGCACCGAAGTTGCAAAACGAAAGTGCACCAAAGTATTACTCGCCATTTAGACGAACAACAAGACTCCTTCAGGAATGAAATAGAATATTTTTATATACAGGGTTCGGATTATCGGATAGCCATTCTCCCAGAGTTTGCCGGGAAGCAAAACTTTAGTCTAAGGGGGCTTCCGCATGCGCACTCTACAAATATTTCATCTCAGATACATTTCTCTCGTTGCTGTGTTGTTGCTTGCCGCTGGTTGTGGCGGCGGTGGCTCCAGTGGCAGCTCGCCACAAGCCAAGGTGGATGCAGTCAGCAGCAGCTCAAGCAGCAGCTCTAGCAGTTCGTCTTCCAGCGCAATCGATGCTCAGTCCCCAATTGCCGTGACAATCACCACCACTGGTGGCGCAGCCGTTACGAGCAAAGACAATTATGTTACGGGCACGATTTCAATTGCCGCAACCGACGACGTTGCTGCTTTCACCGGCAGCATGTCGATAAAACTGCATGGTAACAGCACCCTTGCCTTCCCCAAACTGCCGTACAAGATAAAGCTCGACGACAAGACTTCGCTGGTAGGTCTGCCAAAGCAAAAGAACTGGATACTTCTCGCCAACTATTCAGACAAATCGCTGCTGCGAAATCGCGTCGCCTTGCACCTCGCTCAAAATATCATGCCCGGATGGACGCCACACGCAGTGCCTGTCGAAGTCACGTTAAACGGCGAGTACGAGGGCGCTTATGACCTGGTCGAGCAACCCGAGGTCGACAAGAACCGGGTAAACATTCCCGAAATCGACGACACCTATACCGGAGACCCGGCACAGGGTGGATACCTGATGGAAGTCAACAGCCGGCTGGACGATGGCGATTGCTGGACCACGACACAAAACCTGCCGGTTTGCCTCGAAGATCCGGATCCCAGCACCACTGACGAACAAACCTACATTAAAACCTATCTTCAAAGTGCCGAAGATGCGTTGTACTCCAGCGATCCAACCAATGCGACGACCGGCTATGAAAGCTATATTGACGTCGACAGCCTGATCGACTGGTACCTCGTCAACGAACTGTTCAAGAATATCGACTCAGATTTTGTGAACAGCGTCTATTTCTATAAGGGGCCCGACACCAAGCTGACCTTTGGGCCGGTCTGGGATTTCGATCTTAGCGCAGGCAATGCAGACGCTACCGACGCGAAACCACAAGGCTTCTGGGTTACACAGGCCCCCTGGATCGCAAGGATGGAAGCTGTCGATCCAACATTCAAGACCCGCGTCAGGGCACGCTGGAATGCTATAAAAGCCAGTCAGATCGACACCTTGCCGGCCTATATAGATGCCCAGGCAGCGGCCCTTCACGATGCTGAAGTCCGCAATTTTACCCGCTGGCCCATTCTCGGGACTTATGTCTGGCCCAATAACGCCTATATCGGAAGCGATTATGCCGATGAAGTGACTTATCTGAAGACCTGGCTAACGCAGCGCACGGCCTGGCTGGACGCCAATCTGTAGCAATCCCGGCCTGTTGCAGACAAGGTATCGGAGAGTCCAAAATCAATAATGCGGTCGATCCGGCGCGGATCGGCCGCATCCCTCTTCCAGGGCCGTGACGGGCCTTAAACCAACCTTGCGCGGGCCATCTTGAAGAAGACACCGAGTTCGCCATTGTCGATCAGCGAAAACCGCCCCTGGACGGTGACCGGCTTTTCATCCCAGGTGATCGGATGATCGCTCTGCACCTCGATGACCTCGTTGGGGTCACCTGGCGGATGATAGAAACAGACCGGCGTATTGACGCCTATGAGAAAATGCGAGGTCCGGTCTGACCCGTCGAGCGGCAGGGTAAAGCCGCACACCTTGACCGTCTGCCCGACCATGGCCCTGACCTGCGGCGTCGGCACCAGACTGTAAATGCCGGTCTTGCGGTTATAGCCGACCTTGCAGGCGCGCAGGCTGGTCCACAGGGGATCGGACGATTGCGGCAGGCCGCGCTGCGCCTTGCGTTCGGCACACAGCTCCTGATCGGCGCATTGCAGCGGCGCGCCACCCGTCTTGCCAAGCTGGCGGGTCAGGCCCATCAAGCCGATCGCGCCGGCCCCAAGCAGCCCTGAAACAAAAAGATCACGACGATTCATGCGGAGAGCGCGCCTTCCATATTGCCGCCGTCTCCGGCGATGGCCCGAACGATCGGGACGATCGAAGCGGCGACGGCGGACAGCCATGCACCGAGATAAAGAACGCCAAGCGTTTGCCAGCTCAGGCCCGGCTGGATCAGCAGGCCGTAGGCAAAGAGCTTGTCCGCCACGATCATGCCGAGGCCAAGCGCCAGCATCACGCCAAGCACAAACGCCAGATGGCTGAGGATCAGCGCCTCCTGCACAGCGACGCGCGCCACCTTCAGCCGCGATGCCCCGAGAATGCGCAACAGGGCCAGGTCGCGGGCGCGCTGATTGAGCGCACTCATCAGGCCGACGGCGGCCATGAGCGC
>FTIQ01606040.1_pt1 | contig 7291 bp, 3 predicted proteins | sample 1658441 | NCBI WGS metagenome assembly FTIQ01 (sample SAMEA3914824, study PRJEB12502) | metagenome | biome: forest; material: soil | place: USA | collected 2012-03-12 | depth 0.1 m | reverse complement strand
AATTGCAACGCCAGCACCAGCAGGCCCAGCAGGGCTGCGATGGCATTACGGCGTTTGGGTAACAGCATAACTCACAACCTTGAACTGCGGATCTTGCACATAAAGCCCGTCCGGACCGTACTTGGTACGCAGCGGACTATAGTAGTAGCTCACGGTTGCCGTCCACTGTGTTTTCGCTTCGATGCCAACACCTTCCAGCGCTGTGGAAAACTTTACCGTCCCCACGTGGAATTGCTTGTCCAGGCGTCCCTTCACATCCCCGATGCTCACCAGCCGCTTGCCGGTGTTGCCCAGGATATTGGCCGGGCTGCGCGGGTTGGCCGGGCTGTAAAGCGCATCATACTGCGCCAGCACATTGGCATCCGAATGCGCCCGCACGAAGGCGCTGTCGGCCGCATAGCTCACCGGCAGGTAGGATTCGCGGTCGAGCACATACTGAACGACGAAGAATTTCTCGAGCGACGAGTTCAGCGACTTGCCCTGAGGCCGCAGCCCCACCAGCGACATCTGGCGCCGGTCGATATCGGGATTGCGCATCAGCAGCCCCACCTGCTGGTGCAGCGGCAGCAGCGCATCCACCGCCGCCAGCGCCATCAGGCTCACCAGGGTGGCAAGGACGGCGATCACCAGAAAAAAGCTGCGTTCGGAAATCGGCCCGATGTAAAGCGCCTTATACCAGCCGCGCGCCTCGTCGAAATAGCGGCCGGAACGCACCAGTTCGGCCACTTCCTGCTGTTCGCTGCTCATTGGTGCTGAACCCTGTGCAAATTACGTATTATTTGATTCAAAAGTTAATAAATCGGGTGCAGTGTAACCCGCAATATGTTATTGTAAACCTTCAATCCCTGCCGCAAGCAGAACGGTGGGATGATTTTGGTGTGTGGGTGCATGATTCCGACAAAACGGAACTGGATTTTAGCGCTCGGTCTGGCCGTTACGTTCGGCTTACCTGTGCTGTCGCTTGCCCAGAGTTCGGGCGATATCGGCAATACCCCCATCGTCACCCAGACGGATGACGGCGGCTTCACCCCCACCGGTGCCGCCGGCAGCCCGCTCAGCTGCGCCGGGTCGGATTGCGACCCCAACGGCGCCAACCTCACCGCCCCCGAAAACACCGACGCCGCCGCCGCGGCCAATGCGGCCAGCCCTGCCCCCGTCTGCAGCGAAACCGGCGGCACCAGCGACGCCCCGGGCTGCGACATGGCCTACCGCAACACCAAGATCGACTGTTACGACACCTATGCCGCGACGGATAAGGACGGCAACGCCGTGCAGCTGCCCAGTATGCTGTTTCAGTCCTGCCCGGCCAAGCCCATGCCGCACCGCGACACGCCGCATTTGTCCTATATCAAGAACTTCTCGCCCTATCTCTATGCCTGGATACAGGACACCACCGACAAAACCCACGCCTATAGCGGCTATGTCATCCGCGGCACCACCGGCGATGCGATGCAGACGCTGGCCGCCATCGGCACCCCGCCCAGCGGCGTTACCCGCCAGAAAGCCTGCGTCAACCAGATCGACCTCAGCAAGGCTACCACCCTGGCCGACCGCGCCAAGCTGATCCGCCTGCAGCTCGATAACTGCGCCAACCAGTTCATCCTCAACACCGCCATTTCGCCGAACTATAAGGCCAACTCCAACTTCATCTGCGGCACGGCGGCCAACCCCTATAAGCACTGCACGCAGGAGGATATGTGCCAGCCTTTGCGCACCCTGCCCGATAATAACGAATACCTGCCCTCTACTTATATTACGGCGGCATGGAAGAAGCTGCTGACCGATCCTTCCTCCGCCTCGCTGCTGCGCAATGGCAAAGCGCCGCTGGAGCCGCATCTGCCGAGCACCCTCACCTTCACCTCGACGATCGACGTGCCGAACTTCGGCGAAATCCGCACCAGCCAGCTGGCCATCACGCCTTACGAAGAAATCATCGACCCCAGCCACCCCTTCAGCCCGCGCTGGGATTTCGAGAATAACGAGCGCGACAAATACTCCCCCCTCACCCAGGATTACAGCAAGGACGCCAAGAACGCCGTGTTCTGCGCCGGCAGCAAAACGAACGTCTATAAGGTCGATATCCTCAGCTTCCGCGAGCAGAAGCTTGATTTCGACAAGAAAGTTACCGAGCGCATCAACTATAACGAAGCCTGCCACACCAATGGCGGCATGCAGAAAAACCCCTGCTGTTATTTCGACCCGGTGAAATATGCGGCAGAAGTCGCCCTCTCCTTCGGCAAAAAAGTCGTGCCGAAATGCGAATTCCTCTCCTGCGAAACCTGCTATAAAATGACCGCCACGCAGCCCGTCTGCGCCACCACCTACGCCCAGTCGCCTGACCGCGCCAAGAACATCCCCACCTACAAATCGCCCATCAACCCAGTCTTCCCGGTCGCCGCCATCCTCCGCTTCACGCAGACCGTGGCGCAGCTCAGCCAGGCGCTGTCGCTCACCAACATGCCGGCCGGCACTACCGTCGCCCAGGCCGCCAGCGTGCTGAAATCCACCACCAGCGTGATCTCCGCCTTCGCCCCCAATACACCGCTGAACCAGATCACGCCGTTGCTCAGCGGCCAGAGCAGCATGCTGAGCGCCGCAAAAAGCTTCGTCAGCGCCAATGTGCATCTCAGCGTCGGTGGCATCAACCTCAACGTGAACGATGTCGCCGGTCTGCTGAGCGCGCCGCAGGGGCTGCTCGGCGGCCTCTCGCCCGACACACTGATGTCGGATGCCAAGAACATGCTCAGCGGCCAGGTAAACCTGATGGCGAATTTCCCCGGCGGCACCACGGTGGCCCAGGCGCTTTCCGGCATCAACACGGTGAAAAGCATCACCAGCCAGGTTTCCGCCCTGGGCGGCAGCACCACCGACGCCAAAAACCTGATGAACCTCGGCGTCACCCTCAGCAAAGCCACACCGGCAGGCGCCACCGTCGCGCAGGCCACCGCACTCTATAATGAATACGGCACCAAGCTGAACGACCTCTCGCCCTCGACACTGGTCAGCAGCGTCGATGCCAGCAAAACGTCCGATGCCGGCAAACTGCTCGCTGCCTTGCCCAAAGGCACCACCGTCGGCCAGGCCACCACCGTGTTCCGCGCCAATATCGCCGGCCTCGGCACTATTGATTCCAGCCAGCCCGCCGCCAGTTTCACCAGCATTCTGAACACCACCGTCGGCAATGCCATCGGCATGCCCAACATGAACATCACGCAGATGGCCAAAACGGCTGAGTCGCTGGGCACCACGCTGGGCAATATGGCCACGTCCGTCAGCAGCGGCGGCGCCAACCTCGGCAACCTCGATATGGGCAGCGCCAGCACCTTCCTCAAAGGCCAGGTGGATGCGATGGTGCAGCTGCCGGGCGGCCTGAAGGTCAGCACCGTGGCCACCATGCTCACTTCGCAATCCGGCCTGCTGAGCGGCGTGACGAGCGCCGCCGGGCTGAGCTCGTTGACAGGCGCATTCACTGCGCAACTGTCGTCTCTGGGCCCCGTCGGCAACATGGCCGCCTCGGCCATCAGCAGCGTCATGAGTAGCCAGGCCACCGCCCTTACCAGCGCCCTTACCAGTGGCGCGACAAGCGCGTTGACCGGCGGCCTGACCAGCGCCATCGGCAGCAGTGGCGTCAGTAGCGCCCTCAGTGCCGTTGGTGGCGGCAACCTTTCCAGCATCGCCGGCGCGGTGGATGCGCAGGCGCTGGGCGGCGGCCTCGGCAACCTCACATCCGCGGCAGGCCTGTCCAACCTGCAGAGCCTGTCGGGCACCTCGCTCAGCGGCCTGGGCGGCGCGGGCATGAAATCGGTCACCAGCTCGCTCGGCAGCTTCAACCCGGCCGATTGTTCCAACACCGCCAATAACAGCAGTATCCCGCTTTACTGCGTGCTAGCCGCCCTGCCGCTGGCCAACACCACGGCCAGCTGCAACCCCGATGAATTCGGCGCCAAGAACGACACTGCCATGGCCTCGCTCTGCAAAGACCTGCGCGCGCCCTATACCCCCATTAACAAGCTGAAGATGCGCTATCACGACCCCAACGACACCGCCAGCCAGGTGCTGAAAAACGGCGTGCTCGAAGGCCTCAGCTTCAACGACTACTTCGCCGACAAGGACAACAAGATCGGCCACATGCCCTACCCGCGTTTGTGGGACACGGGCCGCTCCATCCAGAACCTGCAATCGACCGACCAGGACCCGAATGACATCCATGGCCAGTACACTTCCATCGTCGGCGTCGGCCGTGAAGCGGCGACCGATGCGGTGAATGCCAGCCTGCCCGCCGACCAGCAGCACCATGACGAGCGCTGCCTCTATGGCGGCTGGGGCGAGAATAACGGCAGCAGCGTCTCCTTCGCCGGCCTCAGCATTCAGGTGCCCGACCCCATCACCAGCTGGACGGAACTGAAACTCTACCAGGCCTATACCACGCGCGAGACCAACGTCGTCTGCCTCGGCCGTTACGAGAAAGCCTTCCAGCACCGCAGCAACGAAGGCCAGCTGCTGGCCAGCGACGCCGCCAGCCTGCCGCGCAACGTCGAGGTGGTCGACAGTAAGAACGCCAAGGGCATCCTCACCTCCACCGCTGTCGATATGGGCGATAATGGCGGCAAGAAAGTGAAAACCAACAGCCGCACCCAGGCCGGCCCGCCGCTGGTGCTGCCGCCGCAATGGCTGGGCTATTTCACCGCCAGTGATGCCAGCCAGCGCTTCCCCAACCTGCCGGGCGGCGGCAGCGTCATCACCGGCCTCGACAACGCCCAGTGCGGCGACTTCATCCTCATGCCCACCGGCGGCGGCGGCACCGATGCGGCCACCCGCGGCCTGCCGAAAATCGCCCGCGTGCTCTGCCCTGATTCGCTGGCGCAGAAACCCAACGCCTCCGGCGTCAACCTGCTGGTGGGCACCAGCAACCATTATGTCAGCGTGAAGGAAGCCGATAACGGCCGCTGGCCGGATGTCTGCGGCACCACCAACATGTTCGGCGAGCTGAAACAGCGCGACCTCTACAAGCCCGGCGAGATGAAACCCGAGACCCTCGCCATCCTCAACCGCCTGGGCTGGGTGCATACCTGCGCCGACACCATGCTCGAAGAATGCGAAATGACCAATTGGAGCAGCCTGCAGCTTTACCGCCCACCCGCCACCGCCCGCACCGGCCTCAGCCAGACCAGCACGACTTCGACCGGTACGACCACCACCGGTACGACGACTACTGGTACGACGACTACTGGCGCGACGACTACTGGCGCGACGACTACTGGCGCTACAACCACGGGTACCACCACTGGCACTACTTCCACTACCGGCGCGTCGGCAACCAGCGGCACCACTACCACTGGCACCACGACCACCGGCGGTGCTTCCGGCAGCGCGGTCAAACCATGATGCATCCCCGCTACATACTGGCCCTGTTGCCGTTGTTGCTGGCTTCCCCCGCGCATGCCGACCCCAATTGCGCCTCACTGATGAGCGGTATTACCCAGGCCAACTCACCCAACACCAAACTGGCGGATATCGAATGGTGCCACCAGCGTGGCTGGGAAGTGCCGCCTACCCTGCGCCCGGCCAACGGCCAGGGCTGGCAGCGCACCGGCGGCGAGAACTTCAGCGTCACCGGCGTGCAGCCGCCCGACCAGCCGCCCGCCGTGGCCGGCGCGGCGCCCAGTGTCAGCCAGGCGAAAATCAGCTTCTCGCTCAGCTTCCCGCCCTGGTCGGGCTTCCCCTGCCAGCTGCCCGGCGGCATCAATATCTGCGGTTCCAGCGCTACCAAAAACACCAGCGCCACCAATGGCAGCACCTCGGTGGCTGTCGGTGCCACCACCAGCACCGGCACTTCCAGCGGCACCGGCACCGGCACCAGCGGCAGCAGCACCGGCACGGGAACGGGAACGGATGCCTGCCCGGTGCGCGATGACACCACCGGTACCTTCGGCGCTATCAGCACCATGAGCAGCAGCGGCAGCTACGCCCTTGCCTGCGGCGGCGCCATTCCGCTCAGCACCTACCAGGCCACCCTCGTCGCATCCCCCACCGGCATGGCCGTCACCGAATATGGCAGCCCTTACCTCTGGGTCTATACCGCCAGCGGCGGCAGCTATGGGGGCGGCACCGCCGTGCCCCTGCCCACCTCGCTCTGCACCGCTGATGCCTCGGGCGCCATGCAGCCCTCCATCACCCTCACCGCGCCGCGCGCGCAGGCGATCGAATATAACGCCGGCACCAGCTCCATCGCCATCCGCCTCATTCCCGGCAGCGCCGGCACCGATGGCAGCACCAGCGCGTCCGACCTGAACGCCTCGCTGAACCCCAGCGCCAACAGCGAGCAATATCTCATCATCCCCATCAAAGGCGGCGTGCCGCAGGTGCCCGCCAACTGCGCCAACCAGGCCACCTATTACCAGGCCGCCAGCGCCATCGGCGGCGACATGGTCATCGAAACCCCGCTCACCGACGGCTGCGAAGGCAGCGCCGATGCCTGCAAGCAGGCGGGCGTCAGCGTCGCCCCCAGCGTCACTACCAGCTGCGACGCGGTGACCGTCTACCTCTCCGGCACCTACAACACCACGCAGGGCCAGGTGAACTGCACCGGCATGACGCAGCTGATGGTGGTCGACCGCCCCACCCTCGCTTTGCCGCCCAACAGCAGCGCGGCCTATACCAGCGTCACCGGCCGCACCGCCGTCATGGTCACCACCGCCGATAACAGCCGTGTCTACCTGCCCAGCGGCAACATCGTGCGCCTGCCGCGCTCGGGCAAAAGCTTCACCTTCCCCGAAGGCGCCACCCTGGGCACCGACCAGGGCCAGGTGGTAATGAACGGCCCCGCCACCATCAACACCGCCACCGGCCAGGTGGTGATGACCGCCGGCGGCTCCTACATCGGCACCGATGGCTCGACGCTGGCCAGCTATGCCTCTGGCAGCGCCATCACCCCGAACATCGCTTTCCCCTGGCTGCTCAGCGCCACGCGCAACGTCACCCTGCCGCGCAGTTACCAGCTGCTCACCCAGCCCAGCCCCTACGTGCGCGCGCCGGTGCAGACACAGTAATGGTTATGAAGAGTGCGCGGCCAGATACGCCTCGGCCGCTTTCAGCCCGGCCAGATCGCCCACATTCAGCCACATGCCCTCATGCACCACGGCGTGAATCCGCTGATACCACCCGTCCGGCCCCAGCGACTTTTTCCATAGCGCGCTGAGGGAAAACGCACCCTCCGGGCAGCCTTCGAACACGCGCGGATGCATCAGCTGCGCGCCGGTGAATATATACTCCGCCACCTCGCCCGGCTGCG
>FTIQ01000002.1_pt2 | contig 7507 bp, 8 predicted proteins | sample 1658441 | NCBI WGS metagenome assembly FTIQ01 (sample SAMEA3914824, study PRJEB12502) | metagenome | biome: forest; material: soil | place: USA | collected 2012-03-12 | depth 0.1 m | reverse complement strand
CGAAAACCGGCGCCGCCGGCGCGCGGCCATAACCGCCGTAAGTCCCGCTGCCGTTGTCTGAATCGGTAGGCATTACGCTTTCCTCGCTGCTGCTAGCCGCTTGGTTTTGCCGAGCGTCTCGTGTTCGACGAATAACGCCTGTGCAATGAAACCCTCTGTGAAGGCAGAGGAGACGCCGACCGCGTTGTCTACAACGGAGACCTTGAGCGACGACCCCAACCGAACCCTTGGCGTCACCTGCAGATACACGTTGTTGTCGGCGGTACCGTCTGGACCGGTCACGGTGAAGCTGTAGATGCTGGGCGGTTGGCCATCGACTGATGCGCTTACTGTCACGACTGCAGGTCCGCGATACTCTCCAACCACCACAACGTTTTCGAACGCGCCGTAACCGGCAACGCCGAACGGGCGGATATCGCCCGTGGCGAGAGTGCTAGAGATAAAGTCGAGCGGCGCTATCCCATCGTCGTATGCGCCGACGGTTTCCTGCTGCAGGCCGACGAAAGTGCCGAGCCCCTGCTGGATGGTGTACACGAACGAATCGAGCCAGGTGCCGCCGATCCCGTGAACGTTGAAGCTGTCCGTGCGCGAATCGACTGACCAGCCTTGAGTCCTCGGATCGTAGACCAAAACGCGCGTCGCTGAACCAAGCTCGTCGGAAGCGACGACGAAACGCACCGTGATCTCGCCGAGCGAATTGGCCCCGTTCGACGGCTGCGAAACCAGCGTCGCACTTTGCACAATGGGGTAGCTGGCGAGCGTTGCCTCGACGGGCGCGCCGACGAAGATCGGCGTATTGAACCCGCGCGGCAACAAGTAGATGCCGCGCTTGCTCTGAAAGAAGACGCCCTGCGAAGTTTCGACAACGCTACGCCAATCGATGCATCCAACATCGGTCGGCAGCTCAACGGGCGGGTTGAACGAGCCGATTCCCTGGTCGCTCGGGCCGTCCCCGGTCACGAAGTAGATGCGCTCTCGAGCGAAAGCGACCACCGTCCCGTCAATCGATGCAATTCCGGTGCATGCCTGAGGTAAAAATACGGAGAACTCGAGCTCGTCGCTGAACTGGGTCGGCTCGCCGTCGACCAGAATCTTGCTGGCGGTGATCACGTTCGCATCGAGCTGCCCGGCGAGCCACAGCCGCGCATTGCACACGCACATGAAAGTAGACGGGGGCGGCAACGTGTTCGCGACAACACCGCCGTCAGTGTAGATGTCCTCGGCCGCCGCCGCGGCCGTGTCGGCCATCGTGTCGACGAACGAGATCAGTGAGAACGATGCGCCTGGCGCACCGATGTTGGGCGTCACACGACGGAACGTGCTCTGCCCAACCAGCGTCCTGTAGACGTGCAACAGAACCGGAGCGCTATCCACGATGAGGCGCGAGTCCGCTACTAGCGGCTGCGCAACTACTGTCACTTTCTGAGTCGCCGTGACAGTGATTGAGACGGGATCGCTTGGAGCCGATCGGTGGCGCCTGCCCTGAGCGTCGATGTACTCGTACACCGCAACGTAGATGTAGTTACCGGCGCTGAGCGAACCGCCCGCGGATGCCGTCAGACTCACGATTACCGGCACATTGGTGAAGCCCGTTTCTTCAACGCTGCCGTTCCATTCGGTCAGTACACCGCCGGCAAACTGAATCGCCCGCCCAGCTTCTGCGAAGTCGGTTGCCGCTTGTCGCGGTGACTCAAACGAGCTGCGAAAGGTGACCCATTCCGCGCCGTAGTCCTCGGCTGCCCCGCTGCCGAATCGGAGCGTGCTCACGAGTGCGGTGCCAAATCCGTAACCCAAGCCCGCGTCGTACACGTCCGCCATGTGCGCTTGGCATGGGCCGGCCGAAGCCGTGATGTTCGGCACATGCATCATGCGCCGGTGCTCGTTGGCTCCCGGGGCGCCGCCGCCGATCTGGATCAAGTAGTAGCCGCGCTGATCGTCCCACTTTTGATTCGCGGCAGACTGAGCCGTGTGCGTCCAGATGTAGTACGAGTCAGTCGCGCCAAGCGTCGCGACGGCTGGCCCAGCGAATGGCTTCGACGCCGGACGAAGCCCCAAATCACCGAGAGACGAAGCCGTCACCGAACTCGCCGTAATCTTTGCCCAGGCGAAAAAGCCAACGTTAGTTGACGCCTGAGCTCCGCCCCAAGTCATCAAGGCCGTGGTCGCGCTGTCGATCATGATTGCGGGCTGGTCGAGGTAGGCGCTCGACGTGGAGACGATCACGACAGGGCCAGCGGTGGCTGATAAAGCGTTGTTGAACGCCTGATATCCGACCGCGCCGCCGCTGCCGGCGTCTTGCAAGAAGCCGACGTAAATCAGACTGCTCGATGTCCCGGCGACGCCGACCTTGGTCGCCGAGCTGCTCGGAGTCGTGAAGTCCAATTGCGCGCCGATTTGCGCCGGCGCGGCGACTGCAGAATACCGGCGAGTGCGAACGGCAGTAGCCGTGATCTGATAGGAGACCAGGAAGTCCGCGCTCCTGCCAATCGCATCGAATCCGAATCCGCCGCCTAGTACCGTGTCCAAAGTCGAAACCACAACGGTCAGCGTCGACGTGTCGAACACGAGCAGGCGCAGCAGCGTCACGCTGCTGAAAATCACATAGATGTAGCGGCCACCCGGGACGGATACGCAGCGCGCAGAGTCGGCGGCGACGGAAGGAACCGATAGCGGCTGCACCAGAACAGCTCCGCCGAGTGTCCGAGCTGCGATATGCAGCAAGCCAGCTCCGACCCACGCCGAAAGCACCACGCCGCTGCTCTGTGCGATGGACAGCGACGACAGCGCGTAAATCTCGGGACGGATGATCGTGTTTCGCGTACCCGGCTTCCAATGCGCGATATCGACCGCCGTCGTGGTCACTCCAGCGCTTGCGCGCTGCCCCCATTGCGTGCCGCCGAGCATCGCCACGCCAGTGCCGACAGCGAGCAATGGCTGCCCCTGCCATGAGGTGATCGCGTTGGGCGGCTGCGTGGTGTACTGTGAGCCGTTCTGCTCAAAGCCAGCCATCGAAACAGCTGCTGAGCCGTAGCGCTTTGCCGGCCTGCCATCCTTACGCCAGCGCACGTTCTGCGCGACCGCGTGCACGTCGAGCGGCGCTACGCGCGGGTCGATGCTCTCGTCCTGTCCGCGTTGGAACAGGATGGGCAGCAATTCGGTCATCGGTAGTACCCCGACGCATCGCAGTAGAAGACCGTTACGCCCACGGCGGTGATGTTCGGGAAGGCGCCCCCGTTGCAGCTCACCGTTGCGTCCTGACAACTCACGGCGATTGCGTTCGTCGACACTCGCTTGATGAGCACGAATTTGCGACCGAAGTTGGCCGGAGAAAGCGGCGGCAGAACGACCGAAGCGTTTGCGATGAACGTGTCTACACTAAGCTGATCGCCCGGCTGAATAGCGACGATCCCGCGCGAAGCGCTCGACACGAATGACACCGGACGCGGCTGAGGCGCGAGCTCTTTGCGCACGAGCTTGAACTCCGCATCTACGTTGTCCTCGAGCTGAGAAAGCTCGCGGTCGAGCTTCTCTGGGTTCTCCGTCGAGAAGTCATTGACGCGCTTGAGAGTCACAGCATCGTCCTCCGATTGCGCATGCCTCGGAGGTCGTACCGTTTCATCACGCTCGGCTTGTCTTGACGCAGCCGTTGCTGGAAGTCGGCTTGCAAGCGGTCGCGCTCGGCAGTCGCAGTAGCATAGGCGCCCTGGTCATGATCGCGAATCAAGATTTTGATCAGGCAATCCCAGGTGAGCCACTCCTCCCATCCCGTGATCCCGTCGAAGGTATCGGAGTCGGCAACCAAGTCGGAGCCGAGCCCCATGTACCAAGCGGTGTATGGGTAGGCCGATTGCGCCGGCGGCACGATGCCGATCGTGTTGTTGTACCGAAAGAAGCCTACCGGAATGCTCTGCGTCGAACCGGTCGGCGTGGGTCCGAACACGCCCTGATACTGATTGCGTTGTTCGAACGGGAGCTGCGGCACGTCCAGCACTTGTCCGTTCACGGTCACTTCGAGCAGGTACAAATGCACCGGCGTCGGTGTCCACGCGGAGAAGTCTAGCGTCCCGAACGCGTACGGCGCCGTGGGTCCAATCGTGAGCGTCCCCGAATGAGGAGTCAGGTAGAGCGGCGATCCTTGTTCGCTAACCCACTCACGCCACCGTTGAATGCTCTGGTTGATGATGCGCGTAAGCGACGTGTCATCATGACGCAACGTGGCCCCGAGCTGGTCCGCCTGCCATCGCAAGTCGGTTCGCATGTTGACCAAGGTTCGAGTTCGAGCCACGTTGCATCACTCCGATTCAGTAGCTGTCCGCGCAGAGATGAATCAGGCGTTTGAGCGCCTGCATTCGCTCCGTGTCGCCGGCGGCATCGGGGAACGCTTCCGCGAAAGCCTCCTCGAACCCAGCCGGCAATTCATCGCCGTCGCCTTCCGACTCGCGCCCCATGGGCTCATCCTCGGGCTTGTCGCCCTTGGGTTTGCCCATGATGACTGCCAAGTCGATCGCCGGCTTCTTCTTGTCGCCGTCGTCGGCCATCAGAGGTCCTTGAGCCGCGACAACGTGATCGTCACCGCAATCTGATCTGCTGAGGCGGGATCGGTCGCGGTGCCGCTTGCGTTGATGGTCTGAAAGGAGAGCGTGCCGCTGTTCGGCGCGAAGCTCACCCCATACCAACCCTTGACCGTGCCAGCCGGCGAGATGAGCGTCACGTCGAACGTGCCGCGCAGATCAGCGCCAGGAGGGAAGGTCACGTTGTAGAGACCGGCGGAGCCGCCACGAACGATGTTCATGGCGGGGTCGTCGGAGCCGACCAACGGCGCATTTACGACGCCCGTTGCGCCGATCGTGCATTGCAGCTCGATCTCAATTCGATCTCGCCGGCCAGTCTTGAAGTTGTAGTTGTTGATTTCGCCTGCTACGCCCGACATGGCAGCACCTCACACAGTGGAGACGACGCCGCAGAAGCCGGGAGCCGCGACCACGAAAGCCGGGTACGCGACCAGGCGGTACTCGTAGTCATTGCTCGACACCTTACGCAGCATTTCGAGGCCGTCACCGTTGACGACTTCGGGGATCTTGGAGAGGCCGCCGAGCTTGACGGTATCCATCTTCAAGGCGAATGCCTTGTTGATTGGGCAGAACGGATCGGCGTACAGCTTCACCGTCTTGCCGCCGGCCTTGAACGAGAGATTCTCGTAGCCGAACACGGCGTCATTACCGATCTCGCGATAGCCGCGAGACTCGAGCGAGTCGGCAACGTTCTGCCACTTCTCCGGATTCAGGAACACGGCATCCGGACCCGGGCCGAAGTTGCGGCCACGCATGCGCGTCACGAGGCGCTTGAGGCGCTGCTCGAGCGTTAGGCCCGTGATCTCCGCCGTGGTCAGGCGGATACCAGACATGCGCGCCACGTCGGCGGTGCGCACGATGTTTTCGAACGCGGTGGCGCTCGGGTCGGACGCCGGAATCCAAGCGCCCAAGCCGAGCAGAATGCGCGTCGCGCCGCTGCCGCCGAAGTCGCCGTCGCGGAACATGAACTGCCCCGCTGCCCAGTTGGCAGGCGTCGCAGCCGCGCCGCCGGAGCTCGTCGAGACCGTGACCGTTCCTGCGTTCCGATTGACCGCAACAACGAAGCCCTGGCCAGCGCCAGCGACCAAAATGTGAGACGGATCGGAGCCGTCGTTCACGGACACAACGAGGATCTGACCTACCTCGAAGTTCACCACGTCATCGGCGTTGCTCAGAGTAACGACACCGGTCGTAATCGCGCTGAACTGACCGAGCGACTGCCCACCGTTCGAGTAGAGGTAGGTAGAGAATGTGTCGCCGAAGCCGTTGTACAGGCCGGAGATTTCCGTCTCTTGGTCACGGAGGAAAGCGCCGACGTTCGAACGCGAGGCCTTGATTACCTTGTCGCCGATTTCGACGGACGCGCTGTAGTCGCCGTAAGCGACTTTCCACTTGCGACCTTGGATGTTGCCGTTGCCGCTGCCTTGCTGCGAGCCCTGCTGCGCTTTCGCGAGCGTGGCGCCGAAGCCTTGCGGGTTCTGAAAAATGAACGGGTGGACGTACTGGTCGCCGCCGAGGTCTTCCTCGCGCTTGACCATGCCGAAGAAGGGTCGGTCCTTCTTCGTCAAATCGTCGATCTTGTCTTTGGTGTAGTAGTCTTTGAGAAACGCGTCGAATTGCGCGAGAGTTGAGGCCATTGGGATTGTCCCTGGCCGCGCGGCAAACTCTCAGTCGGTCGCTTGCTCCATGAGCAGCTTGTACTTTTCGAGTACCTGCTTGTCGGATAGCTTCTGCGGCTGACCGGTCGCCTCTGCGGCTTGCGATTGCTTGAGCGCGCGCGCAGGGCCCTTGGGCGCTGGCGGTTTCGCGGGCAGTGCACTGGCCCGGGCAGCATTCGCGGGGGCAGCCCCGGTCGTTTCATCTTCGATGCTCCACTGCTTGATGGAGTTCAAAATCTCATCACGAGCCTGCTCAGCGGCAGCAGACAACGGCAGCACCGTATTGCTGTGCGGGTCGTAGCTGGCGCGCTGCAGCGCATAGATGCGCTGAATGAACGCGGGGCGAGCGGCAAATTTTCGGATCGCCGGATCGTCGCTCTCGCCAAGCTGTTCTTGCAAACCGGTGAGGTACTCGTGCACCTGGCGAGTCTGCTCGGCTTCGGCGCGGGCCTGTTCAGCCTGCGCCTCGCGCTCGGCTTGCAGACGATCGCGGCGCTCGAGCTCCGCTTTCAAGGCCTCGATTTCGGGATTCTTGCCGACGCGCTGACCAATGATCTTGCGCTGGTACTCGGTCGCGTCCTCGCCGAATGCCGCCTTGAATGCGGCGTCGTAGTCGCCCTTTTCGTACAGGGAGCGGGCTTGGTGGAACGGTGCGTACTCGGCTTTCAGTCGCTCGACAACGCTGCCCAGCTCCTGCTCGCGGGCAGCGAGCTTGCGCTTGCCCTCGGCCTCGAAGCGGCGAATCTTCTCCCACTGCGCCGAGCTCACGCCGAGCTTGCGCCCGAGCGCCTCGCGAACGCCATCGGCGAGCCCGTCCGCCTTGAAGTCACCGATCACGGTGTCGATGAACTTCGCCACATCGCCGTGCTGCAGGTGATATCGAGCCTTGGCGATGACACTCGCGTCGGCTTCAGGCTCCGGCGCGGCCTCCACGGCCTTTTCCGCGGCCTTGGCTTCGAGCTTTTCGACGCGGCGCTCGGGGTCCGCCTTCGGTGCCTGTTCGCCCGCCTTCGGTGCGCCCTCGGGCTTGGCAAGCACTTTCTCAATGACAGCGGACGCGTCCTTGATTCCACCGCCTGCAGGCTCAGCAGCGGGGGCAACGGACGCGGCGCTGGTCTCGGTCGAAACGCTGGTATCTTCGTCGGGCATCAGCTCGCCTGCAGCATGGGGGGTGGCGGCGCGGGAGGCGCCGGGGGCGGAAGCGGCATTCCGTCGGCGCCCATGTCTTGCCCGCTCGGCGCGGGTTGCATCGGCTTGCCGGCGGCGTTCGCGGCCGCG
>FTIQ01001585.1_pt2 | contig 7589 bp, 6 predicted proteins | sample 1658441 | NCBI WGS metagenome assembly FTIQ01 (sample SAMEA3914824, study PRJEB12502) | metagenome | biome: forest; material: soil | place: USA | collected 2012-03-12 | depth 0.1 m | reverse complement strand
GACGTCATGGCGATCACCGAAAAGGTCGCCGACTATCAGATCGCCACCCTGGCCGGCGGCTGGGTGCCGGCCAATGCGTCCTGGGATACGCCCGACCCGAAGGGCTGGGTGCAGGGCGCGCTGTTCGTCGGTCTGACCGACCTGGCCGACCATAGCCAGAAGCCGATCTATAAGGACCTCATCCTGGCGCGCGGCCAAGCCAACAAATGGGAGCTGGGTAAGCGACAATATCACGCCGACGACCAGGTCATCGGCCAGTCCTATCTGTGGGCGGCGGCGCATGGCGCAGGTCCTGACGCGTTGAAGCCCATGCAGGCGCGTTTCGACGCCATCTTAGGCGCACCGTCGACTGCCGATCTGGCCTTTGCCGACAGCGGCGACGTCAAATGCACCGACCGCTGGTGCTGGTGCGATGCCCTGTTCATGGCGCCGGCCAGCTGGATGGGCCTCAGCCGCGCCACGGGTGACGCGAAATACGCTGATTTTGCCAAGCACGAGCTGTGGGCGACGACGGCCTATCTCTACGATCCGGCCGAACACCTGTTTTATCGCGATAGCCGCTTCTTTTCGCGGCGTGGGCCGAATGGGGAGAAGGTCTTCTGGAGCCGCGGCAATGGTTGGGTGTTTGCCGGGCTGACGCGGATGCTCGACGCACTTCCGGCAAACGATCCCGACCGGCCGCGCATTGTTACCCTGTATAAGGAGATGGCCGTGAAGATCGCCGCGATCCAATTGGCCGACGGCTACTGGGCGCCGTCGCTGCTGGCCGATCCGAAGACCGCCCTGCCTGAAACCAGCGGCACGGCCTTCTATGTTTACGGCCTGGCCTGGGGCATCCGCAACGGCACCCTGCCGCGTGCGCAATATGCTCCGGCTGTTCGCAAGGGCTGGGCCGCTCTGGTCAAGTCCGTCCATCCCGACGGCAAGCTGGGCTATGTCCAGCCTGTCAGCGACCGGCCCGACAATGTGGGTTACGACGACACGCAGTTTTACGGCGTCGGCGCCTTTTTGCTGGCCGGCACGGCGGTCGCCGACCTTAAGCTGCAATAGGAGAGGGCGATGCGCATAGTTTTGATAGCTTTGGGCCTACTGGCGGCAATGCCGGCCGTGGCAAAAACAGTGACCGTCACCAACACGCTGGACATTACCCGCGATGACGCCGTGGTTGATGTCCCGGCACCGTCCGACATCAAGCGCGACTGGTCGGCCAGAATTGGACAGTCGGTAACGCCGGCGCAGGTCGTCGACGGACATATCCGCTTTACGACCTCGCTGAAACCGCACCAGACGGTCCATGCCGAGCTGCTGCCGCAGGCCACCGAAGCGCCACGCCGTGTCCAGGCCGTTCTCAAGGTCCAGGAGGGAGGCGCGCTTCAGGACAATATCCTCAAGGGCGGTACCTATCGCGACTACGACAGCTACACGGTTCCAAAGAGCCACTTTATTCATGACTACCTGATCGCTTTCGAAGGCGTCGGCTGGGAATCGGATCGCGTCGGTTATCGGCTCTATCTCGACACGCGCAATGTGCCCGACATCTACGGCAAGTACGGCACGGGCATGGTGCTTCAGGACATCGGCCATTACGGCGACGACTATCAATATCCGCGCGCCTGGGGCGGCGACATTTTCAAGGTCAACCAGTCGCTGGGCATGGGCGGCATAGGTTTGGTGCATGAGGGCAAAGCGACGCAGATCGGCGATGCCACGGTTACCGGGAAGATCGTTGCCAACGGCCCGGTGACGGCCATCGCCGAAGTCGACGCCGACGCCATCGCCGGTACGGACGGGTTCATCCACGCCACCTATGCCATTTCGGCCGGCAGTCCCGTGACCGAAGTCGCTGTGTCGGCGGAAAAACTGTCGCAAGCCCTGGCCGCCGGTCTCACCGTCCATGCCGGCGACGAAATCCTCGCCGCTCCCACGTCAAAGGGCGCCTGGTCCTATATCGCCATCTGGGGCGACCAGGAATATGGCCACGACAAGGTCGGCACGGTCGTCTTCTTCCGTCGCGCCGATGTGAGCGCTCCGCCGGTCAATGACGGCCAGACCCTGTTCGTCAGCTTCCGCTCGGCAACCCAGGTGCGCTATGCCTTTGCCGCGCGCTGGGTGCAGGAAAACAAGGACGTGGCGGGCGCCAAACCCGTCACCGACCTGAGCGGATTCAAGACCTGGCTGGAGGCCGAACGAAGCCGCCGCGACACCCCGGTTGCGGTAAAATAAGGGCTGGGCGGCAAAGCCACAGTGCCTGTTCAATCGGCAGAGCAATGTTCTGCCGGCGCTTGTATTGTGGTTAATATTTGTTAAGGTCCAGCCGGGCGTCGAGTGCAAGCCGGGTTCGGGCTGACGATAAAGACGCGTCCGCGGGGGTATTTGGAGTGGGCTCGTTATTTCCGGAATCGATCGACGTCGCCGCGGGTCTGGTCTTCGTCTACCTGTTCATGAGCATCCTCGCCACCATCGTGCGCGAGGCGTTCGAAGGTTTCGTCAAGCGCCGTGCCCGCAACCTGGAAAAGGGCCTGATCGAGCTCCTGTGCGACCAGCCGGGGGACAGCGGGGGCAAAACCAAGACATCCAAGACCCTTGCCGGCTACGACATGCTGAAGGCCTTCTATGATCACCCGCTGATCATGTCGCTGTATCAAGGCCGCTACACCATCCCGCCCAAGCGCAATTTCGCGCAGGGCCGCAAGCTGCCGTCCTATATTCCGTCCGCCCATTTCGCCTATGTCGTGCTCGACATGCTGGCCGAGGCCGGCGGCCAGTCCAGTGCCGGTCAGCTGGACATGCAGACCATCCAGTCCGCCGCGGCCAATATCGACAATCGCCGCCTGGCCAAGATGGTGCAGTTCGCCATCAACAATTCGGCCGGCGATCCGGAAAAGGCGCGGCAATTCCTCGAAACCTGGTTCAACGCTACCATGGACCGCGTCTCGGGCTGGTATCGCCTGGAAACGCAAACCATCCTGTTCTGGGTCAGCCTGGTCGCCTGCGTCGCGCTCAACGTCAACACGGTCGTCATCGCCGACAGCCTGTGGCGCAGCCCGTCCTTGCGCAAGACGCTCGAAGCCCAGGCCGAAGCCTATTATCAGGGCAAGCCATCGGCGATCGATTCGCTGCAGGCGCCGTCGACCATCGCTCAACCCGTGACGCCTCAGCCGGTCGCCGCCCCGGCGGCGGATACGGCTTCTGCCGCCGCAACGCCCGCGACCCCGGAAACTCAAGGCTCGCCGGCTTCGCAAGCCGCGCCGGTCCAGGTCGTGTCGACCAGCGTCCCGACGGCCATTACGCCGCCGCCGTCCGAGCTGGACAAGGCGCCGCCGGCCGCGACCCTGGTGACCAACGGCGATATTCCGGGCCTGTTGAGCACGACCGACCCGCTGGAAAAGCTGGGTCTGCCGCTGGGCTGGAACACCCAGACCATCACCGCCATGCACCGCCTGTTCCCGCAGGCCCCCTATTTGACCGCCGATTCGCAGAAGAAGATCGCCGCCGGGCAGGCTGCGGTCGAGCAGACCGGCATGGACGGCAAGACCCACAAGCCGCACAAAAAGACCGCGCTCGGCTGGATCAACATGCAGTTCCGCAAGCTGGGCGCCCTGTGGGACGACACCATGCAGGCTTATCAGAACAATGACCAGGACCCGACGCGCAACGCCCTGTTCTCGCTGGCGGGGACTCTGTCGCTGATCATGGGCTGGGTCATGACCGCCTTTGCCGTCACCCTGGGCGCGCCCTTCTGGTTCGACATCCTGGGCAAGCTGATGGTCGTCCGTTCGACCATGAAGCCGGGCGACAAGGGCTCCAGCGACCTGTCGAGCCTCAGCGCGCTTGCCGCCAGCCTGACCGGCTCGGACAAGGTCGGCGTCGGCACGACGACGCAGACCGCGACCCTGACCACGCCGTACCTGCCGAACTTCAGTTCCGTCGGCACCGATAATTCCACCGGCGACCTGGTCAATACGCTCGACCCGAACAGCCGCCCGCGCGATCCGTAGGGCCCGGCCATGGCAACCATTACGCCTGAAAAGCTGACGGCCCTGTCGCCGACTATTTTGCCTGAGCGGGCGACGGCCTATGCGCCGGCCTTCGAAGCCATCCTGCCCACAGCCGATCTGACGACGCCTCTGCGCATCGCCCATTTCATGGCGCAGATCGCCTATGAAAGCGCCGGCTTCAAGGCCCTGGTCGAGAACCTCAACTACAAGCCCGAGACCCTGCTCAAGGTCTTTCCCAATCGGGTCAAGACCCTGGCCAATGCGCAGTCGCTGGTGGCGCAGGGCAAGGAGGCGATCGCCAACGCCGTCTATGGCAACCGCACGGATCTCGGTAACGTCAATCCGGGCGACGGTTTCCGCTTTATCGGCCGCGGTTTCATGATGATCACCGGCCGCGCCAACTACACCAAATACGCGGCCTTGATCGGCCAGGACCTGGTCAATCAGCCGGAACTGCTGGAACAGCCGACCTATGCCGCGCAAGCCGCCGCGGCCTTCTGGAAGCAGAACACTATCAATGCCAAGGCCGACGCTGACGACATCGAAGGCGTGACGAAGATCATCAATGGCGGTCTCAACGGCCTCGACGGCCGCAAAAAACTGCTGACCGAAGCCAAGGGCCTGTGGCCGGTCAGCATTTTCGCACCGGAAATCACCGCGCCAAGCCCGGCCGCCAGCACCGGCGCGGCCTTCAGCCGCTATTTCACCCTCGACGAGCTGACCTTTTCGGAAACGGCGGTGCGGCTGAACATCGACAACACGCCACCGCCCGACGTCGTTACGGCGCTGGGCGAAACGGCGCGCCGCCTCGACCAGGTCCGCGACCTGTTGGGCAAGCCGATCAATGTCAACAGCGGCTATCGTAGCCTGGCGCTCAACACGGCGCTGGGCAGTGCCTCGACCAGCGCCCACGTCAAGGGCTATGCCGTCGACTTTGTCTGCCGCGCCTTCGGCACGCCGCTGCAAATCTGCCAGAAGATTGTGGCCTCAGGCCTGAAGTTCGACCAGTTGATCCAGGAAGGCACCTGGGTGCACATCTCCTTCGATCCGCGCCTGCGCCAGCAGGTCCTGACCGCCACCTTTACCGGCGGCAAGACGACGTACCGTAGCGGGCTTTAACCTACCACGATTTCAATGCGCGGCAGGCCGTCGACCTCCAGCCGCACCTGGCCGCGTTCCGGACGCGTCAGGCGCAACGGGCCGGACTTGTCTTCCAGACGTTTGCGCAACAGGATCAGCCGCGTTTCGAGATTGTCCTTGATGTCCGGCAGTTTGAGCGCTGTTTCGCGGCGGATTTCCCGGTTGGAAAAATCGCTGCGCCCATTTTCCACATATGATCTGACGAAGTGATACAGCAGGCGGCCCGGCACGCCTTTGATCAGATAGTCGTCGTCGATGAAGACGCTGTCGTCGTGAGCGTAATACTTGAAGCGAAAGCCGCCGCCGCCGATGACCGGCGTGACCGCGGCGGGTTGGCGAGCCGGCGCCGATTGCGCTTGCAACTCGGCCAGCAGCAGTGCCGATCCCAGCTGGTTGGCGATGAGGATCAGCGCTTCCTCGTCCTCGTGAGTATAGGCGAAGGACTGTTCCGATTCGACGAAGACGATGCCGCGCAACTGCCCCTTGACCAGCATCGGTACCGCCATCTGGCACTGCGGCCGGTCAAGGCCGGGCAGGGGGATCAGGCCGCCTTCGCTGATGGCGCGGGCATAACGATGGACGCGGCTCAGGTCGGCGATACGCACCGCACGCCTGGCCTTTGCGGCCATACCGATGACACCGACACCCATGCCGATCTCGGCGCCGGCGCCGAAGCGGTCGTAACCCCGGCTCGCAACCGTGCTCAGGGTCTCGCCATCGTCGTCGGGCAACAGCACCATGACGTGGTCGAACTGCATCTCGTCGCGCAGTCCATCCAGCGCCGCATCGAGAATCGTGTCGGCGTCATCCTCAGCCGCGATGGCAGTGATGATGCGCGCCGACCGCGCCAGGCGATTACAGCGCGGCAAGGGCTCGGGCTCGGGCGCCAGCGGCGCGGCTCCCAGCACCTGGCGAACGGCGCTGACACGGTAGATGTCGGCGCTCCTGAGCTTCATCACGTCGGCGACGCCGTGCAGCATACTCATGACGTCGAGATGCGTAGACACCTGTTCGAAGATGTCGCCGTCGTCGCAGGACCGCTCGAATTGCAGATCCAGGACGTGCTGGCCGCCCGAGGTCGGATCGACGACCATGACCGTGGCGACGCCGGTCTGTTTGACATTGTCGGCCGTCTTGGAAAAGAACTGGTTCGACAGGGCGACGTGACTGTCGTCGACATAGTAGACGTGCGACAGATACGAGATATTGGGCATGCCGTCGCCGTCCAGCGTGCCGATAATGGCCGGAATGACGCCTTCGAAACTGTTGCGCAGGTCGTCCAGCCGGATCACGCGGCGGCTCCGTTGGCTACGCGCGTGCCCGCGCCGGGCCCGGGGCTTTGCAGGAAAACATCGCTGGGATGAAAGCCGATGCGCATCAGGTCCTGGGCGCACAGCGAATGCGACAGATGGGTGCGGCGGACCTCGATCGTCTCCATGACCTGAAGCATGCGTTCGATATAAAGCTGGCCGCGCGCCGCCTCGGCTTCGCTCGCCGGCATGACGTCTTCGACAATGCCCTTGATCTGGTACGACAGATAGTCGGTCGGGCGGACATAGGTAGTGGCGATTCTGGCGCCCGGGCTGAGATGGGCGACGATATCGGGCCATTGGGCGCGGCAGACGAAAAAGTCGATCAGCCCGGTCGGCGCATCGAAGGCCGCGCCGCTGCCCCGGCCGATAACGGCGCGAAAGCGATTGTCGCGCGCCGCCACGACCATCATCACCGGACTGGCGATAAAGGCGGCAAGATCGCTGCTGATCAGATCGGACGGTTGCAAATCATCTACCCCCAGAGCCGTCCAAACTAAACGCTTAGGATGTTTTTAGGAAGGGCGTAGCGGCATTAGGAACCATTTAGGATGCATGGATTTTGCGCCGCACCTAAACCTCCGGTCATTGAAATAGACATCAGGAGATTGATCGTGCCCCATCCGCATTCCCTCGCCGCCGTTGCCGACACCCATGGTCGTTACGACATGTATGGCCTTATCCATAAGGCGCTGCGCCGCGCCCAGTGCGACATGCTGATCCGTCTGGGCAGCACCGACTTCAGCCGGCGCGGGCTGGACGGGCTGATCGACGACCTGCGCGGCCTGCTGTCGCTGGGGGCGTCGCACATCTCGCATGAAGAAGTGCATATCCATACGGCGCTGGACCTGCGCGCACCTAAAGCCACCGACGCGGTCCAGCACGAACACGACAGCCACCGCCAAAGCTTCCGCCAGCTCGAAGAGCTGATCGACCGTCTGGAAAACGCCGAAGCGTCGCGCCGCCCGGCGATCGGCCGTCAGCTTTACTTGAGCTACAGCCTGTTCGTCGCCCGCGACTTCGAGCACATGTTCGAGGAAGAAACCGAACTCAGCGCCCGGCTTTGGGACCATTTCGACGACGCCGAACTGGGCGCCATCGAAGGCGCGATCAAGTCGAGCCTGCCGCCGGAAAAGGTCAT
>FTIQ01003212.1_pt1 | contig 7621 bp, 17 predicted proteins | sample 1658441 | NCBI WGS metagenome assembly FTIQ01 (sample SAMEA3914824, study PRJEB12502) | metagenome | biome: forest; material: soil | place: USA | collected 2012-03-12 | depth 0.1 m | reverse complement strand
TCGGCACGAGCGGCAGCTCGAGCCACAGAGTTACGCAATGGATGCAACGACAGAACGTGAGTCCGTTGACGACGGTTCGTTGGAAAACGGCGTGCCCGCAACACGGCGGCGCCTTCTTTGCTGGCTTCTCCACGCGCTTCATTTCGCAAGCTCCGCTTCGGTCAGCGCTCGACGCGCATGCTCGAGCTGGCTGCGCAGCACATCGAGAGACTTGATGGTCTCCGGATTGCGGTCGCCGAGCTCGGCCCAGTAGCGCACGCTGCCGACCTGCGTCTGCGCCATGGTCAGCCAAGCAGTGGCGCACGCCTGCAGCTCCGCCTTGGACGCCCGCGTCTTAACGACGGTGCCAGCGGGGAAAGACAGAGCGATCGAGTACTTCAACGGCTGATTCATTTGGCAATCCTCTCTTGCGGATCGATGCCGCTTTCGGTCATGTACCTCGCTCCGCAGACCGCGAGCGCGGGCAGCCCCTTGACGCCCGCGAAGCGCGCGGCTTCGGCGGCATGCATGGCTTGCCCGATTCGGCAGTAGCAGTACCCGTCGCGCCGCTCGCCGGTGCCCCTGCAGCCGTCACAGCGGAGCCAGTTGCGCGCGCTCCAACGGAAGTCACGAACGTCTTCCTCGGCCGCCTTGCGCTCGGACTCGAAGAAGCAGTCGTTGCACGCGACGCCACTCGAGTCCTCAGGCTCGTAGGTGATCTCTGCGCCGCAAGAAATGCAGAGCTGCACCGTGCGGTCGTCGACGTAGTTCACGGCTTCGCTGCCTCGAGAAGGCGAAGTGCGGCTTCGCTCGCTGCGCTTTCGAGCGCCAGCCGCGCGTCGGCGTACTTGCTCTGCACGGCGGCGAGCGCCGCTTGCTCTCGCTGCTCGAGTTTAGCCAGCGCCGCCTGCAGCTTCTTGGCTTCGTCGAACGGATGTCGGGTGGGCTCGATTCGGATGCGATGCATATCATACCCTTACAACCGCACGCATAAGGCGTCAAGTCGAGGTTGCGGCAGCACGGTCGATTTTTACAGCAACCTCGACTTGACGCCTTATGCGTGCGGTTGTAAGGGTATGATATGCGAACTCGAGGTGAAATCCAGTTGGCCGAGGCCCTGCGGCCAAAGGTGATGTCTCAGTCGGATCTAGCGCGGGAGCTCGGGGTTTCGCCCCAAGCGGTATCGGGCTGGATCGTTGGTCGCTCGAAACCGACTCCGGAGTTGATGGCTCGCATTGAGGACCTGCTCTCGATCCCGATGCGCGCGTGGACCGAAGAGTGGAGCACGCAGCACGCAAACTGCGCCGCCGCAACCGCTTCCGGTCGCAAGGTGGCGCCATGAACCGGGACATGCAGCCGCTGCCAACCGACGACTACATGATGCTGTGCCTGAAGCTGCAGCATGCGGCCAAGGCGTTCAACCGAGCGCACCGCGAGCTCTGCGAAGCCATCGAACGCAAGGCCAAGAATCAGCGGCTCGTCGACGCTTCGCGTGAGGCCAAGGCACTGCTCGACGCATGTGTCGCGGCGATGGGCGAACCCGTGCTGCTCGGCGCGCAGGGGGCGGCGTGAAAAGCGGAACAGTCGAGCCGCTGCCATCAGGCCGCTTCCGTGCGCGGAAGAAGGACCCGATCACCAAGCGGTATGTCCCGCTCGGCACGTTCGACACCGAAGAAGAGGCGCAGCTCGCTCTGACGCGGCCCCTGCCGAAGAAGGGGGGCCTCACGCTGTCCGAGTTCGGAAGCGCGTTCTTGCTTCGTCGCCGTACGAAGGTGACTGATTGGTCGAACGATGAGGGAAGGTGGAAGCTTTACATGGACGGTAGCGCGCTCGGCACTGCTCGGCTGCGCGACATACGACGCATTCACGTCCTCGATTGGCTCGACTGGCTTGCGTCTTCACTCGCGCTCGATCACCAGACGCGCAAGAACGCGTTGTCACTGCTGCGCGTTGCTCTGACCGAAGCGCTCGATCGCGAGCTGGTCACGGAGAACGCGGCGCACACCGTGCGCGTCGGTCGGCGCAAAGAGGCGCTCGAGACGGAGCCGTGGACGATTCTCTACCCCGACGAGCAACTGTCGCTGCTGAACGCCGTCCCGGTCGACGAGTGGCATACGGTCGCCTTCGCCCTCGGGTGCGGACCGCGAAACTCGGAACAGTGGCGCCTGCTGCTCGCCGACCTGGACCTGGACCGGCGCGAGGTGACGCTGCGAAAAACCAAGAACAAGAAGATCCGCCGTGTGCCGCTTTTCGGCATTGGATTCGAGGCGGCGCGCGAGGCAATCGACCGGCAAAAGCGGAAGTGCCTTTTGGCCTTCCCGTCGCCGCGCACGAACGAAGAGCGCTGGCACGATAGCCACCCGACCGGCTGGGCGCGCTGGCTTGCCGCCGCCGGCATCAAGCGCCCCGTGCGCTGGTACGACCTGCGCCACACGTGCGCAACGTCGCTGCTCGCCGGCTGGTGGGGTCGCAAGTGGTCACTCGACGAGGTGTGCCAGATGCTTGGTCACAGCTCGACGAAAGTCACTGAGCGCTACGCGCACTTTCTCGCCGAGACCTTGAAGAAGGCCGGCGCGGGCACGGGATTCCACGGAGAGGTATCGAATATGCGTAAGTACGGAGCCGACTTCGAGATTCGAACTCGAGACCTGCGGTTTACGAATCCTCGGAACTTGCAGGGATTCTCAGGGCTTGCGGTCGAAGAATTCCACAAGCGTTCCACGGCCGAGGATAGCGAGCAGGCCGCCAACCTGCTCGAGGCCACCCGCCTCGCCTACCGCATTGGCAGCGACCGGCTAGCTCGAGCTCGTGTCCGCGAGTTGTTGACCATCGAGAGCGCGCGCATCGGGGGTGCCCGGTGAGCGCCGTCGTTCGTCGCGAGATCACCGAGCGCGAGTTCAAGGCCGAGGTGGAAGGCCTGGCCGAATGCGTCGCTCGCGCCCTGTACGAGGTCCAATGCGACGCGACGGTCGCCTTGGTGGCTCTCGAAATGGTCGCGCGGAGCATCCGGAGCGCCACGGAACGCCAGCTGCTTTCGCATGACGGCGCCTTCGCGGAGTTCGAGCAGCAAATCGCCGAGCACTTCGGACGCCTGAAGCAGAACCCGCTCAAGGGTGAGTCGTGAGCGCCCCTTTTTTTGGCCATCAAATGAACATGCGTACACGTGACCACATTCCGGTCACGTGCTCAGCGCGGAGCGGAAACGGAGCGGACCGTGCTTGAGCTCCGGCCAATCGGCGTCCGAGCGGCTTGCTCGGAAGTGAAGCGTCTGCACCGTCACCTCCCCCGCGTAGTCGGCGGTTTGTTCGCGTCGTCGGTCTACGTCGACGGCGAACTCGTCGGGGTTGGCGTCGCGAGCCTGCCCAAGGCGCGGATGTCCCGAGACGGCTTCACGGTCGAGATCACGCGGATCGCCACCGACGGACACCGGAACGCCTGTTCGAAACTGTATGGCGCGCTGCTGCGTGCGAGCTCGGCAGTCGGCTACCGCAGAGCCATCACGTTCACTCGACTCGACGAGCCGGGCACATCGTTGCGCGCGGCCGGCTTCGCCGACGATGGCGTGACCCGTGACGAGTCTTGGTCGCGGCCGTCGCGCGGGCGCGGCGAGCACAAGTCTCAGGTGCGGCGCTGGGTACGGCCTCTAGGAGGCGCGTCTTGACCGATCTGCAAGCCGCTCTGGCCACGCTCGCTCTCCAGCGCAACGGAATCATCAACGCGATCGTGCGCGACACCGCCAGTGCTTTCGGCATCGAGCCGGAAGCTATCTTGAGTCGTGACCGTCACAAGTCGGTGAGCGAAGCGCGTGCACTGGTGTGCTTCGTCGCGCGGCGCTGCACGCGCATGAGTTTTCCCGAGATCGCGCGCGCCCTCAATCTCGACCAGTCGAGTGTGAACTACGCGGTGAAACGGGTCGAAGCGCTGCGTGTGCGGGATGAGTGGTTCGCATCGGCGGCGACCGTTCTGCTCGAAAGCTTCGGAAAGATTGAAGAGGAGGAGCGAACGCAATGACGCACGTCAAAATCGTCCACATCGGTGGCACTGAGAAACTGACCGAGTTCGTTGGTTTCGACGCCCCGCGCCCGTGGATTCGGCTTCGGTATCCGGGGGGGGGCGGCATTTGGAGCTTTGCGCTGGCGCATGGCGGCATCGAAGCCAAGCGAGGCACCTTGCCTGAGTGGCGCATCGACGACGCGGCGCTCGATGAGCTGCGCGCAGAAGCGAAAACGGCCGGCATCAAATTCAACACGGTCCCGTTTGCACGCGGGCAACACGTCAAGCCGAAGGCGCCTCGGAAAAAGACCGAGCAGAAGCAGTTGGGGCTGTTCGAGAAATGACGTGGGCAAAAGTGGACGACCATGCAAACGAGCACCGCAAGCAAATCGCGGCCGGCGGTGAGGCGTGTTGGCTCTGGACTTGCGGGCTCATGTACGCGAACCGGCAGACCGCTCGGGATGGCTTCATTCCCGCTGCCGTTGTCGGGATGCTCTATCCCTACCCGCCGGCAAAAACAGCGAAGCTCGCCGCGCGCCTGGTAGCGGTCGGGCTTTGGGTGGAAGCCGATGGTGGGTACCGAATCCACCAATTCACAATCTGGAATCAGACCAAAGAGCAGCGCGAGCACGAGCTCGAAGAGGGCCGACGGCGGGCCGCGAAGAGCTACGAGCAGCGCAAGGCGAATGGAATCAATTCTTCGCCCGAAGAGGTCCGCCGAAGAGTCACCGAAGAAAGTGGTGTTCTTCAGAATTCTTCCGGATCCATCTCCACTCCCATTCCGCTACCAGAAAGAGATCCCCCAACACCTTCGGTGTTAGCCCCCCAGGGGGCCGACCGCGACATTGGCCAGGCGGATTTGGATTCATTTTCCCCAAATCCTGCGGTGATTTCGGCGAAGCGAAAAACCCCGGAAAGAAAATCAAAGCCTGCGCAATGGCGGCGTTTTCCGCATGATTTCGAGCCAGACGACACCCACCGGAAGATCGCTCTGCAGCTCGGCCTGAGCCTGCAGCAGCAGCTCGCCGAGATTCGGGACCACGAGTTCGCGAAGCCAAAAACCGACGCAGCCGCGACCTTTCGCACGTGGCTGCGCAATGCACCGAAGTTCGGCGCGGGCACCGTTGGCGCGCCGCGGGCGCATCGGCCCGACCCGCGCAACGAAGCTCAGGACCGCAACGCCGATCACGACACCCGCGCCGCGCTCGAGTCGGCGCGCAAGGTTCGCGAGATGCACGCGTTCGCGGACAAAATGAAGGCGGCGCCGGATGTCCGATGATCGCTTCGCCGACGAGTGGGACCCGTCGCAGTACGAGGCCGAGCCGAGCCTTAGCGGCAACTACCGCAGCGCGCCTGCATCCACCCTTTCCGACCGCGACAACGCGGCCATTTTTTTCGCAACCGAGGAGTTCTACAAAAACATGTCGGACCACGAAGTTTCGATCGGGCGTGAGCTCACCGCTGCCGAGAAGTTTCGGCATATCCAGCGTTTCGAAGGCCGGCTGCTGCGCGCTTACGGCGCGTCGCGCCCGGACGGGGGCTGGCTTTCGCGTCACGAGGCCTGGCACTCGCGGAACGGCGGTGTGCAGTGATCGGTGCGCCGTGCGGGTGCGACGAGGCACAGCTGCTCCGAACCGAGGTGGCTCGGCTGCAGGGCGTAATCGCCGGAATGAAGATGGGCTTGGCGTGGACAGGCAGTCACCAGCCGCCGCCCCCGTCGACGCGCTGTGAGGCCTATCACGGCTGCCTGCTGTGTGAACTGCCCGGCAATCACGATGGTGCGCATAGGTGCGGCCAGGTGGTGTTCTGATGTGCCGCACGAAGGGGCCAGTGCCAACCGAGCGCGCCTGCACTGACTGCCACGTCGTATACGCATGCACACTCGAGCATTTTTGCAAGAATCCGACGTGCGTTGGCGGGCTGTCGCCGCAGTGCCGCGGGTGCACGCGCATTCGCAAGCGCGAGTCACAGCTCCGGGGCCGAGCTCGAGTGCTCGCCGTACGCCGACGGCAGGAGCGGCGACCGCTTCGGGAGGGCGAGATTTGCCCAGCCTGCCACGGGCTCTCGCATCGGGTCATAGAGGGCCAATGCTGGCGCTGTGGGCTCGATTACGCGCCTGAGCCGCCCGTCGACGTGCGCGACTACCTTTACCAGCATCCCGAGCGGGTGACGGCATGAGGGCCGCGGACCGCCGCCAAGCCGTCTATCAGGCGATTCGGCTGCACGTCGAGGCCCGTGGCTTCGCGCCCACCGTGCGCGAGCTCGCGGACGCGCTGCACTGCTCGCCGAGCTGCATTGCCCAGCACCTGGACGTGATGCGCGCACACGGAATGGTCGACTGGGAGGACGGCAAGGGTCGCACACTCAGGCTCGTTCCGAGGGCAGCCGAATGACCTGGTTGGCGATTGCAGCGCTCGTCCTGTGGGTTGCCCTACTGCGGCGTTTGCTCGAGCAAGAGCGGCGCGCTGCAGCCGAAGCGCGCGGTGCGGCCGCGTCACTCAGGCAGGACACGGCCAACGCGCAGGCGGATGCGTTTCAGGCCGGCTTCGAGCGCGGGCTGAACGAGGGCTCGGCAGGCCTGATGCGCGTGTCGGACATTCAATGCGACTGCGCCCGTTGTCGCGGTCGCCGCGCGTGGTTGGTGAACTGATGGCCGAGACGGAACTATCGCGTTCCATCAGGAGAGAGCTAACCCGGCTCGGCGTGTGGGTCATCCGCTCCGGTGTCAGCGTTAAGCGCGGCAAGGGTGGAACCCATAGCGGCGAGCCGGGCCAACCAGACCTCTGCTTGCCAGCTCTCGGATGGCTCGAGACGAAGACCAAATCAGGCGAGCCGTTACCTTCTCAGGTCGCCTGGCATGCCCGAGCCGCACGGGAAGGAGTGCGAGTCGCAATCGTCAGGTCTTTAGCCGAAGCGATTCGTGTCGTGCAGCAGTGGCAGGGGAAGAAGCAACCGGAAACCGCGCGATCTGGAGGGTGATTCATATGGCTGTCAAGAACTATCCGTTTAGTACTTACCGCGCGCTCGCGTGCGCATTGCTGCTGCTCGCTGGCTGCGCGGGGCAGGTCGAGCCGGAGGCTGAGGTCGCTGCGGCCGAGCCGCCTGAGCCCGCCTGTTACTTCAATGGCGTCGAGGCCTCGCTGGTGAGCTCCACGGCGCCAGACGGCAGCCCGCAGCAGTGGTGCTGTCAGGAGACGTGCTTTCCGACGACAGACCCGCGAGTCTCGGTGTCACCGCCCGATCGCTAATCAGCGGCGGTGTCGAATTTTGAAAATAGAACTTGCGCTGGTATCCCAGCGCGTTGCATACTCTCTCCTGGTCAGCGGCGACGCAGACGGCCCCGCGGTGCGGAAACACCCGGGGCCTGGTCCCAACTGAAGAGGAGTCGAGACAATGAAAAACGTAGCACGCGAAACTTATTACACGATCACGAATTCCAATGGTCGCCAGCATGGCCGCTGGAACGACGAGTTTGCGACGCAGCAAGAGGCGCTCGCCGCGCTGCAAGCGGAGATGGGCTGGGACGAGATTGTCGAGTCAGAGAGCTACACCATCGACAACGGATCGGCCGTCTCCTGCTACGCGACACAAGAGGAGTGCGACGCCGACCAGACAGGCGCCTATGCTCCGCGCGTCAACGAGTACGAGC
>FTIQ01605963.1_pt1 | contig 7771 bp, 7 predicted proteins | sample 1658441 | NCBI WGS metagenome assembly FTIQ01 (sample SAMEA3914824, study PRJEB12502) | metagenome | biome: forest; material: soil | place: USA | collected 2012-03-12 | depth 0.1 m | reverse complement strand
CCCATCGCGCACATCGGGCAGCGAGCGGGCGGTAATGGTGGAAAGCGCATAGGCCAGATAGCGCTCGCCCAGCGCATCCTTGAATGCGACGGGTTGGACGTTTGCGGGTTGGTTCTGGCTCGCCATAGGGGCGCGAAACTAGCGTCTAGCACGCAGATTGCAAGGGTTTTGGCGGAGTTATCCGCCTAGGAGCGCCAGCGGACGTTGATATGGGTATTGCGGTTATTATAACCCACGCCCACGAAGGTCGAGCTGTAGGAGGGCGCATAGCCGGCCGGCACCTCGCCATACTGATATTCGCGGCGCGGGAAAGCATGGGCATTATAAAGCTCCTGGCCGAAGCAAGGGGCCTGGCCGGGCACAACAGCGCCCGTGCGCAGGTCCACTTCGCGATAGCCACCCGGGCCGCCATAGCCTGCCTGCTGTTGCTGCTGCGGCGAATAGGGCTGGCCGGGCTGTTGCTGCTGCTGAGGCGAATCGCCGCCCTTTTTGCCGCCGAACATGCCACTCAGCCAGTTATTGATACCATCGCCAATGCCGCCGGCGCCGGCCATGATGAAGAAGGGCGCCAGAAGCAGGGTGAATACCCATTTCAGCGGCCCGTTGCCGAACACGCTGCCCACCAGGAACGCCGCCAGCGCGCCACCAACACCGCCGATCACCTTGCCGGTATTGAGGTTGCTGAACGCTTTTTTCGCGCCATCGAAGAAGCCGCCGGCAGCATCGCCGGCTTTTTGCAGGGCGTCCTGCGGATGGCTGACGGCATCGCCGATGCCCTTGATCACTTTCGGGGTTTCCTTCGCCACCGCATCGAAACCGTCGCGCACCCAGCCGGTGGCTTCGGCGGTGAAGGCATCCACCTTCGGCATGAAATCGGTGCGGTAATCGGTAGCGGCTTTCAGCGGGTCGATGCGGGTAGCCATGATCTGCAGCGCGGTCTGGCGGTCGGCAGGGCTCATGCCGCGCAGCTTGCCGTCGAGCTGATGCATCGACTGGCGCAGCTGGGTGCGGGTGTGGCGCAGATCGGCCAGGTCCTGTGCGCTGCCGGTGGCTTTCAGCTGGGCTTCCAGCCTGTCGAATTTCTCTTCCAGCGGCGCGTACATGGCGCTGAGGTCGGCATCCTGAATCTCACCGTTATCAGTATCGGCAGGAGGTGTGTTGGGGGTAGTAGCCGTTGAGGTTTTCGTGGCGGCGGCAGTGAGCAATGGCGCACGCGCATCGGCCGGGCTGTTCTGCACGATGCCGGCAGCATTCTGTAAATTTGTGGGAAGGCTGGAAATATCGACCGGCGCATCGCTGCCTTTTTTGAAGATCATCACACCGCCACCGTTGCGCAGCTCATAGCCATTGGCGAGCAGCAGCTGGTAGGCGGTATCTAACGATGCGCTATTCGAATCGGTCATAATTCTCCTACCCTCATTCTAGCAAAATGGGCAGTAAGAAATGTGACAAGTCGGTGAAGATTCAGCCCTAGGCCGCAGCGGCCTTGCGCTGCAAAAGACCGCAGAAATGGGCCCTTAGCGGCGGCTGGTGGCGGTGCAGCGAGGGCAGCAGCCGGGTCTCGATGAAATGGCTGGTGAGGGCGACACCATGGGCGATGTCGGTCAGGCTATCCGGCAGATCGCTGCCGTGGATGAAGGCCGGCAACGCCAACATGCGGTCGTGATAGGGTGCCCCTGCCCCGCGGCTGACCGCCCGGCCCGATTTGGGCGACACATAAGCCAGCTCCTCGCGCGTGCCGGTGGCGGCGCATTCGGAAAGGTCGAGCCCGAAACCGGAAAGCTCCAGCACCGACAGCTCGAGCCGCACATATTCGCTCAGCCACACCAGCGGCTCCACCCCTGCGGCGACATGTTTCATGAAATCGACGGCGGCGTGGTAAAGTTCGGGGTGCGGGTCGTGCTCGGCCAGGCAGCTGGCCAGAAGCGAGGCGCTGGCGCCGATGGCCGACAGGCGCAGCGGATCGTGCATCACCCGTGCCGCGAAGCTATGCGCCCCTTCCAGGGTGACGGTGCCCATATGCTCCGGCAGGCGCGATTTCCAACTGGCCTGCACCAGCGTCGCCGCCTGCATATCCGCCCGGTTTTTTGAGGAAAAGCCGCGTTTCACTACCCCACGGCACACGCCGTGCTGCGGCGAAAACAGCAGCACGATGGCATCGTTGTCACCGAATTTGGTGACATCGAGGATCAGCGCTTCATCGGTCCAGTGATGCATGCGGGGAGAATAGCCGCTTTACGGCTTAAATTCTAATCCTAAATACCGATAGCTATCGGGCTTCTCTTTCCAGTCCGCCCGCACCTTCACGAACAGGTTCAGACGGCACGGGGCACCCGATACGCGGCGGATTTCCTTGCGGGCGCGCTCGCCGACCGTTTTCAGCATCGCCCCGCCCTTGCCGATGACGATCATCTTCTGCCGTTCGTTCTGCACGATGATGGTCTGGTGGATTTCCTGCACCCCGTCAGCTGCGGTTTCATATTTCTCGGTTTCCACGGTGAGGGTGTAGGGCAATTCTTCCTGCAGCTGCAGGAACAGCTGTTCGCGGGTGAGTTCGGAGGCGATCATCCGCAACGGCATATCAGTCGGCATGTCCTCGGGGTACATCCACGGGCCCGCCGGCAGGGCCGCCGCCAGCGCCAGTTTCAGCTCTTTCACGCCGTCGCCGGTGAGGGCCGACATCATGAATACTTCGTTCCATTTGGCCCGCTCGGTGAACCATTTAACCCGCTCGAGCAGCGTATGCTTTGCCTTCACGTCATCTACCTTGTTCAGCGCCAGGAAGATGGGCTTACCCAGCTGGCTGATGCGCTGCACTGCCTGTTCGGCCTCGGCGCGCGGCTCCTTGCGGGCATCGAACATGAACAAAATCACATCCGCCTGCGCAGCGCCGCCCCAGGCCGCCTTCACCATGGCTTTCTCGAACCCCTGCTCGGCATTGAACACACCGGGCACGTCGAGGAACACCATCTGCACCCCGCCCTCCTGCGCCACGCCGGTGACGCGGTTGCGCGTCGTCTGCGCCTTGGGGGTGACGATGGAGATCTTCATTCCAACCAAGCGGTTGAGAAGGGTGGATTTTCCGGCATTCGGCGCGCCGATCAGCGCGATGGAGCCGCAATGGGTCTGCTCTGTTTTCATGCGGGCTCTATAACACAGAAACCCCGTCATTCCAGCGAAAGCTGCGCTTCGCCTTGACTTCTGGGCCGTTTTGAGCCATATATGCGTCCTGAGTTAAAGTTGGACTCTAAGACTTACTTACTACCGTTAGCGTTCACCCCAAGTGAAACACTACGTGGTTCGGGTGAACTGCATAAGCTTCTCCCTAAGTTTGGCTAAGAGTTTGGTGCGTATTCCTACGCGCGTCCAAATTCGACTCTCCGTATGCGGCCATGGTGGTCGGGTGCGGGATCAACGCCATTAAAGGAGATTCTCGATGGCTACCGGTACTGTAAAATGGTTCAACCCCACCAAAGGCTATGGCTTCATCCAACCGGATGCTGGCGGGGCTGACGTTTTCGTGCATATCACCGCTCTCGAGCAGGCTGGCCTGCGTTCGCTGAACGAAGGTCAGAAAGTTAGCTACGAACTCGTTACCAACAAAGGCAAGACCTCTGCTGGCAACCTGAAACTGGCTGCTTAAGTAATACCGTGCCCGCCGGTTCGCCGGCGGGCACATTCCACTGCTAAGTCGCGTGGGGGGTCTAAGCCTGAAATGAAAAGCTGCCGTCGGCATTTTTTCATTTCCGAGTTTTCGAAATACCCCCGACGTTCCTTAAATCTCTCTCACAACGTCGCCTGCGCTGCAGGCTGAAGGGTTATTTCTACCATGACACAAGTACAATTCGCTGATTTCAACCTCCCCCCCGCGCTGGCCACCGCCCTCGCTAAAATGAACTATGTAACGCCGACGCCGATTCAGGCTGAGTCCATCCCCCATGTGCTGCAGGGCCGTGACCTGATGGCCACCGCCATGACCGGCTCCGGCAAAACCGCTGCCTTCAGCGTACCGATGATCTCGCGCATGCTCACCAACTCGCGCGGCACCGCTCTCATCCTCGTGCCCACCCGTGAATTGGCCCAGCAGGTAGAAAAAGTGGTGAAGGAGATGCTCGGCATCTACAGCACCATCAAAAGCGCCCTGCTGATCGGCGGCGATTCGATGCCGCTGCAAATCCAGGCCCTGCGCGCCCGCCCGCGCATTATCGTCGGCACCCCCGGCCGGGTGATCGACCATCTTGAGCGCGGCAACCTGATGCTGCACGACACCAGCTACCTCGTGCTCGACGAGATGGACCGCATGCTCGACATGGGCTTCGAAGACCAGATCCTGAAAATCCTGAAGTTCCTGCCGCAACAGCGCCAGACGCTGCTCTTCTCCGCCACCCTGCCCCCGCAGATCATCAAAATCTCCGAGCGCTATCTGAAAGACCCGGTGCGCATCACCGTGGGCGAGGTGAACAAGGCCGCCGATAAGATCGTGCAGGAAGTCCGCCATATCCACCAGGACGAGAAATACAACGTGCTGCTGGAAGAGCTGAAAAAGCGCGACGGCACCGTGATCATTTTCGTCCGCTCGAAAATGGGCACCGAGAAACTCTCCAGCAAGCTGAAGAAAAGCGGTTTCAGCTCCGACGCCATCCATGGCGATCTCGAGCAGCGCCAGCGTGAGAGCGTTCTGCAAGCCTTCCGTGACAAGAAGCACCGCATCCTGGTGGCTACCGACATCGCCAGCCGCGGTCTCGATATCCCCCACATCGAACATGTGGTGAACTACGATCTGCCAATGGCGCCGGAGGATTACATCCACCGCATCGGCCGCACCGCGCGTGCGGGTGCTGAGGGCGCCGCCGTCAGCTTCATCACCGGCGAGGACCGCATCAAGTGGAACGCCATCCAGAAGCTGATCAACCCGGATTATAAACCTGGCGCGGCAGCCGAACAGGAAGCCCGAAGCGTTGGCAGCAGCAGCGCCCCGCGTGAAGCCCGCGAAGGCGGCAACCGCGACGGCAAACGCCGCACCCGTGGCGGCCGCAACCGCAACCGTGGTGGTGAGCGCAGCAGCAGTGGTGAACGTAGCAGCGAGCGCAGCAGCAGCCCCGCTGCCAGCAGCAAACCGTCGAACGATAACGCTCCGCACCAGCCTGTCCAACCGCAAGCCCGCGTGGCCAATAGCAGCCACAGCACCAGCGGCGGCAACGGCGGCCAGATCAACAGCGACAGCAACGACGGCAAGGGCAACCACGCCCCCATCCCCGGCCTGCCGCCCGCGATATAAGCTGTCACGAAAGCTTCATTTGTCTGGCTGCGAATTTCGCGTTAGTGCTGTCCTGATATATGGAGTGCATCATGGGCGAAGTTGCCAACCAAACCAAAATGACCGATCGCGACTGGAAATATCCGCAGCCGCCTATATTGCAGGAAGGTCTCCTCCCGGTCGATAACGGTGCGCATCGAATCCATTATGCCATTTACGGTAACCCGACGGGCGAGCCGGTGATGGTGGTGCATGGCGGCCCTGGCGGCGGCAGTCCTGAGGCCTATGCCCGCTATTTTGACCCTAAGCGCTACAGAATTATTCTCTTCGACCAGCGTGGCTGCGGCCAAAGTACGCCGAATATCGATAGCAAAAATCCGGCGATTGAAAGCAACCCCGCCAAAGCGCTCTACCACAACAGCACGCCCTATCTCGTCTCGGATATGGAGGCATTGCGCGATCATCTCGGCATCGCCGGCAAAATGCATGTGTTTGGTGGCAGTTGGGGCAGCACTCTCTCCATGGCCTATGCCCGGGCACACCCCAACAACGTGCAGGATTTATCGCTGCGCGGTATCTTCCTCTGCACCCGGTCGGAGCTGGATTTCTTTTACCAGGGCAACGCCACCACCTATAATAAAGACAAACCTCCCGAAGAGCAGGATTTAAGTAAACCCGGCGCTTATCGGGCCTATTTGAGCGATGGCGAATATACCATCCCTAAAGACATGCAGACGAAGGAAATGAAAGACGCCTATGCCACGGCTTGGGAGAATTTCGTCGAAAAGATTCCTAAAAACGAACGTGGTGACATGGTTGCTGCCTACCACAAGCGCTTAAGCAACTTCCAGTTGCCACGTGAAGAGAGACTTGAATATGCCCAGGCATGGTCCGTATGGGAAGGGATTACCAGCAACCGTATTCACGATGTATCCAATCTCGACCGATTTAAAGACCCTGATTTCGCCCTCACCTTCGCCACTATCGAGAACCATTATTTCATGCATGGCGGCTTCCTCGAAAAAACCGAAAGCCGCGGCCAACGCGACCTGCTATCGGATAAAACCCTCAAGACATTGGCGCAAATACCGATTGCCATTGTGCAGGGTAAATACGACCAGGTCTGCTACCCTTGGGCCGCACGCGAATTGAAAAAAGGGCTGGAAGATCACGGCATCACGTATCTCGATTACCGCGAACCTCCTGTCGGCCATTCGATGGGCGAAAAAGGAAACCACGATGCGCTGGTCGATTTCATGAACAAGTGGCGTCCCATGACACCGGATGAAAAAGACTCCGTTCTCTATACCGATCCACATCAGCGACGCCTTGCCGCTCAGCGCGTCTTTGCAGCCGAAGGCGAGAAGCAGCGATAAAAAAAGGGCGGGAGTTGCAGCCCGCCCTTCAAAGTCACATGGTATGGGTTAAGCAGCGGCGATGCGCAGCGATTGCGCCGCTGCGCTCAGCACCGCGGCAATGCGCACGGCGGATTGCACGGCAAGCGTGCTGGCGCCGGCCTTAGTCAACTCATGCGCGTGGGCTTCCATGCACATGCCGCACCCGTTGATGGCCGATACAGCCATCGACATCAGCTCGAAATCCACTTTCGCGATGCCCGGCGCACCGATCACATTCATGCGCAGCTTGGCCGGCATGGTTTTGTAATCGCCGCCCACCAGGTGCACGAAGCGGTAATAAACATTGTTCATCGCCATGATGCTGGCCGCCGATTTCGCCGCCGTCACTTCCGCTTCGGAAAGCGCCGCCGTTTCGGTGCGGATGGCGGCGATCAGCCCGTCATCCTTCGTGGCATAGGCCGAAGCCAGAGCAATCAGGTGAATCTGCCCCTGGCTAAGGTCCGGCGCGCCTTCCGGCGTCAGCACTGAGCCGAGATTGAGGCGGGTATCTTTGGCAAAATCCGGCAGCGCCGCCTTCAGCGATTCCAGCGATGCTTCAATATCGTCATTGTGTACGAGTTGCAGGGTAGTCATATCCATTCTCCAAACTTGCATTTGCATGCGTAGCGCCGTAGCTGCACGAGCCGCTTGCGGCAGGGGGTCAGCGGAGCGAAGGGGGAGGCAAGCTCCCCCTTCTGCAACCGCGCTAAGCGGCAACCTTGATCACGTCTTCACCATTCTGCCAGTTGCAGGGGCAGAGTTCGTCGGTCTGCAGGGCATCGAGCACGCGCAGCACTTCCTTCACATTGCGGCCGACATTCAGGTCGGTCACCATGGTGAAGCGGATGATGCCTTGCGGGTCGACGATGTAAGTCGCGCGTTGGGCAACGCCTTCTTCCGGGTCGAGGATGCCGAGCGCCGTGCTCAGCTCGCGCTTGATATCGGCGAGCATCGGGAACGGCAGGGCGTTCAGCTCTTCCTTATGCTGGCGCCAGGCGAGGTGGACGAATTCCGAATCGGTGGAGGCGCCAATCACCTGGGCGTCGCGGTCGGCAAAATCCTTAGTCAGCTTGCCGAACTCGGCAATTTCGGTGGGGCAGACGAAGGTGAAATCCTT
>FTIQ01001711.1_pt2 | contig 7834 bp, 9 predicted proteins | sample 1658441 | NCBI WGS metagenome assembly FTIQ01 (sample SAMEA3914824, study PRJEB12502) | metagenome | biome: forest; material: soil | place: USA | collected 2012-03-12 | depth 0.1 m | reverse complement strand
TCGAACAGCATGCGCATGGTCTGGCGCACGGAGTTGGAGCAGCTGGCCATCTTGTAGCCCGCTGCCTTCAGGTGCGAGAGGGCATATTGATGCGCGAAGGTGGGTTTGCATTTCGCGTAGCCCACCTGCAAGGTGAATTCCTGTTTGATGTCGTTGATGAAATCATGCAGCGCGCGCGGCAGGCCGCGTTCCAGCGACAGCATTTCCAGCTTCTTTTTGGTGGGCAGGCCGTCGTAAGTCACCAGGTGGTCATAACGACTGATCTCCATGCCGAACAAAGCCAGCGCTTGGTTCAGCGCCTCATAATGCCAGTCTTTGGCCTCGATCAGCACGCCGTCCATATCGAAGATGACCGCTTTAATTTTGGGCATGGAAATAGTCCTTTGCGTCTAAGGGGAAGTCGGTGCAGAGGGAAACGCTTTTATTCTGGTGCAGCCCATGCTGCCGCAACATCGCCCACAAAGCAAGGTACGGGCGCTTATGCAGCTCCGGCGAGACGATAGAAACCTGTTTGCCCTGCATCAGCAGCTGATCAATTACAGCCATATCGTACCATTCACCTTCAAAGGCATCGAGCCAGACGCCGACGCTTTCCTTCAGGAAGGACGGCGCCGTTTCATATTCGCTGAGGCGGGTGAAAACGGGAATGCCGGCGGCCAGGTAGCCGCGCGTATCGGGCACCGACATGTCGAAGGCGAAATAATCGGGCATGGCGCTGGCGGCGATGAAATCACCCATCAGCGCATAGAGCCCATCGGATTTTATATTGAGGGCATGGGGCGCATCGACCGGCGTGGCGCGCAGCATGGCGGCAAATTCGGTGGCGGGCATGGCCCCTGCCACCGGCACATCATGCGAGATGACTAGCTGGCCGTTCAGATCGCGGAAATCGGTTTCGATGCTGAAGCCATGCGCCAGCGCACGCGCGAAAGCGGCGCGGCTGTTTTTCTCCGCCGGCTCCAGCCAGTAACCGCGATGGGCGATGAGTTTCATAGGCCGCAAAGCATAAGAGAAATTGCCCCCCGGCGCACCAGAAATTGCACTGGATTATAAAAATAACTGTTGGAATTGACGGTTCTATAGCATCAATAGCGCGAACCTATAGAGGAACGACATGCTGGAACTGGTGATTGCCCCCGACCCGATTTACAAAACCGTCTGCACCCCCGTGGCGCAGGTGGATGATGCCGTGCGCGCCACGCTCGACGCCATGCTGGAAACCGCCACTGCCTATGAGGCCATGGGCCTCGGCGCGCCGATGGTGGGCCTGACGCAACGGCTGGTCGTGGTGGCACTGGAAGATGAACACGGGCAGATGCACCGCTACCGCATGGTGAACCCGGTGGTGACCGCCAGCTCGGCCGAAACGCGCACCATGGAGGAAGCTTCCGTCAGCTTCCCCGGCATCTCGGCGCCGGTGACGCGGGCGGCATCGGTAACGGTTTCTTATCTGGATGAGCAGGGCCAGGCGCGGGTGCTGGAAGCCACCGGCTTACTCGCCACCTGCCTGCAGCATGAGATCGACTATCTCGACGGAAAAACCTTTCTCGATTACCAGCCGCCGATGAAGCGCGATACGCTGAAGCGGAAGATGGAAAAGCAGAAGCGCCTCGGCGCCATCCCGCATGTGCACGGGCCGCATTGCCACCATTAGGCATATTTATAGAAGGCCACGTTCTGAAAGAGGATGGAGTTGGGGAAGGCGACGATCTTGCCGGTCGGCTGCAGCTGACCGTCTTTCTCCTCCAGCTCGCGCAGGTAGAAACGCACCATGCCGATCTGCACGATATCGCCGGTGACGCCCACCACGTTCACCCGGTCGCCATTGCGCACGCCGTAGCGGCCATAGAACAGGAAATGCGCCACCAGCGATAGCAGCACGCTCTGTAAGGCCACGGCCAGGCCCGCCGTGATGAAGCCGGCAAAGGTGGCGAACGACGAAAAATCGCTGATGAAATTGGCCAGCAGAATCAGCACCACCGCCACCGCGGTGATGATGCGCCGCGCCGTGTTGAACTGGCGCTGGCGCTTGGGGTCGCGCACGCGCGTGAGCTGGGTTTTGGCGATTTCGGAAAGCACCAGCGGCACGGCCAGCACCGCCAGCAGAATACCAAGCTGCACGCTCAGTTGACGCAGCAGGCGCTTGCTCTGTGAGGCCAGCACTTGGTTCCATTCACCCAGCGTCTGCTGGCTGGCATCGATCCACCGCACGGTTTCGGCGAGCGGAATGATGTTGGCGCCGATTTCCTTATAGGCCTTGATGCGTTCCTCCACCGGCAGCAGCGGCGTGGTGGGTTTGTCTTTCGCATCACCACCATCGTTGAGGCCGCTGCGCAGGGCGTGCATCACATCCGTGCTCTGGGTTTTGAGGTCGGTGGTTTTGTCGATCATCGCCTTCAGCTCGCGCTGCTTGCGGGTGATTTCGAACATATCGGCGCTCAGGTCGAAGATGCTGGTGGAAGCTTCGCTGTCCTTCACCGTTGCCGGCGCTGGCTCGGCTGTTTTGGCAGAGGGGTTCAGTTCCGGAATGGCGTGCGCCAGACTTTCGATGGTATAGCTCAGCTTATCGGGCGATTTGCTGCCCGTGCTGCTGAGGTTGGAGAGGATGGTCTGCATCAGCTCATGACGCGCATCATCCACCCGCAGTTCATCGGCGACAGCCTTGCGTTGTGGCGAATTCTTCGGCAGACGCGCCATCTGCTTTTTCATGGCGGCCATCTGCTGGTCGAGCGCCTGCAGACGCACCGTCAGCTTGGCCTGGGTGGATTCGGGATCGACCGCCGCGGTGGCGGATTGCTGGCTGGCAATGCTGCGCATGAAGGCGAAGCCGGATTGCAGCACCTTGGTGGCATTATCGCGCAGCGCATCGCGGTAAACCAGCTCGCGCGCATTGATATCGGAAGGCTCGATACCCGCTGCGTCGCGCTGCCATTGGGTAAGCTGGTCGAGATAGGCCAGCAGCTTGTCCTGCGCCACCAGCGGATCGGCCTGGGCGATGGGGGCGAGCAACAGGAAAGCGAGCAGGAAGCCGGTGAGTTTACGCATGAAGAAATCCTTTAATGGCAGAGCGAAATTTTATGCTGGATGGCGGCGAGCAGTTGGTCGCTGATCTGGCCCATGCCGCTATCGAACAGCGCGACGATGCCTTCCAGATTAGCGCCCTCGGCATCCTGCTCGAACGTGAGGGGCAGCGTTAAGATGGCCTGGCGGTCATCGGCCCGCACCAGCGTGGCGGTGATGGCAATCTGCACCTTGCGGCCGCCAGCCTCATCCACCTGGAAACGGCGCAGCTGGGTTTGCAGCAGCCAGCGCGTATGGGCGGCGGCATCATCGGTGATGACGGTGGCAAAACGGCCGGAAGCCTCAAACCGTTCGGCCAGGTTATGCTGCACCAGTTCCGGCGCGGAGGCGTTCCAGCGCACGTCGTTATAGAAGGTCTGCCTGCCGGCCTCCTCCATCACCACGATGCGCGCGCTATCGAGCCCGGGGCCGGCTACCGGCGGTTTGATGGCGATACTGGGGCCGGCGCTGCAGGCCGGTTGCGCGGTGGCGGGCACCTCCAGCCGGTAAAGCGCGGGAGCCGGCTTGCCGCTGCAGGCGGCGAGCAGCAGGCAGGCGGTGAGGATCAGTTTCTTCATGGCGCGGGCACTCCCTCTTCTTTCGGGCTGAATAGCAACGATGAGGGGTCGTCGGATACCCGCTCGGTCACGTCACTCACATCACGCGATGCCCGGCGCAGGTTGCTCATCGTATCGTTGATCTGTTCAGTAGACTGGATGATGTTGCCCTTGGTGTCGTGCAGCACCTGGCGCATATCGGCGGTGGCCATCGAAAGGTTCGACAGCACTTCATCGAAATGGGCAATGTTCTCGTCGGTCGAGAGTTTTTCCAGCTGGTCGGCGAAATGCGACAGCTTGTCCATGATCTGCGGCAGCTGGTTCATGATAGCGTTGATGCTGCTGGGGCTGGAGGGAATGATGGGTTCTTTGCTATGCTGTTCGTCTTTCAGCTTGGGTGCGCCGGGCGGTGCGTCGCCGCTGAGTTCAATGAACACGGTGCCAGTGATGCCCTGCAGCTTCAAACTGGCCACGGTGCCGACGCGGATGGGGGTGCTGTCATCGATCTCGGCGATGATTTCGATGCGCTGCGAATCGTTTTTATCGATGGAAATCTGCTTCACCTTGCCTACATTCACGCCACGGTACTTCACCGGGCTGCCCAGGCTAAGGCCGCTGACCGACTCGTTGAAATAGATGCGGTAGTCAATGCTGTGACGCAGACCGCTCGACAACAGCCAGACGGCGAACAGCGCCAGCCCTGCGCTTAGCAGCACGAGATAGAGCCCGACGCGGAAATAGTGTTTCTCATTCTCCATGCTGTCCTGCCTGCGCGGCGGCCCGCGCGCGTGGTCCATGAAAATATTCCTGAATCCATGGATGTTTGTTTTCCATCAGTTTTGGGAGCGTGTCGACCAGAAGCTTATGGTCCACCAGCACCGCCACCCGGTGGCAGACGGCGAAAAGCGAATCCAGGTCGTGGGTGACCATGATGACAGTGACGCCCAGATTCTCGTTCAGCGTCTGAATCAGCTGATCGAAGGCCCCTGCCGTCAGCGGGTCGAGGCCGGAGGTAGGTTCATCCAAAAACAGGATGGCCGGGTCGAGCGCCAGGGCACGGGCGATGCCGGCGCGCTTCACCATGCCGCCGGAAAGCTCGGATGGCAGCTGCTCGCCCACCTCCGGCTTCAGTTCGACGAGCGACAGTTTCATCCGTGCCAGCGTGTCGCGCATGGTGGGCGAAAGATCGGTATGTTCCTTCATCGGCAGAGTAATGTTCTGCAGGATATTCAGCGACGAGAACAGCGCGCCATCCTGAAACAGCACGCCGAACAGCGTGGCGATGTCGTGCGGCGTGAGGCTGGCGAGTTTTTTGCCCATGATCTCCACCTCGCCCTCGGTGGGTTTGTTCAGGCCCAGCATGGTTTTCAGCAGCACCGACTTGCCTGATCCCGAGCCGCCGACGATGCCCAGAATCTCGCCGCGCTTCACATCGAGGTGGACCCCATCATGCACCGTCTGCTCGCCGAAACGATTGACGATGCCGCGCAGGGAAAGCACGTTGTCGCTCATATGCCCACCTTCTCGAAAAAGATGGAGAAGACGGCATCGAGCGACAGCACGAGGAAGATGGATTTCACCACCGAGGCCGTGGTCTCGCGCCCGATGCTTTCGGCAGCGCCGCTGACGCGCAGCCCATGCATGCAGCCCACCACGCCGATGATCAGCGCGAACACCGGCGCCTTGATCATACCGGCCAGGAAATCATGAAACCCTGCCGCCAGATGCACGCGCTGGATATATTGCGTCAGCCCTACATCGATCAGCGAACGGGTGATGATGAAACCGCCGATCAACCCCATCATATCGGCATAGAAAGTCAGCAGCGGCAGGGCAATGAGAATGGCGATGAGGCGCGGCAGGATCAGCATGTCGAACGGGTCGAGGCCCATCACCTGCAGGGCATCCACCTCCTCGCGCGATTTCATAGTGCCGATCTCGGCGGTAAAGGCGCTGCCGCTGCGGCCGGCTACCATGATGGCGGTGAGCAGCACCCCCATCTCGCGCAGGATGGAGAGGGCGACCAGGTTCACCGTGAATTGCTCGCCGCCATAGGGTCGCAACTGGGCGACGCCCTGATAAGCCAGCACGATGGCGATGAAAAAGGCCATCAGCCCGATGATGGGCAACGCACGCACGCCAATCGCATCGATATGCTGGCCGATGGCGGTCAGGCGCAAATGTTTCGGGTGGCGCAGCGCCTGCACCAGCAGCACCAGCGCCTTGCCGCCGAAGGTCAGCACGCGTACGCTCTCCTGCCGCCCCTCCTCCACCTTGTGGCCGAGGGTGATGAGGCCCTGTCGCCATACGGACAAAGGCGGCTTGTGTTTTGGCGCTTTAGGAGGCTTGATCTTCTGCATCAGCTCCATCAGCTGTTGCTGTTTCTCGTCGCGGAAGGTGAATTTGGCGGTTTTTACCGTCTGCAGCAGGAACAGGGCGCCGGCCGTATCGAGCTGTTCCAGCCCGCTGAGGTCGACGCTGGTTATCTGCGGTTTATTCAGCTTGCGCAGCTGTTTTTTGGCGGCGGTGATTTGGTGTATGGTGAGGCTGCCGGCCAGGCGCAGGGCCTTGCCGTCGAGGTCGATTTGCAGCGGTGGTGTCTGCGCCATAACTCTCCCTAGCGCAGATCAGCTTAATTTCCCATCAAGCGATAGGGAACCTTTATCAGGAAGATATGCCTAGGAAGGTTTCACCCAGCCGCCGCCCAGGGCCTTATAGAGCGTCACCGCGGCCTGCAGCTGCTCGGCGCGCACCTGCAGCCAGGCATCCTGCGCGGCGAAGAGCGAGCGCTGGGTGTTCAATACGCTGGTGATATCCACAATGCCGCCCTCGAACTGGCGTTGCGAGAGGGCGTAGGCATCCTTAGCGGTGCGCACGGCATCGGCCTGCGCGGCCGTCTGTTCGGTGACATGCTGCAGGGCGGCCAGCGCATCCTCGGTATCGGCGAAGGCGGAGACGATGGATTTGCGGTAGTTCTGCTCCAGCTCGTCGTAGCGCCCATGCGCCTGTTCCAGTTGGCCAGTGAGCAGGCCGCCCTCGAAAATCGGCTGGGCCAGCGAGGCGCCGAGGCTGAGGAACTGGCCCTTGCTGTCAAATAACGAACCGAGCGCCGAGCTCTGGTAACCACCGCTTGCCGTCAGGCCGATGCTGGGGAAGAAATCGGCGCGAGCGGCGTTGATATCGGCATGGGCGGCGATGAGGTCGGCCTCGGCCTCGGCCACGTCCGGCCGGCGTTGCAGCAACTCGGACGACAGACCGGCGGGCACCACCGGCATGGCGACGTCATCCAGCTTGCCGGTAGGGATGTCGGTTTTCTCCGGCAGCTGGCCCAGCAGCACGGCCAGCGCGTCGCGGTCCTGGCTCACGGCCAGTTGCAGCGGGGGGATGCTGGCGGTTTCCTCGGCTACCACATTGGCTTCCTGCGCCACGTCGAGGCGGCTGATGATGCCTTGGGCGAAGCGCTTGTTCAGCGCATCGAGCGTCCGCTGCGTGCTGCGTAAATTATCCTGCGCGATGGCCAGGCGTTCCTGCGTCGCCAGCAGGTCGAAATAGAGGTTGGCGACGGAGGCGCTCACCGTCAGCGCTACCACCTGCTGGTCGTAGCGGCTGGCGTCGCGCTGGGCCTGCGCCTCGGCCAGCAACGAGCGGTTGCGGCCCCAGAAATCCAGCTCATAGGAAGCGGAAAGGTTGGCGTTATAGGCATTGTGGCTGCGGCCGCCGGTGGTGCCGGTGCCGCTGGTGGAACCGCTATGCACATAATCGCGCTGGGCGCCGGCATCGGCCTCGAGCGAGGGCAGCAGCGCCGCGCCGTTAATGCTCACCTGCGCATCGGCCTGCTTCACACGCGCCACCGCCGCGCCGAGGTCGTAGTTATTAGCGGCGGCCTTGGTTTCCAGCTGGCTCAGTGTGTCGGAGTGGAAATTGTTCCACCAGTTGGGGTCGGGCCAGCCGGCGGCTACCAGGTTGGGTGCGGGTTTTTCGACAAAGCTGTCAGGCTTATCGGTGGCGGGCTGTTCGTAGGGGTTGAACAGGTCGCAGCCGGCCAGCGGCAAGGTGGCGAGCAGCCAAAGAATGCGGTTACGCCATGGCATACGAATCCCCATGTTTGCGGCGGTTGAAACGGTCGAGCGCCAGGTAGACGACTGGCGTGGTATAGAGCGTCAGCAGCTGCGAGACCATCAGCCCGCCGACGATGGCAACGCCCAGCGGCTGGCGCA
>FTIQ01000116.1_pt2 | contig 7952 bp, 6 predicted proteins | sample 1658441 | NCBI WGS metagenome assembly FTIQ01 (sample SAMEA3914824, study PRJEB12502) | metagenome | biome: forest; material: soil | place: USA | collected 2012-03-12 | depth 0.1 m | reverse complement strand
GACGATTTGATGGATTTGATCTTGCGTACCGCCTCTGGACAGGCCAGTTGCAACGAGCGCAATGACGAGCGCGAAATCGCCATCTGGAAAAACGGAGTGACCCTGTGACGCGCCTCAACCTGTCGAGCCTGCCCAACGTTTCCGCCCAGCGTCCGGCCTATGATCCAGCCGCCGTCACCGTCGGTATCGTCCATTTTGGCTGCGGCGCCTTTCATCGCGCCCATCAGGCTGCCTATCTCGACGCTCTGCTGGCCAAGGACGCGCGCTGGGGGATTTGCGGCGTTTCGCTGCATTCGGCCGGTGTGCGCGACGCGCTTCAGCCACAGGACGGGCTCTATACCCTGGCCGTGCTCGATGAGCACATCCGCTATCAGGTGCTGGGTTCGATGCGCGAAGTCCTGGTCGCTGGCGACGACGTCGAAGCGGTGTTCGAGCGTCTGACGCGGCCGGCGGTCGAACTGGTGACCTCGACCGTCACCGAAAAAGGCTATTGCCTGGCGCCCGACTGGACGCTCGACCTCGGTCATGCCGATATCGTCCACGATCTGAAGTCGCCGCAGACGCCGAAATCCTTCATCGGTTATGTCACCGAAGGACTGCGCCGCCGCCGCCAGAACGGCCTGAAGCCGTTCGTCCTCATTCCGTGCGACAACCTGCCCAAGAACGGCGAACGCCTGAAAGTGGCCGTCGTCGCCTTCGCCGTCGAACTCGATCCGGGCCTGGCCGGCTGGATCGCCGAGGGTCTGCAATGCCCGTGCACCATGGTCGATTCGATCACGCCGGCGACCGACGATGCCCTGCGCGCCCGTGTTGCCGAAGCGATCGGCGCTGAGGATGCCTGGCCGATCCAGCGCGAGGCCTTTACCCAGTGGGTGATCGAAAACCATGTCCATGACGGCGGCCCGGACTGGGCGTCGGTCGGTGTCACCCTGACCGACAATGTGCCGGCCTATGAGCGCGCCAAGCTGCGCCTGCTCAACGGCCCGCATTCGACCCTGGCCTATTGCGGCCTGCATCGCGGCTATGAAAGCGTCTCGCAGGCCATGCAGGACCCGGAATTGGCCAAGCTGGTGCGCGACCTGATGCTCCTCGACGTCGTGCCGCTTCTGGAAGCGCCGGCGGGTATGGACCTGCCGGCCTATTGTGAAGCCATTCTCAAGCGTTTCCGCAATCCGGCGATCAAGCATCTTCTGGCCCAGATCGCTTGGGACGGCTCGCAGAAGCTGCCGATCCGCATCCTCAGTTCGCTGTCCGAAGCGCTGGAGCGCGGCCACGACATTTCGCGGCTGTGCGTGCCGTTGGCGGCCTGGATGCGCTTTGTCCGCGTCAAGGCGGTCAAGGCCGAGGCGATCACCGATCCGTTGAGCGCGGACTTGCTGGCGCTCGGCGCCAGGCTCACCGACGACATTTCCGACGTGAAGACCGTCCTCGGGCTTCGCGCCGTGTTTCCTGAGGCCTTGGCGAACGACCCACGCGTCGTTGCCGGGATCGAGGCCGCCTATGCCGGGCTGTTGGCGGCCGAACGCGTACCGCAGGCCGATCGCGCCTGAGCTGACAAAACGAATAATAAAAGGGAAGAAACATGAAGACGTTGATTTTGATGACGACCGCCCTGACCTTGGTTTTTGCTACCGGTGTCACGGCAAAAACCGCACCGCTGAGCGCCGCCGCGCCGACACCGGGCTACACACTTAATCGCTCGACCTATGACGTTGTCGGCTGGGCCAAGGACACCAAGGGCGGCAGGGGCGGACGCATTATCCGCGTCACCAATCTCAACGAGTCCGGGCCGGGATCGTTGCGCGAAGCCGTAGAGGCCGAAGGGCCGCGCATCGTCGTTTTCGAAGTCGGCGGCGTCATCGACCTCAATGGCCACGACCTGGTGATCACCAACCCGTATCTGACCATTGCCGGCCAGACGGCGCCGTCGCCCGGCATCACCCTGATCCGCTCGGAAACGCACCTCAGCAAGGCGCACGATATCATCATCCAGCATATCATGTTCCGCCCGGGTGAGGACGGCCATGCCAAGAAGAGTGGCTGGGAAGTCGACGCCTTTTCGGCCAACGCCAGCTACAATATCATTGTCGACCATTGCTCGATGTCTTGGGCGACCGATGAAAACCTGTCGGCGTCCGGACCGCGCTTCAACGGCAAGGACATCACCGAATGGCGCCAGAATACGTCGCACAACATCACCTTCAGCCATAACCTGGTCTATGAAGGCCTGCGCAACTCGACCCACGGCAAGGGCGAGCATTCCAAGGGCGGCCTCTATCACGACAATACGACGGGCGTCCTTCTCTACGGCAACCTCTATGCGTCTAACGAGGAGCGCAACGGCCTGTTCAAGGGCGGGGTGCACGCCGCCGAGATCAACAACATGATCTATAATCCGGGCCAGAAGGCGGTGCATTACAACCTGATCGCCCATGAATGGGAAACCCACCCGTTCGAGACCGGCCTGATCACCCTGGTCGGCAATGTCTATCGGCAAGGACCCGATACGGTGAAGGATACGCCTCTGTTCGCGCTGGGCGGCGACGGCGATGTGTCGCTCTATCTCAAGGACAATATCGCGGTGGACCAGTACGATCATCCGGTCGCTCAGACGGGGCGATATACGACGGGTTCGGCGCAGATTCTGACGGCCAAGACGCCCTATCTGCCGGCCGACATCAAGATCATCCCGGCCAACAAGATCGAGGACGAAATTTACGAATCGGTGGGCGCGCGCGCCTGGGATCGCGACGATGTCGACTTCAAGATCCTGTCCGACGTCGCCGAAGGCCGCGGTCAGATTATCGATTCCGAAGCACAGAACTATTACGGCTACCCGCAATACAAGGCGACGGCGCATCCGTTCAACGAAGCCGAATGGAATCTCGACGATATGAGCCCAAAGGCCGGCTGGGCGTCGCTTTACGCCAAGTCCTACCCCAAGCATTGACAGGACGCGTCTGAGGGCCGCTTTCGGGCGGCCTCTCTTATGCCGATTTCAGAAGGCGAGCGCGTTCGCCGGCGATCCAGGCGCGGCCTTCGTCGGTGGTGTTGAAAACCGACAAGGTCCGGTGTGGGAACATGGTTTGCGATCCGCGCAGGCGGCTGTGAACCAGCGGGTCGGTCGAAATGATCGCGCTCATCCGGCCGGCATCGCGGCCTTGCGTGACCTCCAGCCACTGCCGGCCCAGCTCTTCGTTATGAGAGGCCTGGACGACGCCCTCATGCCGGGTGAGGTCGAAAATGCAGTCATATTCCCACGCCGCGTCGGTGGCGCGAAAATGCGCCATCAGCTGCCGGACCAGGGTCTCTCCATCCAAGGCGCCGATGTAGCGTACGACGATGAGACGCTCGGCCGGTTCGGCGCGAAAGGCGATGCGGGCGCGGATCATGGGGCAGTCCCCTGCGAATTGACCAGGTCCCGATCCTAGCCCGTCAGGCTTAAGAAATCGCTTGCGGCATTCACGTACCTTGTTGAATAAACGGTACTTTTGCGAACAACTTGCGTTCCTCGCCGCGCGGGTCATCGACCAGTCGGGGCGTAACATCCATGACCATCGTTTCGCGCTTGTCCAATCCGTACGGCGTCCACTGTGGCAAGGCGAGCGTTTGCGGCGAACCGGTGCGGGCAAAGGCGATGAAGGCGTCCGAAAACAGATCGGCCATGCGGCGCGCATTGGCGCCGTCGCCTGACAGGCTACCCGGCACGGCGGTGTTGCGGAAAACCAGCGGAATGTCGATCATGTGCTGGGCGCGATACTTGCCGCCGTCGCGCGGGCTGCCGAAATCGACCTGATAGGCAAAGGCCGGCGTGCCTGAGCGCGCTCGCGCCTCGTCCTCTTCGATGGCGCCGCGCCACGACCGGCCGGCGGTCGTGGCGGCGAAAAAGACATCGCTGGGCGTCATGTCGGGATACAGTTTGTGGTAGGTGTCGATGACCAGATAAGGGTCGATATCGGCGCGATACTCAGGCGGTAACTTAGCCGGCAGTTCGTCCCAGCTCAGGTCGAAATTGTGCGGATCATTGCCCAGAAAGGCGCGGGTTTCGTCGTGCGTATTGCCGATCATCATCGGGATGTGACGCGACTGTTCCGGGGCGTCGGGCCAGAAGGGATGGCGGAACAGGACGGTTTCGTCGAGAACCGGCCCCATATAGACGCCACCCTTGCCGATGACCGGATCGACGGTCTTCAAAGCCGCCAGCAGATCGGCGGTGGGCAGGGTCTGGATCTTCGCCAGGCCTGCCGCGTCGGTGCCGAGCCCGAGTATTTTCAGGACGGCCGTGGCGCGTAAGGTCGCGTTGCCGGGGCCCGATGCAGTCACTTGCTGCCCGCTCATCGTCGCGGCGCGATGAAACAGTCCCTTGGCCGCCGGCGTCGCCATCATGGTTGCGATCTTGGCGCCGCCGCCCGACTGGCCAAAGACCATGACGCAGTCGGGATTGCCGCCGAAGGCTGCGATATTGTCGCCCACCCATTGAAGCGCGAGATGAAGATCCATCTGGCCGCAATTGCCCGACCAGGCCAGCGGTCCGGCTTTGCCCAGGATTTGGCGTTCCAGGCGGGCGAGATAGAGATAGCCGAACAGGTTGAGGCGGTGGTTAAGCGTGACCACGACGACGTCGCCGCGCAGGCACAGATTGGTGCCGTCATAAAGCGGGTTCGACCCCGACCCGCTGCTATAGGCGCCGCCGTGGATATAGACCATCACAGGGCGGCGTTTGCGCGGGCTGGCCTCGGGCGTCCAGACATTGAGAAACAGGCAGTCCTCGCTTTGTGCCTCCGCCGCATCGAGATCGTGGCTTGTCTGGGGCGCCGCCGCGCCGTACCGGTCGGCTGTAATGACCTCCGTCCATGGCTCAGGCTTTACCGGCGGCTGAAAGCGCGCCTTTGCGGTGTCCTGGCCATAGCGCAGGCCTAAAAACACCTGGGCGCCGCCCTTGGCTTGACCGCGGACCGGCCCTGCTTTCGTCACGACGGCCGGTGCCGCCGCTATCGAGGAAACCGGTGTCATTATGGCGCCGGCAGAAGCTGACAGACCGAGGAGGGCGTCACGGCGGTTCATGGAATAGTCCCTGTGTTTTGGATTATGAGAGCAATGTGCCACTTCGCGCGCGGAAGTAAAGATGCGACCAATCGCTTTCGCCGCTTGTGGTCGCTGCATTGCAGCGTTAAGTTCAAGGCATGGGTTTGCCAGTTCCCTCTTTGCTCGTCGATGGCTTCGGCCGACGCGTTTCATACGTGCGATTGTCGGTGACGGACCGCTGTGACCTGCGCTGCACCTACTGCATGAGCGAGCATCAAACCTTCCTGCCGCGCAAGGATTTGCTGAGCTGTGAAGAGATGCTGCGGCTAAGCCGGTTTCTCATCGCGCGCGGTGTCGACACTCTGCGGATCACCGGCGGCGAGCCCTTGGTGCGCAAGGGTGTGCTGGATTTCCTGCGCGACCTGGGGCGGGAGGTTCACGCCGGGCGCCTCAAGGAACTGACCTTGACGACCAATGGCACATTGCTGGCCGACGCCGTGCCGGCCTTGGTCGAAGCGGGCATCCGGCGCATCAATGTGTCGTGCGACACGCTAAAACCCGATGTCTATCGTCGGATTACCCGCGGTGGCGATCTCGCCAAGGTTCTGACCGGTATCGAGGCGGCGCAGGCGGCGGGCATTCGCGTCAAGCTCAATGTCGTGGCGCTCCAACAGGACAATCGCTCGCAACTTCCCGACATTATCGCCTTTGCACACGCGCGCGGGCTCGACGTATCGCTAATCGAAACCATGCCGATGGACGACATCGCCGGCCGCGAAGCCCAGTTCGTTTCCTTGCGCGACGTCCTGACCGATCTGCAAAGCTTCTGGCGCGTCACGCCGGTCGGCGACAAGACGGCCGGGCCGGCGCGTTATTACCGGATAGACGAGACCGGCGGCCGTTTGGGCCTGATCACGCCGCTCACCCATAATTTCTGCGATACATGCAACCGAGTGCGCGTCACCTGTACTGGCCAGATGTTCATGTGTCTTGGTCAGGACGACCACGTCGATCTGCGCGGTGCATTGCGCGACGATGCCACCGAAATGGCCCTCGACGCGGCGATGGCGCAGGCGCTTTCTCAAAAACCGCGCCGCCACGATTTCTTCATTGCGTCGGATGCGCTGGTGGCCAATGACAGGCCGCAACGCATCCACCGCCCGGCGCGCCCCATGTCGCTGACGGGCGGCTGACCTTAAAAGGACATCCCATGAGCGAGACCGAATACAAGCATCTCGGGGGCGGCCGCATCGACGAAACGCGCGCCTTTCGTAGCGTCAATATCGCCGTCCTGACCATATCCGATACGCGCGACGCCGAAAGCGATACGTCCGGCGATATTCTGGCCAAGCGCATCACCGATGCCGGCCATCATCTGGCGGCGCGCGAAATCGTCCGTGACGACGTCCAGCATATCCGCACGGTTATCAAGAATTGGGTGACGTCCGGTCTGATCGACGCCATCGTCACGACTGGCGGTACCGGTATTACCGGCCGTGACGTGACCCCCGAGGCCGTCGAGCCGATGTTGAGCAAGCGCATCGAAGGCTTTTCGACCATCTTTCACATGCTGAGCTATCAGACGGTCGGCCTGTCGACCCTGCAATCGCGTGCCCTGGCCGGGATCATCGACGGCATCTTCATCTTCTGCCTGCCGGGCTCCAACGGCGCGGTAAAGGATGGCTGGGACAAGGTCATCCGCTGGCAGCTCGACAGCCGCCACGGCCCCTGCAACATGGTCGAGCTGATGCCGCGCCTCAAGGAAGTGTAGCGTGGACAGTGTCGCACGCCGTAACCTGACCGTCGCCGAAGCGCTCGACATCGTGCGCGCCGGCGCGCTGATCGCCGACAGCGAAACCGTGCCGTTGAAAAAAGCGCTCGGTCGCGTCTTGACCGAAGACGTGGCGGCCGATCGCGATCAGCCCCCATTCCGCAGCAGCGCCATGGACGGCTATGCCGTGCGCCGCGCGGATTTGGGCCCGGCAGCCATGACGATCGTCGGAGAAAGCGCTGCCGGCCGACGTTATGACGGCGTGGTCAAGGCTGGCGAAACGGTGCGTATCTTTACTGGCGCACCCGTTCCCGATGAATGCGACGCCGTGATCATTCAGGAAAATGTCGAGCGCAGCGAAGATCGCGTGACGGTGTCGGCCGATGGCTTGGCGGCTAGCGCAAACCATATACGCCCGGCCGGAGGGGATTTCCGTGCCGGTGATATTTTACTGGAGGCGGGAAGCCGGCTGGATCCCTGGCGTTTGTCGCTGGCCGCGTCCGCTGGGCGAGATGAGGTGCACGTTGCGCGTCGCCCGCGCATCGCCATCCTCAGCACTGGCGACGAACTGGTCGCACCGGGTCATGATCCAAAACCCGACCAGATTTACGAGTCGGCATCGTCGGCGCTTGTGGCGCTTATCAAAACCTGGGGCGGCAAGGCGCAGGTGCTGGAGCGTGAGGGCGACAACGAAAAGGCCATCGCCAAGGCGGTGAAGGATGTCGAGACCGATCTGATCCTGACAATCGGCGGCGCCAGTGTGGGCGATTACGACCTGGTCAAGCCGGCGCTGCGACGGCTGGGGCTGGAGCTTGAATTCGAAAGCCTGAACCTGCGTCCCGGTAAGCCGACCGCCTTCGGACGGCTGGAGGACGGGCGGCGCGTGCTTAGCCTGCCGGGCAATCCGGCCTCGGCCTTTGTTGTGGCTCAGCTGTTTCTCAAGCCGTGGATCGAAGCTTCGCTGGGGCAGCCCGCCAAGTCGCCCTTCGTCAAGGCCCGCCTGGCCCAACCGGCGCCGCCGGCGGGGCCACGCGAAAGCTTCCTGCGCGCGCGGTTAAGCGTTTCAGAAACGGGGCAGTTGGAAGCCGTGCCGATGGCCGATCAGGATTCGTCGTTGGTCAGTATCTTCGCGCGCGCCGATGCGCTGCTGCGGCTG
>FTIQ01000087.1_pt1 | contig 8269 bp, 7 predicted proteins | sample 1658441 | NCBI WGS metagenome assembly FTIQ01 (sample SAMEA3914824, study PRJEB12502) | metagenome | biome: forest; material: soil | place: USA | collected 2012-03-12 | depth 0.1 m | reverse complement strand
GCGCAGCAGGGCCTCGTAATGCACCACCTTGCCGGTCTTGCTGTCGATCACGGGCTGGTAGGCCAGCTTGATGCGCCCTTCCTGCACCGCCTGGCCGAGGAAATTGGCCATGCCCATTTCCTCGCGCGACTCGGCGCCGGAAATATCGGATTTCAGTTCAGCATCCATCTCGCCCTCGGTGAGAGAGATAATGGTACGGCCGAGAATTTCATCGGCACTCGACAGCTTATCGGGCACCAGCTGGTAGGCGGTGGTGGTGATGCAATGCAGGTCGCCATAGCGCGACTCATAGGAATAGGAGCGGATGGCCGCTTCGATCTCCTCGCACCAACTGGCCACCTGCGTTTCGCCCATTGCCGGCAGCAGCACACCGAACTGGTCGCGCTGCACCCGGGCGGTGCCACCATGCGGGTTATGGGTGGCGATAACGGCGAACAGTTCATCCATCACCGCCTCGGCGACAGCCATGGAATAACCGGACATGATCATCGAGAGATTGTCGATCGACACGATCACCAGCGCGCCGGGCTGGGATTTCTGGCGGGCTTCGGCGTCAAGCCGCGCAATCGCGTCGATAAACGATTGCGGATAGCCGCACGCCCCGAGGGGGTTGGCAGAGGCAGGCGCGTGTGTCTTACCAAACATAAGTCGCTACTTTGCCATCAGAATCGGGCACTCGCAAGGGGAACCGGGCCTATAAGCGGTTGCAAATACTATAATCCGATCGCCCGATCGAGATAGAGAGCGACGAACAAACCCAGCCCCAGCCATTGATTGCTGCGGAAAATATCCCCCGCCATGTGCAGGGCTTTCGCGTGCGGCACCTGGCCCATCTGCCAGCGCAGCTGTAGCGCCGCCGCCACAACCCCAAGGATAAAGAACAGGCTGCCACCCGCCATCAGCCCGGCAAACATCAGGCAGAGCAGGAACAGCGCATAGCAGCTGCCGACGAAGGGCAGGATGCGTGTCTTCAGCCGCCGGGCGGTGGAGCGTATGCCCATCAGCATATCATCGTCCATATCCTGCAGGGCGTAGATGGTGTCGTAACCCAGCGTCCAGCACACGCAGCCGAGATAGAGCAGCACCGTGGCCAGGCTGAAAGGCGTACCGGTAGCCGCCCAGCCCATCCACACGCCGAGGTTGAAGGTGATGCCGAGAAATGCCTGCGGCCACCAGGTGATGCGCTTCATCCACGGATAGCTGATGATCAGTGGCGTCGCCAGCAGCGCCAGCCAGATGACAGTGCGCTGTAGTTCCAGCGCCACGCCCAGCGCGGCCAGTCCCAGCGCTGCCAGCAGCACGAACGCATGATTGACCGGAATGGCACCCGAGGCCAACGGCCGGTTCTTGGTGCGCTCCACCCCTGCATCCAGCTTGCGGTCGGTGAGGTCGTTGATGATGCAGCCAGCCGCACGGGCCAAAGTGGCGCCGGCAAACAGCAGGAAAAGCAGGGTGATATCGGGTCGGCCGGGTTTAGCCAGACAGACGGCCCAAGCCGTGGGGAAGAATACCAGCCAGATGCCGACAGGCTTATCCAGCCGCGTCAAACGCAAGTAATTGCGCAATGTCGTCATCATCGCATAGGTCAATCTTTTTGCGGTTCCCAGGGGGGAATCGGGAGGATAAGTAAAAGTAGCCATCTCGTAACCTTACGCTCGGATTGGAATCAAGATTCAATGCGCCATCAAGTTAAATGCCGCCTATCGGTCACCGAGTCCCTGACCTTGTGCAGTGCCGTGCAGCTTTCCGGCAACGCCGCGCATTATATCGGCAACGTGCTGCGGCTGAAGGAGGGCGATGCCGTCGCCCTGTTCAACCGCACCGACGGCGCTGTCACCGCCCGCATCACTCAACTGGCCAAAAAGACCGTGACACTGCAGGTGGAAACGCGGTTGCAGCCGCCCGAGCAACCGATTGGATTAACAGTCTGTTTTGCCCCAATCCGCGGCGGGCGGCTGGAGACCATCATCGAAAAAGCCACCGAGTTGGGGGCCGATGTGCTGCAGCCCGTACTGACCCAACGCAGCGTGGTCGATAAGGTAAACCTCGAACGTGCCGAAGCCATCGCCCGCGAGGCCGCCGAGCAATGCGAACGCACTGGCTGGCCCGACATCCGCCCGCCCGTGAAGCTGCTGACGCTGCTGGGCAGCTGGCCAGATTCCTTACCGCTGCTTTACGGCGACGAGACGGGTGGGGGCGTGCCCATTACCGAGGCGGTGAAGCAAAAATCGCCCACCCAATGGGCCGTGCTCACCGGCCCCGAAGGCGGCTTCACGCCTGAAGAACTGGCAGCATTGAAGCGTGTTCCAGGCGCTATTGGCGTCGGATTAGGGCCGCGCATCTTGCGCGCCGACACTTCGGTCATTACATTGTGCACCGCAACGTTGATGGCATGGGGTGATTGGCACCTCGCGCCCCGCTTTAAGGATGACGCATGACCGCCCTCGCGCCCGCCGCTGCCACGCCTGCCAGCCTCCCCCCCGTGCTCGACCAGTTCCGCGACCTGTTCCAGGTGCGCGGCGAGGAGATTTTCGAGTGGGTGGCCAACAAGCGCGCCACGCTGGGTGCGCCGTTCTATTCCTCCATCGACATCCGCCATGCCGGCTTCAAGCTGGCGCCGGTCGACACCAATCTCTTCCCCGCCGGCTTCAACAACCTGTCGCAGAAAGCGCGGGAGCGGGCGGCCAGCCGCGTCGCCAAACGGCTGAAGGAATATGACCGCGATACCGCCCGCGTGCTGATCATCCCCGAGAACCATACGCGCAATCTGGGCTATCTCAGCAACCTCGCCGCGCTCAAATCCGTCCTCGAACTGGCGGGGTGCGAGGTGGAAATCGGCAGCCTCACCGCCACGCCGGAAGCGCCGCTCGACCTCGTCGGCGCGCATGGCGAGCCGGTGCAGGAACTTGCCCTGACGCGCGATGGCACACTGCTCAAAACCGCCAGCGGCTTCACGCCGCAGCTGATCCTGCTGAATAACGACCTCACCGCCGGCCTACCTGATCTTTTGCGTGGCCTCACCCAGCCGGTAGTACCGCGTCCGGCGCAAGGCTGGCACCGCCGCCGCAAGTCGATCTATTTCGATGCGTATGAGGCGCTGGCGCGCGAATTCGCCAGCCAGTTCGCCTTCGACCCCTGGCTGATCAATGCCGAGTTCCACAAATGCGGCCGTGTCAATTTCGGCGAGAAACAGGGGCTCGATTGCGTGGCCCTGGGCGTCGAAAAAGTGCTGCATAAAATTCGCACTCACTATGCGCGCTATGGCATCAGCCACGAACCCTACGTGTATGTGAAATCCGACTCCGGCACCTATGGCATGGGCATCATGACCGTGAAATCCGGCGATGAGGTGCTCGAGATCAACAAAAAAATCCGTAACAAAATGAACGTCATCAAGGAAGGCGTGCAATCAACCGAGGTGATCATCCAGGAAGGCGTCCCCACCTTCGATGTGATCGAGGGCGCTCCCGCCGAGCCGATGGTTTACGCGGTCGATGGTTTCGCCGTGGGCGGTGCCTACCGCGTGAACGCCGAGCGCGATACCGAGGGCAACCTCAACGCCGCCGGCATGCGTTTCGTCGGCATGTGCGACGAAACGGAAAAAAATGCCGACTCGGTGTCGGTGCTGGATTGCAATTTCGGTGCGTTGGGGTTGATCGCTTCTCTCGCCAGCCTGGCCGCCCGCCGCGAAGAATACGGCGAACAGTATTCGATTTAGAGACCGCCCCCCGAGCTGGTATAAAACTTGCATTTCTTCTGTAACCACAGGAGGAAGACATGTACGTCAATGCCGCCAGCGCCAGCCTTTCGACGGCCAGCGCCCAGCCCAGCGCATCGCTGATTCAAAGCACCGACAGCGCCTTCGCCGCCCTGCTCAATAACAGCAGCGAAAGCGCTGAGAGCATGCTGTCCGACATCACCAAGGATGGCCTCAACAGCTACATGAAATGGCAGATCCAGCAAATGCAGAAGCAGATCACCGACCAGGTGATGGCCAGCAAAAACCTGACAGCCGACAAAATTGCCGCCATGCCCGCCAAGCAACGCGTCGCGCTCGAACAGCAGATCATCCAGGAAGTGGCGCAGAAGCTGAAGCAGGCCATGTCGCAGGAAATGAAGAAAAACGCCCCCAACCAACTGGGCTTCGATATGATGGATTCATCCGGCGATGCCATGCAGATGGCCAATAGCGTGAATATCGTCGCCTAGCCGGCATCCAGCCATTTGCCGACGGGCTGCGAGCGGTAGCTGAGCGCTTCGGCCAGGTGCAAGCGGCTGACATCTTCATTATCCGCCAGATCGGCGATGGTGCGTGCCACGCGCATCACCCGCGTCAGTCCGCGCATGGAAAGTTTCAGGCGCACATTGGCTTCCTCCAGCAACGCGCGGCCGGCGGCGTCGAGCGGCACCAACTGCTGCAGCGCATCGCCGCTCACCTCGGCATTGGTGCGGGCGCGGATGTTAAGCTGGCTGAAACGCGCCTGTTGCCGTTCGCGCGCGGCGGCGACACGGGCGGCGACCAGCGCGCTGCGCTCACCCTCGGCAGGGGCCAGCATCGAAAACGTATCCACCGCCGGCACATCGACATGCAGATCGATGCGGTCGAGCAGCGGGCCGGAAATGCGCGACTGGTAATCGGCGGCGCATTTGGGTGCCTTGCTGCAGGCGCGCGAGGCGTCGTCGAGGTAACCGCATTTGCACGGGTTCATCGCCGCGATCAGCTGGAAGCGGGCAGGGTAGGTGACATGCGCTTCAACCCGTGCCACCGAGATGCTCCCGCTCTCCAGCGGCTGGCGCAGCGATTCGAGCAGCCCGCGCGGATATTCGGCCAGCTCGTCGAGAAACAGCACGCCGTGATGCGCCAGCGAAATCTCGCCCGGCACCGCACGGCGGCCGCCGCCGACCATGCTTGGCATCGAGCTGGAATGGTGCGGGTCGCGGAACGGGCGGCTGGCCTGGAACCCATCCTTCACCAGCTTGCCGGCGACGGAGGCGATCAGGTTGCTCTCCAGCATCTCCTCGGCCGACATGGCAGGCAGGATGGCCGGCAAACACGCCGCCAGCATCGATTTACCCGAACCGGGCGGCCCCAGCATCAGCAGGTTATGTCCGCCCGCCGCGGCAATCTCCAGCGCCCGTTTGGCCATCGCCTGCCCCCGCACCTCGGCGAGATCGGGGCCTTTTTTGTGCGCGGCGTATATCTTGGCCTCGGGCGAAGTCAGCACTTGCTGGCCTTTCATATGGTTGACCAATGCCAGCAGCGAGGCAGGTGCCATGACCTCCAATTCGGATCCGGCAAAGGCGGCTTCGGGCCCGTTGGCCTCGGGGCAGATGAGTGCCTTGCCGGCACCCAGCGCCGCCAGCGCGGCAGGCAGTACACCAGCCACCGCCTGCAGCTGCCCGTCGAGCGCCAATTCGCCCAGCGCCAGGCAGCGGTCGATGGCATCCTCGGGGATGAAACCGAGGGCGACCAGCAGGCCCAGCGCGATCGGCACATCGAAATGCGAACCTTCCTTGGCCACATCGGCCGGGGCAAGGTTGACCAGGATTTTCTTCGGCGGCAGCAGGATACCCATCGATTGCAGGGCCGCCCGCACCCGCTCGCGCGACTCGCGCACGGTATTATCGGGCAGGCCGACAATGGTGAACGCCGGCAGTCCAGCGCCCAAATGCACTTGCACTTCAACAGGTAACGTCTCAATGCCCTGAAAGGCAACGGTATGGATGCGTGTGGCCATGCATGGGAAATTAGCCAGTTAAGCGAAAAAGACTACCAAATATGTAAGATGCCATCAGATGCTATCTGATACCGCCGCATCTTCACGTGACCAGCCTATGGAAATCGGGTAAATATGCCCATCGTCCATTGGGAAAGGTCTTGCCTGCTCATGCCGCATCTTCACGTTCGACGCGCTGCCCGCGCGCCGCTTGCTTTCAGCCTGGTAGAATTATCCATCGTACTGGTAATACTGGGTTTACTGGTAGGTGGCATTCTGGCCGGCAAGTCGCTGATCCGCGCCAGCGAACTGCGCAGCGTGATGACGGACGCACAACGCTTTGTCACCGGCATTGCCGCCTTCCGCGACAAATATTTCGGGCTGCCGGGCGACATCACCAATGCCACCAGCATATGGGGTACGGCCGGCGGCACGGGCAACGGCCCCAGTTGCTTTAACACGGTCAGCACCGATGCCAGCACCTGTAACGGCAATGGCGATGGCGTCATTAGCGCCGGTAATGAATCGTTTCGTATCTGGCAGCAACTGGCCAATGCCGGGCTGATCCCCGGCCAGTTTACCGGCACCAGCAGCGATGCGAACTATGCCGATTATGGTGCTGTGAGCCTGCAGAACGTACCCACCTCACGGTTGGCATCGGGTTATTGGTATGTAATGAGCAATGGAACATATGTGAGCGGTAACGGCGCGTTTTATGATGGGCAGTATGGTAACATTCTGCAATTAGGTGCCTATACCACGCTAACTACCAGCCCCTACGCCTCCATCCTGAAAGCCGAAGAGATGTGGAATATCGACACGAAAATGGACGATGGCGCCCCGGCGACTGGGCGCATTAAGGCCCGGATCAATGCCACTTCCTGCACCAATACCATCACCACCACCGATATGACGGCGACCTATAACGTGAGCAGCACAGGCATCTACTGCACCCCCGTTTTCCTGACGGGTTTCTAAATAGCATCGCCAACGCGCGCCTTTTGTGAATAAAACCGCTAAGCTAACGGTTCTATAAGCATTTCTTAGCATTTCCTTAACCCTCTTGCGCCAAGGTGGCGAGACTGGAAAAGCAAAAGGACTATGAACGAACTCGCCACAGAAACGCCGACACCGGTCACGCCGGTCGGCCGTAGCCGCAGCCCGAAGGCCAAGACGCTGATCGCGTTTTCGGCCCTGATCATGCTGCTGTTCTGCGTATTCGTCGCCTACCAGGCATCCAAGGCCTACGAACATGCGGTGGAGGATGGCAAGGCCAACGCCACCCGTCTCACGCAAATTCTCTCCGACCAGGTGGAGCTGACCTTCCTGGCGGTCGATCTCACCCTGCGCCGGGCGGTAGAGCGGCAATATTTCAACATGCTGTTCGGCGGCAACCTGCCGCGCGACATCGAAAACAACTTCAAACTCTGGGTGGAAGAAACCCCGCAGATCGCCGCGATGATGCTGGTGAACGACCGCGGCGTCATCGAAGTGGCCGCCAACAAACCCGGCTACGACCAATGGTACAACTACGCTGATAGTTTGCGCGAAGACCCTGCCTTCACCGCGATGAAAGAAGAAAACGACCGCAACTATTACATCGGCCAGAAGCGCACCAACGTGCCCGGCCACCCGCAGCTGATCGTGATGAGCCGCCGCCTGAACAAGCTCGATGGTTCCTTCGGCGGCGTGGTGATTGCCGCGCTCGATCCCAAATTCTTCAGCGACTTCTTCAAATCCGTCGATGCCGGCAGCGCGCGTTTCATGTCGCTGATGCTCGATAGCGGCGAAGTGCTCTATGCCGGGCCGGATAAGGACAACAAGCACGACGTGGTGCTCGATTTCATCGGCGACCAGGCCAACGAACATAAGAGCGATTACAACGTCATCACCAACACGCAGAGCTTCAATAACAGCATCAAGATCTATTCCTACATCCGCCTGCGCAACCTGCCGGTTATCACCGCCATCGTCATCGACGAGCAGGATTTCCTGGCCGGCTGGCGCAGTGCGCGGCTGAAGGATATCTCGTTCCTCGCCATTTTCACCATCTTCGGCTCGGTGCTCAGCTTCTTCGCGCTCACCATGGCCAAGCAGATCAACCGGGTGGAAGAATCCGAATCCGCCGCCATCCTGGCCAGCCAGGCCAAGTCGGAATTCCTCGCCAATATGAGCCATGAATTGCGCACGCCGCTTAATGCCGTCATCGGCTTTTCCGAGATGCTGGGCGCCGGTTATTTCGGCCCGCTCAACGAGAAGCAGAAAGAGCGGGTGCAGGACATCAACCTCTGCGGCACGCATTTGCTGCAGCTGATTTCCGACATCCTCGAATTCAGCAAAGGCGAGGCTGGTAAGCTGGAGCTGCAGGAAGAAGAGATCGATGTCAAACGCACCATCGACGAATGCGTGCGCATTGTGAACGAGCGCGCCAAGACCAAGCACATTACCCTGCATGTCGATGCGGTCGACGGCCTGCCGCTGCTGATGGCCGACAAGCGCAAGGTGCGGCAGATCCTGCTGAACCTGCTGAGCAACGCCATCAAGTTCACGCC
>FTIQ01000423.1_pt2 | contig 8577 bp, 8 predicted proteins | sample 1658441 | NCBI WGS metagenome assembly FTIQ01 (sample SAMEA3914824, study PRJEB12502) | metagenome | biome: forest; material: soil | place: USA | collected 2012-03-12 | depth 0.1 m | reverse complement strand
CCGACCTGGCTGTGTCCACGGCCGACGGCGTTCGCGAACCGCAAAACCGGCGCGCGACCATCGACGTTTTGTTCCAGTAGCGTAGGTGGGCGGCTCCCTCGTGGGGCCGCCTTCCAGAGTTTGTATCAAATTGGCATTGCCTTGAGGAGGAATTTGTAGGATTTAGAGACACAGGATGCTCATCCCGCAGTTGCGAAAAAAACGCTTCGAAATGAAACAATCGGTTGACAAAACGTTGCTACAGGCCGATTCTTCAGGTGGGTGCTGACATGGCGAGAACAGAATTTTCCGGCACACCTTCAGGCAAAGCCCTGGAATTGGTGGCTGGTCTGGCCGTGGTCCTGGTTTTGAGTCCACTTATTTTTATCTATCTCCTCTTTGTTGCCGCCTTTTGCCGGGCGGAGCGCGTCTGAAGAGAACCAAGATGATCGCGTGACTATTGCGTGGTTAAAAGGTACTCGGGCTGAGTTTTTGTTGTCGGGGAAATGCGGTTCACAATTGGCCAATTGCAGGTCTTTTTGTTGCGCTGCAACGATTGGGTGGTTGATTTTGGCACAGAAAACGCCATAATCGGCTGGAAAAATTATTTAAGTATTTCGGCGTGATAGGATTTAAAAAATGTTTGAGCGCACTGAATATACGCAAATGGCAGTTAAGCCTCGGGTTGAAGTGTCATTGCGCCGCAGCGAAAATATAGGCGCTGCCAAGAGCCTGATTAAGCGGGCTTTCGATTTTCTGTTCGCCTTGATGGCGTTGGCGTTTTTGTCGCCGATCCTCATCGTGGTGGCGATCCTCATCAAGCTGGATTCTAAAGGACCTGTCTTCTTCCTGCAGCGTCGTTCGGGCCTCAATGGTGAGCTTTTCCATATCTACAAGTTCCGCTCGATGACGGTCACCGATGATGGCGATAAGGTCGTGCAGGCTAAGGTAAACGATCAGCGCGTGACCCGCGTCGGCAAGATTTTGCGCCGCACCAGCATCGATGAGGTGCCGCAGCTTATCAACATCGTCCGTGGCGAAATGTCCATCGTTGGACCCCGTCCTCATGCCCTGGCGCACGATAAGGAATTTGCTCAGACCTCTCATCGTTACAATGATCGCTTCCGGGCTCGTCCAGGTCTGACCGGCTTGGCGCAGGTTCGTGGTTATCGCGGGGAAATCCAGTGCGAACAGGATTTGCTGGGCCGTATCGACAGCGACAATGAATATATCGAGCGCTGGTCGTTGGCTCTCGATATCGCCACGATCCTCAAGACCGTACCGCTGGTTTTCAAGGACAGCAACGCCTACTGATTTGGGTTTGCTTCTCTACTATCTCTTTTGACACATAAGGCTCAACACTGTCATGGTGTTGGGCCTTTTATTTTTGCCTATTGTTTAATTATTTCTATGTGTATGCAAATTTATAATGCAAAAAATTCAAATATTGCTTAAATTAACGACGCATTTAATATAAATAACGCGGGTTAACGTCTGTTGTATACTTAAATTTAACCATGACGATTATGCGTTAATTCAAATTTCTATGTGAAGGTGAGCCTGAAACAAAAAGGCTTGCCGATATGCCATCTCGTTCTTGCTCGTCCTATACTGCGATTGCCGTCAAGCTGGGATTGCTTGCTGCATTGGCGGGCTTGGGCGCGTGCTCAAGCGTGCAAACCTCGGCCTCCTTGACCCATGCCTCGCCGCGGCAGTATGCGCCAGCAGCGCCGACGCAGTCTGATACCGGTACCCCGGCCCTCTCGACGGCCCTGGCGTCGGACGCGATGCCCTACGGTGGTCGGACGGCGGCGCCGATGGGTTTCCTGGAAATGTGCACGCGTTCGCCGATCGACTGCACGCATTCGACGGACTTCCAGCCTGAACGTATTCGCACAATCGCGCGCGCCGATGTTGTCCAGGCCTATCGGATTGCCTTCAGTGGCGGGAATACGGAGAGCGGCAGCGGTCTGCGAGCCGCCGCGATTTCCAATGATAGGCACCGCGGTCAATCGCCTTCAGCTATCGCCAACGATGCAACCGACAGCACGGAAAGCGTTGCTGTCGACGCGGGCGACGCGACACGGGCACAGGCGACATCGGATGTTGTTCTGACGCCCATGCCGCAAATCGGCGAATGGAAGATCGGCCTTGGCCTGGTCGATGCGCCAGGCGCAATTGCCTATTCGTCGCCATCGCCGCGCCTCTTGACCTGGGGCGCCAAGGCTGCGCCCGCCATTGTCCGTGAGGCGGACGTTATGACCGGGAATGTACCTGACCTGCCGTCGGCCTTGCCGGCCCTGCCGAACGAACCGTTGAGTGAAGTTGCGTCTGATGGCGATATTGACGCCGGCTATGAGCGGATCGACATGGACATGTCGGTCCTGGCTTTGCTGCGTACCGTCAACAACCAAGTCAACGACATGATGCGCCCGTCGACCGACGAGCGCACCTATGGTGTCGAAGACTACTGGAACGATCCGGCGCTGGTTTACGGTGTTCGCGGCGATTGCGAGGATTTCGCCCTGGAAAAGCGTCGCTTGCTGATCGACCGCGGCGTGCCCGCCGCCGCTCTCAGCATAGCGATCGTCCGCACGCGTCGTGATGAAGAGCACGCGGTTCTGGTCGTTACGTCAAAAGCCGGCGACTACGTTCTCGATAACCTGGCGGCCGACGTTAAGCCGTGGCGCCGTAGTGGTTACACCTGGATTTCCCGTCAAGGGCCGGGTGACGATCTGACCTGGGTATCGTTGGCGCCGGCCAATCAGTCATCGGCGATCCGCGCCGTCTACGTCGCCAACGCCTGGTAAGATCAGGGAGTGGCCGGCCCGTCCGGTCCATTGCCGGTCGTCCGCCAATAGTCGGTCGCGCGACGTTTTAAAATGATGGCGGCCAGCGACATGGACGCCTCAGGATCGGATATCTGTTGAACCAGGCCGTTCAGATACACGTAGCCGGAGTTACGGCCGGAATAGGCCAGGGCCTCGGCATGGGCGCGTTTGCGCAGGTCGGCCGGCATAACCGCCCAATTGCCATACACATAGGACAGGCGCCATTCCTGTGCATCCGGCGCCAAGGGGGCGACGTCATAGGAATGGCGGATGGCATTGAACACGCGGGGCGTCAGCGCCTTGTCGAGCCTTTGATAGCAGTAGGCCATCAGCAGCCAGTTTTCGGCGCGTGCCGGCGCAACCCGCGTGGCGTCTTGCGCCCAGGCCAAGCCCTTGACCGGATCGTCGGCGGCGATCGCCTTGCTGTAATAGGTTTCGGAAAATGGAAAAAGCGTCGGGGCGTTGAGCGGAAACGCCATTTGCCAGGCGCCCAGGGCGCAGGTCAGGGTGACAATCGAACAGACGGCGGCGACACAATATCGCGGAATCTGTTCACGTCGTATCCTCATGACCCGACGCTTATCATGGGGTCGCGCCTTTGACAACAAAAGGCCCAGATCATGTGTCGTCATAGGTCCATTACAGATCATGGCGCATTCTTTTTCGATCCTGCGCTGCACAATTTTGCTGCATGTGCGAAGAATAATCGATGTCACACTTGTGATGTGCGTGGCAAAAGTTTACACTGAAGTCTCAACCTGTTGCCTTAGGATAACGAAGTGCTTGCTGCGTTGAAGTCCCTGCTCAAGTCGGATACCCGGGTTGCGCCGTCGCATATCGGACGGCTGACCTACGCTATCGGCGATATCCATGGCCGGGACGATCTCTTTGAAAAGATGTTGGCGCGCATCCGTGCGGATGCCGGTGACGCGCGGCCACAGATTGTCCTGTTGGGGGATTATATCGACCGCGGCGCGGCGTCGCGTCAGGTTCTTGATCGTATTCTGCTGACGGAAAAGGCGGGGTGGTGTGACCTGGTGGTGCTTGTCGGCAATCACGAAGACACCATGATGCAATTCCTTGTCGATCCGGGCGTGGGCCCGTCATGGATGGAATATGGCGGTCTGGCGACTTTGGCGTCCTACGGCCTGGCTGCGCCGTCATTGAGCGCCGACTACAGCGTTTGGGAAGAGTTGCGCGATCGCTTGCGCGAAGCTCTGCCGCCGTCGCATGTGGCTTTGCTGCGTCGGATGTGTCTGTTCTATGAATCCGGTGACTATTTCTTCGTTCATGCCGGCGTTCGCCCCGATCTTCCGCTTGAAGATCAAGGGCCTGAAGAGTTCTTGTGGATCCGTGGCCCGTTTCTTGATGCACGCAAGTCGTGTGACCGGGTTGTGGTTCATGGTCATACACCGGAAGTCGACATGACGAACGACCGCTGGCGCATCGGGCTCGATACCGGCGCTTACGCCACGGGTGTCTTGACGGCGATCCGGCTTGAAGCCGATACTCGTCAGGTCCTCGAAGTCCGCTAACAGGTTTGAATTTGAAAACGATATTAAAAACAATGCGAAACAAAGGATTTGGCACAATGTTGCACAAGGGTACGCTGAAGGGACTGCTTATGGTCGCGATGGTCGCGGCGGCTGGCCTGACGTGTGGCGTTTCCGCAGTCTCGGCGCAGACGGAAAACGCACCGGCCCTGCCGTCGGTTGCGCCGACCCTGACGCCGCCGCCGGCTCCGGGCACGCAAAATCCGGCGCCGATGCAGGTAACCACGCCCGACGTCTCTTACAGCTATCACCTCGGAGCGGGGGACAAGATCCGCGTCGCCGTTTTCGGGGAAGAGGATCTGGGTGGGACCTTCTCGATTTCGGGTGAAGGTAAGGTATCCTTGCCGCTGATCGGCGACGTGGTCGCCGCCGGCCTGACCGGACCGGAACTGCAGGCGAAGCTGGAGACGGCCTATAAGCAGGGCTATCTCAAGGACCCCAAGGTCAATATCGAGGTCATGAATTTCCGCCCCTTCTATATTCTGGGCGAAGTCAAGCAGCCGGGCGAATACCCGTATGACAACAATATGACAGTGATCAAGGCGGTGGCCTTGGCGCAAGGATTTACCTACCGTGCCGACCAGAAGAAAGTCTATATCAAGCACGTCAATGACACCAAAGAAGAGAAGGTGACTCTGACTTCATCCGCTACGGTTGAGCCGGGTGACACTATTCGTATTGCTGAACGTTACTTTTAAGCCTAATTTCATTTTCTATTGAGGGTTAACGCTCCGCGTGGGTTCTACTTTCTGGGCAGATTCAAAAGGATTTGCATCAATTAGTTAGATTATTTCAGGAGATTGATATGAAGTCGTTTGTGTTGCTGTTGGGGGCGGCACTTTTGACGGTGGCCCCGGTGGTTTCGGCCCCGGTAGAGGCCGCGCCAGCATCGGCCAGCGCGTCGTCCAGCATGGCGGCGGAACTGGTCAGCATTGCCAATGCAGCCGAAGCTTCGGCCAAGGCCAGCGGCAGCACCGATGTTGTCGACGCTATCCTGGCGGCGCTGGAGGCTCAGATCGAGTCTTCGGTGGAAGCGGGTACGACTTCGGATATCATTTCCGCCGCGGTCGATGAAGCGGCCAGCACGCCGGGTTTGTCGGCAAATGTCGCTGAGGCTTTTGCCAAGTTGCGCGCTCGTCTGGCGGCGCTGCTTGGTAAGAAGCGCCCCGGGGCTGTCGGCGACGGCGGCAATGCCGGCATCAATATCCCCAATCCGCCGGCTCCAGCGATTGCGGGTACGGGATATCGTAGAAGCTAAGCTGAAGAATGGGTTGGCCTCCGCTTAATAGGAGGTTAGGTTGTTTTGTTTACCAAATATAATTAAACGCAGACTGGAATTTTAAGTCTGCAGCCGGTCCGCGCGGTGCGCGAATGAGGGATAAGAATGGTGTCGAGATATATTTGGGTTGGCGTTGTCGGGACGGTTACCGTCATGGCTATGGCCTATCAGGCCGAAGCCGCCGGTCCCTCCAATTTCGCACGTGATCGCAACGTCGCGGTGACCGAACGCATTCCAGCCGGCTATGAGCCGTTGGGGCTGCATCTCGGCGCCTTCGACGTCCTGCCGGTTTTGGGCATCGGCGCCGAACTGAACGACAACATCTACTATACAGACCTTGGCAAGACGCACGACACCATCACAAGCATTGTGCCCGGCGTGACCATCAAGTCGGATTGGGGCCGTCACGCCCTGCAGGCCAAGCTGAGCGGGCAGTTCAACAACTACCTCGACCACAGCAGCGAAAACACGACCTTCCTGGATGCGGGTATTGGCGGGCGCCTCGACATTCACGGCAACAGCTATGCCTTTGCCGCCGCCGACATCAGCCAGAACTACGAACCGCGCTATGATCCATCGACGCCGCGTGCGGCTGTCAAGCCGATCAAGTACGACGTGACGCAAGCCAATGGGGGTGTGCTGATCGAAGGCAACCGTCTGCAATTCACCGAGCGTTACGATTACGCCAAATATGACTATTTTAATGGTCTGAACCAGCTGGGTCAGGTCGTGAACCAAGACAATCGCGACTACACCTACACGGCGCTGACGTCGCGTGGCGACTATGCGATCAGCCCGGATACATCGGTGTTCGTCGCCTATGTGGCCAATAATCGCGATTATCGCGACCCGAGCGTGCTGCGCGATTCCCACGGTTGGGATTTTGGCGTCGGCGTCAGTTTTGATCTGACCAACCTGGCGCGCGGCGAAATGCAGGTCGGTTATCTCGAACAGAAGTACAAGAACCCAGGCTTCAAAAACGCCAAGGGCGGGTCTGTGCGCGGCAAGGTCCAGTATTTCCCGACCGAGCTGACGACCCTGACTCTGCAAACGAGCACCAGCATCGAGGAAACGCCGGACTTCGGTTCGTCCGGTTTTACCAAGAACGCCAGCAAGGTTTCGGTGGATCACGAATTGCTGCGTGACCTCGTCCTGTCGGCCGCCTACAGCATGACGGACGACAAGTACCGCGGCGAAGACCGGCACGACAAGCTTCATGAAATCGACTTGTTAGCGAAGTATCTGGTGTCGCGTAACATCTTCCTGCGTGGGGGCTATATTTACAGCGACCTGCGATCGCACGGCGTTAGCGGCATTCCGTCCTACCAGGACAATGCTTTCAGGATGTCTTTAGGACTTCAATACTAAACTGAGGCGAAGGGTGCCCCCTTCGCCTTAATCAATTAAACAATTAATCCGTGGCCAACTATTGATGAATTATCAAACAGAAATTGTCCCCGTTGCAGAAGGTCAGGAAGCGGTCAAGACCGTTGACCTCAACGCTATCTTGGCCGACTTCCGGCGTTACAGCCGCTTATTTGTCGCAGTCTTCCTGCTGACCTTTGTCGCCGTCGTGGTTCCGATGCTGTCGCGTCCGCCGACGTACACGGCGACGTCCAACGTCATGATCGATCCCCGGACGATCAACGCGACACCGACCGACCAGGACGTCTTGTCCGGCCTGCCGGCCGACACCACGACCGTCGATACCGAAACACAGATCCTGCAATCGAACGCCCTGGCCGAACGTGTCGTCCAATCGCTGAACCTCGAGCAGGACTCGGAATTCAATACGGCCCTGCTGAGCGGTCTGATCCACAAGGCCGTGCCGCTGTCGGCCCTGACCCCGCTTCAGCGCCAGGCGCGCCACGAGCAGGTCATCAACAACGTCCTGAACGACCTGACCGTCAAGCGTCAGGGCGTCACCCGCATCATCTCGGTGTCCTTCACCGCGAAGTCGCCGGACAAGGCTGCCAAGATCGCCAATGAGTGGGCACGTCTGTACCTGTCGCAACAGCTCGAAACCAAATATCAGGCGACCAAGGAAGCCAATGACTGGCTGAGCTCGCGCCTGACCGACCTGCGTGGTCAGGTCGAGACGGCCGAAACCGCCGTGCAGCAATATCGTATCGCCAATGGCCTGCTGACGGCGAACAACGACAACAGCATCGCCGAGACTGAAATCACGACGCTCGACCAGCAACTGGCCGGGGTCAAGGTCGATCAGGCCGAAAGCGAAGCCCGCCTGGCCGTCGCCAAGCGCCAGCTCGCTGCCGGTTCGACGGGTGACGATGTCGGCGAAGCCCTGCATTCGGATGTCATCAAGGATCTCCGCACGCAACGCGCCACGGTCACGCAGCACCTGGCCGATCTTGAAACGCGCTATGGTCCGCTGCACCCCGACATCCTCAAGTCGAAGCGTCAGCTCGAAGACATCGACAGCCAGATCAATGCCGAAATCAAGCGCATCATGTCGAACCTGGAAGCTCAGGCTCAGGTGCAACGTCAGCGTTCGGCGTCGCTGGAAGGCAGCGTTTCGCACGCTCGCGGTCAACTGGCCGGCAACAACCAGGCCAGCGTCAAGCTGAATGAACTGCAACGCAATGCCGATGCGGTTTCGACTCTCTACCAATCCTATCTCGACCGCTTCAAGCAGACCTCGTCGCAGGAAGGGCTGGACAAGACCGACGCGCGCATCGTCGCCTATGCCGGTTTGCCGACCCAGCCCAGCGCGCCTAAGGTTCCGATGTCGCTCGCCCTCGGCTTCGTTGCCGCGCTCGGCCTGTCCGTCGGCTCCGTCCTGGCGCGTCGCGCCATGGATACCGGCTTGACGACCAATAATGACGTCGAAGAAAACCTGGGTCAGGCCTATCTTGGCGGTATCGCCGCCCTGTCGTCGACCGTCGCTAAGTCGGTCACGCAGAACCCGGCCGAT
>FTIQ01000077.1_pt1 | contig 8614 bp, 9 predicted proteins | sample 1658441 | NCBI WGS metagenome assembly FTIQ01 (sample SAMEA3914824, study PRJEB12502) | metagenome | biome: forest; material: soil | place: USA | collected 2012-03-12 | depth 0.1 m | reverse complement strand
GAGCAGCACCGCTTCGGCGTCGGCCAACGCATGCGTCTTACCGCCAAGGGCGAGGCGCCGCACCTGCTGCAAATGACCGCCACGCCCATTCCGCGCAGCCTGTCGATGACGCTCTATGGCGATATGGATGTCAGCTCGCTCACCGAACGCCCGCCGGGGCGGCAGGAGATCGACACCCGCGCCATCCCCGAATCGCGCATGGATGAAGTGATCGCCGGCCTGGCGCGTGTGCTGGCGGCGGGCGAAAAGGCCTATTGGGTCTGCCCGCTGATCGAGGAACATGAGGAGATCGACCTCGCCGCGGCCGATGCGCGCTTTCGCCTGCTGGAGAAGCATTTCCCGGGAAAAGTCGGGCTTGTGCATGGCAGAATGAAGCTGGCCGAGCGCGAGAAGGCGATGCAGGCATTCGCCTTCGGTGATGTGCAGCTGCTGGTGGCCACCACGGTGGTGGAGGTGGGGGTGGATGTGCCCGCCGCCACGGTGATGGTGATCGAGCATGCTGAACGTTTCGGCCTGGCGCAGATGCACCAGCTGCGCGGGCGCGTAGGCCGTGGCAGCAGGGCCTCGCGCTGTATTCTGCTTTATTACGGGCAGCCTTCGCAGCAGGGAAAAGACCGGCTGAACATCCTGCGCCAGACCAATGATGGCTTCCTCATCGCCGAGGAGGATTTACGTCTGCGCGGCGAGGGCGACATGCTCGGCACCCGCCAGACCGGCCTGCCGGATTATGTGCTGGCGGATTTATCGGTGCACCTGCCACTCATCCGCCTGGCGCATGACGATGCGAAGCTGGTGCTGAATGCCGACCCCGATTTGCTGCGCGAGCGCGGCCGCGCCCTGCGTCTGCTGCTGGCCCTGTTCGAGTATGACAGCGCCATGGCGCAGCTAACGACGATCTAGGATAATACCGGCGGCCTTGTCGCTGGGCGACTGGGCGTCGTTGGCGCCCAGCAGGGCGGCGATGTTTTCCAGCTCGGTGCGCTGGGCGGTGCGGGCGGTTTCATCAGTCAGCAGCGGCAGAAGCGCGGCGCTGAGTGTTTCCGGCGTGGCGTCATCCTGCATCAGCTCGGGGATGATCATGCGGTTAGCGAGAATGTTGGCGAGGTTGAACCATTTGATCTTCACGATGCGGCGGAAGATGGCGACCGACAGCGGGTTGGCCTTATAGGTGGTGACGCTGGGAAGGCCGGCCAGGGCGCATTCCAACGCGATGGTGCCGGATTTGGCGAGGCCGGCGGTAGCGGCGGCGAAGAAATCTTTCTTATCCTCGCTGTTGCTGACCAGGTGGGCTTTGAGGGGCCAGCCGGCCAGCTCGTCGCTCAGGCGGCCGCGCAGGTAATCGGGAATCATCACCAGCAGTTCGAGGTTGGGCACTTCGATGCTGAGTTTCTGAATGGTGTCGCGGAACAACGGCAGCATGCGCTTCAGTTCGGCCCGGCGGCTGCCAGGGAAAAGGGCGAGCAGTGGCGTTTCAGGCTTGATGCCGTGGCGGGCGCGGAAGGTGATGCCATTGCCTTTGTCGCGCCAATACCAGGCGATTTCATGGCCGATGAAATGGGCGGGCAGGCCCACCGGCTCGAAATATTTCGGCTCGAAGGGCAGCAGGCAGAACAGGCCGTCGAACAGGGCAGCGGCGGTGTAGATGCGTTTGGGGCGGTAAACCCAGACGCTGGGGGCGACATAATGGTAGAAACACGGGCGGTGGATGCCGCGTTTTTTCAGCAGCGCCACCACGCGGTAGGTGAAGCCGCGCGAATCGATGGTGACGAGGATGTCGGGCTTTTCAGCCTCGATATAGGCCACCATCTGGCGGATGCGGCGCTTGACGGCGCGGTAATGCGGCAGCACTTCGGTGATGCCCATCAGCGCGATGTCTTCCATCGGGAACAGGCTTTTCAACCCTTGCGCCTGCATGCGCGGGCCGCCCAGGCCAACCATGTTGAGTGTGGGGTCTTTTTTCTTCAGTGCTTCAATGAGCCAGCCGCCGAGCTGGTCGCCGGAGGTCTCGCCTGCGATGAGGGCGATTTTCATATTACTCGAGAATCGAAAAGCCGATGACGAAAATGCCCAGCTGGTCGGCCTTGCGGGCGAGTTCGCGGCGGTCGATGATGAGGGTGGCGCCGGCTTCCACGGCGATGCCGGCGAGGCCGGCCGCGGCCAGTTTTTCAATGGTGGGGATGCCGATGGTGGGCAGATCCACCCGCGTATCCTGCTGCGGTTTTTTCACTTTCACCAGTACGCCGCCGCGGTCTTCGATTTTCAGGTAGCCGCAACGTTCGATCAGCTTGTCGGTGCCCTCGATGGCCTCGACGCCGATGACGGTTTGGTTCTGCACCACCACCGCCTGGCCGATATCCAGCGCGCCGATTTCGCGGGCGATGCGTGCGCCGAATTCGATATCCGCCTGGGCGCGCTTGTCGGGGTAGATGCTGCCAATCAAGCCCTCGGGCGCCAGCAATTCGCGCATCACCTGGTCGGCGCCAATCACGCGAAAACCTTCTTCCTCGATGAAGGTGACGATATTGTTCAGCAGATCATTGTCGCCAGTGATGAGCTGGCCGCCGACGCGGGCGAGCAGCTTGGTGCCCTTCATATCGGGGCGCAGCGAGGTAATTTTCGGACGCGGCACCTTGCCGGCCAGCACGATCTCGCTCACCTGATTCTCGTGCAGCAGCTCGATGATCTTGCCGATGGCGCCGACGCGGGCCCAGGCCACGGCCTCGCCGGCATCGTAGATGGTTTCGTCGTCGGCGGCGCCTTCCAGGGCCACCACGAAGAAGGGGCGGCCCATCTGGGCGCAGGCTTTCATCATCATGCGCGGCAGGGCGCCGGCGCCGGCGATGATGCCCAAGGCCGGCTGCTCGACATGCACCTGTAGGGTGGCGTTCATTCCTCGTCCGTGTCTTTCAGCTTGCCGTGCGGCGTGCAGAAGGAGCGGTCGCTCTCGGTGAGCACGAAGTCGATCAGGGCGGTGGCCTCGGGCTGGTGGCCATATTTTTCTTTCAGCTCCACCGCGCGTTCGTTGAGGGTGGTCAGCTTGCTGCCGAACAGCTCCTTGAACACATGGCGCAGGGCGTGGATGCGCTCGCGCTCCACGTTGCGGCGCTTGAGGCCGACGAGGTTCAGGCCCTCGAGCGAGGCGCGCTCACCGATCACCATGCCGTAGGGAATGACGTCCTTCTCCACCGCCGACATGCCGCCGATGAAGGCGAATTCGCCGATGCGCACGAACTGGTGGATGGCCGACAGGCCGCCCAGAATGGCGCCGTTGCCCACATGCACATGGCCGGCGGCCGTGGCGTTGTTGGCGAAGATGATGTTATTGCCGATCATGCAGTCATGCGCCACGTGGGCGGAGGCCATGAAGAGGTTGTTGTCGCCCACCTGGGTGAGCGAGCCGCCGCCCTCGGTGCCTGGGTTCATGGTGACATGCTCGCGGATGACGTTGTTTTTGCCGATGACCAGGCGGGTTTCCTCGCCGTGGAATTTCTTGTCCTGCGGCGGGCTGCCCAGCGAGGCGAACGGATAAACCTGCGTGCCCTCGCCGATGCTGGTGATGCCGTCGATCACCACATGGCTGTGGAGGGTGACATTATCGGCCAGCGTTACCTTGGGGCCGACGACACAATAGGGGCCGACCTTGACGTTCTGGCCGAGGGTGGCGCCCGGGGCGATCACTGCTGTGGGGTGAATGCTCAATGGCGACCGGCCTTGTCATCGTCCATGATCATGGCGGTGTAGGTGGCTTCGGCGACTTTCACATCCTCCACCATGGCGATACCGCTGAATTTCCAGACGTTGCCGCGGCCCTGCACCACATCGCAATGCAGGCGCAGTTCGACGCCGGGCACCACAGGGCGGCGGAATTTGGCGGATTCGATCGACATGAAGTAAACGATTTTGCCGTGGGCCTCGGCGCCCAGCGAATGCACGACGAGGGCGCCGGCGCTCTGCGCCATAGCTTCCACGATCAACACGCCCGGCATGACGGGATGGCCGGGGAAATGGCCGCGGAAAAAATCCTCCTCACCCGTTACCTGCTTGATGCCGACGACCGATTTTTTTTCAACAATGTTGACGATCTTGTCGATCAGCAGCATCGGGTCGCGGTGCGGAATCAGCTTCTTGATGCCTTCCACATCATATTGCAGCAGTTCGGCGTTGATACGGAACGGTTCACTCATGCGTGCCTCGCTTCTTGACTAGACGTTGGATGGCGATGGTCTGGCGGTGCCAGTCCACCACGGGTACGGCGGGGATGCCACCGAAAGCCGCGCCGGGCGGGATGTCGTTCATCACGCCGGACTTGGCGGCGATTTTCGCGCCCGCGCCGATTTTCAGGTGGCCGGCAATGCCCACCTGGCCGGCCAGCACCGCGCCGTCGCCGATGCGGGTGGAGCCCGAGATGCCGCACTGGCCGATGATGACGGCGCGTTTCCCGATCTGCACGTTATGGCCGATCATCACCAGGTTATCGAGCTTGCTACCTTCACCGATGACAGTGTCGGGCCCGGTGCCGCGGTCGATGGTGGTGCCGGAACCGATTTCCACATCATCCTCGATCATCACGCGGCCGAGTTGGGGCACTTTCACATGACCCTCGCGGCCGAGGGCGAAGCCGAAGCCGTCCTGCCCGATATGCACACCGCGATGGATGAGCACGCGGTTGCCGATGATGGCATGGCTGACGGTGGAATTGGAGCCGATCGCGCTATCTTCGCCCACCGAAACGCCGGGGTGGATGACGGCATTGGGGCCGATGGCCGTGCGCGCGCCGATCACCACGTTGGCACCGATGACCGCGCCGGCGCCGATGCAGACATCCACCCCGATGATAGCGGTGGGGTCGATGATAGCGGTGGCGGCGATGCCCGGTGTCTGCCGCGCGGCGGGGTAGAAACGCTGGGCAGTGAGGGCGTAGCAGCGATAAGGGTCTTCCGTCACCAGCACGACCATGCTGGCGGGGGCCTGCTCGACGAATTTCGGGCGGATGAAGCAGGCGCCGGCGCTGCTGCGCAGGAACTGCTCCACATATTTCGAATTGTCGAAGAAGCTGACGTCGGTGGGGCCGGCACGGTCGAGCGGCGCGACGTCGTTCAGCGTGCGGCTGGCGTGGCTGGCATCGTGCAACGCGGCGCCTGTCGCGGCAGCGAGGTCGCTGGCCGTGAAGGGACCGTGGTTGGTGAAAAAGCGATTATCGACCATGGGGTGGTTCCAAGCGGCGGCTTAGAAATTCACTTTCACGCTGGGCAGCTTGGCGTCGAGACGCTGCTGAACTTCAGCGGTGATATCGAGGCTGGTGTCATTATAGAGCACCTGGCTCGAGGTCAGCACCAGATTCAGCTTTTTCTCGGCAGCCACTTCCTTGACGATGGTCAGCACGTTGCCCTGGATCTGCTCCAGCGCGCCGGCGAAGGCTTTGTCGATATCGGCTTTCTTGGTCTGCACATCGCGCTGGGCGGTGGCGGCCTTGGCCTGGAAGTCTTTCACCTTCTGTTCGAAGGCGGTTTTATCTTTGGTGATTTTGCTTTCGGCGGCCAGGGTCTGGTCTTCCGTCTGCAGGGCTTTTTCTTTGCCTTCGAGGTCGGCCTGGAAGGTTTGCTGCTTGGCTTTCAGCTGGTCGCGTACCGAGTTGGCGGCTTTCGAATCGCGCATGATCTGCTGGATGTTGACAACGCCGACGGCGGTGTCGGCAAAGGCCGGGGCGCTGAGAGCGAAAATGGCTGCAAGAGCAACGAGGACGGAACGTTTCATGGGGCACACCTTTGGTTAGGACACAATGGAGCGGGATTCATGCACCATTTCAACAGGAAATGCCAGCACTAAAACTTGGTGCCGAAGCTGAAACGGACCAGTTCCTCGCGGTCGTAATCCTGCTTGAGGAAGGCCTTGGCAAAATCGATGCGGATGGGGCCGAAAGGCGAGGCCCAGGCGACGCCGAAGCCGGCCGAAGCGCGGGGGCTGGCATTGTCGTCGATGCCGGGACCTTTTTCGTCGAGGCCCCAGAGGCTGCCGGCATCGGTGAACACGGCGCCGCTGACGCCCAGGTCGTCCGGCAGGCCGAGGGGGAAGCGCAGTTCGGCGGTGCCGGCGTAATAGGTGTTGCCGCCCAGGGCATCCTCGGTGGTGGCATCGCGCGGGCCGAGGCCGGCTTTTTCGAAGCCGCGCACATCGTCGGAGCCGATGTAGAAACGCTGGTTGATGCGCACATCTTTGCCCAGGCCGATGATGCTGCCGCCGGAGCCGGCAAACATCAGCGTCCATTTCTTGGCGACGGGGATGTAATATTCGCTCTGCAGTTCGTGGCGGATGAAGCGGTCGTCACCGCCAAGGCCGGCGACATCCTGGTTGAAGCGCCAGTAATAGCCGCTGGTGGGGCTCTGCTTGTTGTCGCGCTCGTCGTAAATAAACGAATGTCCGATGATCGAGGCGAGGTCCTGCCCTTCCTGGTCCTTGATGTAGAGTGAGGCATCGGCAGCGACGTTGGTGATTTCCGAATCATCGATGTTGTAGTGAAGCTGATGCTTCAGGTGATCGCTCATATTGTAGGTAAATTTGAAGTTGGCGCCGATGGCGTCGCGGTCGTAGGAGGCTTCATCGGCATAGTCGGTGACGGTTTTATATACGTCGAACCCGGCTTCCAGCGGGCGATCGAGGAAATAGGGCTCGGTGAAGCCGATATCATACATCTGTCGTTTGGCGGCGAACATGGTGCGGAAGCGCAGCTCCTGCCCGCGGCCGAGGAAGTTGCTCTCCTTCACGCCGATATCGGCGAGGGGGCCGTCTTCCGTCGAGAAGCCGGCGCCGAAGCTGATTTCGCCGGTGGATTTCTCGGCCACGTTCACGTCGATATCCGTGGTATCGGGCTTGCTGCCGGGCTTATTCTGGATATCGACCTTCTCGAAGAAGCCGAGGTTGTTCAGCTTCTGTTCAGTACGTTTGATTTTGCTGGAGGAGTAGGCATCGCCCTCGCTCAGCGTGAATTCGCGGCGGATGACTTCGTCCAGCGTGCGCTGGTTGCCAGTGATGTTGATGCGCTCGACATACACCTTCGGGCCTTCCTCGATATCATAGGTCAGGTCGATGATTTTTTCCTTGCCGTCGCGGTGGGTGGTGATGGGGTTGATCTCGACGAAGGCAAAGCCGGCATCGCTCAGCTTGTCGACCATGTGATTGATCGAATCCTCCACCTCGCTGGCGTTATAGACATCGCCCTCCTTGGTGGTGATGGCCTCCTTGAAATCCGGTAGTTTTCCAGCGCCCAGCTTGCTCTTCACATCGATCTTGCCGAAGTCGTATTTCGGACCTTCTTCGATGGTGAAGGTGAGATAGAACGCATCGCGCTGTGGGCTCAGCTCGGCGATGGCGGATTTGACTTTGAAATCGGCATAGCCGTTGCTGAAATAGAATTTGCGCAGCAGTTCCTGGTCGTATTGCAGGCGGTCGGGGTCGTAGCGGTCGGAGTCGCTGAGGAACTGGTACCAGTGTTCGACTGAGCTGTTCACCACCTTCTTCAGCGTCTGTGACTCATAGGTTTCGTTACCGATGAAGGTGATTTTCTCTATGAAGGCCTTCGGCCCTTCGGTGATGTTATAGACCAGGTTCACCCGGTTCTGCGGCAGCTGGATGATCTGCGGCGTAATGGTAGCGGAATAACGACCGTTGCGGCGGTAGACATCGAGCAGACGTTTCAGATCGTTCTGCACCTTGGTGCGGGTGTAGATGGAGCGCGATTTGAGGGTGATTTCCTTCTCAAGGTCGGACTTGTCGATCTGGTCATTGCCTTCGAAAATCACTTCGTTGATGCTGGGGTTTTCGGTGACGTTTACCGTCAGCACGCCATCCTGGATATCCATGCCGATGTCGGAGAAGAAGCCGGTATCATAGAGTTTCTTCAGCGCCAGGTCGAGGTCGTAGGGCGTGACATCATGCCCGCGGCTGATATCGAGATAGGTTTCCACCGCCGAGGTCTCGATCCGCTCATTGCCGGTGATGCGAATGTCGCGCACGGTTTCGGCGCTGGCGAGGCAAGGCGCAAGCAGCATCAGGCATACGAGAAGCGGACAGAAAAATCGCATGTTGTGGGTGTGCGCGAAACGGGCTGCAAAGGCAAGCGAAACTAGGAAGTTATTACACTGTGGCCGTGCGCTGCAACAGTGTGGCTAAAGCACCATCTGTTTCACGTCGTTGAACACGGAAAGAGCCATCAGGCAGGCGATGACGGCGAAGCCGAAACGAAAACTATATTCCTGGAATTTCTCGGCCAGCGGGCGGCCACGCAGGGCTTCGAGGCCGTAAAAAGCAAGGTGGCCGCCATCCAGCATCGGAATCGGCAGCAGGTTCACCAGCCCGAGATTCACCGAGAGCAGCGCAACGAACCACAGGAACATCCGCACCGTTTCGCCCAGTGTATCGCCACTGCTGGTGACTTCGCCGGAGAGTTTGGCGATGCCAAGCGGGCCTTTCAATTCTTCTGTTGAGCGTTTGCCGGTGATCATCTGCCCCAGCACACGCAGCGAGGTGGCGCACATGTCGTAGGTGCGTTCGGTGGAGAGGGCGATGGCTTGCGGCAGTGTGACATCCTTATAGGTAATCTGCTGGCTGCGGATGCCGA
>FTIQ01007255.1_pt1 | contig 8637 bp, 8 predicted proteins | sample 1658441 | NCBI WGS metagenome assembly FTIQ01 (sample SAMEA3914824, study PRJEB12502) | metagenome | biome: forest; material: soil | place: USA | collected 2012-03-12 | depth 0.1 m | reverse complement strand
CGGCGGCGACACGCTGCTGGCCACGCAGGCGACTGCGGCGGTGATCGTGGCGCTCTATAGCATGGTGGCCACCTTCATCATCCTGAAGGTCGTGGCCCTCATCATGCCCATCCGCGTTTCCGATGCGGAGGAAAAGGCCGGGCTCGATGCCGGCCAGCATGGTGAGATCATCCACCATCACGACTAGATTTTAAGTGCGATAACGCTAGGGGTCGCCGCAAGGCGGCCCCTTTTTTATGATCGAAGGGAACGCTTCGTTCCGTCGCCTCACTGCAGCAGCACAGCTTTAGGCAAAAACTTTCGTCTGCTTCGGGCGCACATGCACCTGCAGGCCCGGTTTCAGCTTTAACTCATCCAGCACCGATTTGGGCAGTTCGGCATCGAGCAGGCTGCCGTTGGCGCGTTCCAGCTCCACCCGGGCCAGCGCCCCGGCAGGGTTGATGTGGATGATGCGGGCCGGGATGGTGCCGGGCTCCTTATGCGCCGTTACATACAATTCATGCGGTCGGCAGAAGGCCTTCACCCGCACGCCTACGCCCGCCGCGCGGGCTGGCGAATGTCTGTCGGCGGATGCGGCGAAATGGGGAACGGATTTCTCATGCTCCAGCAGCTGGCCCAGCAGGGGAATTTTACGCAGCCAGGGGTGCAGTTGCTCGGTATGAAAATCATAGCTGGCGACCGCAGGCTCGCTGTCTTCCAGCAGCAGGGTGCCGTCGGGCAGCTGCCAGGCGGGGAACTCGTTATAGTGGCCGAGGAAGTCATAGACAAAGCCGTTAGCGGGGGTGAGGTAGACCTCCTCCGGCGTGCCGCATTGTTCGATCTTGCCCTGGCTCATCACCACCACGCGGTCGGCCATTTCCATGGCCTCTTCCTGGTCGTGGGTGACGAAGATGGTGGTGATGCCCAGTTCCTCATGCAGCCGCCGCAGCCAGCGCCGCAGTTCCTTGCGCACCTTGGCGTCCAGTGCGCCGAAGGGTTCGTCGAGCAGCAGCACTTTCGGCTCCACCGCCAGCGCCCGCGCCAGTGCCACCCGCTGCCGCTGGCCGCCCGAGAGCTGCGCCGGGTAGCGGCGATGCATCTTCTCCAGATGTACCAGCGATAGCAGTTTCATCACTTTGCGGTTGATCTCGGCCTGACTGAGCCGCTGCGCCCTGGGCCGCACGCGCAGGCCAAAGGCGACATTCTCGAACACCGTCATCTGCTTGAACAGCGCGTAATGCTGGAACACGAAGCCGACACCGGCCGAGCCGATCATCTTCTGTTTCGCCGGGCGCAGGTCGTCGCTCAGCACCACATGGCCGCGGTCGGGCACATCCAGCCCGGCGATCATCCGCAGCAAGGTGGTTTTGCCGGAGCCGGAAGGGCCGAGCAACGCCAGCAGCTCGCCATCCTTCACGGTCAGCGATACATCGCGCAGCGCCTCGAAATCCGTATAACGCTTGCTCACATGGCGGATGGTGATGGTCATTTCGCCTCCAGGCGCGACTTGGCGATCAGCGTCACCAGCGCCAGCAGGGCCAGCAGCGTGGCGACAGCGAAAGCCGCCGCGAAGTTATATTCGTTGTAGAGCATTTCGACATAAAGCGGAATGGTCGTCGTTTCGCCGCGGATATGGCCCGACACCACCGACACCGCACCGAACTCGCCCATCGCGCGGGCATTGCACAGCAGCACGGCCGTCAGCAGCCCGTATTTGATTTTGGGCAGGGTGATGCGGGCGAACATCTGCCACGGGCCGGCCCCGAGGAGGATGGCGGCCTCTTCCTCTTCGCTGCCCTGCTCCATCATCACCGGAATCAGCTCACGCGCCACGAAGGGGAAGGTGACGAACAAAGTGGCCAGCACCAGCCCGGGCACGGCGAAAACAATCTCGACATGGTGGCGGGCGAGGAAGGGGCCCAGCCAGCCATTGGCGCCGTAAAGCAGCACGTAGACTAAGCCGGAAATCACCGGCGAGACGGAGAAGGGCAGGTCGATCAACGTCATCAGCATGCTCTTGCCGCCAAACTCGAAACGGGCGATGGCCCAGCTGGCCGCCAGGCCGAAGATGGTGTTCAGCGGCACGGCAATGACGGCCACCAGCAGCGTCAGCCGAATGGCGGCGCGGGCGTCGGGTTCGGCCAAGCTATGGAAGAAGAATTTCGTGCCGCGCGACAGGGCTTCCACCAGCACGGCGGCCACTGGCAGCAGGAACAGCAGGCCGATGGCCAGTGTCGCAACACCGCCCAGCGCCAGCCGCACCCAGGGTGCCTCTTCCACCCGCAATCTCATGCCGCCCCCTTATGTCGCGCCGCCTGCCATTGCTGCAAACGGTTGAGCAGATAAAGCAGCGCGAAAGAGAGGGCGAGCATCATGCAGGCGATGACGATCGCGCCGGCCATGTCGTAGCTTTCGAGCGCCGTGATGATGGTGAGCGGCACGATCTCCGACACCATCGGCACATTGCCGGCGAGGAAAATCACCGAGCCATATTCGCCCAGGCCCCGCGCGAAAGCCAATGCGAAACCGCTGATGATGGCGGGCATCAATTGCGGCAGAATCACTTTGGTGAAAGCCTGCCAGCGGCTGGCGCCCAGCGAGGCGGCGGCCTGCTCCATCTCGGGGTCGATCTCGGCGATCAGCGGCTGCAGGGCGCGCACCACGAACGGCGTGCCGATGAACACCAGCGCCAGCACGATGCCCGCGCGGTTGAACACCAGCTCGAGCCCCAGCGGCTGCAGGTACTGCCCCACCCAGCCATCCGGCGCATAGACGGCAGAGAGGGCGATGCCGGCAATGGCGGTGGGCAGGGCGAAGGGGATATCCACCAGCGCATCGAGTAATGTGCGGCCGTAGAAGCGGTAGCGCACCAGCACCCATGCCATGATGCCGCCGACAAAGGTGGCGAGAACGGCCGCGATGAATGCCGCGATGATGCTGACGCGAAACGCCGACAGCACCCGCGGGCTGGTGGCGGTATGCAGGATGATTTCCCACGGCAATTGCAGCAATGAAACCACCAGCACCGCCAGCGGCAGCAGCACGATGAACAACAGCCAGCCGACCGTGATGCCCATGCTCAGCCGGTAACCCGGGAGGATGCTGCGCGCCGTGCGCATGAGAGGCCAGCTAGTCATGCGGCTGCCCGGTCAACTGATCGAACTGGCCGCCATCGGCGAACAGTTCCTGCTGCACCTTCTGCCAGCCGCCGAAATCGCGGATGGTTTTCACCGTGATGCCGTCCAGCTTCGGCAGTTCGCTTTTCACCGAAGGGTCGGTGGGGCGGAAATAATGCGCGGCGATAATCTCCTGTGCGTCATGCCCATAGAGGCCATTGAGGTAGGCCTGCGCCATCGGCCGGGTGCCGCGCGCATCTACCACCGAATCGACCACAGCCACCGGCGGTTCGGCCAGCACCGTCACCGACGGCATCACGATCTCAAACGTATCCTTGCCGAAATAATGTTGCGCTACATAGGCTTCGTTTTCCCAGGTGATCAGCACATCGCCCTGCTTGCGCCGCACGAAGTTGGTGGTCGAGGCGCGTGCACCCATATCGAACAGCAGCACGTTGTGAACCCATCCCCGCATAAAGAGGCGCGCCGCCTCGGGCGTGTAATTTTTTTGCGCATAGGCCAGCGCCGCCAGGTAATTCCAGCGCGCGCCGCCGGAGGTTTTGGGGTTGGGCGTCAGCACCTGTACGCCAGGCCGGGCGAGGTCGTTCCAGTCGTGAATATTTTTCGGGTTGCCCTTGCGCACCAGTAGCACGATCACCGAACGGTAGGGCGCGGCATGGTCGGGCAGCTTGCTTTCCCAATCCGCCGCCAGCTTGCCATGGGCGGCGATGGCATCAAGGTCGGCACCCAGCGCCAGGGTAACCACATCGGCCGGCAGCCCCTCGCCCACCGCCCGCGCCTGCGCGCCCGAACCGGCATGCGACATGCGCACGCGCAGCGTGTCTCCTGTTTTTGTTTTCCACGCTGCCGAGAAATGGCGGTTATAATCGGCATAAAGTTCGCGCGTCGGGTCGTAGCTGGCATTCAGCAGTGTCACCTCCGCCGCCTGGACAGACAGGGCGAAGCCGATGGTTGCTATGCATAAAAGAAACCGCATTGGCGGAAGCTGTCACGCGCGGGGGCTTTATTCAAGCGGCGCTTTACTTTTCCGTTTTTCCCGGCACATTCGCCGGCATGGAATGGAACCGCAAGATTGCTGATATCAGCACCCGCTCGCTACTCGATGAAACCGAAGCCGTGCAGGGCCTGCTCGCCCGCACCCGGCCGCTGCTGGCGAAGGATGTCGCCGTGCGCCAGCGCGCTTCGGGCTTCATTACCCACCAGCGCAGCAAAGGCGCCGGTTCGGCGGTGGAGGCGTTCCTGCAATCCTACGGCCTCAGCACCAAGGAAGGCATCGCCATGCTGTGCCTGGCCGAAGCGCTGCTGCGCATTCCCGACGCCACCACGGCCGACGGGCTGATCGACGACACCTTCGCCACCGGCAACTGGAAGCAGCATCTGGGTTCCAGCGATTCAATGTTGGTTAACGCTTCCACCTGGGGGCTGATGCTGACGGGCGAGGTGCTGAGCCTCGACAAGGGCGACTCATTGCTGAACCTGTTCGGCCAACTGATCAAGCGCTCGGGCGAGCCGGTGATCCGCACTTCCTTGCGTGCTGCCATGAAATTCCTCGGCGGCCAGTTCGTGATGGGCGAGGATATCGGCGATGCGCTGAAAAACGCCCGCGCCGAGGGCAAGAAGGGCTATGTCTTCTCCTACGACATTCTCGGCGAAGGCGCCCGCACCGACCGCCAAGCGCAGGACTATATCGCCGCTTATATGGATGCCATCGTCAAAATTGCTGCCGAGGAAAAACAGACAGAACTGTTCGCCCGGGCCGGCATTTCGGTGAAGCTGTCGGCTTTGCACCCGCGCTATTCGGTGACGCAGCAGGCGCGCGTGATGGAAGAACTGCTGCCGCGCCTGAAGCAGATCGTGCGTTGCGCCAAACAGCATAACATCGCCGTGTCGCTGGATGCGGAGGAGGCCAACCGCCTCGAGCTGCAGTTGGAGCTTTACGAAATCCTGCTGCGCGACCCGGAATTCGCTGGCTGGGAAGGCATCGGGTTCGTGCTGCAGGCCTACCAGAAACGCGCTGTATTCGTGGCCGAGGCATTGCGTGAGCTGGCGGTTTCGCTCAATCGCCGTATCCCCGTGCGCCTGGTTAAGGGCGCGTATTGGGATAGCGAAGTGAAGCATGCGCAGGTGATGGGGCTGGACGGTTACCCCACCTTCACCCGCAAGGAATATACCGATCTTTCCTACCTCGCCTGCGCGCAGGAACTGTTGAAGGCGCCGCTGCATATCTACCCGCAATTCGCCACGCATAATGCGCTCACGGTGGCTACCATTCTTGAACTGGCGGGCGATCAGCCGTTCGAGTTTCAGCGCCTGCACGGCATGGGCGAAAGCCTGCACGACCAGCTCGCGGGCAAGCATCGCAGCCGCATCTACGCGCCGGTGGGGGCGCATAAGGATCTGCTCGCCTATCTCATCCGCCGGCTGCTCGAGAACGGGGCCAACACCTCCTTCGTGCATCTGCTGCTCGACCAGAACACGCCCGTCGATTCGCTGACGCAAAGCCCCGTCCACCTGGCCGAGGAGCTAGGCGCCGAGCCGAATGGCGACATCCCGCTGCCGCGCCATCTCTATGGCGCCGGCCGCCTCAATTCCTATGGGCTGGATTTCGGTTATACGTCGCAGCGCGAGCCGTTCCTCGAAGCGGTAAGCAAGGCGTTGAAAGCGCCAATGCGGGTGCCGGCCGCCACCGCACCGGGCGAGGTTGCCAGGCTGGTCGCCAGCGCGCACAAAGCCTTCCGCGGGTGGGACCGCACGCCGGTGGGTGAGCGCGCCGCTATCCTCCATCGCGCCGCCGATATGCTGGAAGACCGGCATGCCCATTTCATCGCGCTCTGCATCGCTGAGGGTAAGAAAACCTATAGCGACGGCATTGCCGAAATCCGTGAAGCGGTGGATTTCCTGCGCTATTATGCCGAGCAGGCAAAAACCCAGTTCACCCCCGTGGCACTGCCCGGCCCCACCGGCGAAAGTAACGTGCTTAGCCTGCATGGGCGCGGCGTGTTCGCCTGCATCAGCCCGTGGAATTTTCCGCTGGCGATTTTCATCGGCCAGGTGGCGGCAGCACTCGTCGCCGGCAATAGCGTGATGGCCAAACCCGCCGAACAGACACCCGCCATCGCCGCCGCCGCCGTGGCGCTGCTGCATGAGGCCGGCGTGCCGAAAGACGTGCTGCAGCTGGCCATCGGCGAGGGCGATGTCGGCCAGGCGCTGGTCGAGGCGCCGCATATCGCCGGCGTCTGTTTCACCGGTTCTACTCAGGTGGCCAAACATATCAACCGTGCCCTGGCGGCGAAGGACGGCCCCATCGTGCCGCTGATCGCCGAGACGGGCGGCCTCAACGCGATGATCGTCGACAGCTCGGCCCTGCTGGAAGTGGCGGTGGATGATATCATCACCAGCGCCTTCGGCTCGGCCGGCCAGCGCTGCTCGGCCCTCAGGGCCGTGTTCGTGCAGGAAGAAGTGTCGCGCCCGCTGCGCGAGCTGCTGGAAGGGGCGATGAACGAGCTGAAAATCGGCGATCCGCGCTTCCTCTCCACCGATATCCCCGCCGTGATCGACCGCGAGGCGCAGCAGATGCTGCTGGGCCATTGCAAGGCATTGGAGAAAACCGCGCGCTTCACCCATGGCCTCACCGCGCCGGAGGGTGACACCTATGTGGCGCCGCACGTATTCGGCCTGCAGCGCATCGAGGAAATCGGCGGCGAAAAGTTTGGGCCCATCCTGCATTTCTTCAGCTACAAGGCGAAGGAACTGCCGCAGCTGCTTGAGCGTATTATCGATACCGGCTACGGCCTCACCTTCGGCCTCGAGACGCGCCTGCGCTCGACCATGGAGGAGGTGCTGGCGGCCATGCCTATCGGCAACCGCTACGTCAACCGCAGCATGATCGGCGCGGTGGTGGGTGTGCAGCCCTTCGGCGGCGAGGGCCTGTCGGGTACCGGCCCGAAAGCCGGCGGCCCGCATTACCTGCTGCGCTTCGCGGCGGAACGCACCACCACCGTGAACACCGCGGCCATCGGTGGGAATATCGAGCTGCTGGCATGAACAGGACCCAGGTCACCAACCTGATCGCCACCGCCATCCAGAAGGCGGATAGCAGTTACTTCAACGAGAACTATACCAAGCAGGCCACCGCCGTGCTGGCGGCGCTGGAGAAGGCCGGCTTCGCGCTGATCGCCAGGGAATACCCCGCCGAGACCTGGCAGAAAGCGGCCGATGCGATGAAGACCGGGCGGCTGAAGCCCGACGAGCACGTCAAAAATGTTTATGAGACGGTGCTTAAGATTGTTGCGCAGGACCAGAAGTGACCCGACGGGTCAATTTCGCGTGCGTAATCACCGAGCCAAGCACGATGGCGGCACCGCCGATCCAGGAGGTCATGGCCATCTGTTCGCCGAGAATCGGCACGGCGGTGAGCGAGGCCGAGAAGGGCAGGAAATAGATGATGCTCGATGCCTGCGTCTGCGTCAGCGCCTTGTTGAGATAGGCCCAGACGAGGTAGGCCGCATTGGTGCCCACAAAGGCTGTGAACAGCACCACGCCGATACCCTGCCAGGCGGTCTGCTGGGGCATCTCGTGGAAATGCAGCAGCCAGAGCGGCAGCGCGCCGATGGCCGCCATGATGGGCAGCCACGCACCGATCATCGCCATCGGGTAGCGCGTGAAAAGCGGCTTCTGCACCACCATGCCGCAGGCGAAACTGAGGCCGGAAACCAGCGCATAGACCATGCCGATATCCACCCGCAACGCGCCGCTCCAGAGGGTGATCATCGCCAGCCCGGCGAGCGATACGAGGCTGCCCGCCAGCACGCGCCCCGTCACTTTCTCATGGCCGGTGACGGCGTTGCGGATGACCAGGTAAAGCGGGTTGATCGATACCAGGAAACTCACTTCGCCGGCCGGCAGCGTTTTGCTGGCGAGGTTGATGAAATAGATGAAGCCGAACACGCCCAGCATGCCGCTGGCGAAGAAGCGCACCAGGTCGGCGCGAGCGGGCAGCGGGAAGCGCTGATGCAGCACGTAAAGCGCCATTACCAACGCCGCTGCTTCCAGCCGCCAGGCAAGCAGCCCCTCAGGCGAGAAATAGTGCAGCCCCAGCCGCGCCAACGGATAGGAAAGCGGCCAGACGATGATGAGCAGTGCGGCGTAGATGAGTGGTTTCATAGGCAATTGCTTTAGCATGCGGTCAGCCGCGCGCATCTAAATTCGCGTTCATTTAGTGTTGACCTTTCGCGCCAGGATGGGCTGCTTCATAGGCGCTCAGCAGGCGCGTGGCATCGACATGCGTGTAGCGTTGCGTGGTGCTGAGGCTGCTATGGCCGAGCAGCTCCTGGATATCGCGCAGCTCGGCGCCGGCGCTGAGCAGGTGGGTGGCGAATGCGTGGCGCAGCGCGTGCGGCGTCAGGCTTTCCGGCAGGCCGATGCGGCGGCGCATATCCTGCAGCAGGCGGGTGAAGATGGCCGGCTGCAGCTTCTTGCCGCGCTTACCGACGAACAGCGGCATCGCCGCCTCGCGCCGCGC
>FTIQ01001221.1_pt6 | contig 8656 bp, 7 predicted proteins | sample 1658441 | NCBI WGS metagenome assembly FTIQ01 (sample SAMEA3914824, study PRJEB12502) | metagenome | biome: forest; material: soil | place: USA | collected 2012-03-12 | depth 0.1 m | reverse complement strand
CGATGCGCTGGCGCTGGCCGGGCGAGAGCACGGTATTGCCAGCGTGGTACATGGTGTCGTAGCCCTTGGGCAGCTGAAGGATCATCTGGTGCACGCCGGCGCGCTGGGCGGCTTCGATGACGGCTTCGTCGGGTGCGTCTTTGCGCATGCGGGCGATGTTCTGTTTGATGGTGCCGTGGAACAGCTCGACGCTTTGCGGCAGATAGCCGATATGCTGGCCGGCATCCTCGCGCGGCCAGTGATAGAGGTCGGCGCCATCGAGGCGGACGGAGCCATGCTGCGGCATGTAGACGCCGACCATGGCTTTGGCGAGGGTGGATTTGCCAGCGGCCGACGGGCCGATGATGCCAAGGCTTTCGCCGGGCTGCAAGGTGAGCGAAACGCCGCGCAAGATGGGGCCGGATTTGCCGATGCTGATATAGAGGTTGTCGATCGCCAGCAGGCCGCGCGGGGTGGGCAGGGTGGTTTCGCTGCGTGGCTGGCCGACATGGGTGACCAGCAGGTGCAGGCGGCGATAGGCATCGCGCGCGGCGATGAAGCTCTTCCACATCTGAATGGTTCCCTCGAAGGGCGAAAGGGCACGGGCAGTGAGCAGCGAACTGGCGACAATGCCGCCCGAAGTGATTTCATTATGCATAGCCAGGTAAGCGCCGGTGCCGGTGATGCTCATCTGCAGCATCATGCGCAGGGCGCGGGTGCAGCCGGTGACGATGGCGCTGCGCTGCTGCGCGGTGTCCTGCAGGGCGAGGCCGCGGGCGGCATCCTCCTGCCACTGGGCGATGACATCGGTAGCCATGCCCATGGCCTGGATGGCTTCGCCGGCGCGGCCCAGCGCATCGGCCGCCTGGTTGGCTTCCACGGTGCGCTCACCGGCGCGCATCAGCGCCTTGCGGGTGGCATATTCATTGATGAGCGCCGCAGTGGTGAGCATGACGATGCCGCAGGCGGCGATGAAGCCCAGCAGCGGGTTGATCATGTAGATCACCAGCAGGAAAATGAGCGACCAGGGCACATCCATCAGCGTCGGCGCGGCGCTGGAGATGTAGCTTTTGATGGTCATCAGGTCGCGCTGGTGCTGGCCGGCCATGGCGGTGCCCGACTCCGCCGAGAAGATGATGGAAACGCGCAGCAGACGCGGCGCTACGGTGCGCTCCAGCCACTCCACCACCCGGGCGACAATGGCGGCGCGGATGGCGTAGAAGCAGCCGTAGAACAGGTAGCCGACGAAGACGATAGCGGTGAGCGCCATCAGCGTTTCCAGCGAACGGCTGGCGAACACACGGTCGAACACCTGCAGCGAATAGATCGGCATCAACAGCGACAGCAGGTTGATGGCGAAGGAAAACATGAAAGCGAAGCCCAGCGCCCGCTTCATGGCGACGAGGGCGCTGGCGATCAGCGAGGGAGCTTCGGCTGGTGCGGTGCTTGTCATGCGTCGGGGAATTATGCCTGAGGGGGCAGGCGGCGGCAAGCGGCGTGCGTGGCAGCGCTGCAGCCGGGCCATTCTGGCGGTAGGGTGCGGCTTTCGCGTCACGTATTGCATTGGGCGCAAGGCGGGGCTAGCGTGGCGGCAGCAAGGAGGTGCTTATGCGCTATATGATTGGGTTGATGGCGGCTCTGGCAGCGTTGCCGGCCATGGCGGCGCCGTGGAAAATCGATGCGGCGCGCTCGGCGCTTTCTTTCAGCGGCAAGCAGGGCGACCAGCCATTCAGCGGCCAGTTCACGCGCTTCACGCCGCTGGTGGAGTTCGACCCCGCCCAGCCGGAGCATGGCAACATCACCGTGCGGGTGGATGTGGCCAGCGTGAAGGTGGACGACAAGAACCAGCAGGATGCGCTTCCGACGGAAGACTGGTTTTTCACCAGGCAATATCCGACAGCGATTTTTACCTCGCAGCAGATCACGCGCCAGGGCGATGGGTATGATGTGGCGGGCAGCCTGAGCTTGCGTGGTGTCAGCAAACCGGTGACATTGCATTTCACGCTCGAGCAGGGCGCGGTGGCACATGCGCATGGCACGGCCCAGCTGAACCGGGCGGATTTCGGCATCGGCCAGGGGCAGTGGAAGGACGATAAGTGGATTGCCTATCCGGTGACGGTCAGCTTCGATATTTACGCGACGAAGGGTTGATTATTCAGTGCCGGTCAGGGCGGCTTTCGCATCGCTGCGGTGGGCGTGGTTCGACAGCACCGCCGAGCCGATGATGATGGCGGCACCCAGCCAGGTGTTGAGATGGCTGCCCTCGTTAAACAGCAGCCAGGCCAGGATAGCGGTGTAGATCAGCCGTGTGAAATCAAACGGCATGAGGCTGACGACGGGGGCGAGGCTGTAGGCCTTGGCCATCGAGAAATGCATGAGGATAGAGCAGCAGGCGATCATCAGCAGCGTGGCCCAGCCGGCGGCACTGGGCATCTGCCAGTGCGTCAGGCCGATAGGCGCGGCCCAGAGCAGCATGACGATGTTCATATAGACCACGATGCGCATCGGCGGCTCGGTGCGGGTGAGGGTTTTGACCAGCATGCCGGTGATGGCCCAGCTGGTGGTGGCGAACATGACGAGCAGCGAGTTCCAGTCGAATTGCTGCGGGTCGGGCCGGATAATGATGAGCGCGCCGGCGAAGCCGATGAGCAGGGCCACCCAGCGTTTGGCGTTCGCTTTTTCCTTCAGGAATAAAACAGCGAACAGCGTGGCGAAAAGCGGCGAGGTGAAGCTGAGTGCGGTAGCATGCGCCAGCGGCATGATGGTGAGGCAATAAGTCCAGGTGATCATGCCCACCGCGCCGATGCTGCCGCGCATCAAATGGCCGCGCAGGCGTTGGGTGTGCAGCAGCTTGAACCGATGCCGGGCGGCGATGGGGAACAGCAATGCAAGGGTGACGGCGTTGCGCAGCATCACGATCAGCACCGGGTTCATGGCTTCGTGATCGAGCAGGCGCACGCCGACGCTCATCAGCGAAAAACCGAAGCAGGAAAGCAGCATATAGCCCACGGCGCGCAGGTAGCTGTGGGCGGCGAAATGGCGGTGCAGTATGGTAAAAGGATTGGAGTGCATAAGGCTTCCGGCTATAGTGGCGCCATGGCTACGCCAGCACAGCGCAATCCGCAAGTACAAGGTCACGGGCTGCTCGCCGCTTACGGCGCGGCGCGGGCGCAGGCCTGCGAGCGGTTTCTGGCGCATGGGCGCATTGAAACCCTGTGGCGGGCGCTGACGGATGCGACCGATGCGCTGCTGAAATCGGTGACGCCGCCGGGAGTGACGTTGCTGGCGGTGGGCGGTTATGGGCGGCGCGAACTGTTTCCTTATTCCGATGTCGATGTGCTGCTGTTAGCCGAGCGGGAGGAAGATGCGCAGGCGATTGTCGACCTGCTGCAGCAATTATGGGACATGCAGATTCCGGTCAGCCATGCGGTGCGCAGCATCGCGGGGTCGGTGAAAGCGGCGCAGGACGACCATACCATCGCCGCCAGCCTGATGGATGCGCGGCTGGTGAGCGGCGACCGTAAAGAATATCTGGCACTGAAAAAAGCCATCCAACGTGAAGTGATGGGGTTCGAACCGCGCCAGTTCGCTGAGGATAAATTGAGCGAGCGCGATGCCCGCCATGCCAAGTGGGGTGACTCGCGCTTCCTGCTCGAGCCGAATGTGAAAGAGGGCAAGGGCGGTCTGCGCGACCTGCAGACGCTGACCTGGCTGGCGCGCTATTGCTACGGGTTGAAGCAGGCGCAGGCGCTGGTGCGCGACGATCTGCTGCGCAGCGACGAGTGGAGAAATTACACGGAGGCCTATCGTTTCTTTTCCACCGTGCGGGCCTATATGCACCTGTTGCGGGCACGGGCGGAGGAGCGGTTGAGCTTCGACCTGCAGACGGAGATTGCCGGGCGCATGGGCTTCCTCGGCACCAGCGCGCAGGCGCGGGCCGAGCAGTTCATGGCGCGCTACTTCGATTTCACCCGCCAGGTGGGCAACCTGACGCGGATTTTCTGCGCCATCCTGGAGGAGGAAAACCTGCGTGTACCGCAGGCGCCCTTCGCGCGCGATGTCACGCACCTGTTGCCGCCGCACCTGGTACTCACCAACGGGCGGTTGAATTTCGCACCGAAAGTGAAGCTGGAAAAAGCACCACACCAGCTGCTCGACCTGTTCGCGGTGGCGCAGCAATTGCAGCTCGACATCCACCCGCGCGCGCAGCTGCTGATGGGGCGGGTGCTGCCCAAAATTGCCCACCGTTTGCCGCTCGACAAGGAGGCCAACCGCCTGTTCCGCGAGATGCTGCTATCACGCCAGCAGCCGGAGCTGACGCTGCGGCGGATGAACGAGATGGGCGTGCTGGCAGCTATCCTGCCGGAATTCCGCGGCATCACCGGCCAGATGCAGTATGACGGCTACCATACCTATACGGTGGATGAACATACGCTGGTGGCGGTGGGAAATTTATTCTCCGTCGAGACCGGCGAATGGGCGGAGGAGATGCCGCTGGCCACCTCGCTGGCGCGCGATGTGGGCGACAGGGCGCCGCTTTATCTGGGCATGCTGTGCCATGATATCGCCAAGGGGATGGGCGGGGGGCATGCCGCCAAAGGCGAAGCGCTGGTGCTGAAAATCGCCGAACGTATGGGCTTCACCGCGGCGCAGGGCGAGCTGGCGGCCTGGCTGGTGAGCCACCATCTGCTGCTCAGCGAAACCGCATTCAAGCGCGACCTGGAAGATGCCCAGGCGATTGGCGATTTCGTGGCCGAGGTGCAATCGCCCGAGCGGCTGCGCCTGCTGCTGCTGGTGACGGTGGCGGATATCAAAGCGGTGGGGCCGGGCATCTGGAACGGCTGGAAAGGCTCGCTGATGCGCGAGCTGTATTACCGTGCCGCCAGCGCCATGGGGGTAGAGGCGCAGCGGGTGCCGGTGGCATCGGCCGCCGAAGAGGCGCTCGCGGTGGCGCAATGGGAGGAGACCGGCATCGGCCTGCAGGTGCGGCATGATGCCTTCCGCGCGGTGACGGAGGTGACGTGTTGCCTCAGCTATCAACCGCATCTGTTCCGCCTGCTGGCGGGGGTGATGGCCTGGATGGGGGCCAGCATCGTTTCGGCGCGGGTGCGGGTGCGGGCGGATGGGGCGGCCATCGCCCAGCTGGGCTTGCAGGATGCGCATGCGCAAAGCTTCGCCGAGGAAAAACGCCTGCAGCAATTGCCGGCGCTGGTGGCGCAGGCGCTGGCCGGCGAGCTGGATTTCGCCGCCGAGCTGCCGCGCCGCCGCCGGGTGAGCAAGGCACGCAAGGTAGCGGTGGAGCCGGGGGTGTTCATCGATAATAAGGTGAGCGCCCAGGCGACGGTGATCGAGGTGAACGGGCGCGACAGGCTGGGCCTGCTTTATGATATTCTCGGCGCGCTGGAAGCGTGTCAGCTTCAGGTGATGACGGCGCATATCGCCACCTATGGATTGCGCGCGGTGGATGTGTTTTATGTGAAAGACGCGTATGGTATCAAGCTCGACCACCCGGCCAAGCTGGCGCAGGTGCAAAAGACATTGATGGAGGCGATTTCGGCGCATGGCTAACCGGCCCGCATGGTTGAAAGAAACATCGCTGCAGCAGCTGTTCGCGGCGACGCAGGCGATGGGCGGCGAGGCGCGCGCCGTGGGCGGCGCCGTGCGCGATTTCCTGCTGGGGCGTGACGGCGGCGATGTGGATGTGGCCTCCAGCCTGCCGCCGGAAGCGACGATGGCGATCGCCCAGGCCGAGGGGTGGAAGGCCATCCCCACCGGCCTCGCCCATGGCACGGTAACGCTGGTGCTGCCCGAGCGGGTGGTGGAGATAACGACGCTGCGCCGCGATGTAGAGACGGATGGCCGCCATGCGCTGGTGGAATATACATCCGATTTCGCCGAGGACGCGGCGCGGCGCGATTTCACCATTAACGCGCTTTATATGGATGCCGCCGGCGGCATCCATGATTACACCGACGGCCAGAAAGATTTAAAGACACAACGTGTCCGTTTCATTGGCGATGCGGGGACGCGGATTGCGGAGGATGCGTTGCGCATCCTGCGTTTCTTCCGCTTCATGGCGACGCATGGCAAGCCACCGGCGGATGCAGATGCGTTGGCGGCCTGCGCCGCGGCGCGCGAGCAGATCGCCAATCTTTCGGGCGAGCGCATTGCGGCGGAGATGCGGAAGTTATTATGCGCCCCCAACCCCGCCTATGCGCTGGCGCAGATGGCGGAGGCGGGCATACCTGCAATGATCACGGAGTCGCCCTGGGTGCCGGTGCAGGTGGAAATATTGCTGCAGCTGGAAACGCTATATCACCTGGCGGTGAACCCCTGGGTGCGGCTGCTGGCGATGATCGAACCGGGCATGCGCAGCGAGACCGCTTACTGGGTGAGCGAGCGCTGGAAACTGAGCCGCGCCGAGCAGCAGATGCTACAGGCGCTGGCGCAGCATGCAACGCGGGTCGACCCGGCGCGGGTGAAGGAATGGCTGCGAAGCGAACCGCGCGGACAGGTGCTGGGCCGCATTGCCCTGGCCGCGCTGAACAGTGACGATGCCGTCGCCACCGACGCGCTGATGCTGCTGGCGCAGGATTGGGAGGTGCCCGGCTTCCCCGTTACCGCGAAAGACCTGCTGACGCGCGGGTATGAGCAGGGGCGCGCACTGGGCGAGGCGCTGGCGGCGCTGGAGAAGCGATGGGTGGAAAGCGACTATCAATTGACACGCGAGCAGTTACTCGCTTAGGAGACTCTATGCGTATTCGCCTGATCTGCCTGCTGATGCTGATGCCCTTCGCCGTCCAGGCGCAGATGGTGGATGCATCGATGCTGCAGGATTATATCGGCCTCAGCAAAGTGCTTAAGTCGCGCGGTATCGATCCGGTGCATGTAAACTGGGGTCCCATCGAACAGGCGTGCCTCGGCATTAAATCCGAAACGAACCAGGTGCCGTATAATGAATGCCGCCTGCGCATGGCGCTGGATGCCGGGCAGTATGACGGCGATGTGCGCGGCTGCCGCGCCCAGGGACTGGCGGCCTATCCGGATGCGCTGCGTACGGCGCATGCTTCGACGGTGATTACCAATGCGCAGGGTGTGGCATCGCCGCTGCTGGTCACCGTGCCGATGAGTGTGGATGAAATCAATGCCGGCCGTGAGGCGCAGTTCGATAACTGCATGCGCGCGCGTGGCTGGAACGCACCCGATAACTGGGAAATGGGCCGCAGCGGCGAATAATTATTCCTCGGCGCCTTCTTCGTTCTTGTAGTTCTGGCCTTCGGGGTTTTCCTCGAGGGCGTAACCGGCCGAACGTACGGTGCGGATGAGGTCGGGCTGCTTGCTATCGTAATTGAGGGCTTTGCGCAGGCGGCGGATATGCACGTCGACGGTGCGCAGTTCGACATAGATGTCGTGGCCCCAGACGGAATCAAGCAGCTGCTCGCGCGAGAAGACGCGGCCGGGATGTTCCATCAGGTAGCGCAACAGGCCGAACTCGGTGGGCGAGAGATGCACGTCTTTGCCGTCGCGCGTTACTTTGTGCGAGGTGAGGTCCATGATGATGCCGGAGAATTCCAGCGTCTTTTCCGACAGGCTGGGGCGGATGCGGCGGAACACCGCCTTGATGCGCGAGATCAGCTCAGCCGGCGAGAAGGGTTTCACCATGTAATCGTCGGCGCCGGAATCGAGGCCGCGGATGCGGTCGCCCTCTTCGCCGCGGGCGGAGAGCATGATGATCGGCGTGTTTTTCAGGTCCTGGTTCCAGCGGATGTGTTTGCACACTTCCACACCCGTCATGCCCGGCAGCATCCAGTCGAGGACGATAATGTCGGGGCGGTGTTCTTTCACCAGCTGCACGGCCTCTTCGCCGTCGCCGGTGGAAATCACATTGAAGCCCTCTTTCTCGAGGTTGTAACGCAGCAGCGTTACGATGGCGACTTCATCCTCGACGATGAGGATCTTGGTGGGGTTATCTTTCGGCGCGGCCATAATTCTCTCCCTGCGGGGTGGGTTGCACTGGAATTTATTTCTTGTTCTTGCGCAACGGGTTTCGCCGGTTGCGGGCTGTTTATAGGCTTGAAAACGTGAAGGAATGGTTAAAGCGCCACAAATTAATCATTTGATTATACGAAAGGATTGGCAAGCCGCGCCGTTTCATGCTTAGAGGGCGCATGCGCAAGCCCCACCCATTGCCGCCCGCGGCCAAGCTGATTCTCGACTTCGCCCCGCTGGGCGCGTTCTTCGTCGCGTATAAGCTGGCTGGGGTGATGGCGGCTACGGCCATTCTCATTGCCGCCACGGCGTTGACATTGGGCTACCTCTACCTGCGTGAGGGCAAGCTGGCACCGGCGCCGCTGATCACCGGCGTGCTGGTGGCGCTGTTCGGCGGGCTGACGCTGGTGCTGAAGGACGAGCAGTTCATCAAGCTGAAGCCTACCTTCATCAACCTGATTTTCTCGCTTGGCCTGCTGGTGGGGGCTTATGGCTTCAAGCGCGGCCTGCTGAAGCCGGTGCTCGGCATGGCGCTTGAATTGAAGGAAGAGGGCTGGCTGCTGCTTTCCAAGCGCTGGGGATTTTTCTTTTTGTTCCTGGCCGGGCTGAATGAGTTCATCTGGCGGAATTTCCCGACGGAATTCTGGGTGAACTTCAAAGTGTTCGGCATGTTCACGCTGACGATTGC
>FTIQ01000205.1_pt2 | contig 8752 bp, 7 predicted proteins | sample 1658441 | NCBI WGS metagenome assembly FTIQ01 (sample SAMEA3914824, study PRJEB12502) | metagenome | biome: forest; material: soil | place: USA | collected 2012-03-12 | depth 0.1 m | reverse complement strand
ACGCCGACCAATCCGCTGCTGAAGCTGGTGGATATCGCCGCCGTTTCCGCCATTGCGCGCCGGCACGGGCTGATCGTGGTGGTGGATAATACTTTTGCCACGCCCTACCTCCAGCGGCCGCTGGAGCTGGGGGCGGATATCGTGGTGCATTCGGCCACCAAATATCTTAACGGCCATTCCGATATCATCGGCGGTATCGCGGTGACGAAGGATGCGGCGCTGGGTGAAAAGGTTGGTTTTTTACAAAATGCCACCGGCGGCATTGCCGGGCCGTTCGATAGTTTCCTCGCCCATCGCGGTGTGAAAACGCTGGGGCTGCGTATGGAGCGCCATTGCGCCAATGCGCAGGCGCTGGCCGGCTGGCTGGAGAAACACCCGGCTATCGAGCAAGTGATTTATCCCGGCCTGCCCAGCCATCCGCAGCATGCGCTGGCGAAGCAGCAGATGCGTGCCTATGGTGGCATGATCTCGGCTGTGGTGAAAGGCGGGCTGGAGGCCGCGAGCCGTGTGCTCACGCGCACGCAGGTCTTCACGCTGGCCGAAAGCCTCGGCGGTATTGAGAGCCTGATCGAGCATCCCGCGATCATGACCCATGCCACTATCCCTGCCGCCACGCGCCAGCGCATCGGTATCGAAGACGGGTTGATCCGCCTGTCGGTGGGCATTGAGGATATCGGCGATTTAATCGGCGATCTGGATCAGGCGTTGAAATTTTGAATACCGCGAATGCGGCTAGACATTGCCCAGTGGCCGGATTGGGGTGGTGCAGCACATGGATGCTGAACAGACCATAAAAAAGAAAAACATGTCGCGCACCAGATAGAGATAGACGAACCTGCGCTCAGCATTGGAGTAAGGGGACGAAATCGGCTATGCTCTCGGCCATGGCTCAGAGAACAGGCAGTGCTAATTTACCTTTGCATTATGGGCATGTGCCCCCATGGCTGGCAGACCGGATGACCCAGCTGGGTGCGGTCATGAGTCAGGCGATTGTTCACCATTATGGGCGCGATGAATTATTGCGACGGCTGGCGCACCCGTTCTGGTTCCAGTCTTTTGGCGCAGTGATGGGCATGGATTGGCATTCGTCGGGTATTACCACAAGTGTCATCGGTGCATTGAAACGCGGGCTGAACCCTTTATCGAAAGAGCTGGGCATCCATGTATGCGGCGGCAAAGGAAAATATTCACGCCAGACACCGCATGAGCTTGTAACCATCGGCAGCCGTGTTGGGTTCGATGGTCAGAATCTCGCACAGGCAAGCCGCTTGGTCGCCAAGGTCGATAGTGCCGCTATACAGGATGGGTTCGATTTGTATCTGCATGGTTTTATCGTTGCCGATGATGGGAAATGGGCTGTCATTCAGCAGGGGATGAACGGCGCGAATAAACAGGCGCGGCGGTACCATTGGCTTTCCGAGGGGCTGGACAGCTTTATCGATACGCCGCATGCTGCCATCGAGGGACAGCATCAGGGTGATATCATTAACCTTACCGATCAACGCGCCGGTGCTTCACGGTCTCGGCAGATCGATCTTTTAAAAACGTACTCTCCCGACAGAATCCTCGGAGAATTGGCAAAACTCGAGAAGCCTGCACAAAAAACAGCGGTGACGAAAAGCAGTCAGTTTTTACTGCCGCATCTTGAGATGCCGGCACATCATGATGTGCGCCCTGAGGATATTTCATCGCGGCGTTTACATGGCAATATCGCTGCCGCTATTGAGCAGGGGCCGGAAGATTTCTCGGAACTTCTTCTCACCCCCGGCGTTGGCGCGAGAACCGTGCGTGCGCTGGCGTTGGTGGCGGAAGTGGTGCATGGCGCTCCCCATCGCTTTTCGGATCCCGCACGCTTTTCCCTGGCGCATGGTGGCAAAGACCGACACCCATTCCCAGTCCCCATCAAGGTGTATGATGAAACCATACGGGTGCTAAAAGCGGCGGTGCAGAACGCAAAGCTGGGGCAAAGCGAAGCGCTGGGAGCCATCAAGCGCTTGGATGAGCAGGCGCGTAAACTCGAGCAGCATATCGTCGCAGGCCCCACGGCCGATGAAATGATCGCCCATGAGCGTGAGGTCTCATCTCAATACGGTGGCAGAAGCGTCTTCGGCATCGAGCAATGACAGCGCGCTTGAATCACAGCTCGCGCGTAAAGGGCTGTTAACGCGCGACAAGTTTTCCTCCATCAATCATCTGTAACGTAAGCGGCACTGACGGCGGCTTTAGTTTTCACACTGCGTCAGCTCTTTTCGGCTTATGGCGCTTTGCCAATACTGCCGACTTCCTCGTACTCTATGAAAGGCATCCTTATGAAAGCCCTATGCTGGCATGGCCAGGGCGATGTACGCATCGATACGGTGCCTGAGCCCAAAATTCTCGATGCGCGTGACGCCATCATCAAAATCACCACCACCGCCATCTGCGGCTCCGACTTGCATATTCTCGATGGCTACGTGCCTACTATGAAGTCAGGCGATGTGCTGGGCCACGAGTTCATGGGTGAAGTGGTGGCGTTGGGTAAAAATGTCAAAAACCTGAAGATCGGCGACCGTGTCGTGGTGCCGTTCACCATTGCTTGTGGTGAATGTTTCTTTTGCAAAAAAGGCCTCACCTCCTGTTGCGAACGTTCCAATCCCAATGCCGATCAGGCGATCAAGGCGATGGGCCATTCGCCCTCCGGCCTATTCGGATATTCCCACATGCTTGGCGGCTTTCCTGGCGGCCAGGCTGAATATGTGCGTGTGCCCTTTGCCGATGTTGGCCCCTATAAAGTGCCGGATGGGTTGGACGACGAACAGGTGATCTTCCTCACCGATATTTTTCCGACCGGTTACATGGCCGCTGAGAATGCCGAGATTGAAAAAGGCGATACGGTCGCTATCTGGGGCTGCGGCCCGGTCGGCCAATTCGCCATTCAGAGCGCCTGGATGTTCGGTGCCGGCCGCGTCATCGCGATCGACCATGTGCCCGAGCGGCTGGCGCTCGCTGAAAAAGCCGGCAAGGCCGAGACCGTCGATTTCATGAAAGAGAAAGTCTACGATCGTTTGATGGAGATGACAGCCGGGCGCGGCCCCGATCGGGTGATCGATGCGGTGGGCACCGAGGCCTATCCGCACGGCTCGCTCGATGCGGTGCTCGACAAGGCGAAAACCCTCACCATGCTTGGCACTGACCGGCCGCATGTCATCCGTGAAGCGCTGCATTGCTGCCGCTGCGCGGGCACGCTCTCGGTACCCGGCGTCTACATGGGCTATATGGATAAATTTCCGATGGGCCCCTTTGTCGGCAAAGGCCTCACCATGAAATCCGGCCAGACGCATGTGCACCGCTATCTGCCGACGCTAATGAAAAAAATCGAGACCGGCGAGATCGACCCGTCTTTCATCATCACCCATCGCATCAAACTCGATGACGCGCCCGAGATGTACAGAACTTTCCGCGATAAAAAGGACGGCTGCATCAAGGTCGTCATCCATAACGACTAACCAGAGGAGATTATCATGGCTAAAGAAGCAACGAATCATCAAGGGAAACTGGCCGTTGTCACCGGCGCTTCGTCGGGCATCGGTTATGAACTGGCTGCCCAATTTGCCCAGCACGGGTTCGACCTGATTGTGTGTGCCGAGAATGACGGCATCTCGCAGGCCGCAGAAGATTTGCGGCAGCTTGGCACCAAGGTGCAGCCCGTGCAGGCCGATCTTTCCACTGCTGCCGGAGTGATGCAGTTCGTGCAAGCCGTGCGCGCAGATGGCCGCCCTGTTGCCTGCGCTGCCATTAATGCCGGCATCGGCGTCGACGGCCCCTTCGCTGAGAATGCGCTGGAGGATGAAATCACGCTGATCAACACCAACGTGATGGGCACCGTCTGCATCGCCAAGCATATCATTCAGGATATGACAGAGCGCGCGGAAGGCGGGAAAATCCTGTTTACCTCATCGGTGGCGTCACTGGCGGCCGGACCGTACATGGCTTGCTACAATGCTTCCAAGGCATTCATTCAGTCGTTTTCCGAAGCGCTGCATGTGGAGCTGAAGGATAAAGGCATCTCCGTCACCGCCCTGATGCCGGACGCAACCGATACCGAGTTCTTCGAACGTGCCGGCATGCTGGACACTAAAGTCGGCGCTGGCGATAAGGATGATCCAGCATTGGTTGCCAAGCGTGGCTACAACGCGTTGATGGAAGGCAAAGCTTCCGTCTTCGGCGGCTCGCTCAAACACCGCCTGCTAAATGCGGTGGAAGATTTGATTCCCGAGCAGGTCAAAGCCAAGCAATACGCCAAAGCCGCCAAGCCTGGCTCCGCCGCGGAAGATAGTGCGAAGAAAAAGAAAGTATCCTAGGTTTGATGCTCAATAGCGTTTACACCGTTCGCAGCGACAAATCGAAAACTTTCTGAATGGCGGCGAAGTACATAGGGCGATATTTCTTCACCGCCCGCGCTCCAATCAGGCTCCTACCGGATTCCGGACCTTCCTACGACAGGGATTCTTTGAGACGGTACCCAATTCCTGTTTCGGTAATGATGAACCGAGGATTGAGTGCATCATCACCCAGCTTCTGGCGAAGGTGCTGCATGTAGATGCGCAGATAATGACCCTGCTCGCTACCGCGCTTGCCCCAGACTTCGCGGAGCAGCTGGCCGTGGGTGATCACTTTGCCGGCCTGTTGCACCAGGGTGCTGAGGAGCTTGTATTCGGTGGGGGTGAGGCGCACTTCCTGGCCATCGACGGTGACGATGCGCTTCTCGCGATCTACCCGCAGGCCGTTGCTTTGGAATTGGTCGGTGGAAGCGTCCTTGCCCTGGCGGGCGTGGCGAAGGGCGACTTTGATGCGCGCCAGCAGTTCGGCAGCGCCGAAGGGCTTGGTGAGGTAGTCGTCGGCACCTGCTTCGAGCGCATCGACTTTGGCTTGTTCGAAACCGCGCGCGGAGAGGACGATGACGGGCAGGCTATTCCAGCTGCGCAGGGCTTTTAGGATATCAGTGCCATCCTTATCGGGCAGGCCAAGGTCGAGGATGAGTAGATCGGGCGGATGTACGCCTAACAGCTTCTCGCCTTCTGCGGCAGTGGCAGCCTCGCTGATGTCATAATCCTGGTTCTCCAGGGTCGAGCGCAGGAAGCGCCGAATCTGCGGCTCGTCATCGATAATGAGCAACCTGGCCTTATGCATCGGCATCGGATGCTCCTAGTGTGATATCGGCAATGGGAAGGGTGAAGCTGAAACGCGCACCGCCCACTTCGCGATTGCGGGCTGCGATGGTGCCTCCATGCGCTTGCACGATGGCACGGCAGATGGTGAGGCCGAGCCCAGCGCCGTAGGTCTTCAATTGCGTGGCAAAGCTGGTGAACTTGTCGAAGATATGTTGCTCCTGATCCTGTGGAATGCCGGGACCGTTATCTTCCACTGCCAGCTCCACCCACTTCTCCGAGATGCGTTTTGCACTGATGGTAATGTGACTGCCAGAAGGGGTATATTTCGAGGCATTCTCTAGCAGGTTGATCAGCACCTGCTCCACCAGCAGCCCATCAACCCAGACAGCAGGCAAATTATCTTCCAGTTTCGTGTCGATACGGTGCTGCTTCAGCGGACCGCCCGTCTGCTTGATGGCATTGCCTACCAGTTCCGGTGCGAAATAATAGTCACGCTTCAGTTTCACCTCACCAGCCTCTAGCCTGGTGACATCCAACAGGTTGCTGACGACGCGTTCCAGCCGCGCTACTTCATCATGCGCCGAGGTGAGCAGTTCGCGCCGGGTGGTTTCATCGGTGCGGTCATCATCAAGCAGAAGGCTGCTGATAACACCCTTGATGGAGGCCAATGGTGTACGCAGGTCGTGCGACACAGAACTGAGCAGGGCATTGCGCAGTTTCTCGCTTTCCGCTTCGATCTTGCGGGTTTCGGCGACCAAGGAAACATTCACCCGTTCCAACGCGGATGCTGCTAGCGCGCCGAATGTATCGATCATATCCTTTTCCTCAGGATTGAGGATATGGCCAGATTCGCGGGGGATGAGGCCAAGCACACCGAACGTGCCGGAGGAACCCCGCAGTGGCACGAAATAGCCGCGTGCGCTAGGCATGGTGGTGGTGCCAAGGCCAGCCGGCTGGCCTTGGTTATATACCCAGCGGATGACGACTTCTTCCTTCACGCCGGCTTGCACTGCGCCGGGCGTTACTGTCTCCAAATCACCGTGCGCACCCGGGAAGAAGATAAGGGCGGTGCCATCCAGTGCCTGCTCCAGACGGCGGGTGATGACCTTCACCAGTTCATCCCGCTGGCGGGTATTCGCCATCTCTTGCGACATCGCATAGAGCTCTGCCGTGTTGCGTTCCTTGCGGCGGAAGAAGCGGCTTTGTGCTTGCAGGTTCGAGGTTTGCAGCGAGGCGAAGAAGCCGGTTACCAGCAGCAGACCGAGTGTGACCACATCGTTATAGCTATTCACGGTGAGCGAATAATAGGGCTGCACGAAGAAGAAGTTGAAGCAGATGAAGGAGAGCATGCTGGTCGCGGTGGAGACCGCCCAGCCAAAGCGCGCCGCCAGCATGATGACCGCCAGCAGATAGAGCAAGATGACGTTTTCGCTATTGAAGGACTGACGGATGAGCATGCCCAGGGCGGTGGTGAGTGCGGTGAGCAGTATGCCCAGCGCATAGCCGCGCCATTGGCGCAGCGGCGGCTTGAGTTCCTGATAGGAGAGGGGATCGGCATGCTCCTGTCCGCTGACGATATAGACATCGATGCGGTCGCTGCGGCGGATCAGTTCGCTGGCCAGGGACCCCTGCAGTAATTCGCGCCACGCGGCCTTGGGGGGCTTGCCGGTCACGATCTTGGTGATGCCTTTGCTATGCGCATAAGTGACGATGGCGGTGGCGGCGTCTTCACCCTGCAGCAGTTCCGTCTTGCCGCCCATCTCCTCGGCCAGTCGGAGGTTACGCTCCAGCTTCAACCGTGCCGCATGCCCCAGCCGGTAATGGCGTGCGTTCTCGACGTAAAGGGCTACCCACGAGGCGCGCAATGCATCAGCCATGCGTTTGGTAGTGCGTAGCAATTTGGGTGTGAGTTCGCCCGGGCCAATGCATACGGCCACCCGGTCGTTGGCTCGGCGCAGCAGATCATTCTGCTCGGTATGGGAGTCCAGCCGTTCGGCGACGCGTCGGAGCGCCAGTTCACGCAGAGCCAGCAAATTCTCGCGCTTGAAAAAGTTCTCGGCCGCGCGCTTGCGGCCCATGTCGGTGACGTAAACCTTACCCTCGCGTAGCCGTTCCAATAGATCGTCGGAGGGCAGATCAACCAGCGACACTTCATCGGCGCTATCGAACACATTGTCCGGTACCGTCTCACGCACCCGAATGCCGGTAATGCGCGCTACGATATCATTCAGGCTTTCGACATGCTGCACGTTGAGGGTGGTATAAACATCGATGCCCGCATCCAATAGCTCAGCAATATCCATCCAGCGTTTGGGATGGCGCGATCCTGGGGCGTTGGTATGCGCCAGCTCATCAACGAGGATGAGTTCGGGCTTTTCCTTCAACGCAGCATCGAGGTCGAACTCCTGCAGGTCTACGCCGCGATGCTCAATAACGATGCGCGACAATTGCGCTAATCCCTGTAGCAATGCTTCCGTCTCGGCTCGTCTATGGGTCTCGACAAGGCCGGCAACTACCTGCACCCCATCCTCTTTCTTTTCTTGGGCGGCGGATAGCATCGCGTAGGTTTTTCCTACCCCCGCACAAGCCCCGAAGAAGATTTTGAGCCGACCCCGCCGGTTCGCTGCATATTCCTGCATCGTTTTAAGGAGTGCATCCGGATTGGGACGGGTATCGATCATTGCTGCATATATCTGCTTCTCTGAAAGGAATTACAACTTACCATCGAGGGCCAGGTTCAGCTCCAGCACATGCACGCGCGGTTCACCCAGCAGGCCGAACTGGCGGCCTTGCGTGTGTTTTGCCACCATGGCGCGCACCTTATCGGCCGACCAGCCGCGCGTCTGCGCTACCCGCGCCACTTGATATTCCGCCGCCTCGGGGCTGATGTCGGGATCAAGCCCACTACCTGAGGCGGTCACCAGATCAATCGGCACCGGCCCTCGGCCACCTAATGCCGTGACGCGCGCTTGGGCTGCGTCCAGCAGGGCGGGATTGTTGCTGCCATAGTTAGTGCCGCTGGATGAGGCCGCATTATAAGCAGGTGTTGTACCTGAGAGACGGCCCCAAAAATATTGCGGCTGGGTAAAATTCTGGCCGATGAGGGCAGAGCCTAGTGGCTTCCCGTCGCGGCCATGCATCAGGCTGCCTTGGGCCTGCTGGACGAACAGGGCGTTGGCCATGCCGGTGGCGAAGAGGGGATAGAGGCCGCCAAATAGCAGGCTGAACAGCAGAAGTGAAACGATGGTGGAGCGAAGTTGGTTCATGAGGTCCTCTTAAGCGATGCCGATAAGGTGAAGCGCCATATCGATGGCCTTGATGCCGATAAACGGTACGATAATGCCGCCCAGCCCATAGACCAGCGCATGGTGGCGCAAGGCTGCCTCAGCACCGACGGGGCGATACTTCACGCCCTTCAGCGCTAGGGGGATGAGCGCCACGATTACCAGCGCATTGAAGATAACTGCCGATAGGATGGCGCTCTCGGACGTACCCAGCCCCATGATGTCGAGCTGCTTCAGCGCAGGATAGGTGCTGGCGAAGGCGAACGGGATAATAGCGAAATATTTGGCGATGTCGTTGGCGATGGAGAAGGTGGTCAG
>FTIQ01003370.1_pt1 | contig 8928 bp, 14 predicted proteins | sample 1658441 | NCBI WGS metagenome assembly FTIQ01 (sample SAMEA3914824, study PRJEB12502) | metagenome | biome: forest; material: soil | place: USA | collected 2012-03-12 | depth 0.1 m | reverse complement strand
TAACATGAAGGCCGCAAACTTTGGGGTGATTCAACGGGATGATATGGTCGACAACCTTCCCACCTAGCCACGCCCACTTATAGATTTTACCGATCAGGAAGGTATCTGCCCATTTCGGGGTCGCCATTTTCACGGTGACGCGCCGGGCCTTGGGAGCGACGATGTTATGGCACGGCACACACTTACGGCAGGAGGAATAACGCTTCCCCTGGGCTTTCGGATGGTGCGGGCAGATTTTACCGTGATAAAACATGACTATCCTCGCGAGGGGCACCACAATTCGGGCAGGTGTCTTTGACATAAACCACTTTCCCACGGCAATATTCGCACATATCACAGGGATATGGCTTATGGTATTGAATATATGGGGCGACCCGGTGATTGCCGGACCCACCGGAAATCACGGCAGCCCCGACCGTGGCAGTCATTACCATGATTATCCTTTCGAAGCTTCATACCAGTTAATGCCGTAGTCCCCCGAGGCAGTGATAGGGACTCGCATTTGGATTTTGCTCTCAGGACCGTTGAAGTCCGTATAAACCTCCACGATCCGCTGTTTGGTGTATTCATCTTCCGGCTTGCTGACACCGATTTCATCATGACAGGACATATTCAACCGTGCTTCCAGGTGTTCTTCCCGGATCACCCGGTCCACATTAACTAGGCCCTGTTTATGGAGGTCAGCTGCGTAAGCCTGGTAAAGCAGTCCCGCCGCTTTATGTGCACCGGATGGGAACCGCAAACGCCGCCCGATTTGAGTCCGTACGTGACCGGTGTGTTTAGCTACGTTCTCAGCCTTCTTCATGAACTCTTTAACACCGGGCAGCTTCTTGTGATATAGTTCGAAGATGGCCTTGGCCTCGTTACCGGGATAGTAAACCATCTTGTTACGGAATTCGCCAATCTCGTAAGACATGCCCATCATGAAGGCCAACTTACCGGCCCCCGCGCCGAACGCCAACCCCAGGTTAATTTGTTTCGTGTTTGGCGCGCCCGCATACGGAGGATTGCGCGGGATACCGGTCATATCGGAGACGATCTGATGGTAATCCATAGACGGGTCATCACGGTAGGCGTCGATAACAGACGGGTCATTGATGAGGTGTGCCGCGCAGCGAAAGTCAACTTGAGAGTAGTCGGCACAAAGCCAACTTTGACCGGGATCGGGGAGGAACATGGCCCGTAGAATGGCGGCATTTTCTTTGTCCCGCTTGGTTATCTGCTGGAGCGCTGGGTCAGTAGAAGACAAACGTCCTGTAACTGTCCCAGCGTCCGCGTCGTTCCGGGTCTGGTTGAAATGCGTATGGACGTAACCATCTTGGTCCGCCGAACCGATAACGTGACCTCGTATGAACGTATCACGGAGTTTAATGGTTTTGCGAAGCGCCCGTATCTTCGCCGCCATTGGATGGTTGATTTCTCGTAGGACATCTTGATTAAGAGAGGGGCCTTTTCCACCTTTAGTGGGGCCAACAAGCGTGCCATCGATGAGTCGCCATTGGTACTTGTTAACTGGCTCTGGCTTAAAAAAGTCCCTAATCTGCGGAGTCGAATTGACATTGAAAGGCCTCCCTGCTATTTCGTTGATTTCGGTCTGGAGCTTCAGCTCTTTGGTGTCGAGCACTGGGATGGCGGCATGTGCCGCTTCCAAGTCAACCCGGATGCCGCCCCAGGACATGTCGCACAGAACAGGCAGCACATCCATTTCGAGCTTGGATACCCTCTCCAGCTCCTGGCTGAGGATGTCGATGGTCTGAGACTCCATGATCTTGAGAGCCAACAGAGCGTCGCTAGCACCGTACGGGGCCACTATATGGGCAGGGACCTCGGAGAGGCGGGACAGTACCTCCCGGTGCGAGGACCAGCCCATCGCGGCCTGGATGTCGTCCAGGTGCTGCATCTTCTGAGAGTCGATGCCTCGACGCTTTGCGATATCATCCAGGTTGTAAGTCAGATGATGCTCGTTGATCAGGCACTCGTGAATCATGGTGCAGTACCATTTAACGCTGCGGGGATCGATCCCCAGCACACGGGAGCATTGGTATTCGAACTGGGCGTTCTGTGCGGCCACTTCCTGGGTGGATGGGAGCAAATCGCTCAACCAGCGGACCACATTCGGGGTGTGGCGCACGTCCCAGTACCATGATTGGTTCTCGATAGCCACGGCAATACCGAACACACGGAAATCCGGATGCCAATAGTCCAGGCCGGTGGTTTCGTAATCGAGGCCGATGATAGCGCCTCGTGGGATATTAGGGAAGCCCATTAGGGTTTCCACTCGGGGACATCATCGCACGAAACCCCATCCATTATGATCTGGTGGACAGCCACACGCTGATCACGAGTTTCGACACGCAGCCATTTACACATTTCGACCGAAGCCAGCCAAGATAGGGCTGTTTTATCTTGCCATACCATCAACAGGTTGATATCACCATCACGGAACGACCGGAAATCACCGGGACCATACTCTTCCTCATTCCCAGTTTGTTCGATCCATCCATCACATTGTGTGAGCCATTCCACTAACCGGATCACCGCATCGACGGACACATATACCATAACATCGATATCATTGCCCTGACCATGGATGGCTATCGAGCCGACCAGCTCCACCAACTTGACGTCGTAGCCAAATCTATTTTTGAGAGCACTAGCCAAGTCGGCCATTCGGAAATGGCCAGTTTCCAAGTCGATCATCTTATCACCTATAATCTATGTTGGGGGACGGGGCCGAAGCCCCCGGATTTTTAACAATCAGATACCGCCGCGATCGATGCCGTCGGCACCATTTTCGCCTTGTGCTTCATCATCGCCGTTGATCACCGATTCGTGACCGGCGCGGGCCGCACCGGAGCGGAAGGCTTCGTACAGCTGCTCGGCGTTGCGGTACACCGCTTCAGGCGCGAAGCCGGAAGGTTGAACGACGAAGTTCTTGAACTTCTTGCCCTTCTTGTTTTCGTCGGTGAACGAACTGATCTTGTAGACGCGGGCGAAACGGTCACCGCCAGCCAACTGGATCGTGGCATTCCACTTGCGGGATACCTTGGCTTTGGTCTTCGGCATCGAAATGACGATCTGCTCCTGGCGGCCTTCCGGATCGATCAGCAAACCGAATTGCACCGGAGTGTCGACGATTTCCAGCATATCACGGCCATTTTCGGCTTTGCCGCCCAGGGAAGGATCGTCCTTAACCAGACGGTTGAAGTGGACACGAGCCGTGTCTTCCGATGGAAACGAACCGAAGAAGCCACCACCGGAGTCGCTATCCTTCCAAATCAGGTGTTCCATGCGGTAGTAAACCGGCACGAAGTAGGCGAAATCGCCGTAGACCTCGCCGGTCACACTGTTGAACAGCTGGCCATCGCGGACGTCTTCGTTACCTGGTTGTTCCTTGATCGGGGACGACGCCTGTACCAGCTCCAGGCGTGGCAGCACCATGTCCTTGGAGCTGACTTCCTCATTACCCCGAGCCGGACCTTGCTGGTTCTGCAAGTGGGCTGGTAGTTCGGAGGCCGCAAACGGCGAGATATCGCCATTCGATTTCAGAGCGACTGCGTTGTCTTCCTTCTTAGCTTTGGTAGCCATGACTTTATTTCCTTTAAGGTGCTGATAAATGAACCGGCTCGGTGGGCACCGTCCACGTGAACCGGAGGTTGTTAAACTTTGGGAACCTTACAGGCACCCTTGCAGACGGGACATTTACGGCTGACACCGAGCTTGCCCTTACCCACAAAGATCGTGCCGGTACCGAAGCAATTCTTGCAGTGGATATACTGGACGTCCATGATCACCCCTTCACAATCGACGCACGCAGGAACGGCGTGATGTTCATGAAGTCCGGGATTTCGGTCCCGTCGGCGATCAGACGTTTGCAGAGGGCCTTCATCGAGCTGGCGTTGTATTCTTCCTTGATCATATCATCAAGACCCAAGTCACGCAGCCATTGCATCGCATCATCCTTACGACCACTGACCGTGGAGCAGTACATATCCGCTGCCAGTTGAACGCGACCGATATCTTCGAAGGTGGCCGTCTTGACTTCCAGGGCTTGCATCATTTCCGGGATGCGGCGGAGGCGCACGTCGTCGAGCTGGGCTTTAAGAGTCTTCAGCTCTTCTTCGCGGCCCGCGATGTCTTCCTGGCGCTCTTTCATCCAAGCGCACAGTTCGCGGAGGTTGTCCATATTAGACATGTTCGGCCTCCATCGCGACGCCATCCAAGATGTGGTAGTGGTTGTCTTCGTGACTCCAGACCAGGAAGCGGGGAGTCTTGCCAGCGATACCCAGGGCGTGGCCGATGGCAAAGATGGAGGAGGGCTGTCCGGTGGCCACGATGAAATCAGTGAGCGGGTTATATTCGGTCACGAATTCCAGGACTTCCCTGGCCCATACTGGGCGCATGTGGCCGAGGCTGTTACCAGGCATATCGCCCTTGGTGATGAAGCGGATTTTGCCGTACGCTTCAGCGGGGGAGAAGTCCATCGGCGTCAGGCCGGTGTTACGGCGGAGCGCCTGATGCTTGCAAATCCAAACTGTTGCACTCATTTTATGTCCTTATTAACTATCAGTGGGACGGTGGGCCGCTGAACTCGTTCAACCAAGGAGGGAGGAACGGGGCGGGAGGAACGGGGCGTGAGGAGAGCGGCCCACCGAGATTCTATCATATCACAGCTCGGTGCCGGGCGTCAACCCTCCAGCTCCATTTGTTCCAGAGTCTTCCCGCTGCCTTTCAGCCACTGGAAGATGAACTCTTCAATCGACATCTTCTCGGCGGTCGACGCGGCAATCAGTTCATCGACGGTCTTTTCCATAATCATGTCAATCACGAGTACGGAGCGACGTTGCCCAATTCGATGTGCACGATCTTCTGACTGCGCACGATCAATATACGCGTTCGTCCCGGAGTAATAGACCATGATATCATCAAGTCCGGAAATGAGCGTGAGGCCAAGACCAGCAGTTGCCTGATTTGCGACAAAGAATCGCATGCCCGGATCATTGCAGTAAGCGTCTTCAATCGCTGATCGCTCCGCTTTGTCTGTGGCCCCATAATACTTGCGGACTGAATCGTTACCGTACAACTCTGCCAGTCGTCCGGCAATGCAGTCAATCTCGTGTACGAAAGGTGACCAAATGATAAACTTGCTTCCATGAATGTTGTCCTCGATCAGCTCCAAAAGAGAGTCCATCTTGGGGTTTTTGTCCAGCGGTTCCAGGGTTACCGAGCCAGTTTCGGGGTCCTGCCGTGGGAGCCAGCCGCCGACCACCTGCCGCCAACGCAAGACACGCTCCAGTACGTTGTCCACCTTGATAAGCGGGCTGTTCGGGTCGTTGTCGTATCCCTTCTTGATCAGCTTTAATAACTTCTTCTGCTCAGCGGTCGCGGTGACGTACCGCTGCTTCATGACCTTTGGCGGCAGGTTCAGGACGTCTTTGCTAACTTCCACCGAATACGGCAGGACCAGTTCCATCAGCTCATCAACGTTCTTATAGCCGACGATCTGCTTGTTTTCGAAGCCACCTGTCTGAATATAGCGGGTCTTGTAGGACCAGTAATCACCGGAGCCAATGATGTTCGGGTCCAGGAATTCGTACTGGGACCATAAATCTTCGATACCAACCGCGATGGGCGTGCCATTCAAGATGATTTTGTACTCGGCGGATTCGGCCAGCTGGATTGCTCGTTTGGTTCGGAGAGCTGAAGGGTTTTTAATTCGACTGCTTTCGTCATTAATGATGAAGACGCTTCGTCCCACCATAAACTCACACACGGACTCATAGAGGCCTTTAGAGACTCCGAGACCTTCGACACTGACTGCAAGTATCTTAAGATGATCTGTTCGTTCAGGTCGGCAGAATTCCTTATACCACGCAGCCTTGGATTCATGAATTCGGAAATCGTAGGGCGAAGTAGCGTACTTAGCCAGCTCTTTCCGCCACGTCGCCCGAAGAGTACTTGGGCAGATGATAACCACGGAGTCAATAAGCCCGGCCTGATAACGTGCGCAAGCGAGGTGCACGGCTGAGAACGTCTTGCCGGTTCCCATTTTGGCAAACCAGGCTGCCGCTGGAAGGTTCCAGGCTCGATCCAGCATTCGGCGTTGGTGGTCCATAGGCTGGAAGCCGGTGGCAGAACGTCCGAAGTCATACACGTGATACGGGAACGGTATATGAACGGGTTCAGTCGTGAGTGCAGCGGCTTGTTGGATCGCATCTTGGGCCTCCTGGAGGATCAGATAGTTGTAAATCACACGGGTCCGACGAAGGTGGTCCAGGTTTGCCTTGGTGAGTGGCATCTGCCACGTTTTGGACTTCGGATCAAATTTCCGCGAGGGGTATTCCCGTGCCACATCGGCCAGCATGAAGGGGAAAGCCATCATCAGCTTCTTGTTCTTCGGGTTGTAACCGACCTTGATCTGGTTAAAAATTGGGGTGGACATAGACTTCCTTCCTCGCGTTCTTGTGACGGACAACGGGACTGGGCAAGTTGGCCACCACCCGCAACTCCGATATCGGGAGGCCGCTAAATTCATGAAGCAGCAAGAGCCAACGATCCGGAATACCCTCACCACGGGTACGAATACGGGATATTGTGCCTTCAGGGATATTAACCAACGGAGGTACGCCAGTGGCCCGACGTGCGACGATTTTCAGCTCTTCTGCTACGTACTTAAACAGCAGATCAACCCAGGTATCAGCCCACACCCAAGTTCCAGCGACCATATCGTTGTGACGGTAGCTAGGGCGACCGTGGATAACACGGGCCTCAAGACCGGGCCTCATATCCCCACCTGCTGAAACGTGCCGATAGACTTCAGTAGCTCGATGGCCTTATCGTGGAATTTGATAAGCTGAGCAGCAGCATCTGCTTTCCTGAAATATTCACGGCGGGTATAGGGGCTGGCACGGCGATCTGCCGCCATGTGGCGGTACTGCTCCAGGTCCGCGCTGGTATTGATCTTCTGTTGTTCGTGCCAATATCGCAACTCTTCGAAGTTCATGATTAGCCCCTTGACAGACTACAGGAACGACCCGGATACTGGGCGCGGTCGTCGAATGATTTGCCGCAAACAACGCACTTATCGACCAGCGTGGCGCTGTTGCGTACGATATGATGTGGTGGGCATGCCTTTAAGGGCGGCACCTTCATCGGCGTGAGCGGCGCTGCCGGGGCTGGGCGCTTGCGCACTTCACCGATATAATCGGCCTCGTCGAACAGACGGTCTTGGAATACTGGATGATTCATTTCGTGTCCTCCTCATTGTCAGAATGCCAACGGCCTTCTATGCCACATAATTCTTTCATATCGTAGCCGCGTTGTACTCCACAACTGATGACTTCAGGCTTTCCGGTCACCGGGTCCCACTTCGCCTTAGGAGAATAACATCTTTGGTATTCGGCGGACATGAACAACGCCACCATGATGCTGTTCCCCCGGTATTTGCAAGTAGCACAAGGCTTCATTTCGTTGCTCCTATCAGTTCTGCGTCTTCGAACTTGACGAGGTTCACCATGCCGGATGGTTCACGGCTCACCCACCCTTCAGGCCAACGGCCCAACATCGGCACCGTCTGACCCACTTTGTCCGCGTACCACATCTGCCGGTCCCGGCACCGGATGATCTTTAACATCGGACATTCCACTCCCTGGCCTGTAGGGCATCTGACTTGAGAGTCACGAGGGACGAGAGTGACCACGACCGCACTGACGCCCAGATCGGCCGTCTCACGCGGTACGGTAGTGCCACCCGATCGATCGGCGGGGCCATCCTCGTCCTCCAGGGGGCAGCACGTCTCGATCAGCGTGATAACAGCGTACAACACCACGCCGAAAATGAATACACCTGCTGCGATCTTCATAGTGATTTCCATTTTGATTGTCCTTATATTCTATATGAATGGCGGTTTTACGGTCCGCCAACCGTGGAGAATTACTTCTTGCCCAGGACCTTGTTCGCCTTCGCGTCGATCTTCGACTTTTCGGCGGTCGACATCCGGCCCGCATTCACCGCTTGGGTTGCACGGGCCTTGGCATTAGCGGCGTGCGATTTGTCCGGCACCGGGTATCTGCGACCCGGACCGGCGAAGTCGGATTTGGGCAGGGAATCACGTGCTTTGCTGGTCAACTTAGCCATGGTAGGCTCCTTAAGCTGCCGCTGGCTCCGGAGCGGCTTCCGGCTTGGCCGAATCGGCCTTTTCAACTTTCGCTTTGGCGTCCGCTTCTTCCTTCTCGCGCTTCGCCTTCAGCTTGGCTTCGGCCTTTTCGAACAGCTCTTTGGCCTTGGCTTCCTTCTTGTCGGCAACGGCCTGAGCAGCGGCAGCGACCGATTCCGGCGTGATGCGGTTGATCTTGTTGCGGGCGATGTAGTCGTTCACGTCGGTCAGGCTGATGGCTTCCTTCTTGATCGCGCCGCGCAGCTTGTTGCGCAGATTCATCGATTGCTGGCCCATGTTCAGGGCGGCGTACGGGTTGACTTCCAGCTTCAGCAGGTCCAGGCCGATGCGCACCACGTCGGAAGGTTGCACGCCGTCCAGGGCGACCGCCAGCGGATTTTCGGAGCGCAGCTGGCCGTTCAGGCCTTTCACGTACTTGCCGGATTTCACGGCGTCGGCCAGGGCCAGCATCGGGCCGGTGTAGTTGTGACCTTGAGCCAGCGCAGCCATGCGGGCTTCACGTGCTGCTTTTGCGTCGGCGCGCTCTTTTTCCTTGGCTTCACGGCCGGCGATCTTAGCAGCAGCGTCTGCGGCTTTCTGGTCTGCCTTCGCTTTCTTTTCGGCTTCCTTGCGGGCCTTTTCATCGGCCTTGGCTTGGGCGAGTGCCGCTTTTTCAGCTGCTTTCTCGTCGACGATTGGCGGATTCAACGTGGTCTTGGTCGCGGCGGCGTTTTCGTTGAAGCCGGACTTCACGGCGTCGGCCAGCGGGTCGG
>FTIQ01000062.1_pt1 | contig 9258 bp, 10 predicted proteins | sample 1658441 | NCBI WGS metagenome assembly FTIQ01 (sample SAMEA3914824, study PRJEB12502) | metagenome | biome: forest; material: soil | place: USA | collected 2012-03-12 | depth 0.1 m | reverse complement strand
ATCGTCGCGCTGGTCGAGCGCATGTTCCTGCGCAGCGACAGTAATGACAGCTGGCCGCGCCTGGTGTGGAAAATTTTCCTGGCCAGCTTCCTCACCTCCGCCGTCGCCGAGGCCGCCACCGCTCCGCTGGTAATCGCCCAGTTCAATATGTTCGGCATGTATGGCATCCCCTCCAACCTGCTGGCCACGCCGCTGGTCGATTTCTTCATGATGCCGGTAGTGGCCGTCTATTTCCTGCTGCTGCCCTTCGGGCTCGATCACTACGCGCTGCTGGCGCTCGATTACGGTATCACCGGCCTGCTGTGGATTTCCACCCATGTCGCCGCCATGCCGCGCGCCCTGCGCTATGTGCCCGCCCCGCCCGATTGGGGAACGGCCTGCTTCGTGCTGGGCCTGCTCTGGTTCTGCTTCTGGCTAAAGCGCCCGCGCTGGCTGGGTGTACCGCTGATGCTGCTCGGCGTTGCCAGCATCTTCACCGTCACCCTGCCGGATATTCTCGTCGGGCCTGAGCTGAAGCAGATCGCCGTGCATAGCAGCCACGGCTATGTGCTGGCCCGCGGCAAGCCCGATTCGCTGATTCCGCAACTCTGGGCCAATGGCCTCGGTCTGCCCGAACTCGGCGACCCCATCGATGATAGCGACGACTGGCGCTGCGACCGCCTCGGCTGCATCGCCAAAGTAAAGGGCCACTTAGTGGCCTTCCCTGAAAATGCCGTGGCGCTGGGTGAGGATTGTGAGCGCAGCGCCCTGCTGGTGACCGAGCTCTGGCACATCCATTGCAGCCGTGCCGTGGTAATCGATGGGGAAGAGCTGTGGCATGGCGGCGCCACGTCCGTCTGGCTCGATCCGCTGCATATCGAACATAGCGCCGACTGGCAGGGCACCCGACCCTGGAGCATCCGCTAGCTGAGCAGCATGCGCGTGGCGGCAGCCACATCGGCCTGGCGCATCAGCGATTCGCCGACCAGGAAGCAATGCATGTCCGCATCGCGCATGCGTGCAATGTCGGTGGGCGTGCTGATGCCCGATTCGCAGACCACCGTATAATCCGCCGGAATCTGCCCGCGCAGTTCCACCGAAGTGCCAAGGCTGACCTCCAGCGTTTTCAGATTGCGGTTATTGATGCCGACCAGCGGCGATTTCAGGTGGGTGAGGGCGCGCGCCAGCTCATCCGCATCATGCACCTCTACCAGCACATCCATCCCCAGCTGATGAGCGATGGATTCCAGCTCCGTCGCCTGCGTATCGGAAAGCGCCGCCATGATGAGCAAAATGCAATCGGCCCCCAGCGCGCGCGATTCGAGAATCTGGTACGGCTCCAGCATGAAATCCTTGCGCAGCACCGGCAACGCCACGGCGGCACGCGCGGCGATAAGATACGCATCGTCGCCCTGAAAATATTCACGGTCCGTCAGCACAGAAAGACAGGTCGCTCCGCCTTCGGCATAGGCCTTGGCCAACACCGGCGGCTCGAACTGCGCGCGGATGAGGCCCTTGCTGGGCGAGGCTTTCTTGATCTCGGCAATGAGGCCCACCTTGCCCTCGGCCATGCGCTTTTTCAGCGCGGCATGGAAGCCGCGCGGTGGGGTCTGGTGCAGGGCGTCGTCATGCAGCCGCTGTTCGCTGACGCGCGCTTTTTGCACGGCGACATGTTCGCGGGTGGTGGCGCAGATTTTTTCCAGCGTGTCGGTCATACGGAGTGCGTTGCCTCAATCAGTTCATCCAGCTTGCGGGTGGCTTTGCCCAGCGCGATAGCATTTCTGGCCATGATGGCCCCATCATAAATCGCACCCGCTTTGCCGGCAAGCACCAGCACCGCAGCGGTATTCAGAATGACCGCATCGGCATAAGCGTTCGATTTGCCGCAGAGCACATCGCGCAGCGCATCGGCATTATTCGCGGCTGAACTGCCGCGCAGGGCGGCGACCGGGTGTGGCTTCAGCCCGGCATCCTGCGGACGGATGGCGACGTAGGACACCTTGCCGTCCTTCAGCTCCGCCACATGCGAGCTACCGCTGATCGAGAGTTCATCGCTGCCATCCTCGCCATGCACCACCATCACCTGCTTGCGGCCGAGCAGGTGCGATGTCTCGGCCAGCAGCGCGCAGAAGGGCGCGGCGAATACGCCGATCAGCTGTCGCTCCACCCGCGCCGGATTGCAGAGTGGCCCGAGCAGGTTGAACAAGGTGCGCTTGCCGATGGCTTTGCGGATGGGCGCCACCCGCGCGAAGCCGGGGTGGAAGGTGGGGGCGAACAGGAAGGCAATGCCGGTTTCGCTCAACACACGTGCCGATTGCTCGGGTGTCAGGCCGGTGGCGACACCCAGCGCCTCCAGCACATCGGCCGAGCCGGAGGCAGAGGTGACAGCGCGGTTGCCATGCTTGGCGATCTGCAGCCCGCACGAGGCCGCGACGATGGCCGCTGCAGAGGAGATATTCAGCGAATGCAGCCCGTCGCCGCCGGTGCCGCAGCAATCCAGCGCGTCGGGAAAGGTGGGGAAGGGGGCGGCGCGTTCCATCACCGCATCGACAGCGCCGGCCAACTGGCTGGGCAGCAGCTGTTCCAGCTCGATGGCGGAAAGCTGCGCCACGGCGGCCTCGCCGGTGATGGTGCCGTCGAGCAGACCGCCGACCAGCGCCCGCGTCGTCTCGCGCAGGTTCATAGGGCCTTCAGGAAATTGCCGAGCAGCGCGTGCCCATGCTCGGACGCGATGGATTCCGGGTGAAACTGCACGCCATGCATCGGCAGCGTGCGGTGCTGCAGGCCCATGATGAGCCCATCCGTCTCTGCCGTGATTTCCAGTTCCGCCGGCAGTGATTCACGTTCCACAATCAGCGAATGATAGCGCGTGGCGGTATAAGGGCTTGGCAGCCCGGCGAACAGCCCTTTGCCGGTGTGGGTAATAGGGCTGGTTTTCCCATGCATCAGCTGCGGCGCGCGGATCACCTTGCCGCCGAACGCCTGCCCGATGGCCTGATGCCCCAGGCACACGCCCAGCAGCGGCACCCGTGCCTTGGCCGCCGCGCCGATTAACTCCAGGCACATACCGGCTTCGTTGGGCGAGCAGGGGCCTGGCGAAATCACGATGCCATCCGGCTTCCTGCCCAGCAGGTCGGCCACGCGATGCGTGTCGTTACGCACCACCTCCACCTGCGCGCCAAGCGCGATGAGGTAATGCACCAGGTTATAGGTAAAACTGTCGTAGTTATCGATGAGGAGGATAGATGTCATGCTCCCGGATTAGCCTGCTGCGCAGGCATTGTATAGCCCCATTCCAGAACAATCTTCAGGCGCGCCCTTCGCGCGCCCGCCCTCCAACGAAATTACTTCGCGTCGGCGACTTTCTCGCCATCATCGGCCGGCGCGGCATCCGTGGTGGTGATGATGCGGCGGGTGGCCAGACAGCTGCCGCCGAACTTGGCTTCGGCGATGCCGCGCAGATAAGCCCGGCGTAAATTCCCGGCCTGGATGGCCTGCGTCACTTCCTTCTCATGTTTGTTGGCACCGGTGATGCGGCGCACAATACTGCGCAGCGGCAGGATGTTGGTTTGCGCACGCACGACGCCTACCACGGCATCCTGCACCATCTCGCCGCCGGTGGTGGCATATTCTTCCGTCGCGGTGAGGGCGACTTTCGGCCCGTCCACATCCGGCCCCAGCACCTTATCGATGGCGGCCATCTCCTGCTTCAGGTTATCGCATTCCAGGGTGGCCGGCGCAGCATAGGGGTTGTCGGCTATCTCTTTGAGAGTCGTTGGAATTTTGCGTTTACGCAGGCCCAGGTCTTCCAGCGGGCTGAGGGCGGCGGTGAAGGCCGCATCGGCCGTGCCGGCTACGCTGGGGTTCTCTTGATTAGACTGGAGGGGCTTCTCGGTAACGTTGCTGACGAGGTGGTCGCCGGTGCCGGAAGAACAGGCAGTGAAGCACAGGGCGAGAAGAAGGGGGCTTATAATTCTCGCCAGTTTAATCGGTGCCTGCGTGCTCATCAACATATGGTTAATTACAAGGCCAATTATAGCAAAAAAGCTATTATGAACCTAAATAATTCGTCCATGCAATGCAGCGTGACTGAGCCTGTGGATTACGCTATAATCCTAAGCGAATTTGGCGGCTTCGTCTGCCGCTCTCATGACCGCTTTCGCCTTATTGGTCGACTCGTCATATTCATCCTGCGCCACCGAATCCGCGACGATGCCGCCCCCCGCCTGCACGATCACCTTGCCATCCTTCACCAGCGCCGTGCGCAGGGTGATGCAGGTATCCATCGTGCCGTTGGCCGAGAAATAGCCGACACAGCCGCCATAGTAACTGCGTCGCACCGGCTCAAGCTCATCGATGATTTCCATGGCGCGGATTTTCGGCGCGCCGGAAACCGTGCCGGCCGGGAAGCCCGCCACCAGCGCATCCAGCGCATCGTGCTTCGGATCGATGGTGCCTTCGACATTGCTGACGATATGCATCACATGCGAGTAGTGCTCGATGATCATGTGCTCGGTAACCTTCACCGCACCGCCCTTCGCCACGCGTCCCACATCGTTGCGCCCGAGATCGAGTAGCATGAGATGCTCCGCCAGCTCTTTGGGGTCGGCCAGCAGATCGGCCGCCAGTTCAATATCCTCCGCTTTATTTTTCCCACGGCGGCGCGTGCCGGCGATGGGGCGGATGGTGACGGTCTCATCGCGCAGGCGCACGAGAATCTCCGGGCTGGAACCGACCAGCGCATAATCACCGAAATCGAGATAGAACAAAAACGGCGAAGGGTTCATATGGCGCAGCGAACGGTAGAGCGCGAACGCCGGCAGATCGAAATCCGCCGTGAAGCGCTGACCCAGCACCACCTGGAAGATGTCGCCAGCCTTGATATATTCTTTCGCGCGATCGATCATCGCGGCATGCTCGGCCTGTGTCATGTTCGAGGCGAACTGACGCGGTGCGACGCTCACATCCTTATAATAATTACGCTGGTCGAGCGGACCTTGCAGCGTTCGCGCCAGCTTCTCGATGCGCGCCACGGCCTCGTCATATGCTTTGTCGGCATCGCCGTTCACATCCCATACCGGTGCGATGATATAGACCACGCCATCCACCCCATCGAAAATCAGCTGGGCGCGGGGGCGCATGAAGCAGGCATCGGGAATGCCGATCGGGTCGGGTTTGCTGTCGGGCAGGCGCTCCATCAGCTTCACCATGTCGTAGCCCATATAACCGACCAGCCCGGCGGCCATCGGCGGCACGCCCTCGGGAATCTCCATGCGATGCTTGCCCACCAGCTGGCGCAGCGAGGCCATGCTGGCATCCCAGCTCGGCTCGAAGCTGTCGTCCTTGAAGGGCGGCACAGTGGAAAGCTCGGGCTTGTTGCCCATGCAGCGCCACACCATATCGGGGCTGAGGCCGATGATGGAATAGCGCCCGCGCGTCTCGCCGCCTTCGACGGATTCGAGCAGGAAGCGCGGCCCATCCTCCTGCGGCAGTTTCAGCATGGCCGAGACGGGGGTTTCCAAATCATTCACCCGCTTCAAATACACCAGCTGCGGCTTGCCGGCAGCGTAGCCGGCCTTGAACTCCTCGCGGCCGGGGCGGATGTTACTCATGGCTGCCATCGCCCTGCAGCTGCTGCAGCATCTCCTGGTTCACCCGTACCGGATGGTGCTTAGCGATGTCACGCAATTGGTTGCTGCTTACGGCATGACCCAGTTGCGACTGATATTCCGCCTGCGCCGCGGCTCTGGTTTTCTCCGTCACCGCGCTGGGGGTGGTGTGGATGCCGGTCACCAGTGCCAGCTGCGCCTCGCCGTTGGCGGCGCTGCTCGGTCCGGCAATCTCGCCCACGGCATGGTCGAATACCGCCTGCTGCAACGCTGCGGCCAGCGGCCCGCCGCTGGCTTCTTTACCCGGACGCCCCACACCCTTGATTTCCTCGGCATGGCCATGCGCAGCTTCGGCCGCGGCATGCCAGTCCTTATTGCCGGCGAGGGCCTGCTTCGCCGCCTCCACCCGCTGCTGGGTGAGGTCGTAGGATTGCTCCTTCGCCACCTGCTTTTTCACTTCGGCCGCCACCTGCTCATACGGCTTCGGCGCCGCCGGGGTGATGGCTTTCACGTTCACCATATAATAGGTGCCATCGGGCGTCGATTGCAGGTTCGAGCTTTCGCCCTGGCCCAGCGCAAACCCCTGCTTCACCACATCGGTCTGCAAGGTCGGTTTGCTGCCGGCGAACGCATCGGCCTGCACATCCTTCAGCACGTTCGAGGTCGAGGCGATGCCCACACTCGCCACCGCTTCGCCGATCGATTTACCGCCCGCCAGCGCATCCTCGATATTCATCGACAGGTCCTGTAGTGCCTGTTCGCGCTGGGCTTCGGCCTGGTCCTTGTCCGTTACCGCCGCTTTGGCCTTGGCCTGCAGGCTGGCGCCATCCAGCACCACATATTCGAGGGTGCGGGTTTCGGGTTGGGTGAAATCATCCTTATGCAGGTCGTAGAAATCTTTCGCATCCTTATCGCTCACCGCGCCGACATCGACGCTGGCGGCAGGCACGGTGATCAGCACCACGTCGCGCGTCTGGGTGCCGGCGGCGGCGGAGAGGGCGGTGAAAGAAGCCGGCGCGGTGATGTCGCTGCTATCGATGGCCGCCAGCATGGCCTTGCCGCCGATTTCATGCGCCAGGTCGTCGAGGTAACCGGCTTCGCCGCCAGGGCGCTGGCTGATGCCGGTAGTGAACAGCTTCGCATCAAACTTGCCGTCCTTACCCTTGAACTCCGGCGAGGCCGCGATCGCCTGCGACAGCGCATCGCGCCCGACGCGCAGGCCGGTATCGTGCTGCCAGGCGGTGATCAGCTTCTGCTGAATCACCTGACGCAGGATTTCACCCTGCAGTGCATGCGGGTCGACCTGCGCTACGCCCATCTGCTCAAGCGCGCGCTGCATGCTGCGCTGCTGCGCCATGAACTGGCCGGGGCTGACGCTGTCATCGCCCACCTGCACCAGATAGGAACTGCTGCGGTTGCGCAGCGTATCGCCGATGCCCCACACCACGAAGGTCAGCACCAGAAACACCATCAGGGCCTTGGAAACGACGCTATCGGCGAGGCCGCGCATGGAATCGAGCATGGGAAATCCTTTGTCTGTTTGCGGTTGGTGTAGGGCCCTTGCAGCCTTTTGTCAAAGCTGCCATAGAACCTATATGCAGCAGAAAAAAACCTGGCTGATCGCCAACTGGAAAATGCACGGCACCCACGCCCGCGCCCGCGCCTTCGCCTACGCGGTGAACGATGCGCTGGCTATGGCCCCGGCCCATGTGGAAGCCGTGTTCTGCCCACCCTTCACCTATATCGAGGCGGCGCATAGCGCCATGCCGCTGAATGCGCGCCTGGCTATCGGCGGCCAGAACTGCGCGCGCGACGATAGCGGCGCCTTCACCGGCGGCATCAGCGCTCCCATGCTGAAGGATTGCGGGGCGCAATATGTCATCCTCGGCCATTCCGAACGCCGCCAGTTCATGCACGAGACCGACAATCAGGTGGCCGCCAAGGCCGAAGCCGCCCACCGCAACGGCCTCATCCCGGTGATCTGCATCGGTGAAACCGAGGCGGAATATAACGCGGGTAAAACACTGGAAGTGCTGGCCGCGCAATGCGCCTGCATCAAGGAATGGGTGCGGGGCGACACCCTGCTGGCCTATGAACCCGTCTGGGCGATCGGCACCGGAAAAACGCCGACGGTGGTTGAAATTCAGGCTGCCCACAGCCATATCAAATCAATCCTTGGCAGCGCAGTATCGGTGCTGTATGGAGGCTCGGTGAAACCGGCCAATATCGGTGAAATCCTCTCAATTCCTGGCGTTCATGGCGCGCTTATCGGCGGCGCCAGCCTGGAGATTGATAGTATGAAAGCGATGCTCGCGGCTGCAATGATATTATAAGGAATGATATGATCCAGGTTCTACTCGTCGTGCAAGTTCTGGTGGCGGCAGCCCTCATCGGCGTGGTGCTCATCCAGCGTTCGGATTCCGACGGGTTCGGCCTCGGCTCGGGCTCCGGCAGCAACTTCCTCAGCGGCCGCGCCAGCGCCAACCTGCTGACGCGCACCACCGCCATCCTGGCCGCCTTGTTCATCATCAACTCGCTGGCCCTGAGCCTGCTGGCCTCGCATGGTCGCCAGCATTCCATCGTCGATTCGGTGCAGCAGCAGGAAAGCGCCGCGCCGACCACCCCGCAAGTGCCGGATGCCGCGGGCGAAGCAAAAACAGTTGAACCGGCCAAAAACGCAGGTAAGAAGCAGCAGTAATTTTCAGGGTAAGGGAGAACGCATGCCGACACGTTATATCTTTGTAACCGGTGGCGTGGTGTCCTCACTCGGTAAAGGCCTCAGCGCCGCGTCGCTGGCTGCTTTGCTGCAAGGCCGCGGTTTCAAAGTGCGTCTGCGCAAGCTCGACCCCTACCTGAACGTCGACCCGGGCACCATGAGCCCCAGCCAGCACGGCGAAGTATTCGTGACGGAAGACGGTGCCGAAACCGATTTGGACTTGGGCCATTACGAGCGCTTCACCGGCGTCGATGCCAAGAAATCCGACAACATCACGGCTGGCCGCATCTACAGCACCCTGCTGGCGAAAGAGCGCAAGGGCGAATATCTCGGCGGCACCGTGCAGGTCATTCCACACGTCACTAACCTGATCAAGGATTTCGTCCGCCGCGATTCCGAAGGCGCGGATTTCATCATCTGCGAAATCGGCGGCACCGTTGGCGATATCGAAGGCCTCCCTTTCTTCGAAGCCATCCGCCAGCTCGGCTACGAGCTCGGCCATAACCGCGTGCTCTATATGCATGTCACGCTATTGCCCTACATCGCTGCGGCAAAAGAACTGAAAACCAAACCCACCCAGCACTCGGTGAAGGAACTCCGCTCCATCGGTATCCAGCCGGACTTCATCCTCCTGCGCGCCGACCGCGAAATCCCCGAGAACGAGAAGAAAAAAGTCGCCCAATTCTGTAATGTCGATCCGCGCAACGTCATCTCCGCGCTCGATGCCACCAGCATCTATAAAGTGCCGAAGAACCTCAGCGTTGAAGGGCTCGATCAACGCGTACTCGACCATTTCAAAATGAAGTCGAAAAAGAAACTTTCGCTGGCCGAGTGGGACCGCATCGTGAAGCGTTTCGAGTCGCCGCGCGGTGAAGTGAACGTCGCTCTTGTCGGCAAATATACCAGCATCGGCGACACCTATAAGTCGCTCACCGAAGCGCTCGACCATGCCGG
>FTIQ01000095.1_pt2 | contig 9574 bp, 8 predicted proteins | sample 1658441 | NCBI WGS metagenome assembly FTIQ01 (sample SAMEA3914824, study PRJEB12502) | metagenome | biome: forest; material: soil | place: USA | collected 2012-03-12 | depth 0.1 m | reverse complement strand
GCTTCCGGCAGTTTGAGCGTGCTCAGCTGGTCGGCGCTGTTCCACATGACAGGACCGACGATGATGTTACGCGTCGGGTTGGTTTCACGAATCATGGAAATCAGGTCGGGAACCCAGGCGTTCCAGATGTCGGCGTCGACCTTGCCGTTCGGTTCGTTGAGCAGTTCGAATATGACGTTGTTCGGCGCGTTGCGGTAGCGCTGAGCCAGGTCGTACCAGACATTCGGCAGGAGCACGGCGCAGCCGTCGACATCCTTGGAGCACTCATTGTAGTTATGCTCGTCCAGGATGATGTTCAGGTTGTTGGCTACGGCCAGGTCGATCAGGTGGTCGAGCTTGGCGAGGTACTTCGGATCGAGATTGCCTTGGGTGTCGACGATCTTCTTGATCGCGAACAGGGGGACGCGGATCGTCTTGAAGCCGGCGTCGGCGATCGACTTGATATCGGCGTCGGTAAAGTTGCCTTGCTTGCCTTCCCAGTAGTCGTCTTCGCCTTCAAACAGATTAACGCCGGCGCCCATGCTGGCGACCTGGGCCTCAGGCGAAAGTTCCGTGTACTTTACCTTTGAGGTGTAAGGCTGGAAGGTGGCGGCATCGCCGTTCTTGATGAAGCTCGAATAGCTGCGAATCTGGTCTTGCGCCACGTCGGCGTCGCGGCCGGTCGACATGTGTTCGGTGTCAGGCTGTGCCGGGTTGGTCTGGACGGCTTGGGCAAACACGGACAGCGGGGCCGCGGCGATGCCTGCGGTCAGGGCCAGGGCGGCCAGTCCGCCCGTCAGTTTCATCTTGAGGCTGGTCATGGGCAATTACTCCTGAATAAACGACAGGGTGTCGCCGGCGTGCGCATGCGTGCCGGTAGAGATATGATGTGAGCAGATTTGGACAGGGCGGCAGATTGCCGCTGCGGCGCCGGCCGGTAGATGGCGCATGGTTATTCTCCCTAAGTGTCTTTTTGTAATCTTTTTTCTTTAAACCTAAACCTTGGGCCCGCGATGTCAAGCGCGGCCGGATATCGCTACCACCAAGGCCGCCTTAAAGCCGTCTGCATCGTCGAATCGGGCGACGATCGGCAGGCAGGTGACGCGTTCGCGCCACACCGGATCGAGGCGAACCCAGTCTTTTTCCGTGGTCATCAGCTGTGAATGGTCCGCTTCCGCGGCTTGGGCCATGGCCTCAAGATCGGCCTGCGATGGGGAAACGTGGTCCGGGAAATCCCGGAACCCGCTCAGTTCATAGCCGAGCGTCCGTAAAGTCGCCTCGAACTTCCACGGTTTGGCAATGCCCGCAAAGGCGAATATCCGGCCTATGGTACCGGGACGTTGGGCGATCAGCCGTGCGACAAAAACGGGCTTCGGCGCCAGCAGCGCGACAAGACCGGGATCCGGGGCAGCGTCTTCGTCCGGCATCCACAGCACACAAATGTCGGCACGCGCCAGGCCTTCCTCGAACGGTTCTCGCATGGGACCGTAAGGGCATACGCCGCCATCACCGAACGGCCAGGCGTTGTCACGCGTATCGCCGTCGACGACCAGAATATGCAGGTCCTTGGCGATCTTTAGATTTTGATGCGCGTCATCGATGACCGCGACGTCAATCCCATCTTGTTCCAGCCGCTTCAGTCCGGCGGCGCGGTCCTTGGCGACCAGAAGAGGCGCATTTGCCGCGAGCATTAGCGGTTCGTCGCCAATCTGGGCAGCCGAATGGGTTTTCGCATCGACCCAAACCGGCCCGTCGAGATCACCGCCGTAACCTTTCGACAGGCCGGCAATTTTGTTGTCGCTCAGCAAACGAAGGACCTCAGCGGCAATTGGCGTCTTGCCAGACCCGCCAAGCGTCAGATTGCCGATGCTTACGACAAAGACAGATGACCGGTAAGGCTGCGCCGCGCGCCGTTTGACAGCATTGACGGCGCGCCATAGCCAGGACAACGGCAGTAGCGCGGGCCGCCACCACGGAGCACCTGAAGCGCCACGTTTATACCACCAATCTGGTGTTCGTATCGCCATGGTCAGGCCGCCGGCAGGAGTGGCAGCAGCGCCTGCCAGACGCGGTCAAGCGTCCCGGCTTCGGCTCGACTGACGGCAAGGGCAGACGCATCGGCTGACGCGACGGCTTCGGGGGCGTCGCGCAAGGTTCCGACCAGAAAGGTCAGTTCGCTCGGCCCGGCGACTTGCCATGCGCCGCGCGCCGTTAACAGATCGGCGAAGATGCCTTGCCAATTGGCGATGTCCGGGCCGGTAATGACGCTCTTGCCGAGACGCGCCGCTTCCAGCGGATTGTGACCGCCTATGCCGGTCAGAAAGCTGCCGCCCATGACGATAATGTCGGCCAGGCTGAAGAACAGCCCGAGTTCGCCCAGGGTATCCGCCAGATAGACCTGCGTCAGCGGGGCAATCGCTTCCTTGAGCGACCGTTGGGCCACATGCAGGCCCAGAGCTTCGAGATCGAGGCGGATATCGCCGGCCTTGATCGGATGGCGCGGAACCAGGACCAGCAGGTCGCCATCGCGAATAAAGCTTTCCAGCGATTTGGCGATGATGTTGTCCTCGCCGTAATGCGTGCTGGCGGCAACGATCACCCGGCGCCCGTCGAGGATGGCGCGCAACGCCGCCAGGGCGGTTTCGTCGACGGTGAGGGGGGCGCCAAGTGTCTTGAGATTGGCGAGCGGGCCAGGAGTGACGCCCATCTGTATCAACCGTTGATTTGAGTCGTCGTCCTGCGCCATGATCAGCTTGTAGCCGCTGAGGAGTTGTCGCATCGATCCGCGAAACGCCTGCCAGCCCCTGAAGCTTTTTTCGGTGATGCGTGCGCTTAAAAGCGCGTGTGGAATATGCCGAGCGGTCAAGGCCAACAAGAGATTTGGCCAGATATCGCTTTCGGCGAAAACGGCAAGGGCCGGGCGCCAGTGATCGAGAAATGCGGCGACGGCCTGGGGGGTGTCGACCGGGGCAAATTGATGGATAACCTCGGCGGGCAAGCGCTTGCTGAGGATTTCGGCCGAAGTGGTCGTCGCCGTGGTGATCAGCACGGCAAGATCCGGCCTGGCTTCGCGCAGGCGGTTGATGACGGGAATAAGCGACAGGCTTTCGCCGACGCTGACACCGTGAAACCAGATAAGACCCTGATCGGGGCGAGGGCGATCGGAAAGGCCAAGCCGTTCGGTAAAGCGCTCGGGATGTTCCTTTCTGGCTGTAACGCGTTTGCGCAGAAGCCCCGGAACGAGGGGATGAAACAGGCGCATCGCTTCTCGATAAGCTGACAGCGCCAGGCTCACCTCTCGGCCTCTTGCATGGCTGCTGCGGGTGTTTCTGCTTGCTGATCCTTCCAGCCGGTATGGGCGCCGCCGGCCTGGCCACGTGGCGCGCCGACAATGTCATCGGCCCGATCGGTGGCTGCCGTCAATGCGGCTTCGGCATCGATGCGAAGGCTTTCGAAATCTACAGGATCAATCGTTGATGAAATCGCAGGCAACACCTTCCAGACCATGGCACCGCGATTGAACGGCAGTGGCAGGCGCATACGGTCCCAGGTGTCGAATTCCACATAGCGTCGCGTCGATTGCCCCAGGCACACCATCACCGCGCCGCTCATCTGCGACAGGCGCAAACTGCCCTCAGTCATGTTCCGCGCCGGACCCCGAGGGCCGTCCGGTGTGGTCGCCACACCCTTGTTGTCGCGCAGCCAGCGCAGCATGTCGCGAAAGGCCGGTGCGCCGCGCTTGTCTTTCGACAGGTTAGTGCGTTTGGCTGACGAGCCACGAATGCTGTGCCGGCCAAAGGCATCGGTTACGTGGGTGATAATGTCGCCGAATTTCGATGTCGAGCTGAGGACGGCAATCGGCTGGGCGTTTTCCAGCGGCCAGCTGGCATGGCCGAAATGCAGGCGTTCGTGCCAGAACATCAGCACGACCGGGCCGTTATCGGCCCAGACCCTTTCGACCTCCGCCCGGCCTTCGCTGGTCCAGCGTGTGGTCGCATAGCAGAACTTCAAATAACTCGAAATCAGGAAGCCGATCAGCCATTGCAACCAGTCGGCATTAAGCCAGTTTTTCACGATGCGGCCTCCGCTTCAGCTGTCGCAACGGATGTTTGAACTCCGCCGAACTGGCTTTCCGCCAGCCGGGCATACAATCCGCCGGCGGCAATCAGATCGTCGTGCCGGCCGGTCTCGACGATCCGCCCTTGGTCGAGCACAAGAATCTGATCGGCATGGCGAATTGTCGATAAACGGTGGGCCACGACAAACGTCGTTCGGTTCACCATCAGGCGTTCTAACGCCTGTTGGACCTTGATTTCAGACTGGGTATCGAGGGCTGAGGTGGCCTCATCGAGCAGCAGCAGCGGCGCGTCCTTTAGGAAGGCGCGGGCGATGGCAATTCTCTGCTTTTGACCGCCGGAAAGACGCGAGCCTGCCTCCCCGGAACGCGTGTCATACCCTTGGGGCAGGGCGCGAATAAAGTCGTCGGCGGCGGCATCGCGAGCTGCCTGTTCGATTTCGGCGCGCGTCGCACCGGGACGGCCATAGGCTATATTGTTGGCAATGGTGTCGTCGAACAGAAATGGGTCCTGTGTCACCAGGGCGATGCGATCCCGCAACGAGCGCAATGAAATGTCGCGGTGGCTGATCTGGTCAAAGCGTATATCGCCCGACGACAGATCGAAGAAACGCGGGATCAGATTAAGCAGGGTCGACTTGCCGGAGCCCGAAGGGCCGACCAGAGCGACACTGTGACCGGCCGGAGCGGTAAAGCTGACCTCGTTCAGGACAGGCACGCCCGAGTTGTAACTGAAACCAGCGCGATCGAAGTGGATCGTGTGAAAATCACGCGGCAGGCTCCTGGCGCTGGCGGCGTCGACGATTTCCGGGCGAACGTCAAGGACGGTAAACAACCGCCGTGCTGCGGCTATGCCCTGGCTGAACGTGCCTTGCAGGCCCGCCAACTGGCGAAGGGCCTGACTGGCCATGCCAAGGGCCACCAGAAAAGCCAGTAACGACCCCGAGTTGAAATGGCTGACCTGAGCGCGCCAACCGGCAAAGGCGAGGAGGGCCGCAATCAGAAAACCTGTCATCAATTCGGTCGCCGGGGCTGCCATGGAGCGCGCATTGGCGCCCTTGATCAGGTGCGTTTGCCTGCGGGCGATGACCTCGCCGACGCGGCCTTCTTCGGCGGCTTCCTGATTGGAAATCTTGACGATCTTTACACCGTCGAGGCTTTCCATGATGGCGGTCGACAAGGACGAGGTTTCCGCCATCGCCCCTTGTGCGGCGCGGCGTGTCGCCTTGAGATACCTGCCCATCACCGCGCCGATCAGTGGCCCGGCGACAAGCACCGCTATTGCCATCATCCAGTCGAGCTGGAACATGACAACGATCATCGAAGCCACGGTGAGAACGGCCTGAACGTACTGGACCAGCGCGGCGGAAGCGGCTTCGCGCACGAGATCGGCGTCATAGAGAACTGACGACAGGTGTTCCCCGGAATGGGTCTGTTGCAGGCGGCCGAGATCGGCGTGAACCAGGCGCGAAAACAGTTGTTGCTGAATGCGTCCAACCATCGTGTTGCCGACGCGGTTCAGCGATGTTGTCATCGCGCGTTGGGCCGCAAAACGAACCAATGCCGCCAGGATAAAGACGATTGGAATCGCAACCATCGGATGCCCTTGCACCCAGGCAGGCAGGCCACGCGTCGTTATATCGGGAGAATGAAAAAGCAGGTTGATCGCCGGCTTAAGCCACGAGGTCAGAGATGCGTTCGCCAGCGCGACGACCACAGCGCAAGCTAGAGCGAGTCCGAGTAGTCTCTTGTGCTGCCGCAGATAGTCCGTCCACACGCGCGCCATCAATGCCTTGGTCGGCATCTCGGCAGTGTCTGGGGCGTCGGGGGCGGAAGCCATGAGGTCTTGCGGAACTAGCGAAACGTTTCGGTGTATTTATATAGGCTTATGCGTGATTTCGGGAAGCCTGTCGCGCTGTTTTGTGTTAATGCCGCGCGACTCCTCCCGCGCCATCCCTGAGGTCTGCTTGAAGCTTGTAAAGAAGAAATTCAACCGTCCACCGTTCAAGACCGAAACCCGGATGGAACGCTTCGGCACGCGTCTGCATTTCCTGTGGGCCGATCACGCCTATCTGCGTCTCGGCTTCACCAATGCGCACTGGATCGACGAAAAGATGCTGCGCACCAACCAGCCGTGGCCGTTTCAGTTGGCCAGGTGGAAAAAGGCCGGCGTCAAGACGGTGATCAACCTGCGCGGCGGCGCCAGTTCCTTCTACTATCTCGAAGAATATGCCTGCCAGAAGCTCGGCCTGAAGATGGAAAACTTCGGCCTGACCTCGCGCAGCCTGCCGACGCGCGACGAGATCATGGAGGCCAAGGCTTTGTTCGAGCGCATCGAATATCCGGCCTTGCTGCATTGCAAGTCGGGTGCCGATCGCGCCGGCATGATGAGTGTCCTCTACTGCCATCTGCACCTGAAGCAACCTATTTCGGAAGCGCGCAAACAGCTCGATTTCAAGTACTTGCACATCAAGGCCGGCAAGACCGGCGTGCTCGACTACCTGTTCGAACACTATTTGCAGGACATCGAGCCCAAAGGCATCAGTTTTCTCGACTGGGTCAATAGTCCGGAATACGATCCGGTGAAGATCAAGTCGCAGTTCAATGCCTCATGGTGGGGCACGATGATGACTGACAAGCTGTTGAAGCGCGAATAATGCCGATCGAAAACGAACGCAAATATGTCCTGCCGGCGGATTTTGACGCAGGCCGCCTGAAGGGCTGGACGCGCTATGACATTCGCCAGGCCTATCTGGACGATGGCCCGCGCATTCGCCAGAAGAACGACGCCTATATCTTTACCTATAAGCGCTGGATTCCCGAGGTGAAGGAACTGGTGGAGATCGAAACGGCGATTTCACGCGACGATTTCGATCTGCTGTGGAGTCAGCGCGGCGAAGCGCTCGAGAAGACGCGCTTTGAGAAGGTGATCGGCGACAGCGAGTGGGTCGTCGACTTCCTGCGTGATCCTTCGGGTGAGGTCTATTTTGTGCTGGCCGAGGCAGAGCTGCCGCGCTACCAGGCGCAACCCGACAGCCTGCCGGCCGAGATTGCCGGCAGCATCCTTCACGCGGTCGCCGCTGAGGACAACCGCTTCACCAACAAGAAATTGTCCGATGTGGACTATGCTCGGCGCCTGTTCGAAAAGGTCGCCGACTGAGCTATCGCCTCAGTGCCCTTCGCTGGACGGATCGATCAGCTTGTGGGCATGGATGACGAAGTAGCGCATCAGGGCGTTGTCAACGGTTGATTGCGCCTTGGAGCGCCAGGCCAGGACGGCTTCGGCATTGTTGGGATAGGCGCCGACAAATTCGATCGACTTCAGGTCCTTGAAGGTCGTTCCGTTCAGGTCGACCAACTCGCCGCCGATAACCAGGTGGAGGAGTTGCTTGTCGCTCATAATGTACTCTCGCAAAGGCAGTGTTATGGATTTTCCAGCGTCAGCAGGTGGGCGCAGCGCCGGATGATTTCCGGAAACAACGCCGGGCCTGCGCAGATCAGGCTGGGCTTGAGGCTATCCTTAGCATTGAAACCGTAAGGATTGCCTAAATGGTCTGAAACGATGGCGCCGGCTTCCTGGGCAATCAGGGCGGCGGCGGCGACGTCCCAGTCACGCTTGGGCGTCAGGGCGATGGTGAAGTCGGCACGTCCGGCGGCGACGACGCACATCCGATAGGCGACGGATGGGCGCGACACGACATTCATGCGGGGCCACGGCTCAGGCCATATGTCGCGCCCGAACAAACGCGAATCACCGACAACGTCGGCATCTTCCAAGCGCCCGTCCGTCGTAACATGGATGGCGTTGCCGTTCAGATATGCGCCACGGCCTGCTTCGGCGCTGAAAAGTTCGCTGGCGTCAGGTGCATAGACGACCGCCGCGACGGGCTTGTTGGCTTCGACGACCGCCAGGGCGATCGTCCAGTAGGGGCTGCCCTTGGACAGGCCCATCGTGCCGTCGATCGGATCGAGCACGAAGGTGCGCCGTGCGTCGAGACGCTCACTATTGTCGGGTGATTCTTCGCTTTGCCAGCCATAGTCGGGACGGGCTTCCAGCAAAGCTTCCTTGAGCCACAGATTGACCTCTGTGTCCGCGTTGGTGACGATAGAGCCGTCGGACTTGAAGCTGGTGATCAGGCCATTGGCCTTGAGGTGCTGCGCCAGGGCGCCGGCGCGGCGCACCTTGTCGACAATCAGGTCCAGATCAGAGGCGTGTCCCGACGCGGCCATTCGTCCTCACTTACCGCCGACGCTGAGCGCGTCGATCAGCAGGCTTGGTGTGTCCATTGTCCCGCGGATTTCGAGGTCGCTGGCCGGGACCATTCGGGCATACATGTCGATCAGATTTCCGGCGACGGTGATCTCGTTGACCGGATAGGCGATTTCGCCGTTTTCGAACCAGAAACCGGAGGCGCCGGCCGACCAGTCGCCCGTGTCGGAATTGACGCTGGGGCCGAACATCGACGTCACGATGACGCCCGAACCGGCGTCCTTGAGAAGCGATTCGACGCTGCGCGACCCGGCGCTCAGGACGATATTGTGGGCGCCGACGCCCGGCGGGCTGGCCAGACCGCGCGAGGCATGGCCGGTCGAGGTCATGCCGAGTTGCCTGGCGGAACTCGTGTTCAAAAGCCATGTCGTCAGGACGCCGTTATCGATCAAGGCGGTGCGCTTGACCGCAACGCCTTCATCGTCGAACAGACAAGATCCCAGGCCGCGGACGCGCAACGGGTCGTCAACGATGGACACCGAGCTGTCGAACAGCTGCTGTCCCAGCTTGGATTTGAGGAAACTCGAGCCGCGTGCGATGGCCGAACCTGAAATGGCGCCGAGGAATTGGCCGATCAGCGATTTGGCGATGCGCCGGTCGAACAATACGGGCGCCTTCTGGCTTTCGATCTTGCGGGCGCCAAGGGCTGCCAATGCACGTTCGGCGCCGGTGCGGCCGGTGTCTTCGATATCAGGCAGGTCGGTGACATAGCGGACGCTTCGGCCTTCGCCGTCGCGTTCCATGTGGCCGTCCGCGCCTTGCGCGATGAAACGGCCCGACTGAAAGAACAGGCTGGTGTGGTGTTTGCCTTGAAAACCGGCAGACGTCATCATGTGCCAGCAGTTTTGCGCATAGCCGGCCGAGGCGGCATCGCTTTGCAGACGCTCATCGAGCGCCAGACCCGTTGCCTCGATATCGAGCGCGCGCTGTTGCAGCCACTGCGCCGACAACGACGTGTCGTCGTAGATCTGCAGGCTGTCTTCAACGCCATCGCCGCGATAAAGCAAGGCAGGCTCCGCCAGCGACGCATAGGGATCGTCCGGCGCCAGTCGCGCCATGGCGACGGCGCGTTCGACAGTGCGTTGCAAGGTGGCCGGCGAGAATTCGGAAACCGACACCACGGCCTGCTTCTGGCCGACAAAGACGCGCAGGCCCAGGTCGGCGGTTTCGTCACGTTCGACGGCTTCGAGCTCGGCTTTGCGGACGCCGACGCTCAAGGATCGGCTTTCGGCGAAGACCGCTTCGGCGGC
>FTIQ01590580.1_pt1 | contig 9670 bp, 7 predicted proteins | sample 1658441 | NCBI WGS metagenome assembly FTIQ01 (sample SAMEA3914824, study PRJEB12502) | metagenome | biome: forest; material: soil | place: USA | collected 2012-03-12 | depth 0.1 m | reverse complement strand
TGATGTCGACGCCGATCATCAACCCGCCGCAATCGGGCATTCTCGGCATGCATAAAACCGAAGAGCGCCCCGTGGTCGTCAACGGCCAGATCGTTATTCGCCCGATGATGTATGTGGCGCTTTCCTACGACCACCGCCTCATCGACGGCCGCGAGTCGGTCACCTTCCTGGTTGCCCTGAAAAAGGCCGTGGAAGACCCCCGCCGCCTGCTGCTGGCGCTGTAAAGCCAATGGTCGCCGCCAGCCTTGTCACCACAGCATTTACGGTCGATGGTTACCGCATCGTCGAGTCGCTGGGTATCGTGCGCGGCATCATCGTCCGTTCGCGCGGGGTGGGCGGCAATTTCATCGGCAAGCTGCTGACCATCTTCGGCGGCAACAACACCATCTACAGCAACCTCTGCGAAAGCGCTCGCCAGCATGCGTATGACCAGATGGTCGAGCATGCCCGCGCCCTCGGCGCCAATGGCGTGATCGGCTTTCGCTACGAATCCACCGAACTGATGCCCGGCCTCACCGAAGTGCTGGCCTACGGCACCGCCTGCAAACTGGAGAAAACCAATGTCTGAGCAATTTGATGTCATCGTGATCGGTTCCGGCCCGGGCGGCTATGTCGCGGCCATTCGGGCGGCGCAGTTGGGCCTGAAGACGGCTTGTGTGGAGAAGCGCGATAAGTTGGGCGGCACCTGCTTGAACGTGGGCTGCATTCCCTCGAAGGCGCTGCTGGAATCCTCCGAGAAATACGAGGATGCGCAGCATCATTTCGAGGCGCATGGTATCGATGGTTCGGTGAAGCTGAACCTCAAAACCATGATGGCCCGCAAGGTGGATGTGGTCGATAAGCTGACCAACGGCATCGAAGGGTTGTTCAAGAAGAACAAGGTCACCTGGCTGAAGGGCGAAGGCATCATCACCGGCAAAAGCGAGGTGACGGTGGCGGGCACGAAATACGCCGCCAGGAACATCATCATCGCCACGGGCTCCGACGTGGCATCGCTGCCGGGCATTGCGATCGACGAGAAGGTGGTGGTTTCCTCCACCGGCGCGCTGGAGCTTTCCTCGGTGCCCAAGCAGCTGGTGGTCATCGGCGCCGGCGTCATCGGTCTTGAGCTGGGCTCGGTGTGGAAGCGCCTGGGCGCGGAGGTGACGGTGATCGAATATCTCGACCGCATCACCCCGGGCCTTGATGGCGAAATCACCCGCCAGTTCCAGAAAATCCTCGAGAAGCAGGGCCTGAAATTCCAGCTCGGCCAGAAGGTGACGGGCGTGAAGCCCGGCAAATCCGGCGCTGAAGTGAGCTTCGAGCCCGCCGCCGGCGGCGCAGCGCAAACCATCAGGGCGGATATTGTACTGGTGGCCGTTGGCCGTCGTGCCTTTACGGATAAGCTGGGCCTGGAGAATGTCGGCCTCAGCACCAACAAGCGCGGCCAGGTGGAGGTGAACGACCACCTGCAAACCGCCGTGCCGAACATCTATGCCATCGGCGACGTGATTGCCGGGCCGATGCTGGCGCACAAGGCTGAGGATGAGGGCATTGCCGCTGCCGAATTCATCGCCGGCCAGAAGCCGCATATCAATTACAACGCCATTCCGGGCGTCATCTACACCCATCCGGAAGTCGCCACCGTCGGTAAGAACGAGGAGGAGCTGAAGGAGAAGGGCGTGGCCTATAAGGTCGGCAAATTCCCCTTCCTCGCCAACTCGCGCGGCCGCGCCACGGGGCAGACGGACGGCCTCGTCAAAATCATCGCCGATGCCAAGACGGATGAGGTGCTGGGCGTGCATATCCTGGGCCCGCAGGCCGGCAACATGATCCACGAAGCCTGCATCGCCATGGAATTCGGCGCCAGCGCTGAAGACATCGCACGCACCTGCCACGCCCACCCGACCTACAACGAGGCGGTGAAGGAAGCGGCCCTGGCGGTGGATGGGCGCGCTATCCACATCTAGATCGAAGCAAAGTCCCTCGCTTCGCTCAAAGTACTTTGCTTCGCAGCGTTGCGTATCCCGTGCGCGGTACACAAGCCTAATGGTTAGTTAAAGTGATTGCCGCAGCGCACTGCTATGGTGCGTCGCCGCGACGATTCTCCATGTAAAAATCGTGGAATTATGGTATAACTAAACCATAAGGATTGTCGCTGATTTCCGGTCATTTCCGGGGGTGAGTGATGCGGAACCGGCATGTGAGGCCGGGGCCCCGCCGTGAGAAACGGCGAACGGTGCGGAGTCCAGCGGGACATGCGCCAGCCAATGATGGTCCTTATAGTTTGTGGTTTGATCCATGAAGATGATTCATGTCTTAACGTTGTTTCTGGTAGTTTTCGGTGGCCTGCATTTCATGCTGACCGGTTTTGGCGTCGACCTTATCGGCACCATTTTTGGCCATGGCACCAACCTCATGATCCTTTACATCGTGATGGGTGTCTCGACCCTCTACCATGTCGTGCCGATGCTTAAAACCCAGCTGCACGCCATCTAACGTTGAAGACCGCCCGGTTCGCCGGGCCTGACGAACAGCCCCCGCCGGTTAAAACCCGGCGGGGGTTTTGTTTTCTGGTGCATGAGGTTCTGGAAATGTTACAGTTCCGGCATGCGGCGACACCTCAATACAGGCGGGTTTTCACTGATCGAACTATCGATCGTGCTGGTGATCCTTGGGTTGCTGGTGGGCGGCATCCTGGCCGGCAGGTCGCTGATCCACGCATCCGAATTGCGCAGCATCTCGGCCGATGTGAACCGTTACAAAGCGGCCATCGCGGCTTTTCGAGATAAATATTTCTACCTGCCGGGCGACATGCCGAATGCCGTGCGGGTGTGGGGAGCGCAGGCAGGCGGCACGGCGGATGGCAAGGACAGCACCTGCGCCGCGCTGGATTACGGTAACCCCGCCACCGGCCAGGCGACCTGTAACGGTGATGGTAACGGGCAGATCGGTACCTATACCCAGATGAGCGTCAATTACGAAAATTACCGCGCTTGGCAGCAGATGGCTAATGCCGGGATGATCGAGGGGCAGTATGCCGGTGTTACCGATTCGCCGCTTGGCACCTATTCGGGCTATAAGGTGACGGCGCCGGGGTGGAATATCCCTGCCTCAAAGATTGCCGGTGCCGGTTACAACCTGGCCTGGTTCGGCAGCAGCCCCGATACGGCCTATACGAGCCTGGTGCCGTTGAATTACGGCAATGTGCTGATTTTCGGCACTCCCAGCATCAACATCATTCATAATATGAGTTATTTCTATGCCATCACGCCCGAGGATGCGTGGAACGTCGACACCAAGATGGATGACGGCATGCCGACGAGCGGCGTGGTGATTGCGCCGGCCACCGGCGGCAATGCTAACCCCAACTGCGCGACGGCCAGCGCGCTGACGGCCACCTATAAGGTCACGTTCACGGGCATCGCCTGCGGGTTGATTTTCAAGCTGGGGCTTTAGCTTATTACTTGCGCCCGCAGCCTGCCTGCTCCTGATACAGCTGGGCGAAGCGCGGGTCGTCGATCAGGGGCAGGCGGCCGTGATAGACGGTGTCGAAGCCGTTATGCAGCAGGCGCATCGCCAGGTCGCGCTCGCCACCGCCCTCGGGCATCCATTGCTGCTTGATGCCGCGCATCAGGTCGAGGTAACGGTCCTGGTCCGTGATGTTTTCCTGGGCATGCGGACAGCTGGCCTCGGTCATCGCTTTGCGGATCTGGGCACTTTCGGTGATGTCCGGCCTTGCCGCCTTGCCGGTGATGGCCTGGTAGCAGAGCTGGAATGCCTGACCGTATTCCTCGCGCAGCGCACCCATCAACCCGTTCTGGTGGCTACGGCTATCGGCATAATCCAGGTCGCTGCGGATGATGCCGAAGGCGGCGCGGTCGATGATATCGCGGAAGATGGCCGAATCCTTGTAAAGCCTGTTCAGCCCCACGGCGTTGGTGGGAAGCCCGGCGGCCTGCATGCTGGCCTGTGCCTGGCCCAGCCCCAGCCAGGTGGGGGTGATGCCGGCATGCTGCAGCACCTCGCTGAAGGTGATGGTGCGCATGCCTTTCACATTCACCTCGGCGTTGGGGTCGCGCGTGGTGGCGCGCGAGCCGTTGGCGCCGGCATCGGCCTCCTTGTTGAAGTCGATATCCTTCATGAAGCTGCTTAAGCCGCCTTTGCTGAACATATCGTCATACTGGCTCTTGGCGCGTTCCAGCGCGGCGATGAGCGTATCCTCCACCGCCGGCGTAATGGAAGGCCGTGCGGGCGGTTTGGCAAGTATTTCGGCATTATGGTTGAGGGTATTGGCAAGCAGGCGCGGCAGGGTGCCGGGCTGGTTCATATAGTTCAGCAGGTCGCCACCCTGGAAGGTGGCCTTGAAGAAGCGCTGCAGGCCGAACTCATCCACCGTGTCGGTGAGCGGGCGGGCGCCGCCGCGGAAGGGGTCCGACTGGCTGCCGCCCTCATAGCATTGCAGGTCGATGCCCGCATGCTCCTGCGCCATGCGGGCGCGCAGGTTACGGTGGGCCTGATAGATGAGGGCGCGGGCAGCGGGCATGCCGTTGCGGCGCGAATTGTCGCTATGGGCGAACTGGACCTGCTGGCGCGGGTGGCCCCCGCCGGTGGCTTTGACATGGGCGAGGTAAGTCGGCACGGCCAGCGCCTGAGTGATAATGGCGGGCGCGGCTTTCAGGTACTCGGCGTCCTCGAACAGCGGCACGATGCCCAGCCGGGGCGGCCGTTCGTCGGTCAGGCGCTGCAGCAGCAACGCTTCCAGCATGTGGCTGGCACCCTGGCATTCGGCCAGCACCTGAGTGTCGATCATCTGCGGGAAGTCGCGCGCCAGCAGCAGGCGCTGGCGTGTCTGGTAGGCGATGGGGCCGACATTATTTTTATCATACTTCGCACCCTCGTAGCCATGACCCATAGAGCGGAACCGGTCACGCAGCTGGGCCAGCTGCTGCGGGTCTTTCAGCACGGCGGAAAGCGCTTCCGAGCGTGCCTTGTCGAACTTTGCCCGCTGTTCGTCGGTGGCATCTTCCGGCGGGATGAGCGCCTTATAGCTATCGCCCAGCAGCGCTGCGGTGAGGCGGGTAAATTCCTCGGAAGTCTCGCGGTATTCGATCTTGCCGAAGCTGAAGCCGAAAGTTTTCACGCTGCGTATCAGCCGCAGGAGTGTGTCGCGTTGTGCGGGTTCGGCGGTCTGGTCGATATAGCTGCCATGCAGCGCGGCCAGAAACGCGCCCTTATCGAGTATGCCTACCGCCTCGTGCAGTTCCTGCTGGGCCTTTTCCAATTCGGCGGGTTCAAGGAACCCATCCTTCATCTTTTCCTTCACGCGGGCGCGGATGGTGCCGCTGATTTCTTTCGCATGGCGGATTTTTTCGGCCCAGGTATCGAGCGACCTTTCTTTGCGGCCCTGGGCCCGCAGGACAGCCAGCGGCACGGCGCCGGCGCGGGTCAGCAGCTGGCTGTAATGCTCCAGCGCCTCCTGATAGTGGGCGGCGATGGCATAGAGGGTGGTGCCGGCATTCACCTTGACGTTGCCATCCTTATCGCCCGAGCTGCCCCAGGAATGGAAATGCACTTGCAGGTTCAGCATTTCGGGGTCGTATTCCGCGCCATAGCGTTTCTGTAGGGCGTGGTCATAGTCGTGGTAAAGCTCGGGCAGGTCTTCATAGGCGTTGGTCAGGTAGTTCAGCATGTAGTCGGTTTCTTCCAGCACGCTGATGTTGCGGGGCATGTTATCCGGCCCGATGGGCAGCATGGGGTTGCCGGCGAACGAGCGCATGGCCCGTTGCAGGTCGCCTTTTACATCTTCCCCATCGCGACAGCGGCGCAGTAGCTGACCGAGCAGCCGTTCCTCGCGCATGGCTTCCACTGAGGTGGTGTTGGTGGGGTGGGCCGTGAGGGTCATTTCAATGGAGGGAGCATTCAGGGACTTGAGCGTGCTGCCAATGCCGCGGTTCAGGTTTTTGCTGAGAAATTCTTCCGCCTGGGTAGGAAGTTGATAGCGGCCGTGCGGGCGGTTGATGTTGTCGGCGGCGATCAGCCCGGCCATCTGGTAAAGGTGCCCGGCGCGCGCGATGAAGCGCAGACAGAGCGTGCGTTCTTTAGGGTCGGCGATAGCGAGGATGCGCTTCTCGGCGGCCTGACGGGCCCGTTCCTGGTCCGCCGGGTTGATGCTGGTGCCATACGTAGCATTTATCCATTCTTCAAGCGGCACCTTCAGAAGGCCATATCCTTCGGGAGACTGCTCGATCAGGCACCGGCACAGATGATAGGTCAGCGCGCGCTGGCTCCAGACTTCCTGTCTGCTCCCTTGCAGCAGCCCGATCAGGTCGTCGAATGGTTTGAAATGTCTGACTTCGCTCATGCGCCCACTGTAACGGCCAGCATGGCATGGCGGGGTTACAGTTCGGTTAAATTATGATGCTGCAGCGCAATAAAATGAATGATTTTTAATGGCTTAGGCCAAACGGGAAGCCACGGCATCGATGAATTCGCCGGTAGTGAGGAACTTCTGGCCCTTACCGACCAGCAGCGCCAGGTCCTTGGTCATGGCACCGGCTTCCACCGTGTCGATCACAGCTTTTTCCAGTTTATCGCAGAACGTATCAAGCGCGGGGGTGCCGTCGAACTTGGCGCGGTATTTGAGCCCCTGCGTCCAGGCGAAGATGCTGGCGATGGGGTTGGTGGAGGTGGGGTTGCCCTTCTGGTGCTCGCGGTAATGGCGGGTCACGGTGCCGTGGGCGGCTTCCGTCTCCACCGTCTTGCCATCGGGGGTGAGGAGGATGGAGGTCATCAACCCCAGCGAGCCGAAGCCCTGCGCCACCACGTCCGACTGCACGTCGCCGTCATAGTTTTTGCAGGCCCAGACATAGCCGCCCTCGGATTTGATGGCATAGGCCACCATGTCGTCGATCAGCCGGTGCTCATAGCTGAGGCCCGCCACTGCGAAACGCTCCGAGAACTCGCTGTCATATACGCGCTGGAAGATGTTTTTGAAATCGCCGTCGTATTTTTTCAGGATGGTGTTCTTGGTGCTGAGATACACCGGATAGCCCACGCCAAGCGCATAGTTAAAACACGCCCGCGCGAACCCCTCGATGGAGCTGTTAAGGTTATACATGCTCAGCGCCACACCGGCGCTGGGGAACTTATAAATCTCCTGCTCGATGGCGGCGCTGCCGTCATCCGGCACGAACTTCAACGTCAGGCGGCCGGGGCGGTCGATGATGATGTCGGTGGCGCGGTACTGATCGCCGAACGCGTGGCGGCCGACGATGATGGGCGCCGTCCAGCCCGGCACATAGCGGGGGATGTTCCTGCAGATGATGGGCGCGCGGAAAATCGTGCCGTCGAGAATATTGCGGATGGTGCCGTTGGGCGACTTCCACATCTGCTTCAGGCCGAACTCCTTCACCCGCGCCTCGTCCGGCGTGATGGTGGCGCATTTGATGCCGACGCCGAATTCCTTGATGGCATTGGCCGCATCGATCGTCACCTGGTCGCCGGTTTCGTCGCGGTGCTGAATCGACAGGTCGAAATATTTCAGGTCGATATCGAGTAAGGGCAGGATCAGCTTGTCCTTGATCATCGTCCAGATGATGCGGGTCATCTCGTCGCCATCGATCTCGACGACGGGGGTGCTGACTTTGATCTTGCTCATAATATCTCCTGCGAAGCAGCGTTGCTGTAATCCCATTCGCGCCCCCTTGCAAGCCGCAGCGCAACAGGATAGGACAACCGGATGTCTACCGTCGCCCCACCCCCGTCGCGCCGTCGCGGCGTCATGCTGGCCCTGCTGATTCTCGGCGTGATCGCGCTGCTGATGCTGATGGGGCTGCGCCATGGCAGACAGCAGTCGGCGCAGGCGGCTATCCCCACCCTGACGCAGACGCAGGAAATCGCCCTTGGCCAGCAGGCGGCCCCCGCCCTTGCCGCACTGCATGGCGGCCTTGGCGATGCCGATCATCAGAAGATGGTCTCGCGCGTTGGCCAGCATATCGTCAGCGTCAGCGATGCGGCCAGGCTGGGCTGGCGCTTTGAATTCCACCTGCTGGCCGAGCCCAACATACTCGACGCCTACAGCCTGCCCGGCGGGCAGATATTCATCACCACCGCCCTGCTGAACCGGTTGCAGACGGAAGGTGAACTGGCCGCCGTGCTGGCGCAGCAGGTCGCCCATGTGACAGCGCGCGATGTTGCCCATACGCTGAAGGCGCAGGGCCTGACCGCGGCGATCCTGGGCAGTGGCGATATATCGCAGCTGGTACCGGAGGTGGTGAAATTCACCTTCACCCCCGAGCAGGAGCTGAAGGCCGACACCGAAGCGCTGAAGCTGATGAGCCAGGCCGGCTACAGCCCCAACGCCATGCTGGGCGTCATGAAAATTCTCAGCACCGCCTATTACGCGCATGCGGATGTGGCCTATTTCACCACCCACCCCAACGCGAAGAACCGGATTGAGAACATCACCGGCGGCATCACCAGCCTGTACCCGACGGGCGTACCGGGGAATCTGAGCGAGTAGTGTCAGCGGGTGGTGGTCCCGAGAGGATTCGAACCTCCGACCTACAGTTTAGGAAACTGCCGCTCTATCCAGCTGAGCTACGAGACCACGAGGGCAGGCTGTAGCGGAATTTTTTCCTTTAGCCAATGCTGCAGTGCAGGAAGTAATCCTGCCACATCGCATTGCAATAATTACGAAATATAACATCGGGCTTCGGCGGTGCGGCGTTACTTGACCGGGCGGCATATGCAGATTGAGCAGGCAGGTTCAACCTCCCAACGAAGGAGATTTCTGATGTCGCTTTTCCGTAAAACCCTGGGGGCCATGGCGGCGATGCTGCTGCCGGCCGCCGCATTGGCGGCCCCCGCCCCGGCGATCAACGGCGCCGACACGGCGTGGCTGATCGTCGCCACCGCCCTCGTGATGATCATGACACCCGGCCTCGCCTTCTTCTATGGCGGCATGGTGCGCACGAAGCACGTCGTCACCACCATGTTCCAGAGCTTCGTGGCGCTGGGTGTTGTGGGCATTCTCTGGGCGGTGATCGGCTATAGCATCGCCTTCGGCACCGGTGACCAGTATATCGGCGATTCGGTGCATTATATGCTGCGCGGCGTCGGCATGGGTTCGGAAAACGGGATGACCATTCCCACCACCCTGTTCATGATGTTCCAGATGATGTTCGCCATCATCACCCCCGCATTGATGACCGGCGCCTTCGCCGAGCGCGTGCGCTTCCAGGCCTGGATCCTGATTCTGATCCTGTGGAGCCTGGCGGTTTACTCTCCCATCGCCCACTGGCTGTGGACGCCGGGTGGCTTCCTCGCCCAGAAAGGCGCGGAGGATTTCGCCGGCGGCATGGTGGTGCATATGTCGGCGGGCTTCTCGGCCCTCGTCTGTGCGCTGGTGCTGGGTAAGCGCCGCGATTTCGGCGGTGCCGCCAAGCCCTATAACCTCGCCTGGGTCGGCCTCGGCACGGCGCTGCTGTGGTTCGGTTGGTTCGGCTTCAACGCCGGCTCGGCGCTGGCGGCCAACGCCATCTCGGTGCAGGCCTTCGCCAACACCTTCCTCGCCCCCGCCGCCACGATGCTGATGTGGATGCTGGTCGACCATGTGAAGGACGGCAAGCCCACCTTCGTCGGCGCCTGCGTCGGCGCGGTGGTGGGTCTGGTCGCCATCACCCCGGCG
>FTIQ01589296.1_pt1 | contig 9934 bp, 3 predicted proteins | sample 1658441 | NCBI WGS metagenome assembly FTIQ01 (sample SAMEA3914824, study PRJEB12502) | metagenome | biome: forest; material: soil | place: USA | collected 2012-03-12 | depth 0.1 m | reverse complement strand
GAAATACACGCGGCTTGCCGGATTATAATTCCGGTCGGCAATATCAAATAAATTGATCGGTGTCTGGAACAGGTTCTGTGCAGAAAGGCCAACATAATAATGGTCGTTGTACAGGTACATACCGGCAGCAGCATCGGGTGTAAATTTAGACACTGCAGCAGTAGTAATAACCGGATCATCCGGCTGATCGAAATGCAGCTTGGAGGGATCAAACCCGAACTGATAGAAGATTCCGGAAAGCCCGAAAGAGAACCAGGTATCGCTTGCTTTGTTTACCAGGAAGTGACGGGCAGCAGAAAAGCTTAAGCCTGTTCTGCGGCTGGCACCTGCCACCTCATTGAAAATATTGATTCCCAGCCCCACGTACTGGCCAGTGTAGGCGTGTGCGGAAATGGATTGTGTAACGGGTGCATTCTGTATGCCCGACCACTGGCGGCGTACCGTAGCCACGATCGGGATGCGTTCATCAGAACCTGCAACGGCCGGGTTCAGAATAAACTGATTGAACATATACTGGCTGTATAAAGGAAACTGTTGGGCCTGAACAGTCAGGCTCAGCAGAAATAAGGCAAGTATGGCAAGTATTCGTTTCATAAGTCAATGGTTTATCGGATCACAGTTAATGTTCCGCTGAAGGGGGCATCGTGATCCGCGGAATTCAGGTTCACTTCATAATAATAAGTACCGCCGGGTACATTGTTGCCGTTGAAGGTGCCATCCCAGGGTACGTTGTACCCGCTGGAAGAGAAGACGGTTTGTCCCCACTGGTTGATGACCTTTACTTTGATATCGGGATACAGGTCTGCATCGTGGATCACCCACACATCATTTTTACTATCGCCGTTGGGTGAGAACGCGTTGGGTATCGTAACAACATTGATGCAGGCTTTGGGATTGGTCGGTACGGTAACGGTGGCAGAGAACGGACACGCATGCGCATCGGTAACTGTAACGGTATAATTGTTTCCGAGCAGATCCGCCAGATCTTTTGATGCCACACCGTTCGACCATGCGTATGTATAAGGCGGCGTGGCACCACTGTTGACCATCACAATTTTTCCATCGTCATTATCTTTACAGGAAACCTCACTCACAGCAAATTCGAATGTCAGGTTATCCGGCTGTTTGATCTCGCCCTGCACAAGAGCCGTACAGCCGTTCACGTCATCAATGAGCACCTTGTAGATACCGGCATGTACAGCAGTGATATCCTGTGTAGTTTGCCCGCTCGACCACAAGTAGGAATATGGCGGTAAGCCTCCCGTTACAGTCAGGTCAATGCGTGCGTTCGAACTGTCGTAACAGCTGGCATCTGTAATGGCAAGATTGGTTACCAGCAGGAAGGATTCCTTCACCGTGAGGGTATCGTAAAATGTACACTGGAAAAAATCTTTGATCAGAACATAATATGTCCCGACAGGAATCTCCGTCAGGTCTGCGCCGGTCTGGCCAAGTACAATGTCAGGGGTCGACCACTTAAAGGTGTACGGCAATACACCGCCTCTCACGGTAAGATCAATGGCCCCGTCTGAAAGACCATAACACTTTACATCGGTAATAGCAGCAACGGCTGTGATCGGGTCCGGCTGATTTACCTGGATAGCGGTAAGCAGCACACAACTGTTCACATCTTTGATGATTACGGTGTGCACACCGGCTTTCAGATTGTAGACATCCTGCAGTACCGTGCCATCGTCCCACTGGTAGGAATAATACGGCGAACCGCCAAAGGCAGTAAGATCAATAGCGCCGTCGCTGCCCCCATAGCAGGAAACATTTTTTACTTCATAGGAAGACTGCAGTTGTGTCGGTTGTTTCACCGCATTGCTTTGCGTGGCAATACAGCCTTTGGTGTCTTCTACCTGCACCGAATACGTACCTGCCGGCAGGCCTGTTATATTGGCCGTTGTTTCCCCGTTGCTCCACTGATAGGAATACCCGGGATTGCCACCGGTTACAAGCAGGCTGATGGCGCCTTCCGGAATCTGGTAGCAGCGCAGATCGGTTACATCCGATGTAACAGCCAGCGGATCGGGTTCGGTAATCGTTACAAAGTAATTGGCGTTGCAACCGGTCTGGTCGGTGATCTTTACAAAGAACGTACCGGCCGGAAGATCAGTGTGCAGATCGGTTGTAACACCGTCAAACCACTCGATGGCATAAGAGATCCCTGAAGGGATGCTCACCCGCACTTTTGCCCAGCCGCTGTTCTCTCCGTGACAGTTGACAGCTTGTTTGTCAAACGCAACGGTAAAGCTGCAGGGCACATAGTCTGCATAGCTGTGAAAGGCCATGCAGCACAAAACAAATACAAACAGAAAGAGTCGTTTCATAATTCCTGTTAATATAGATCAAAGGATTCCTCCAAAGGTTTCTTTGATGTAAAATGGAAAATCATAGGTGTTACCCTTGAAGGGTTGTTTTAATCAATTGATTTAACAGAGCCTTCATTTATTTTATAATAGTTAAAGAGCCGTTAACAGAAGCAGAGCCGTCACCTCTGCTGAATATATAATAGTAAGTGCCCGGTGCCAGAAGATTGCCGTTGTGTCTGCCGTCCCAGGGATCAAGGTATGGAGCGGCACTGTATACCTGCTGTCCCCATTGATTGAATACCTGCATCGTATTATTCGGATAGAGCCGGATGTTGCGCAGTACCCAGCGGTCGTTGGTACCGTCGTTGTTGGGCGAGAAGGCATCCGGTATAAACAGGCAGTCTCCGTTGTTGCTGCCGACAGTAGCATCTGCCGTACGGATACAGCCTTTCTGATCGGTAACCGTAATGGTATACATACCGGCCGCCAGATTCGTAACAGCAGCTGCAGCAGCGCCGCTCGACCATTGATAGGAGTAAGGTGGTGTACCTTTGTCCACCGCTGCATTCAGTTCGCCGTCCTGTTGTTCGGCGCAGGATACATCTTTCACGGCAACACTGATCACCATGCCGGCCGGAGAGGCGATCACCGCTTTATTCACGGTCGTACAGTTTTTGGAGTCGGCAATGTTGATGGTATAAGTCCCTGCCGTAAGATTGGCCGCTGCCGGTCCGCTTGCCCCGTTCGACCAGCTGATCAGGTAAGGTGCGGTGCCGCCGGTTACCTGCACCTGTGCTGCACCGTCTGTACCGTTGAAGCAGCTGAGATCGGTTTTGGTAACACTGCTTTCCAGTAAAAACTGAGGCGCGGTGATTTCAATGTTGTTGTCTGCCGTGCAATTGTTTTTATCATGCACCGCCAATGCATACACGCCTGCCGGCAGTCCGCTGACCAGATTCGAAGCATAGCTGAGTTCTGTGCCGGCATTTTTCCAGGTGTATTGATACGGTTGTGTACCGCCGCTGACATTGGCCAGGATGCTGCCGTTCTTGCCGCCCAGACAGGCCACATCACTCAGTATCGAAAGATCAATCACCAGTTGTGCCGGCTCTGTAAGCGTAGTGCTGAGATTCCGGGTGCAGCCGTTCCCATCTTTCATGCTTACCGTATAAGTACCACCGGACAGCAGCCGGATGTCTTTATCGGATGCGCCGTTTGTCCATTGATAGAAATAAGGTTCTACACCGCCGCTGACATCCAGTGAAATGGAACCGTCTGCTTTACCATAACAGGTTGGATCTGCCGCGTGTACAATAGTAGCGCGTATATCCGGCGGTTGGCTGAGTATGATGGAATCGGATTGCTTACAGCCATTCATGTCTGTAATAGTAACGAGCTGCTTTCCGGCAGCCAGTCCGGTAGGTGCCGCAGAAGATTGTCCGTTGGCCCATTGATACGTATACGAAGGAGTACCACCGGAAACGGCTACAGTGGCTGTTCCGGTAAGGTCGTTGTAACAAAGCAGATTGGTGCCTGAAATGCTGGTGCGTATAGCATCGGGTTGTGTAATAACGGCATCTGCATGCACACGGCATTGGTTCACATCGGTAGCAATGACATACTGCAGTCCAGCAGGAGCATCGCTCAGATCTTTGGATGTAAGTCCGGTAGACCATTGGTACGTCAGCGGAGCAGTGACTCCGCTCACATCAAACGTGGCGCTGCCGGTAGACGAACCGAAACACGAGGCCGCGCTGGCGACGACATTGACACGCACAGCCCGTGGCACAAGCCGGAACGGTTCGGCAACAAACTGTTCGGAGAAACCACCCAGTACCCACGTGCGGTTTACATAATCGGGCAGGTCAAACCCGGCCAGATGTACCGGTGGAGGTTGCACCAGCGGACCGATGCTGATGGTGAAACCCGGTACGGTGAGCTGAAAGCACAGATCACCGATCAATGGAATGGGAATGCAGAAACGGGGGATAATATCAAAGTCGGGAAATTCAATGCCGAATTCGAATGCTGTAAAGACGAGCTCTACGTCCACGTGATCATACGTGCGGTTTGAGAATTCATTCGTGGAAATGACATAACTGGCATGCATGTCCATGTGCGACATGTTGCAGGGATACTGAATCTTCAGATCGGCACCGAGGGGAACATCGATGATGGAATCGGTGCCTTCCACAATATTGCCTGCGGTGATATCGCTGTAGGTATACCGTACGTTCACCGGCAGCCGCAGCTTGAGGTTGACCGTCGGATGAAAGCGGAATTGCTGGGATTGCGAGACCGGCATGTTCAGGTTCATCGTAAACAGGGTCCAGTTTAATCCGATGTAGCGGCGCGTGCCGCCAAAGTCCGGAATACCGCCCGGCGGAATCTGAATACCCGAACTGAGGATACCGAAAAAGGTTCCTACCGGAGGTGGCGCGAAGCTCAGCAGCTGAATGACATCCAGACTTGGAATGAGGTAGGGATCACCGCCGCTTGCCACCAGGTCTTTTCCCTGCAAAGATGCGGTAGTCTGTACGTTCGGAATCTTTACGGTACCGCTCAACGGAGAACTGGCCGGCAATACACCTGAAGTAGAGCCGGAAGGAATGGCAACGCTGCATACCGGCGGAATATTGAGACATGGATAGGTGATCTCATCTTTATTCACTTTCAGAATCACCCAGTCAATATCAACCAGTGGATCGGGAATGGCACCGCCGACAAAATCTGGCGGGAAGATCTGAAAGCTGAAACATTCAAACAGACACATATCAATGCCCACACGCATATCAAACATGATCGGCATGTCAAGACTTACTTCGCCCGTGGCAGGATAAGCGGTGTTGAGTTCGAAATCGTTTTGTACCGTGTAATCGGTTTGAACGGTAACGGTTTCACCGGCATTAAAAGTAGAATCGTCCGGAAGAACAAGACTGGTCTGGATCGGATATTTAACGCCGATGCCACCGCCTTCAAAACCGCTTACCTTAAAGGCCAGTGGTCCGATACCAAATGCAAACTTTCCCCAGATCCCGGCACCAAATTTAAAACCGGCAACAGAAAAGATTGAACCCGGTCGGGTATCAAACGGATAAGAGCTTTCATACCGGTCGAAAAAGTTCGTAGTACGGTTGATGCTGAAATCGTTTCCCGGCCCCCACATAGATTGCATGGAGTCTGTTTCAAACACCACATCGTGGTTGACGGTTTTGGTCTGCGCATGAACACCGGTGCCGGACAACAGCAGGATCGCAAGAAAGAAAACAGCCGCAAACAAACCCTGCAGGAGTGTTGAGATGCAGTTTACTTCCTTGAACAAAGAAACCCCTGGAGGGTTGTGAATATGATTTCTAAAAGTCATCACTTTGCAGCAGTATTAAATAATAAGGTCAGCATACTTTCCCGGATCGGCACCACCAACTGTGATGCGAACATATCCGGAAAATTTGCCATGAGAATGTAGGTATCGTTGTACGTGCCCGTCACCAGCATCATCCGTTGCATCTTTACATTTTTTATTTCAAAAGACAGATAATACAGCACACCTTCCCATTGTGTCGTTGCTATCTTTTCAGATTTGATCAGCGTGAGTTGTTGTGTGCTGAAATAGGCTGCTGTCAGTCCCTGATTAAAGGCAATCGGATTGCGGTCAGCTGCTTTGGTCGATACCAGTGAACTGGATGTTGCTTTATGCAGCAAACCTTTATACAGATACGTGGTATCGAAATGCTGTGGTGCCTGTATATTCAGCCCGGTTTCAGGAAAGGTATACCGTTCCGGTTTCAGGTAACGGTTGCCGTTCTGTGCATGGATGCCGAAGGATGCAGAAAGTAAAACCAGAAGCAAGAATATTCGGTACATTATTTCGGTGTTTTAAGAAGCTTATAATAAAACCGGTTTGAGTCTGCCGTTAACAGCAGCACGTACGAGCCGGGCGCGAGCTGATCGGTCGGCAGGCTTTCTGCCGCAGCAGTGATCATATGCTCCAGCAGCAGGATGCCGTTCATATCGTACACCGATGCTTTCAGCGGCAACAGCGATGCCGTCTGTACATCCACGGTTACGCGGCTCTCAAACGGATTCGGATAACAACGTACAGCTCCTTGCTTTGATCCGTTTGCAACAGACAATACATCAATGGAAACAGGCATGGATACAGAAATACATCCGGATAGATCCTCTACCTGTACCGTATAATCTCCGCTCTGTTCCGCAACGATGATGCGGGTATCGGCGTTTGGCAATGCTGTTCCGTTCAGAAACCATTGGTAGTTCAGGCCTGCCGGAGCAGTCAGTACATTATTTGCACCGGCTGTAATCACTGGCGGCGGTATGCAGATATGCAGTGTGTTGGAAAAAGAAATACACCCGTCGCTGCGCACGATCTTTATGGTATAATCGCCGGTTACATTCACCAGGTACGACTGACTGGTTGCATTGGATATGGCAACCCCGTTTACATACCATTGATAGGCAGTCCCGGATGTGGCATTCAGCAGACTGCCATTGGCCTGGATGTGCGGAACAGGAATGCATACGCTTACCGGATCCGCCGGAGCGCTGCATCCACTGGTATCTGTTACCTGTATGGAATAGAGTCCGTTGTCTGTTACCTTATAGATCTGATTTATGGCTCCCGCTACAGGCACGCCGTTTTTATACCATTGATAGGAAAGAAAAGCCGAGGTGGAGATAAATTCATTGTCGACCGTTATTACCGGTTTAACAAGCGGCTTCACAGCAACCGTATAAAATGCGGAAGTACTGGTACATGTTGGATTAATAGAGATAACGACATTATAACTGCCCGAAGCAGTAACGGTATAGGTTGCGCTGTTGCCGCCGGAAGCAATGGCTACATTATTTTTTCTCCATTGATAAAAGAAAGCCGGATCCTGTACCGCGGCAAGTGTTGCCTGGCCGCCTGCGCAGAAGGCCGATGCACCCGTAGAAGTAATGGTACTGGGTGGAACGGCATATACATGCACAGTCTGTACCGCAGATGTATCTGCACAGCCAATGGTATTATATACCCGCACAGCATAATCACCGCTTGTTTTAATATTTTGTGTGCGGCTGTTCATGCTTGGCACAGAGGTGCCGTTGTTGAACCATTCATAAGCAAGTCCGGTGCCGGGTGTGGCATTCAGTGTAACAGAATCTCCGGTACAGAATGTCAGATTACCCGATGCCTGGATGGCTGCGGCAGGAACAGAAAATGCCGTCAGCGATACCGTCGAGGATGTATCGCTGCATTGATGGATGTCTGAAAGAATAACCCGATAGCTGCCGGCCTGCTTTCCATAATAGGTAGCTGATTGCGCGCCGGCTACTGTGCTTCCGTTCCGTTGCCATAGATAAGTGTAAGCGCCGGCGGATGCGTCGATCCGCACCGAATCATTTGCACAGAAATTACTGTTTCCTGCAAGCGTTGCTGCAGCAAGGGGCTGGGGATAGATGGTTACATTCAGTTTGGATGACGTGCTGCTGCAGTTAATCGCGTTCGTAACGGTTACCTGATAAAGTCCGCTTTGTAACGGGATATAAGATGTACCATTTACGGATGCCAATACCGTTCCGTCTTTCAGCCATTGAATGGTATTGGTAGAGGGGTCTGCAGACGTATACAAGGTAGGGAGTGCATAGGAACAGGCGGTCAGATTGCCGCTGCTTGTAATGGTTGCAACAGGGGCTGAATTGACGGATACAGTATCTTCCGGTGCGTAAGTACCGCAGCCCAGTCTGTTCTTAACAAGGACTTTGTATCTGCCGCTGGTATACGCTTTATAAGCAGCCAGCGTATCATTGGGTAACGGTATATTATTTTTATACCAGGCATAGGTATACGTAGCAGTTGTTGCTGTACTCATAAAGACAGTATCTCCCTGGCAGATAATAAACTTTCCCGCCGGCGTAATGAGCGGCGCCGGTATGGGTTCAGACGTAACGGTAAATGTATGCGAAGAATCCCGGCAGCCTTTGTTGCTTGTTAATACCACACGATAGTCTCCGGAGTTTGCTGCGGTATAACTTGCCTGCGTAGCGCCTGCAACAGGAGCATTTGCAAGCAGCCATTGATAGGTATTGCCAAATGCAGCGTTCAGCGTCACGTTTGATCCTGTACAGAAGGCAAGCTTGCCGCTGAAATGAACCGATGTATCCGGTAAGGGATTGATGGTGATAAAAACACCCGGCGAATATTTGATACAGCCTAGTGATGGATTGGATGAATGTACCACAACCCGGTATAAGGCAGAATCTTTTGCATAGAAATTAGGCATTGTTGCTCCCGCAATATTGGCACCGTTTTTCTGCCATTGATACAGGAGACCAGATCCGGTAACGGCCTGCAGCAGGATAGAGTCGTTGCGGCAGGCGATAGTCGCTGCAGGTGTTTTAACCGTTGCCTGAAAAAAGGGGCAATCGTCGATGCGTGCTGTAAAAGCATTCAGACCAACACTTGTATTTGTAACCACACTGCTGTCGATCCGCATGGATGTATTGAAATAACCGGTAATGAAGACCTGTGAAGAATCGTACGCAACAATATCATTGCCGGTATCGGTTGTTCCGCTCGCATAAGACTGAAGCCACTCCGGTGTGCCGTCCTGTTTGTACTTGGCAACATAAAACGTAAAGCCCGGCTTTGCTGTAATGCTGTTTGTGCCTGTTGTAAGGATCGCACCGGAAGATGTTTTTTTTCCAAAGATACCCGTAGCATATACATCGCCATAGATATCTCCCGATACACCAAATACCACAGCAGCAGAATCGGCAGCTGGTACGGTAAGTGTTTTTGCCCACTGCATGGTGCCCGATGTATCGTAGCGTGCAACATAGGCGCCGTAACTGGCTGCCGTTGTTAATGTCGTACCGCTTAATTTGTTGTTGTTTTTATAATCTCCGCCCAGCAGAAAGTACTTCTGGCTTTTCTCCAGTTCAATGGTATTTACGTGTGCAGCGTTCTCCTGCCGCAGCCACTGCAGCTTTCCGCCGGAAGTAAACTTAGAAATGAAGATACCCGATTTGCCCGATGCAAAGTTAATACTATCCTGCTGAACAAAAATCGTATCGCCTGCATTGCCCGTCAGAAAAATACTGCCGTTGGTATCCTGCCACAAGTCTGTACCCGCCGCCTGAGATCCCGTGTTTTTACCTTTGGATGTTTCCGTCCACAGATACGTACCCGAAGCACTAAACTTCATTAGATAAAAAGCATTGGTAACTGAAGAAACCGTATCCTGATCATCCGGAGAAATAATGGTTCCTTTGTATGTTCCGGTACATACAGCACTGCCGTCTGTGCCTGCAGAAACAGACGCTGCCGTGATGGCATCCGAAGCCGTGCGTGTAAAATGTGTCTTCACCCAGAGAAAGTTTCCGCTCATGTCATAGCAGGCAATGAAGGCATCGCTCACAGAAGTGGTGTTGGTGATGACAGTGCTTCCAAACGTCAGCGAGCCCTTGTAATGACCGGTAATAAATACAGACGAAGCAGAAACCGAAATGCCTTTTACTTCAAACAGCGTATTTGTTTTATTTCCGGTTATCTGTGCTGTCCAGAGTAATTGTCCGGTTGCAGTGTATTTTGCCAGGTATCCGTCAAACTGAGGTAC
>FTIQ01000124.1_pt2 | contig 9937 bp, 4 predicted proteins | sample 1658441 | NCBI WGS metagenome assembly FTIQ01 (sample SAMEA3914824, study PRJEB12502) | metagenome | biome: forest; material: soil | place: USA | collected 2012-03-12 | depth 0.1 m | reverse complement strand
ACCGGTATAATGGCGGGTGTCGGTCGGTTGCGCGAAGCGCGACACCGTGACGCCCGGCACGCGCTGCAACGCTTCGGCGACGCTCTTGTCCGGGAAGGCACCGATATCGGTAGCGGTGATCGAGTCGACGACGGTGTCTGACGACTTCTTGATCTGCTGCGCGGTCTTCAGAGACTTGCGCACGCCGACGACGACGACTTCCTTGGCGGCGTCAGCTTGCGTGTCGGTGGTTGTTTTATCCTGGGTGAAAACCGGCGCGCCGGTGGCAGCGGCGCACAGGACCAGCAGGGATGTTCCGGCCATCAACCCGAAATGGGCGCGTAAACGGGGGCGGCAAAGTGTCGATTTCATGAGGCTCCTCCACATATGGACCCGCTCTGAGGCGGGCTTGTTATCGGTCACATTTTCTTTTGTACGATAAATGTAATGGATTTCAATTTTCTTTTCGTGGAGTCGGCAAAAAGAACGATTATTTCACCACCACAGGGGCCATTTTATCACACAATTAAAATGCGAAAAACCGACCATTGGATTAATTATTATATTTTTCAATTGATTGACACATATCGTCGTTCAAACAAACCTTCGGACTCGGAAGCGTTCTTTTCATCCGACGTCCGATCGGTTCTGAAATCAATATGTAATGGATATCATTTTTTATTCAAAAAACGGCGCCATAAGGGTGAATCTTGCCTGACGCGCGTCACTCCGCTTCCTGTGACGCAGGCAAGGTCTCCGACGGGCGTCACAATCGAAATTCGATGACGTCACACAACTGATGAATGGCTATGAACTCGATTGCTTTAAGTCATTGAGCCGCATGCCAACGCAAACGGCTCTTGCATCAGGCTCCGCCTTAATCGCTGCTGCCGCGATGCGGGAAACGCCTGAATTCAGCAAATGGCTCTGACCGGCCATGGATCGTCGGTGCCAGCCATACTGGCCTGGTTGATAGACCGTCACTTAATCCGGGTTACCAGCAACGGCACAAGCGACGTCTGACACCTAATTAGGCGATGCTTTTTGCGGTCATAGAGAATAACCATGACGATTTTCGGCGCTTAAATGCTTGGGGGGTTTGCAGGCAGCTAAGGGGCTGGACCAGGCAAGCTGACGAAACGTCAGCTCACCTGACCGCCTCAGAACGTCTTTCGGACATTGACGCCGACCGTTCGCGGCGCCGCGCTGGTGACCAGGGTATGGCCGACCGAGACGGCTGTTGCCGTCGCCGAGGTCAATGCGACGCGGTCGAACAGATTGTTGGCATAGGCATAGACGCCCCAGCCGCTGGCGTCGTTTTCAACGCCGATACGGGCATTGACCAGCGTATAGCTCGGCAGTCGGCGATAATAGACATTGGTCGGCCGGAACTCCGAGAAGGATTGGCCGACATAGGTGGCGTTGGCGCGCGCATAGCCGCGCCATTGTGGCCCGACGGTCCAGCCGTATTCGCCCTCGACGCTGCCGGTGACCTTCGGCACATAGGGGATGCGGTCGCCGCGCTTGCCGTTGGCGATGATATTGGCGTTGAGCTGGTCTTCGCTCAGCTTGGCGTCGCTGTAGGCGGCATTGGCGCGCAGGATCAGGGCGCCGAACCGGGCCGCTGCCTCAACTTCGGCGCCGTTGACGCGCGCGGCGCCGGCATTGGAAATGAAGCTGTAAGGGCCAGCCGTCGTCTGCCCCTGGACCTGCATGTCGGTCCAGTCGATCCGGTAAAGGTCGAGATTGACGGTCAGGTGATTGCCGAAGCTGCGCGTCTTGATACCGGTCTCATAATTCCACAGGCTGTCCGAACGATAGGGCTGCAAGGCGACGGGCAGACCCAGCACCTGGTTGACACCGCCCGGCCGGAAGCCTTGCGACGCCTCCGCATAGACCAGCACCTTGTCTGTGGCCTGATAGGAGATATTGGCCTTGGACACCCACTTGCTTTCGCTCGATTTGACGATCGTATAGTCGTTCAGCTTGGCATTGATCAGGTCGAGCGGGACAATGGTATTGCCGCCGACGACACGCTGATAGTGGAAGAAGCGCGTGCCCAGAGTCAGCTTCAGCTTCGGCGTGAAGGCATAGGTCGCCTCACCGTAGGCGGCCGTCTGTTTCAGTTCGTCGTCGATCAGGCGTTCCGTCTGGCGGATCCACGGCAGGTAGGGCAGGCCGGAGACGGGGTCGGCCTTGAACTGGTTGTTGTCGTCGCGGCCGGTGCGGTCGGAATAGAAGAGGCCGCCGGTCCAGGTCAGTCGCCCCTGGTCGCGCGACGACAGGCGAAATTCGGCGGTTGTCGTATGCGCCTTCTGGGCGGCGAAGACAACGCCGTAGACATAGTTCTGGACATAGGTGTTGAAAGCGGCCTGCTGGTCGGGCGTACAGGGCGATCCGCCGCCGCGCAGCTTGGCGCAGACGCCGGGATTGTTCAGATCGGTCTGGAAGTAATAGCTCGGGTCGCCATTGGCGCCGAAATCCTTGCGATTGCTGGACGAGACACTGCCGAGCGCCGTGACGCCGCCGACATCCCATTTGACGCTGGCATTATAGATGGTCAGCAGATCGTCCGACGTCATCCGCACCTGGTTGGTCGCGTTATACGCCCCGGCTTCCAGATTCCAGAACGGCCGGTCGCCGTGATTTTCCTGATAGAGGACGCCGGCGTCGATCGTCACATTGTCGACCGGCGTCAGGCGCGCCATCAGGCGGCCGCCCTTGCCATGGGCCTGGTCGAAATCCTTCAGGCCGATCACCGTATTGTCGATATAGCCGGCCGTTTTCTGATCGAAGCCGACGGCGCGGATGGCGAACTTCCCCGGGACGACAGGCAGATTGATCATACCCTGCACCAGGGTGCCATCGCCGCCGTGCGCCGTCTGGCTGGCGGTTACGTCGACCGTCGAGGCGAAATGCTGCGTGTCCGGCTTGTTGAACAGTACGCGCACCGCGCCGCCCATGGCGCCCGAGCCATAGAGCGTTCCTTGCGGACCGCGCAGGACTTCGACGTGGTCGACGTCGAACAGTTTGAGGCCCGGCATGCTGCCGCCGGCGTCGTTGCCGGCATTGACGACGCCGGTCACCGGCGTTTCGTCGTAATAGATGCCGACCGTCGGCTCGCCGACCGTCTGGATGCCGCGGATCACTACTCGTGTATTAGCCGGGCCGGCGTCGACAAAGGTCAGGCCGGGAATGTTTTTCAGCTGGGTGATGTCTTGGACGTTCGCCTTGCGCAGGGCATCGCCGCCGACCGCGCTGATCGACATGGGTGTGGTTTGCAGGGTCGAACTGTGACGCAGGGCCGTGACGACGATCTCGGACGAGGCGTCGGTTGCCGGCTTTGCATCCTGGGCACACGCAGCGCCCATGGGCAAGGCAGCCCCCAGGGCAGACAGGCACACCGTCATGACAAGACCGGATCGTCTGGACTCGAGACGTTTCGAAACGCGATTACGCATATCAGTTCCCCATATTCGGATTGGTTAGTCCACCGTCTGGCCGGCGCGGCCACGCGGCATGATGATCAACAGCGCCATGCACAGCAGAAGCGTCGTGGCGGTGATCAGAAAGAGCGGAAAGGGCCCGTTGCCGCGCAGTAGCGGCACCATGACGAGCGGCGCAACGACGCTGCCTGACCGGTTGACGGCCCACAGGATCGAGGTCGCTCGGCCGCGGCGACGGGTCGAAAAGACCTCGGCCATGTACAGGCTGGAGGTCGGAACGAAGATACTGTTGGCGATCTGGAACAGCAGACCGGAGGCAATCAGCATCCAGGGCGCGGTGCCCAGCACGAAGGCCGCCGCCGTAACGATCATCATCCCCCCAGCCAGCCAAAGCCCGGGCCGGCGGCCCAGCCTGTCGATAACGAAGGCGGACAGCGACATGCTGACGAAAGGACCGAATGAGGCGATGCCGACATAGAGCAAGGCGTCGGGCACCTTTACGCCCTTCTGGACAAGGATCGCGCCCGACAACAGGGGAAAGGCGACGCTGGCCCAGGCGGCCAGGAATGAGAAGGCGGCCAAAACCGCGATCTGCCAGGCCTTCAGATTGACCGGCCGGGCTGCCTCTTCCGCACGACCGACAACCGCTTCAAGACCATCACCCAAGGCGCCGCCCAGGCGCTTCAGGACGGCCAGGGCCTGATCCGGCCGGCCCATCTTGACCAGCCAGCGCACGGTTTCCGGCGCGCCCAACATGGCGGCACCGGTCAGGATAGAGCCCAGCCCATAGAGAATAAAACCGCAGCGCCAAGCATCGAGGCCGAACGGCTTGAGCGGGGTCAGCCAGCGCATAAAGAAGATCGACAGGGGAACCGCCAGGATGGCCACCGCGCACGTCACCATCAGCGCCCGTCCCCTGCCCTTCGCCGGCAGCAGATCCGTCATGTAGGCGATGACGATGGGCGGAAAGGCGCCCAGGGTCAGCCCGCACAGCAGGCGCCAGATCGCCAGGATTTCGAGGCCGTCCGAACGCGACGCCAGGATGGAAAACACGCCCAGCGACACCATCATGACGATCAGGGTCGACCGCCGCCCCCAGCGGTCGGCCAGCCAGCCATAGGCCGGCGCCCCGACGATACCACCGACATAGGGTGCGGCCAGAAGCCAAGACAACTGAGCCGGGGGCGCCTTGTAGGGCGCCGCCGAAAAAATCGCTGACAGGATGTTGCCGAGGCCGAGCTCGGCCAGATCGAAGCCGAAGGCTATGGCGCACAGACAAAGCACAAAGACGTGCAGCGCGCCCAACTTCTGGGCCTCCACCCGCGCCAGAAGACGCTCGTCGCTCAATACTGCATCCATCGTCATGCGCCCCACTCAATTGCCAAACAGCACTGACAGAACCCCACCGGCCCTTATGCCTCATCGAGATAATGGAATGCCCCGGGGGTTATTGTCTATTCCTGTAAAATTTGGCGTTTTGTGAACCACGCGGCGAAGGCGATCGCGCCTTAAACATTGTTTTAATTCATATTTTACAGAATGCAACATGGAGAAATTTGCGCGTAAATTGCGAGATTTAACATGTAATTATTTGAGGTTGCCGCCGATGGCTCCTATCCCTCGGATATCACCTGTTCGCTGCCGCAGCATGGCCACTCCCGGAAGCGCTTCCGGCGGAACAGGGAACTTGGGAGGCTAATCGTGACACTTCAGGCTGTAAACACTCCGAGTCCGGTACAGGTTTCTGACCGCCCCGCACCACAGGTCCTTGCGACCTTGTCGCATCTTTTGACCGAAGCCACCGCTTTTCTCGACAAGGATCACGCCGCGCTGGACTACCTGTCTCGCGCCCGCGCCCTGCTGTCGCACAATATCGTGGCGATCGATGACACTGCAAAGCAGCAAAACCGGCAAATCCTGGCGCCGTGGCAAGCGTCGCGCGTGAAGAAATTCATCGAGGAGAATATCGAGACGGCGATCCGGACCGACGAACTCATCGCCATCACTCGTCTCAGCGCCAGCTACTTCTTCCGCGCTTTCAAGGGCAGCTTCGGCATGCCGCCGCACGCCTATATCGTTATGCGCCGTATAGACCGGGCCAAGACCCTGCTGACGACGACGACCGAGCCCCTGTGCCAGATCGCCCTGGCCGTCGGGCTCAATGACCAGGCCCACCTGTCGCGCCTGTTCCGTCAGCAAACCGGCACCACGCCCGGCGCCTGGCGACGTGAAAACCGTGGCGAAAATCTCGACCTTGTCGAAAGCCAGATGGCCAGTTGACCAGACCCGCCCGCCCCGCGGTGCGATAAAACCGGTGGGCGACTTCAGATTAAGTTTGTAAACGACCGCACGCTTTGTGTTAGCGTGAACATCGGGTGAAAGGCTGTTATCTCCGAAGGAACTTATGACGCAAGGCCCGCTGAACGCTGCTGGCAAGGTCTATTGTTTTGGGCCGTTCCGCCTCGACGTGGAACGGCGCGAACTGCTGCAAGACGGCCAGCCGGTCCATTTGCGGGCGCGTGAGTTCGATATCCTTCTGTATCTCGTCGAACGCCCTGGTGAATTCGTCACCAAAGACGAGCTGACCGAAAAGGTCTGGGCGGTCACCTTTGTCAGCGACGCCAATATCCGCGTCCAGATCGCGGCGCTGCGGCGCGTACTGGGCGACGGCCGCGACAACAGCCGCTATATCATCAGCGCCGCCGGCCGTGGTTACAGCTTTTGCGCACCGCTGCTGGCAGACACCGTTGTCACACCCGGGCGTCCGACGCGATCGGCGGGCACGACCGACCTGCGCTATAACCTGCCTATCCGCCTGAAGCCGACACTGGGCCGGGGCGAGGCGTCGCACCGCCTGATCAGCCACCTGCCCTACCAAAGGCTCGTCACCATCGTCGGCGCCGGCGGCATCGGCAAAACCACCCTGGCGTTGACCGCGGCCGAAGGGCTTATCGACGCCTATGACGACGGCGTCCGCTTCGTCGACCTGGCCAGCCTGTCCGATCCGGCGCTCATCGTGGGGACCATCGCCGCGACGGTCGGGCTGACGGCCATATCGTCGGAAGCCGAAGAGGATCTGATCAGGTTTCTCGAAGACAAGCAGATCCTTTTCATCGTCGACAATTGCGAACACCTGATCGAAGCGGTTGCCGCCCTGGTCGAAAATATCCTGACGCGCACACGCGACGTCCATTTCCTGACGACCAGCCGCGAACCATTGCGCGCCGACGGTGAATGGCTGTTCCGCCTGGGTCCGCTCGACGTGCCGCCGCGAACGGCAACCCTCACGGCGGCGGAAGCCACAGCCTATCCGGCGGTCAAACTGTTTGTCGAACGCGCCCGCCTAAGCGACAGCCTGTTCGAATTTCTCGATGTCGACGCCCTGACGGTCGCCGAACTGTGCCGCCGGCTGGATGGCAATCCCCTCGCCGTCGAACTGGCCGCCGCTCGGGTCGGCCTGTTCGGCATTCAGGGCCTGGCCGCCCAGCTCGACGAAAGCTTCAATACCCTGACGCAAGGACGGCGCACCGCCCTTCCGCGTCACCAGACCCTGCGCGCCACACTCGACTGGAGCTATGAAATCCTGTCACCGGCCGAACAGGCACTCCTTTACCGTCTGTCGATTTTCCGTGGTGAGTTTACGCTGACCACCGCCCGCGCCGTTGCCTCGGCCGATCCGGCCGATGAGATCGACGTCTTCGAAGGCCTGGCCGGGCTGACGGCCAAGTCGCTGATCAATGTCGACGTCATGCACCAGCCCGCGCGCTATCGCATGCTGTTCCTGACGCGGGACTATGCGCTTGAAAAACTTGTGCAAAGTGGAGAATTCAATGCCGTCGCCAAGCGGCACGCCATCAAGTATCTCGAGCTTCTCAGATCGATCGAGGCTTCGGACAAGGACGCTGGCGGCGCCGGCTGGATCGACGATATCCGCACAGCCATCGACTGGGCGTTTTCGCCGGCCGGCGACATCCTGCTGGGCATGAAGCTGATTTCAGCATCGATCGAGCTTGGCACTCGACTGTCCTTGTTCGCCGAATATGGCCAACGCGTGAAGCAGGCCCTGGAACGCATGCCTGAACTGGTACCGCCCGAGCCTTTGCTTGAAATGCGACTGCTGATCGAGCAAACCCACATCATTCTGCATACTGTTGGCGACTACACGTTGATGCAGGTTCCGTCGACGCGGGCGCTGAAGCTTGCCGAAGACATATACAATCACACCGGTGACAGCACGCCCCTCTTCGAGGTCCTGGCCGTCCGCTTCGGCATCGCCTTCGGCTCAGGGGATAGCCCCAGCCTGCTGTCCATCGCGCAAAAGGCCTTCGAGCTCAGCCCCTACGGCGGCGATCAAAACGACGCAGATGTGACAACAAACCGGATGCTCGCCCAGGCTTGTCATTTCGTCGGCGATCATCGCCGGTCTCTGAGCGTCGCCCAGAAGGTTATGAATACGCCCGAGGCCGTCATCCGGACGCGCAACTACATGGCCGGAGACCGTCATAATCCGTTCATCACCATGCGTATTTTTCAGGCACGATGCTACTGGATCGTCGGTCAGCCGGACTTGGCCAGCGCGGTCGCCGGAGAAGCTGCACAGTTGTCCGAATCCCAAGGCGTGCAACTGTGTTACGCGCTGGGTATGGCTGTGATCCCGGTTGCGCTATGGCGCGGCAACCATATCGAGGCGAAGGCGGGAATTGCCCGCCTGTTCGACGTTTCGCAGGAATGCGGATTGGGATACTGGACGAACTGGGCGCGCGCCTTTCAAAGCGTGATGTCCCTCTGCGAAAACGACGAACTGGATGTCGAGGACCCGCTGGAGCTGTTCGACAAGATCACCCAGGACACGGTTCAACGCGATCAGCTGGCGACCTTCCATGACAGCCTGGCCAGCCCGAAAAGTCTCGATCGCGTCGAGGCAGGCCTGGTCGGCTGGAACGCGCCGGAAGTCCTGCGCGCGACAGCGGAACGCCGCCTGGCCGCCGGCAGCGCAACACCGGCCGAGGCCGAGGCTCTGCTGCTGCGTTCGCTCGACATGGCGCGTCAGCAACAGGCCCTGTCCTGGCAGATGCGCACCGTCACCAGTCTGGGCCGGCTATGGGGCTATCAGGGCCGCGTCAAGGACGCGCAGATCCTGTTGTCGGACACGCTGAAGCAGGTGTCTGAAGGCTTCGGCGACAGCGATTATATCGCCGCCGAAGCGTTGCTGGCCGACCTGGCTCAACGCATGGTGCAAGCATAAATCGACAAAACAGTCAGGTTTGTCCAAGACGCGGAGTCACCAATAACCGGTCATAGGGGATTAGAAACCCCGTTGGAGGGGGCGTTTTCGTGGCTGGACAAGACATCGCGCTGCCGCCGGATTTGCTCACAGGTTCGATTGTCTTTGGTCCCTTCGTCCTCGACCTTACCAATCGCACCCTGAGCAAGGGCGGCCTTCCCGTTCGCGTGCGCGAGCGCGAATTGTCGATTCTGATCTATCTGGCGGAACGCGCGGGCAGTTTTGTCTCGCGCGACGAACTGATCGCGGCCATCTGGTCGGGCGCTCCTGTCGGCGACGCCAATGTCCGGGTGCAGATGGCCGCGCTGAAGCGGCTTCTCGGCGATGGCGGCAACCGTCAGGATTTCGTCGGCTTTACGCCTGGGCGCGGCTATCGCTTCGAAAGCGGAGTAACCGAACCGCAACTATGCCTCGCTTCGCCGCCCGAACATACGACAGGAGACGCTGTGGCGCCGGGCCGTCACAATCTTCCCATTCGTATCAAGCCGTTCTTTGGTCGCGACGAGGCGCTGCGGCGCCTGACCGACCACCTGCCCCTGCATCGCCTGGTGACGATCGTCGGCCCCGGCGGCATCGGCAAGACGACCCTTGCCCTGGCCGGCGCCGAGGCCGTCGTTCAGTCCTATGAGAACGGAATCCGTCTTGTCGACCTGGCGGGTTTGTCGGATGCCCGGCTGATTACGGCGGGGATGGCAATGACCCTGGGTATCAGCCTCATGTCACCCGACCCGGTCGACGACCTCGTCAAGTTCCTGCGCGACAAGCAGATGCTGATCGTGCTCGACAACTGTGAGCATCTTGTCGAGGCCGCTGCGTCACTGGTGGAAACCATCCTGACCCGGACGCGCGAGGTGCAGTTCCTGGCCACAAGCCGGGAACCGCTGCGCGCCGACAGCGAGTGGCTGTTCCGTCTTGGTCCTCTCGAAGTGCCTCCAGGCCACAAAGACCTGAATGCCTGCGAAAGCCTCCACTATCCGGCTGTCAGACTGTTCGTCGAACGGGCGCGCCTCAGCCAAAGTCAGTTCGAGCTGATCGATAACGACGTGGTGGCGGTGTCCGATCTGTGCCGGCGCTTGGACGGCATTCCGCTGGCCGTCGAACTGGCGGCGGCGCGCGTCGGCCTGTTCGGCGTCCGGGGGTTGGCGGACCAACTGGCCGACAGTTTCGGCACCCTCACTCAAGGTCGGCGGACGGCGCTGCCGCGTCATCAGACTCTGCGCGCGACGCT
>FTIQ01001860.1_pt1 | contig 20289 bp, 3 predicted proteins | sample 1658441 | NCBI WGS metagenome assembly FTIQ01 (sample SAMEA3914824, study PRJEB12502) | metagenome | biome: forest; material: soil | place: USA | collected 2012-03-12 | depth 0.1 m | reverse complement strand
TGTTTCACCAAAGGGATAGTATTCTTCCAGCGATACAGTAGTGCCACTTATATCCAGCAATATGCTACTGCTTCCTAAATGATCCTCCAGATTATACTTAATCGCAGGCGTACTATCACCGAGTGTAGCGCCCATACGTTTGGTTGCAATGCGTGAAGAACCATTCATAATATGAATGATATTCTGCTCGCCGCCACTACTGTAGTTTCCGATTACCCATGATCCGATTGTTAAATTAGGAATAGCATCAAATCCTGTACTTTCTTTGGTATACTCAAATGCACCATCAATGTAGGTGGTGGAAGTATAAGAGCCGCCTTGCTTGCGGGTAAGTTTCTTTACGCGGTTACCACTGTCATCATACAGGTAGTGCGTATACTTGCTTGGCTCAGCGAGTGGTGTCTGTACATGAAAGGAGCGTATACGATCGGCACAATCGTATTCAAAGAAACGGGAATTCCCGTAATCATCAGAGGTCTGGTTTCCGTTGGCATCATAGAGAAATTTATAATCGGCACTGCCAACTACTTTTATTTCGTTTAACAAATTACTGGTTCCGTAATCGGTGGCTTCTCCGCCGCTTGGGGTAGGGTTAAAGAGTCTTGTAAAGGTATTGCTGCCTGTATGTGCCAGTTTTAAAATATTACCCATTTTATCATACACATAGTTTTGTGTGTATGCATGTGTGGCAGAATTGTCTTCAGGTATGAATGTTTCATCCCATGGATACAATGCTGCCTTTGTATGTTCCCTTCCTGTTGCAGATAGCAGGCGGTACAAGGCATCGTATGTAAAGGCTTTGTCGAGTTCATTGCTGCCGGCAATGCCGCAGTTTGGTGTGGTATCGGTGGTGGCAATGATGTTTCCGCTTAAATCGTAGGAGTAAGCAAGATTCTGTTTGGTGCTGCCGCTTTGTGGTGTGTAGGTGAGGCCGGACAACGCATATTTCTCACTCTTTATACGCAGCAAACGGAAATTATCGCTGCGGTATAAGTAACGTGTCATGATGCCATTGCCGTAGCTGATCAGCAGGCGCTGTCCTTTAGCATTGTAGGCAATGCGTTCTACATAATTCACTTCGCTGGCACTGCTGTTGTCTTTGAGATTCACAGCAGTCAGTGCGCCGCTTTTGTTGTAATAGGGTACAAGGATCTTACGGTCTCCGTTTACATCCTGCGGATAAGTTACATTGGTCGCACGGTTGAGCGCATCGTACTGCATCGATGTCTGATAACTGCCTTCCAGGATCGCATCTGTTTTCGTGTCCCAGTCAATGCGGTAGGTCTGCACCGCCCAACCTGTCGGCGGACCGGAAAACACCGAAAGAATCTCGGCATCGGAAATTACCTTGCGGGTCTTATTCATCAGGTTGCCCTTGAAGTCGTACATGTTGAAGGTAGTCAGGCCTGCCTCATCATAGACTTTATAAGGCTTGCCCAATATATTCAGATCGGCCGGACTGGATGGACCGAGTACCGGATCATCCCCGTAAACAGTACGGCTGCGCAGCAGTACTGACTCGCCGGTCTTGTCGCGGCACCACACTTTCACCGCCCTGCTTAAATGATCATACGCACTCAGTATCAATGCCCCTTTGGCATCGCGCGCTTCGGTTGGTCTGTTGAGGGCATCAATGAAAATGTATTTGGTACCGGCATCAATGTGTGTGGTCTTGAGCGCACGGTTGGCAAGATCATAGCTGTTATTGAATACAACACGACTATAGGGATCCACCACGGTGAGCTGGTTGCCGCGGATGTCATAGGTGTAGAGCATCACGATCTCTTCCAGTCCGCTCTTGTAATTGCGATCAATGGTTTTTATGGTTCTGCCCAGGGCATCAATCACCGAAGAGGATGGGGTATTGTGGTGCGTGGCCGGTACGGTGGTATCGGTCGGGTGGGTGATACTGGCTAAATCATTGGCATCGTAGCTGTAGCTTTCCCAGGGCGTAGGGGTGAAGAGGTCGGGTGTGCTTAAGCTTACCGGGATGCCGTAAATCACACGCTGTTCGGTGGCATCGGGGTTCAGCGTGCGCACTACTCTGCCCACGGCATCGTAGAACAGGCATACTTTCTTACTCGCTGCAAGCGCTGTTTTTCCGGTGCCGCTCAGCGGTGAGCTGTAATCAAAGCCGGTATCGTAAAAGGGTTCGTACTTTTCGACTACACGTCCTTTGTTGTCGTATACCTGCCAGCCGCTTACCAGTACATTGAGTACGGTCGTACTGGTATTTTCCACGCCCAGGGCATTGCCGTCAGTACCGCTCATTACCAGTCCGGAATCACCAAAAATACTGTCTCCGAAAATTACTTCTTCGCATTGGGCACGGCTCTGGACGAGCCTGCCGAAGCCATCGCTGTATTGTGCCGATACAATCGTGTTATCATTAATGCCGTCGCGGATGTGGTTCTCGCGTACGGTTTTTTTCACATACACCGGTTGCGCGTTATTCATCCAGGCAAAAAAATCATATTCCATCAGACTACCCGGATCATCGAGGGTATCGCCCAGTTGCGGAAGATCACTGACTTTTCCCATCACGGCGGTCTTGATAACAAAACCGAGCGGAGAGAAGGCAAAGGCCGCGCGGTTGCCGTTGGGTTCAGTAATCTGCGAGGCCTGCATCACCCGGTAATCGTAGGCTGCAGCGGTTACCATCCCAACCGGATCGGTTACCTGTACGGGCAACAGGTTGTAACTGTCATAGCTTACTGTTGCGGTGTTGTCCAGTGGGTCGCGCATCTGCAGTGCCAGGCCTTTGCCGGTAGACGGATTATCATAGGTGTCAAATTTCACGCGGCTGCCGGTGGCATAGTAACCGGCCACGTGAATACCATCACTGTCACCATAGAAGATATACCCGGCATTGGCCGGCAGCGAGGCCTGGAAGTCGGCTGGATAATCGCTTATCCATACCGGCGAGCCGCTCTGTAAAATATAAGGCGGCAGACTGCTGCCGTAAATAGAAGTAAGAAGTGTCTGATCAAATACCAGGCTCTCGCTGCGTACGGGCACGCCGTAATCGCCGAGCTGTCCGTACGGAAGACCAATAAAGGCTGCTGCCGTATCCAGATGCGTACCGTCGTAATAGGTTAAGCTGAAGGCTAAACGTGTAAGACCTGTTGTTGATCCGCTGTTTAAAGTATTGAGTACCGAATCTTTTAAATCAAAGACAGAAGTGCTGCCATTGTTGTTTACTTCAAAGGAAGAAGCAGAGATGCTTCTGCCGATGAGGTAATGCGTGGAATCATCTTTATGCACTACGGTTGTTGTGCTGCATGTAGCTAAATACGGAGTGTTTGGAATTTGTATATTGGAGTTTGGATTTTTCCCTCTGGGTACCGCTATACCGATTTGCACCAATGCTGTTCCATATGCATCATAATTCTCAGAGAAAGAAAACGTGGTTAAGGGTTCCTTGCCGCGTTCCCAGTTGCTGCTGCGCGAAGCCATGCCGAAGGAGAAGAAGATATAGCCGCTGCCTTGTTTGTTGTTCTCATCCGGACCGTAACGTGCTGCCTCTGCAGGCGTCACACGGGTACCTGGCGCGGTGCCATTATCCGGAACATAGGCCCGTTCCACACGCACACCCTGCAGGTTTTCAGAAACCGTATACGGGCGCTGCGCATCGCTGCTGTCTGCCGCATCGTGCGCATAGAGCTCGCTGCGCAGCATACTTCCGCGCAGGGTACGCCAGGCATCCCGCCGTGCGCGCCGTGGCAGACCATTGATCATACTGACCATATCGCCCGGGCGCTTCAGCATGGAGACATCACCGATCCAGTATTCGTCGGAGAAGTCCACTTCTTTCCAGTCGCCGTGCTCATCGCCCACCGGTCCTAAATGAAACCAGCTGATGCTCTCCACCGGCGCCGAATAATACACCGGCTGTACCGCATTAAAATCTATCCTATTATTTTTTGTACTTAGTACTCCGTACTCTGTACTCGGTAGATGATATCTATCAAAGCTCTCGGTATCCCGCTGATGTACCCGCCCAAACCCCCGGAACTCCCGTTCCCCGCCGTCCCAGTAACCATGATGGTAGCTGTACTCGGTCGCCAGCTTACCACCGGATACCGCATCAATCACTTCGGTGTGGCTCACCACCTGTACCGGGAACGGCAGGTTGGTTTTCCAGGGCGTACGTTTTCCGTTGGCACCCGGCAAGCAGCCGATCTCATTCGGGTCGGTAGCACCGCCATTTCGGGGCGACTGGTCGCGCAGGAAATAATACGTCGAAGGCTTGTATGCCACCCGTGTAATGGCGCCCATATTGTTGTTCATTTCGTTCAGCACATATGGTTTGACGCCGCCGGTCAGGTCCAGGTAATACAGGTGGCTGCGCCCGGGATTGGTTATAAAATCATAGGTCCAGAGAATGCCCGCTACACCGCTGCCGTTCAGGTCGCACATGCGTACTGCCCGCATGTCGCGCAGGGGTGGGGTACCGCTGATTGTAATGCCTGCGCTCCAGCTGTCGCCGCCCTGGTTCATCCACAGGGTGATCTTATTGTTTTCTACATAGATCAGGTCACTGAGTCCGTCGCCGTCCACATCACCGATCAGCAACTGCGCCGGACTGAAACGATAGGGCAGGCGGGGCGCATGTTTCATGTGTACACAAGGGCCCCACTTGCCATGACCCAGGTTGGGCCAATAACAAATAGCACCTTCGCTCACCAGCACAATGTCCTGCATGCCGTCGCCGCTCATGTCGGCAATGCGTACACGTGGATCGGCAAAGCTTACATTCGGAAAACTACCGATGCGTTTTTTATCAATGGTAACGGTTTTGTAAAATCCTTCTACGGGATCGTTGAAAAAACATTCGAGCTTGCTGCCATTGCGCAGCACATCGGTAATGCCGTCTCCGTCCAGGTCCAGCAGCTTTACCTCCGGATCGGAAAGCGAAAACGACGGAATGTTTTTGTACCGCTGAAAAGACCGGCGGTCCCAGAGGCCGGAGAATTGCAGGGGGTAATAGCCTGCCTGTCCCTGGCGGTTTACATAGAGATCCAGCTTCCCGTCGCCATTGGCATCGATGAGTTGTACCGCCGGATCGGCAAGGTCTACACCCGCCGGCGCATCTTTCATGCTACGGGGCAGGTCAAAGGTATTGTTTCCCAGGTTGCGCCAGTAGCGGGCCACACCCAGGTTCGCATTCAGCTGGAAGAGATCGGGCAGACCGGTGCCGAACAGATCGGCCAGTTCGTAATCGCCGGAAGCCAGGGACGAAGGCGGCAGGTCGCACCCTTCAACGGGTACAAAGCTGCGCTGTGCCGGGTCAAAGGTACTGTAACCGAATTCCAGCGGCGGCATGAACTCAGATGTGTTGCCGTCGTGTCCTTCAATTTTTACCTGGCTCAGCAGACTGCTGTTGTTGGTCGGCAGCACAGATGCCGGCAGTTCCAGCGCTGCCACCCGTTTATCCAGGTAGATCAGATGATAGGTTTTGGTGAGTACATCACTGCCGTCCGGATGGGTATAGATCTGAATGTCTGTACACCTTTGCGTAATGCGGGTCTCAAAGCCCTGCTTGTAAAACGAAAACGGATCCGGACGGTCTTCGTAATTGAACTGTACGCTGCACAGGAATTTCGTATCGCCGCCATCTCTATAATCCGCATACCGGATCTGCGACAGGTACAACATGTCGCTGTTGTGCTCCTTGTCCGATACTTGTACCCGCGTATAGTCATACAGAATCACATTGCCGAACACATCCACCGTTTTACTGAGGTTCCATTGAAACACGTTGGTGCGGTATGCCGGATCCGCGCTTACACAGGGATCGTTGTAAACGATCGCCGTATTGGCCGATCCGGGGGTGCCGTAATAACTCTTTAAGCCATCCTTGCTCCACACTTCCCAGTAATCGTTTACAGCATCTGTATAACGGTAGATGCGCGCAAAGATCCCTTCCGTCCGCGGCTGGTAGCGCATGCGCAAACCGTTGCCATATACGGCCCGTTCCACTTCGATCAGGTCCTCGGCGCCGGACAGGATGAATACATCCTTGTCGTCGTCATACAGCGGAATACCCTTCGACGTCTTACGGCTCACCCCGGGAATACTCAGCGCCCAGCCCAGCCCGAAAGGACTGCCGCCGTTACCGCTACTATAGCCCAGCGTAAGAGAAGGTTGAAGCCCGTTGCGCCCCGGAGGCAAAGCAATGGGTACAGAAAAATTACCCGTGCCGGTAAAAAGATCGGGCGCAAATTTTTCACCCATACCGGAAATAGCCCCTCCTCCCGTAGGAGTACTGATTACGTTGCCACCAACACCTGTTTTATTATCCATCGCTGAAATGTAATATGTGTTAAATTTTATGTAGTAAGTACAGAGTATAAAGTACAAAGTACCGCATTATCTTTCTTCACCTTCGCCCTTGTCGGAGTTTCCCGCCATGAAATCAGATCATAATCGCTCATGTATCAGCGGGATCTCCGACAAATTCTTCCTCCGCCGTGGCAAATTCATAATTCATAACTCATAATTATCATCGTTGCCTGTGTCTGCGTAAGCGGGATCACACCCGTCTGCAGCAGCAGCGTCAGGTCGCCAGGTGTATCCGGTATAACAGCTCCGTTATCGTCCAGTACAACCATGGTAAATTCTCCTTTCAGGATCGCGTGTTTGTCTGCATCCTGAACGCCGTTATCATCCCAGTTCGGAGAAAAGATCGTATCGCCGACACTGTTTTTAAACTGTTCGCTCACTTCAGCAAACGTAGGTGTATAGATGACAATATCCGGCGCATCATCCGTTCCGTTATTGACATAATAATCGTACGCATGCACCGGCACGGTAGCGTTCCACAATGTTTTCGGAACCAGGAGATACATGTTGCTGTTTGCCATAAGGTTTTAAGTATTAAGTACAGAGTATCGCATTATCTTTCTTCACTAAAGCCATGGTTCGGCACGTTTACGTGCAGCTACTCTCAAATAGTAGAGTAGGAGTATATTCAGGTAAACTGCCAACCACCTTTAATCCACGATCCCTCGCCCTTGTCGGAGTTTCCCGCCAATGAAATCAGATGGCAATCGCTCAAGCATCAGCGGGATCTCCGACAAGTTCTTTCGCCGTGGTTGGTGTTTAGCCCGCCGGCATGTATTAGTAAGAACCAATATAACCCGGGCGTCAATGATATAAATTCATTCCGCCGCGGCGGATCATAATTCATAATTAGTATCACCCCGCATAATGCGACTTCCCGAACCCGTACAAATGCTTTTGTTCCTCCGCACTCAGTACCTTGCGGTGTATTGTAACACCCCCCATCTGTCCCTGCAGCAGGCTGCTTAATGCATAAGAGCGTGTACCCAGTCGCAGGCTGCTGCTGGTTGCCATAGCAGCAGAGGCAAGATTATCCTGTGTACTGTAAGAAACTTCCGTACCATCCAGATAGATCCGCATCTTGTCGTCCCGGTCAACCGTGCAGACAATAAAATGCCAGCTGGAATCGGTTATGGTATTTGTGGATAAAGATGTCAGCGCATTGAGTGTTGAAACAAGCCTCAGACTGGAGTCCATATACAGCGCAAATCCGGTTGTGGCGGAATTCTGCATGCTGACCAGTATTTGAGTGAGCCCGTTGAAGGGATGGAAGAACCGCACCCAGAGTGCCACAGAGAAATCTTCTGTGGCGGCATTGAAATTGATACCCGGGCCGAGGCCGCACTCGCAATAGGTTTTGGTATCGAAATTGATGCCGTACCGTAGCGGGGCATTGCTGAAAGTAAGCCCGAGAATATCCTTAGCCGAATTGGCAGGGTTCTGCATCAGAAATACTTCTTTATTGGAGCTACTGGAAACAAGATTGTTATTATTTCCGCTCAGGTCAGACCAGCGGTTGATTCCCTGGTTGCTCCATGCGGCTTTGAGTATATTGTTGTTGTAAAGCTGGATCGTATCAATGATTCCGTCAAAGGCAGCTGTGGAAGTGCTGGTATTTCCCGCATAAGTTAACGATCCGCTGTCGGCTGTATACGTTCCGGCCGGTGTGGATGCTGTGGTCAGGGCTACGCTTGTTCCGTTCACTTTAATTACCGGGGTGTTTGCAGCAGAGGCGGAATTGTATTCCACACTGATGGCAGAAAGCTGTTGAAGTGTTACTTCCGTGTTGGTAGTGACCCATTCCCCGTTTGTTGTCGAAAACAACACAATGAAACGAAGCTTTACCTTTCCGGCACTTTCACCTTCACAGCGCAGCAGCCAGGAGTTTTTAGTGAGGATTGTTCCAAGATTTCCTTCTCCGTCGCTATAGGGTATTACCTGCACAGTTAATTTACCGCCGTTGTTCCAGATACTGCGGGTCGGCGTAGAATCGTTCACACGAAGCAATACACCGGGTGCACAGAATATTTTCTCGCTGTATGTTTGTATAGCGGGTTGTGGAATATCCTTTTGTTCAGTCAGAAATGTAATACCCGCCAGTGTACCGTCATTGCGGTTTCCGGAATAGTCAATGGCATAGCCATAATTGTCACACAGCCACCAGTGCCCCTTCAGGTCAGCTGCTGCCAGTGAAGTACCGGCACGTTGCCAGGCAGGTTTTTCCGGATATTGAAAATCGAATAAAATATCGGATGCATTCAGCGCTTTTTCCCAGAGCTGCACATCCGAAAGCGATCCGGCAAGATAACCCGTGCTATTACCCAGCTTACCGATGAATAGGTTTACAGCAGCATTGTTGATGGCGCCGCTGAGTGAACCGGAAACACTCAGGTTTCCGTCCACATAGATGGCTTTTGTGCTGCCATCGTACGTACACACCACACGGTGCCAGATTTCATCATCAATGGTAGACGTTGTCTCAATCAGTGTGGATACCGTTGTTCCCGAGATGGTAATAAAATTAAGCTTTCCACTACTGTCCTTATAGATCTGGAAAGCACGGTTGCTGCCGGCATCGTCTTTGGAAAGAATGACTTTGCTGTTGGTTACTAATTTCACCCAGAAGCAGATGCTGAATGCGGTTGTTACCTGTATCGGACTATTATTTCCGCAATCAATGTATGCGCTTATGCCATCGAACTGCATGGCTTTGCCGGAATAGACAATGCCATGTAAAGTACGGTTGCGCCCTTCGTCCCACAGGCGCGCAATGTCAATTTCCCAGAGTTCAATTTCAGATACTTCTATGTAGTCGCCTGCACTTACCTCAAACTGAACGAAACTGGTCGAACTTGCTTTCAGAATTCCGTCATAAAAAACAGCATTGCCGGTGTTGGCACCGAGCGACAGGTATGCACCGTTTCCGAGACGTACCTGCAGATTATTGCCTGATCGCCACCGGAACCGTAGACGATAGGAGGCTCCTTTGACTACCAGGGCACTTGCAGTACGAAGTCCTTTTGCGCCGCTGCCTGCATCAACACGTTGTGCGCGGCCGGCAAAACCATTACCGGTTACAATGCTGCAGAGGGTGCCTGCATTGGCTACCCAGGAATCAGCCAGACCGTCACCATCCGTATCTACCCAATCAAACGCGTTGGGCACTATGATATAACGTTGTGTTGAAAGGCCTTTCCGGTAATCGCCTTTCAGCGACAGTTCCAGTTGAGAAGTATGTGCAGGATCAAATCCAATCATGGTAAATAAATTTATCCGCCGAGACGGAATGAATTATGAATGCTTTCGCTCTCTTCGCCGTGGTTCGGCACGTTTAAGTGGCAGATGTGTTCAGATAATAGAAGAGAAACATCCGCCACTTAAACTGCCAACCATTTTTGAATCCATCTTAGGGTATTTTTTCGCGCCAGCCTTAAGCTTTCCGCTCAGCTGAAATTATAATTCGGAATCCCGTTCATATTCGTACCGTCGCAGAAGAAGGTAATAATATCATACGCGTTGGCAGCACCACTGAGTATGGGAATAACGCCGCCGGCGAATTTGTAATTCGTCCCGTAAGCGAGTGTTCGTCCGCCTGTAGCATCCTGCACAACCTTCAGTACATAGATACCCGCCGCCAGGTTGGAAGGATTTGCAAGCGTATGATTGCCGCCCAGCGTAACCGTGGCAAGTCCGCCGGTGCTCAGATCCCAGCTGATGCTGCTGCCATCCGTAAGCGTTTGTAAGGTATCCGCACTCACATGCTGCAGCGAATCCACCAGGTCCGTAAAATTCGAACCTGTTGGCTGATCCCCGTCATCGAAGTATCCCTTTAATGTTGTCTTATTCTGTACTGCCATAATAATAAATGATGAATAATAAATGATAAATGATAATTTATAAATGATGGTCAGGCTGGGTCACCATGGTCTGTGGCTCTTCCGTCGTGGGATGCCCATTCCTGCCATATGCACCGTGAATTCATTGCGCCTCGGCGGATCATAATTCATAATTTATAATTCATAATTATCTAAACCCATTTCGCTGTATCTCCGCTGTAATAAATCACAAACAGGATATCAGCTACTGCTTCTTTTTTGATGTTATCAATCACCGCTTTAGGAATCTTCATCGACCAGGTACCGTTTACATCTTTACCCGTCATGCTGCCCCAGTTCAGCGCGTTGCCGTTGGAAAGTGTGCTGACAATGCCGTTATCGGCGATGGAGGCATCTCCGGAACCGGCAATCGTAGCAGGATTGTTCTTCAATACATAGCTCAGCGTAACACTGGCATGATTAAAAGGCTTGCCCGGATTTGACGGGTCGGTTGCCACATACAGCGTAAGTCCCTTCGTTACCAGGTTATCCAGGTTTGCCGGGAAATCAGCCGACGATACATCAAAAGAGATGGAAACAAAAGGTGTCTGATCGTCTGCATTGCTCAGGTCGTACCACTGATCCGACAATTCATTTTTAAAGCTGAACGGACGGCAGCCCTCCATACTTGAATCCAGGCCTTTGATTACCGTATTGCGGTAATCCGCACTTTCCAGCGCTGTATAATCCATCGTGAACAACACATCTGCAATGGTATTGTAATCAAAGAAATTGGCTGCTTTCGGTAACAGGAATTCCCAGCTGGTATCCACACCAATGCTTTCAAACGGATTCAGCCGTACAGCCGATTGTTGGGTCAGTTCAAACATACCGGTCGCATTCTGCGGAGAAGTAAGGGCAACTTTTTCAGACGTACGCACCACCGGTATACGCTGGAAGCCGCTACCATTGACCACATGCGAGATTCCCGTATTCGATAGCGAAGCCTTGATGCCGTTCACCGGCGGGATCAGCGCGATAACAGATACCCGCACTTGTTTTACCAGGCGCAGGTAATGTCCCGGAAAATCACGGTCGAACAACTCCGCTGGCGTAGCGATTTGCAGCACGCCTGTTTCACGGAATTGCTGGAAAGCAACCGGATCAATAGCGGCAAGAGAAAGGATCTTAGTAAGCTGCAGTTTGCGGGTATCACTGTCTACCGCATACTGATCCAGCTGATAGATATCCTGCAGCAGGCGGGCAGAGCCGGTGAGCCCCCTGCGGTCTGGTGTGGTGGATGTGCCGGAGCTGCTGAATGTATCAGACGATGGGGCTTCCCAGTAATCGTTCTGGATATAGGCAGGCACGGTAGTCTGACGTTCGAAAGAAAGCTGATTGGAAGCAGCCAGCGCCGTGCTTGTAGCCTGACGCAGGAAGTATGCATAGATCTTGCTCAGCGTGCGGCTCATCCAGTCGTACAGTTCCGCGTTGGTAAATTTACTTGTCAGGAAGTTCAGCGTATCCTGCGTATGCGTAAGGTCGAGTTGGGAGATTTGTCGTTCCTGGGCCGTGATGTCATACTGATCCTGGGAGATAGTGATCTGTTCATTCGCAATCTTCAGGTCCTGGTTGGACAGACTAAGCTGATAGGTCCAGTCCTGTAGGCGACGCTCAAAAGCTGCGGTTTGTGCTAAATAGCTGGCAAGAGAGCTGCTTGAGAATCCTATTCCTACAAGAGCTGTTTCTGGTGCGGTTGCCGCTGCTGTAGTGAAAAGTGCTATAGATGCAGCCATTGCTACCAGTGATGCTTCTTCTGTAGCACTGATGTTCTGGTTCACCAGCCCGGTATAATAATTCTGGGAGATGGTTACGCGGTCCCGCTGCAATTGCGCTAGGGTAATATTGTCGCTGGCTTCTTTCACTTTCAGGTCCTGCAGCTTCACGCCCGCACGGGCCTGTTCAACGGCCTGTCTGGCCTGCAGCTGGCTGAACTGTTCGGCATCGTAGCGTTCATAGAGCGACAGCAGGGTGGTTTCCAGCTGTTGGGCAATCTGTTGCTGTTGCTTGGCCCGCTCGATCAGGAAGTCATAATGATATTGCGACGGGAAGAAGGTTTGTGTAATGTTCAGGTTAATGCCTCCGTTCGCATTGATCACAGGGATGCCGGTACTCTGGTCGGTCGGTGCTGCATACGGGTCCAGTTGCCGTACAATACCCGCAATGTTCATGCAGTTGCGGATCTTGTACAGACTGGCTTCCGCAGCATACAGGGTCGCGCTCAGTACCGGATTAGGCGGCACACAGAAGGAGATATTCGGTTGTGGTACGTAATACGGTGTTTTGCGGTAATAATCATTGACCGTCTGAATCGGATTCTTGATGATAGACAGCGTCAGGATCTGCTCATACGACGGCGCTACATAGTTGTAGTATACTTTGTCACGCTGCGTGGTCATCAGCGGATACTGGGAGATCGGTACCAGCTGGCTGTAGGTATCCGGGTAAGCAATGTCGTTGATGCGGTGCGCATCGTCGCCGAACCAGTTCAGGTAGAAATCGGTGCGCGTCAGTGTCTCCTGCGGCAGACCCGTTACCAGCGATACGGCATTGAGGTAAGCGGCCAGCAGGTTAAAGCCCATATCTTCTGCAGCTTGTCCCAGTTGCGGGTTCAGCAGCAGACGCAGCATCGCATCGCTGCTGGTGATACGGTTCGCGCTCAGCAGGGTTGCCAGGTTTTCAAACTGTTCCGGTGTGTTCATGGCATCGTCTACGGTATCGCGACAGTACGACATCTTGTCGGCCAGGCTGTCGCCGCCGGCTAGTTCGGTCTGGATCAGTACAAGGGTATTTGCCAGCACGTCTTTGTCCTGGATCTTATAAAGGTCTGCCACAATACGGTTCCACACGGGTTCCCATTCGGGCCAGTCTGCCAGGTCATCGCCGGTAGGAGTAAAGCTCAGGTCGGCAATAGAGGTGGTGCAGTTCTCTTCTGCAGGCACTAGTTGTTCTTCGTTCAGCAGCTCCATCGCTTCTTCATACAGCAGACGTGCTTTCGGTACAGACTCCGCCGTATCTTTGGTGTACTCGCTGTCGGCAAAGGCCAGCATACATTGTACAATGGACATTACCGTGTAGCGGGTATAACTGTTCGGCCGGATCTCCGCCAGCGCATGCGGATTGATCGGATCATCCAGCCAGTTATCCAGACGTTTGTAATTGCTGGCCGCACTTTCTTCGGCAATCAGCCCGTACCAGATCTTACGTGGTCGCACGTTCGATCCCACGGAAGCACTCTGTACCGAATAATCATACACCAGCCTGAACCAGTCCAGCGCTTCGGTATAGTAACCGGCATCCTGCAGGCTCAGGGCTGCCAGCACCGGCACAAAATAATAGGCTTCGGACAGATACCCGAATTCGGATTTGGGAACGCCTGTATTGTTGAGATAGGCGGTCTGCACAACGGTTTTATAATCCGCATTTTTGGAAGGCGCGGTTGACGGCGATAAACGGAACGGACCGTTTACAGAAAGGCCCATAGAGATTTCCGTACCCTGCACAAACTGCAGACCGGATGGAGCTGGGTTGATGCGGCAGCGCAGGATGTCGTTTACCCTGCCGCGCAGCTGATAGATCAGGTACAGGTTACCCAGCGAATCCTCGTAGGAATTCATGAAGGTATATTCGTCTGAAGATGCCGTGGCAGCAATGGTTTTGGATGGCGTAAATTCATTGATCAGATATTCACCCGTTAGCTTGCGGCAGGCAAAGAACAGCGATTGCGCATCGTCTGCCGGAAACACACCGAAGCAGGTCTGTACCTTTTCAAGATCGATGGAGAGTGGTGTATGGTTCAGGGAAATGGATTTAACCACTCCTTTTACATCGGAATGATACCCGGTAATTACTTGCGTTGTTTTGGCTGCATAGGTGGTATATCCTGCACCCAGACGTGCACTGTGATAGACAATAATGCTTTTTTGGGCATTTTTCGTATATATGTCTTCTGTAATTACACTTTCAGAAATGAACGTGTCTGGCGTGGAATCTGTCGGATCTCCTTTCCATAGTTGCATATAATAGGTTACTACATCCGTATAGATGGGAGTCAGTACCTGTACATTTGATTCATAGATCAGCTGGTAATTGGTATAGCTGAAGATTCTGGAAATGTTCCGTTGCAGCAGGTCCTGCAGGTTCAGGATGTTAAACTGCAGAGTTGCGTCGTTCAGCAGGTTTTTGCCGTCTTTATCTAGTTTCAGGTTCTGAATTATGTGCTCGGTCTGCAGGGCAAGATATACATCCGGTACGCTTGCATCGCCGGATACATTGTTAACAAAACCGCTGATGTTGCCTTTTGAAAAATCATATCCGTACAGCGTAGGTATATCCAATTCAGCCAGATCTTCCTCCCAGTTGCCGGTATTCAGATTCAGCATGGCATAGCCGATTTTATTGACACCCTCTTTGGTATACTGGCAGAACAACAATACGAAAGAATCGCTGACCGATTTGTTCCATTTGGTAGAACCGATGATTGTTGCATCGGGTGTCTGATCAAAGGCTGTAAGGGGCACCCAGCTGCCGTGTGCATATTCGCTGCTGTCGTCTGCATCCAGCGTGGAATAATAGACGCGGCCTGTTTTACCGCCGGTAGCAAAAAGATAGATGAGGTTGCGGTACTGATTTTGTGTGTCCGAGCATGAATTGCCGTTAAAGCTTAAAGTACGGCCGCTGCAGCTGCTCATCATATTGAGCTTGCACATGTCTTCAAAGTACAGGAAGAAGTTGTACACGGCATCGCATACGTCTGAAGGCGACAGATTGGTGGCATTGCGCAGCGCATCGGCATAGGTGGCAAAGCCATAACTCTGATTGTTGCGCAGGGTAGGATAGAGCAGGTTCTCGGGATAAATGTTTACAAACATGGCTGCGCGCCAGGTGGCATAGGAACCCATCCACGCCCATTCTGCATCGAAATGATCGGATACCAGTACCAGGTAAAGACCGGGATACGTGTCCTGCAGAATACCATTGCGGATCGAGAAGAAAATACCCTGTAAGGTTTCAATGGCCTGCGATATGCGCGTGGTTTTCTGGCAGCAGTTGTTCTCTGCATCAATGAGCAGTTTGTCGCCGATGGCTTTGGCTTTATCTGCCAGGTGCGTGCCGCCTACGTCGGTTGCCAGGATCAGGGCGTCGCGCAGCGATTGCATCCAGGCTTCTTCGGTTTGATCGGTAACATCTGCAAAAAAGCTGTAGATGTTCTGTGTCTGGCTGATGCGTGCTTCCAGCGTATTGATCCAGTTGCGGAAGGCATCTTCCGGCATCCGCCAGCGGACAATGTGTTGCTGGTCTTCCGTGAAGTAACTTTCGTCTTTATATTCCGAAACAATAAATGCATCCGGCCCCGTTACAAGGCCTGCTGTTTGTTCGGCTTTGTTCCAGTCGCTGAACAGGCGCTCTTTGGAAGCCTGCAGCAGGATGGAATAAATTTCGTTCCATTCACCGTCCAGTACAGAAGCGGCATCGTCCCGGATCAGGTAATAGATATTGACCAGGAATTCTAACGCATCAAAGCTCAGATTCAGTTGTACCAGTCTGCCGCTGATATCGGTACCCAGATTGCTGTCTTCCAGTAAGGAAATCAGTAATGCAGATCCGGAAGGACTGATGTAATAGGCGATCAGCGCATTGAACCCGGTGAGGTTTTGGGGATAGGTACCGGTATTGGAAATAGCTCCGAATAATACGTTTAGTTGCGCATGTCTGTTTTTCCATAAGGCATATACGGCATTGGTGTTGTCGATGGAAGCCAGGAAGTCCGGACGTATCAGGTCCGGATCCAGCACCGGGAAGCGGCACACACGGGTCAGGCTTTTTACCCACAGGTATCTGTCGGCTGAAGATGCCCGCCAGGATGGCAGTTTGGCTTTGTATACCTGCCAGTATACAAAGGTGCCACTTTCTTCTGAATACCAGGTAGCATAGAATACACGCTCTTTGTGAGATGTGGTCAGCGTGGCATATACGGTGCTCCATTCATCGGCGGAAATGGTATCAGCACTGTCGGAAGTATTTTTTGCCGACACATCCATGATCTGCCGGAAGGCATCCGGTGTGGTGTACAGGACGGTTTCAATATGAGTTGTGGCCGCAGCCGATACAGCCGGATCACTGAGTGTATTTAGTTTGTTGAGCAGGTCGGTCAGCGAAGCATAACTGCCCAGGTAAGAACTTCCCCAGGCTTCCGTAAAGGCTGCATCAAGGCTGGTCTGCTCGCGCAGGGCTTTTATGGTATTGAATTCTGCCTGCAGCTGATCCGTCCGTGTATACCACAGCGCAATGGCTGCAGCCGCGGCCGTTGGTTCGGCCAGGTCTTTCACATTCACCAGTTCCGGATCGATCATCGGAACACTGGCAGATACGGGTATTGGCCAGGTGCCTGTGGCAGGCTCTGTCAGCGGTGGCCAGAAATCGCCGGAGTTGATGTGGATCTGCAGGCCGCTCTGATTTTCTTCACTGATCCAGGTACTGTAGAAAGTTACTTTCACTGCCTGAGCAAGGATTGAAGACAGTTCGCTTACATTGTCATCCGTTAATGCGCGCAGAATGGTTGGTGCCAGTGTGAAAGGTGTATTAACGGCATTCGCCTGAATAATGAGATACGTACTGTCGCTGCTTACTGTTACGGTTACAGTGGCCCAGTCGCCGCCTGCCGTTGCGGCAGCTGAGGCAAGGCTGCTCAGCAGGGTGGCAATTGTATCGGATGCAGTAGCTTTGTGGGAGAGGATGTGTGAATTGTCTGCATTGATCTGCAGGCTGAAGATGTCTCCGCGTTCTATTCCCGTAAACGAAAGATTGCTTACTTGTTGCTGCGCAGTTCCGGAAGGCAGTAGTACTGTATTCTTAAAACCTTTGGCATCATTGGTCAGTGTATAAGCATACAATTCATACAGCCGAAGAAAAGAAGATACGGTCAGCTTATACGTGCCGGTAATGGTATTGGCTGCTGTATTGTATGCATCGGTATCTGTGCCGGTAACAGCTGTATAAAGACTGGTTAATGTCCCGAACGAAGGTACTGAAGACCAGGGTGTCTGGCTTACAGTGGTGGTATCCCATTGGGTATAGGTAATGCTGGTATGCATCACACTAAGCATGTCGGCAATAGAATAAAGGCTTGCTCCGTGCATGAATGCATACAGGAAGCTACGTGCTGTCGTTAATGCAGTAGTATCTGCAGTCAGGATAGCATCCGTAAAATTTCTTCTCAGGAGCCACACAGCAAACCAATGATTCGTTCCGCCCGGATTGCGGAAATCATCCGGCCCGATGATATCCGGATCAACCACAGGAATGGTATGATCGATGTATGGATCGGCCGGATAGTCCTGACCAGTCCAAAGGGAACGCAGATACTGTTGCTGCCAGGAAGCAAAAAGAGGAACAAGGGAAATGTAAATGCCGGTACTGTCTGTTACATTATTCACGAACAGTTCGCCGGTAAGATCACTTTCGTTCTCCGGACTCAGTGTATACCGGCCATCGCCTGCATCGGTAGCCGTAGCGATGAGGTTCCCCGAATCTCTGGCAGAACTTTTGTAGATCCGTACTTCCGGCACGGTATGATCTATACTCAGATAAACATACCCTTGCGCATCGGTATTCTTGTTCCACTGAATGTCTTTGAAGTTCCAGCGGTCGATCTGGTTTCCCGTATCGCCCAGCTTAAGGCCAATGGATAATATATCGCGGGTAGTATCTGTGTAGCCAAATACAAGTTCCAGGAATGCTTCATCCGGCGGCAGCGCAGCACCGGGCTTGATATCCCGGAACAGCGTGGTAAAAGGATCGAATGTATCGGAATAAGGAATGTTGAGCCGGCTTGCTAGGTCGTTTTTTCGTGTTGCCGCATCTGCACCGGTACGCACATTCCGGATCTCCTCGTACGAAGTACCTGTCAGGTTCAGCAGCAGCTTATAGGCATTGCGGCAATAGTCTGCCACAGCTGTATTCAGCGCATTCTGCTGCGCTGTTGTCGGTATGTGGCTTACAAGATAACGGCGCAGGATTTCCACAACAATGCGCTGCTGACAGATCAGTTCTTCTGTTTCCTTGCAATCGGTCGGCAGGTTATTAAAATCCTGGTAGAAATTATTTTCAAGAAACGTGTGAATATCCGTAGCCGGAGAATATTTCAGATTTTGGTCGCTGTAATTCAACAGGTCGGTCAGATAGGCCAGCGGACTTACAGCTGCATCGCAGTCGTCGCAGTTACATTTTTCTTCCAGCACCGCATCCAGCTGAGGAAAGCCACCCATACTCGTAGACAGCAGGGAAGTGCTGCGGTGCGCATTAATCATCGTTTGCAGGAAAGCGGTATAGGCTTTGGCAACGGTGTAAATATTTAAGCCGTTAAAACCGCCCGCTTTTGTGGTGATGTTCAGAAATTTAATAACCATATCACTCCGCTTGCTGCCCGCAATATCAGAGATAGAAGTGAATCCCTCATCGATCAGATTCTGGTTCACCATGATATCATACGAAATGGTGTTCAGTTCTGCTTGTGCATCCAGTGCCACAACAGCAGGGTCGTCCTGTGCAACAGGTAAACCGCTCATGTATTTAAGCCCGCCTGCTGTACGGATATCTTTTAAGGTTACAATACCCTTGCCGGCCATAAAGGTACTCAGGGCAGAAGGAATGCTGAGCCCGGTGATGCTGGCTACATCCGCAATAGACGGATAGGTGACCGAACTGCCGGAATCTGAAAAAGACAGGCTGTGAATGCTATGTTCTCCGTGCACCACATAATAGGAATTGCCGGCGATCACAGCTCCGTTTTTGAAAAGCTCGATCAGGATATTTCCATCCCGTACAAACGGCTTGGGCAGGTTATAGATAAAATTGAAATTGCCATTGTCCTTGGTGACATAACTGCCGATGTATCCGAATATATTTGCACTGCCACCGTTAAAGGAGGCACGTACAGTATACCCGCTCAGATTAATGCCGGCAGGGGTTGGTAGTAATACGCCCGTGAATTCGAAGGGCTGGAATTCTTTGGAATAAGATGCCTTTGCAAAGGTGATAAGTTCGGCGGCATACGAATAATAAAACGTATGACTGGAAGGTAAACTGAGCAGCGTTTTCTTCAGGCTCACCACTTCCAGTGCAAAAGGAATATCGTTGCTGTTTGCAGTTACGATCACATAAGTGGTTCCGTTACTTGCTGTCACCATGTTCCAGTTGTCCTGACCGGCAGCGGATGCGGCGTTGATGGCCGTAATGATGCCGGCAATGAGATCTGCGGTGTTGGTGGTTATTGCTTTGTAAAACACATTGGAAGCGTTGTTGATGCGGATCATGTATACATCATCAATGGCAACACTGCCCTGTGGTGTAATGTGGCTGATCTGTGGCTGTGAGACACCTGCATCCTGGCTTTGTGTAACCGGGTCACACGAAACCCCCATTACTTCTGTAATCGAAACAGCATCAAACAAGGTCACGTCAAACTGTACGCGGGTGCTTACAGCTACAAACGTGAATGTTTGTGTGCCATTGTTGGTGAATGTGTAGAGGGTCGTGCCGCTGTTGTCTTTCAGCAGATTGCCGGCACTTGTATCCAGCACGTTGATCGAAATCCGGTAGGTTTTACCGGAAGTTAGAATGAATCCTGTATATGGATAGGTATTCCCGCTGTTCACACTCAGACCGGTTAACAGATTGCCGGACACATCATACCAACCACCGGAAGAAAGACTGAAGTCACCATTGGCCTGCAGCTCGGTACCGGATTCGCCGCCGGTGCAGCTCAATGTATCTGCAATACCTGTCAGTGCCGGAATATCGACTAGGTCATAAAAAGACTGGATAATACCTGATGCACGCAGCGTAGACAGAAAAGCGCTAGCAGCGCCCTGAACAGCAGGCCGGAACTGATTGACAAAAGCCTGCTCAATCGAGGAAGGCGGATAATTGCTGGCAATAAGCTTAAGCGCTTTTGCCCGGAAATCGGTAGCAAAGAAATTGGCAAACCTTCGGGGTACATTGTAAAACTGGTTGAACCGTCTTATTTCACCTGCAAGTTTTTCCGGTGTGGAATCGGTCAGTGATGTGA
>FTIQ01001824.1_pt1 | contig 21159 bp, 23 predicted proteins | sample 1658441 | NCBI WGS metagenome assembly FTIQ01 (sample SAMEA3914824, study PRJEB12502) | metagenome | biome: forest; material: soil | place: USA | collected 2012-03-12 | depth 0.1 m | reverse complement strand
ACATTATACCGGAAATAACCCGGCAAAGCGGGGTCATCACGTTGATCGGTGGAACCTGCCGGAATAATAGCCGAGCCGGTCGACGACGTGCTAAAAGCTGCCGCCTGCTCGGCCAGCCCAGGCACACTGTAAATGATGTTGTTGAGGGAGTCCGCCAACGTGATATCGTAAGCACCCTTCCAATAGATCAACGCCTCGCCGCGTGAGTCCAGAACAATCGGATTGGTATTCTCGACCGTACCAGCCGGGTCTTGGTAGGTTGGCTTCGGAGTCGTGGTGCCCGGTTGGTATGTATAAAGCAGGCCACCATCCAGGAATACTGGTCCCTCGGTTTGGATGTCGGTGCCGAAAAATTGGTTCTTACCGTTGGGCAGAATCGCGGTCATTTTGTTCTCCGATATTGTTCAAGGTGGTCATACCGGTGATACCACCGATGATTTGAATGGCACGGTTTGGGGGCATTGATAGTACATCGGTCGTTGACAGTCCGTGTTGTTGCAGGGCCGTTACCACACGGGGATCGTTGAGCATCTTGGTGACCATTCGTCCAGCAGTGGCCGCGCCAATCATCATACCACCAATGGCCGCTGGTGAAGCACCGAATGCGAAGCCACCGCCGCCGATCAAGCCCATAGCCATGGCACGTTGGGCGGTCCCGGAGTTCGGAACCGCATCCCGTACAAAGGAACGCCCAATCTGACCCAAGTCGCCAAGGGTTCCCCGTGCACCCATAGCCATTGCTTCTTTTCCGGCTTCAGAGTTGGTCAATGCATTCATCAATTGAGTGGGAGGAATGTCGCCGTTAGCGGCGTCTTTTGCCACGATATCACGTACCGCTTTAAGATTTCGATATTGGGAACGTGTAGTCTGCCACGCTGCCTGGTCTTCGGAACTGATGGAGTTATCCATCGCATTGCGCAGTTCCGACTGCAGTCGCTTAGCATACAAACCTTTTTCCCCGCCCGCCTTTACCATATTCGACAGCTGGGTATCAATGGATTGGTAGGTCGCTCCTGGAATTTGACGCATGGCAGTTTCGCCCAGCGGCTGGCCATTACTGTCGAGGAGGGCGGTAGTGCCGTTCTTGGACTGGTTGCCCACACGGTCAGCAATATTTTGCATAGCCCGGATGGTGTCATCGCTTGCCGTGGCGTGGGCGTCGTCCAAGATTTTGCCGATGTTTTTTTCCACGTCCGGCGTGACATTCAACTGGTTACGTGCGGTCAGAGTATCAAATTCCTGACCTAGCCGTTGTTTGGCGGCGGCATATACCTGCGGGGTTACTTTTTCGGTGTCCTCACCAAACGTATTGGACACAGCACGATTGAACGCGTTCTTCTGGTCGACCACCTTTTGAGCCGCGCCAGTGAATGGCATCTGCTCGACCGACGAGGCCAGGGTCTTCATGAATTTGCTGTCGCCCAGCTGGGCGACGTTGACCGGGATACCTAATTCTTGGGCACGTTGATACAACGCCATGGCTTCGGGTGTGATGTTACCAGCCAGTCCTTTGAGAGCACCTTTGACAGCATTCGATGCAACGCCAACTACTTTCGGGATAACCACACCGCCTACAGCGGCCCCGGCCCCCGCCTCTGCTGCATTCTGGAGACGCTCTCCGACGGTACCATACTCCAAGCCTTTTTGGGCTGCGGCCGACCCTGCGACTTTCGCGACCGTGGCTAAAGCACCCGGAGTACCGCCAATAGGAACCGCCATTGCTGGCAATGATTCACCGACTGCCGTGGCAACTGGGCGTGCCTGTTTAAGTGGAGCATACACCCGATCATCTTCAGCGGCTTCAGCCTTGAGCTTGTCGGAGGATGCCTGGTCGCCGGTCGCGGCATAATACGCCTGCTGCATGCCTTTACCGATTCGGTCGAAGGTTCGTCCTGCACCAATCAATAAGGTATCGCCCAGTGATTGCTCATCGGCGACTTTCTTGGCTCCGGCATTAGGATCGACAGCAGGAGCCGCTCCGGTTAACTTTGTGAAAATTTCGTCATCCGAATAGCCAGCATTCCTAGCGCCTTGAAGATCAAACCCGGATTTTTGGGCAACGGCATTCAAGATATCCTGATCGGAGTATCCATGCTGTCGCGCACCTTGAACATCAAAACCGACTGCTGGCATGTCAGCCTCCCGGCGTAGAGAAGAACGAGTCGAGCGATGGCCGTCCGGCTGCAGCTCCGGGAGCACGACGACGGTCAGGACCAGTGTATGGTACTGTGGCCTGGGTGGACGGTGTGAGCGCTCCGGACGGGGCCAACTGGTAGCCACGCATCACCTGCTCCAGTGTGTCGAGAGCAGCCTTACGACGAGATAGCGGCTGGGAACGGTCGCCAACCAAACCGGCCATTGTGCGATAAGTTGCGGTATCCTTGTCGGATTGTGGACCTTCGAAACGAGGGACGTTGGACGTCATCCAGCCCGATAATACATCGAGTTTAGATGCCTTATCCGCCGAATCCGTGCTGCCGCCCAGGAAGGCCATGGCTTTGTCGCGCATTTCGCCGACACCAGACGAGGTAGCACCACTTTCTAGCAGCTGGCGTGCTTCGGGAATCATGGTCTGCAGACGACCAACCATTTGGGCATTCTTGGCCGGGGTCGACTTGTCCGAATACACAGCATTATTGCCGCCAGCTGCCGTGATTGGGGTTGCAACGTTCGTGCCCTTATCAACAGACACCAAACCAGTCGGCGTCTCGATGATTTGCTGACGCGAGGCAGTTTTATTGATACTATTGGCTTCTTGCTGGTCGCCGTGCGACAGGTCTTGGCCGCGCCGGGTAGTTTCTGCCGACAGCAATGCGTCCGGAGTAGCAGTTTTGACCACACTTGGACCAGCCGTACGTTCCCCGGTGAATTGGTTAATCGTGCCTTGATTGATCACACCGCCCTGGTCCTGGGAATCGTACTTCGGCAACATTAGTTTGAGACGCTCGGAGGCATCCGCCGCACGAGCGCCTTGCTGGATCAGCCAATTATGCAAAGCCGAAGGATTACCAACCGGCATGGTCGACAGGACCACTTGTCGTGCATAGTCATCTGGAGACATACCGTGCTGTGCAGCTTGCGTATCAAAAGCACCAGCATTGACCAGTTGACCGACGGCACCATATACATCACGGTCGGTAGTGGCTGGATTCGCGGCCAGTGAGGCAACAGTATTATTCACCAAATCCAGGCTCTTGTGCAACATAGTCTGGTTGGCGCTGTTGGTGTCCGCTTGGGTCTTGCCGATGTCGGCACGAGCCTTTGCATTATCAAGAGCATATTTCTGCATGGCCGGGATATTCGACCCGCCGCCATTCTGTGCAACATACGCCATAACCTTGTTCTGGTCAACATTTCCTTGCGCATCGGTCGATGCTTTGAACGCGTCGTTCAACAATTGTTTTTGGCGCAATGCTTCGTCATTCTGATCGGAAGCCGCCTGCATCGAGTGAATCTTCAAAGCATCGGCGTACGTTTGCCCCAGGCTGTTTAACGGCTGATATGGGACAGCAGCTTGAGCAATGACTCCTGGGTTTAATTGCACAGGCATATGGCCTCCTTAGGTTTTAGTAGCACCAGCGCCGGTTTTACCCAGTTTGCCGAGTGTCAGATATGACGTATAGTTATTAGCGAGGCTGTTCAGCGCGCCGCCCCAAATCTGACCCTGTTGAGCCTGACTGGCTGACGTTGCGTTAGCTCCCGCTCGGATCGCATCAGCTGTGGCGTTGTTTGCTCCGGTGAGTCCATCAGCTTGAGCGTTGCCGATTGCCAAAGTGCCGTTGGCCGTGATGTTACCCTTGTTGGTATAATATGCGCTATCAGCGGCACCGAGGGAATTAATCTTCGACAGGTCGGTATTGGTCTTAGCTTGAATCGAGCCGGTGTCGATAGTGCCGAGTTGATTAATCAGGTCCGCCTTGGCCGCGCCCTGTCCCACGATATTATTGTAGTTGATATTACCCAGGGTATTGGCATTTTCGGCTTGCGCTGCGCCGATGGCGTTCAAAGCATCGGCAGACGATGTACCATTTGCAACAGTGTTACCAGCGGTGTATGCTGCCGCGCCGAGGGTATTTTGTCCGGCTTGCTGAGTGGCGGCGGCACCAAGGTTAGCCACATCGGTCGTGGCCGACATACCACGGTCGGCAAGCGAACTGAGCCGGGTGAACCGATTGTTCATATCAGTATTCCAACGAGTATACGCATTATTGAACTCGTTGGATGCAAAACCTTGATTGTACTCGTCGATGGCTTTCAGCGCGTTTCCACTCAGAAGACCGCCACGAGCCGCTGCCGAATTCTCGACACCTTGCTGACCTTGTTGCAACCGGAAGTTATATCCAGGGTCCTTGACGAAATCAGCGTTGGTGAAACTCTTGGTGAAATCACCTCCAGGCGCGATACCGGCTTGGAGCTGGGCATTGGCGTCAGTCCCGGTATCCATATATGGCTGATATAACGCAGTACTCGACGCCAACCGGTCCATGATGGACTTATTGACACCATTGGTCGCTGTCTGGAAATCAGCCGATGCCTGATTACGAGCAGCAATTTGAGCCTGCGCAGCCTGATTGGCCGCTGTCGTTTTGGCGTCAAGCGCTTGCTTAGCGGCATCGATCTGAGCTTGGGACCCCGATTGTAGTGCGGCCACATACGCAGCTTCAGCATCATTCGCCGCTTTCGTGGCCGCTGCCGACATCGCGTCGATACCGGCCACCTGCGCGCTGTACGCATCGTTAATAGTGCCGGTCTGTGAAGTATGTGCCTGATCTAACGCGGCTGTCTGCTGGCCTGTTGCGGTATTGATGGCGTCCGTCTTAATTTTGGAAGCGTCCAATGACGACTGACGATCCAACGCACCAGCCTGATTAGCGGCGTCCACTTGGGTCTGCGCGGCGTCTTTCGAACCTTTGGACGACATATACGCACCACCAACGGTAGCGGCACCCACTACAACTGCGGATACGACCATAATTATTCTCCGATCCATTTAGAATAATATGTTTCGATGGGAGCGAATTTCAATCGCTTGAACAACGCCGAAGCGTCGGCCTTTATTTTGGAACCGACCATCCAACGTTGTACACCACGAGTCTTCAATTCTTTTTCTAGTGCCCGGAACAAACGGATGCCCAACATTGCCTTGCCACGTGCTTCCGGATGGATGAAGAAAATATCCATCACGCACGTCAGGCAGGTCCGATAATGGAGACCGGGCTGAATAAACCCGATAAAGTATCCGACCAGCTTTCCGTCATCACGCACGGTCATATATATCAGCTGGTTGTGTTCTTCTTGGAACTGGTACAGCTCATAACAAGGGTCCAGCGGCACCTTGTCTTTGTTCATCGCCAGCTCTTCATAATGAAAAGGCAGCAACTCTTTCAGCTCCGTGAGTCCAGCCATGAACGATTCGGCTTGAATAGTAATCATTGGAAAGTCCGTATATCTACGATCATGGTAATTCGGTCATCGTCGCTATTATTGACGACCTCATGCTCTGCATTGTTGTTGAACCACCACACCTGCCCGGAAAGCATGTTAACCGCTTCATCACCGGCCCGGAACATCACGCCCGGCATCGAGTGGAGCACGATATGGTAACGGTCATAATACGTGGCAGGCGTACCCTCATCAATATGTGGAGTGATCTTACCACCAGGAGGCAACCGGGTTATGATCACCCGTCCGAGGCGTTCGCCTTCAACCCGGTTCATCAACGCGAAAATCAACGGACGTGCTTGGGGCAATGCGAACATCGGGGGATAATTAACGCACTCGGTGCTATCAACGACCTCGACAGCATTTTTGCATTCATTGAAGCGCAGCCAAATATCATTTACCTCACCATGGGAAGTACCAGGATGTGTCGTACGCAAAGTATTCTGGTCCCACAGCTCCGGCTGACGACGGATCGCGTTGAGTAACGGGGCCACGTCGACATTGGACGCGATAAGCTGGAAGTTATTCATTATAATACGGGACCTTTTTAGTTGCACCGGAATCATCCAGGATGGTCATATAACCGGCAGGAGTAGCCGGGAGGGCCGTGGCAGACCCCGCCGTTGCTGATGTCGAGAAAGAACCGTCGATCAGGTTGGCTTTTTGGGCCAGCGTCGTGAAGAACCGATACCATGCACGGGCAAACGTCGATGCAGTATCGTCCGTGACCGGGGTGTTGGCGGTAGGAGGGTTATTGTTCGGCATTTAACCATGCTCCCAGAATAGTGAACGGGGTTGGCTCCGAATACGACAGCTCATATACCCGGTCACGAGATTGACCAAGCCGATTGAACTTCACACGGGTCCGGTACTCACCCATCTTACCCACCGATTTGTACCGGGTATTGGCGAACGTATGACCACCATCATCCGACCAGCGAAGCTTAACCAACGGATCAGAACCCTGGCCATACGCCAGCCCCCGGCCGGTTTCAATGTCGAATTGTACGTTGACATGAGCGATCTTCGCAAATCCTTGAGATATATGCGGGGAAGCACGCAACCGGACGAGTGGATTATCTGCGTCCGAATAAAAATCCAGCGACATACGATAGATGACGCCGAAGAAATAATCACCAACCAGATTATGGCGGCGGAAGAAAGCGTGCGTGACACCACGATGACGACCAAATGACCCATCGGATTCCAGATACGCACGTTGGTGCCAGGTTTGAGTGGCGGTATCATACACGTGCGTGACATTTTGATTTGGGAACGACAAAACATAGAACGAATGCCCCGATTGTTGGTACGTATATGCCGTGGCATTCCGGATAACCGAGTAACTCGAAATAGTGTCTTCAAGCGAGTGGGTGCTGATACGCTTGGGATTGCCCAGGCCTTGAGTCTGGTACACGATACCTTGGCCATTACCATTCGAAGACAGCCATATCACGGAAGTATCATCCATCACAACCACGCTGTCTTTAGCGGCGCAGCCTTGCTCAATGGACACACCAGGAATACGGGAGTATGGGAACCCGGCGTTACCGTCATTCGCCCACACTTCAACCGTCTCTGTGCCGAACAGCCACACTTCCTGGCCATTGACGGCCAACGTCACCAACGCATCCGGAGAGCCTTCAGCAGTCGCAAACCATAGCGGATCGAGCGTGGTCGAATAAGGATTGGTCGCCCAAAATCGGCTGGAATTGAACTCATTGAACACAAACGATCCGGCAATGAAGTAGACGGCATCTGCGCCCTTGAACGACGGGTCTGTATACTCTTCAAATACATTAGTGGCTGGGTGAATGACATACCCCTTCTGTCCCATCACAACCATGATGTCGATACCATTGGATGCCATCGACACCGGCTGATTGGAGGGGGCGATATCCCCATCCAACATGGTCACAACATCATTTGCATCGATCCGAATGATCTTGGTGCCAACGACCGCGAACAGGGTAGAAGCATCGAATGTCAATAATCCACGCACAGGACGGTTAACGGTGCTGCGAAAATCCTTCCAGATGCTCAAACCCGGAGCGCTCACCAACTTGGCAGGAGTTTTCGCAGTACCGCTGGCAGACACTTCCGGGAACATATTGATACAGCGCTGGGCGTCGAAGTTTACGCTTCGATCCTTGTGTTGACTACCGACAAATCCGACTATTTCTGGCATTATCCGATCCTCCAATCCCAGCCGCGACCCACTTCGACGCCCGGAATATCATCGAAACGCACAACAGGAATCTCGGAGTTGGCCACCTTGACCTCGCCCAGCGATTTTGCGGCGATGGCCTTAATAGTGTTGATGTCGGTGGTGGCATTCACATACTCGGGCCATAGGTCCACAGCCAGATTATACCGCAACATGCGGAGATACCCAGGCGGAAGCGCGACCAAATCTGTCAGAGACAATGGTCCAGCGATCTGACGAGTGCTATTAATACTCAGCGTCACAGCCTCGGTCGGAACCGGAAACACCGTGACCTTACCGACGGGGTATTCGGGGACATATAAAAACCGTTCCGTGATAGGGGACGGTGTCTGCTTCAGCGGGATCATGTCGTATTCTTCCTGCGAAACAATATCCACAGGGGTAGACACACCATTCCGGATACAGGTGACATTATTGACCCACACCGGGCGTTCAGACCTGAACGTAACACCAGCGATATCCGTACCCCAATCATATTGGTACTGCCCAGGAGTCAATGTAAAATCCTGGTTAGAGGACCCGTACATGTTCAACGGACGGGTCGACAACGAATCCAGCAATTCATTCAATGTGATCAACGCGTCATTCAGCTCCGAATCCACCGGAACTTCACCTGCGGCAATTGCATTGATGAGTGTCATAGCGCGGATGATCAAATCCCGCGCCACGATAGTTTGAGCCGGAATCGTCATAATATTGGCCTTATGTCAAAAGATTCAATATAGGCGAGCTGATGTCGACAACAGCGGAGCCGGAAGGGTCCAAATTCACAGCCAGCAGCAGTTCCACCGACGTTGGCACAGACGGCACAACCCATGGGTGAGTCCACCGACGACCATTGGACGCGGCTTGGTTGTATTTGAAATCAGTAGCAGTTTCAGTGTTCGTGTCTCGCGCCATCGCGTTCCATATGGTGCCGCCAGAACCATTGATACGGATAGACGCGGCGATACGAGTGAGACTCACAGAAGTCCCCACGGATGCGAAATCCATACCTGCTTGTACCAAGCTACCATTACCGATAGCAGCCAGAAGAGCCGCATTGTTTGTCGGCTGCAGGTACACCGTAGTAGCCACCGAACCACTAGGATTCGTGATCGACATCCTTACAGTGCCGGGCACAGGATTGCTCAATACTACATTGGCCGATCCTGACGCCACTTGGCAGTTCCAGTTTGCCGGGAGAGCCGCCTCACCAGTAATCGTGCCGGTGCCTTGCGTCTTGGTGCCGCCGGTCCCCGTGAATGCTGGAAGCAAATTGGAACCTGCTGTTTTGTACTTGGTCAGACTCAACTTGGAAGCCAACAACGCGGCCAATGCCGCGCCAACGGCGCGTGCACCATAAGTAGTACGATGAATGCCGTCAGTACCCTGAATCAGGTTCGGTAATGGGTTAAACTGCTGCGATGCCGGGTCTACTACCAACGAATACTCATCGAAGAATATAACATTTGGGAGACTATTGCACAGCGCTTTGATCGCGGCATTGTGTGCCGGAAACTCGGTAGCGCGGCTTTTCGCGCCGGTCGAGCCAGATTGCGAAACCGGATTGATCGAATCCACGATCACCCATTTTTTTGCGGCGGACAACTGATTAACGATGCTCGTCACAGCCGCAATGTTTTGAGCTTGCGTGTACGGCACACCACCGTTTTCAGGCGCGCTGATGGTATCATTGTAGCTGTTCACACCACCATGATACCAGGCACCATCCCATGAATCTGCCAGAGCCAATGGCAGCTGGACGTTCAGATGGTTTTGAGCCGTGGTGCCGCCAACGGCGCGCAATGATGTGCCATCAATACCAACGCCGGTTTGCCGTAGGATGTCATTTGCCCAGCCAACATGACTTTCCGATGTACCACCACCTTGGGCTGGGCTGGAACCGGCCACCACCGGATTACCATAAGCCATCAAACTGTCACCGAATAAGGTTGCAGAATTCAATGCGGTAATGGGCGGTGGAATCGATGCCGTGACGATATTACTGGCGGCGCTGTAAGAGCCTGGACCGACCGAGTTGACAGCACGAACGCGGACCTTATACGCCACGTTGGTCGAAACGCCTTGAGCCGAGGTAAACACGGCGGGATTCGGCACACCGGTCAGTACCGCAAGCACGTTGTCATATTGATCCAACAAGGCGGCGTCGTACGACGTGACCGCCGAGCCACCATTGTCAGCGGGGGCCGAATAAGGCGCGGTGATGGTGGTCCCGGAAATGCTGGCCGTACCCATCACCGGCTGCGCGGGAGGGTTATTGGCCGCAGCGGCTACGAGGCGCATGTTGGTGCCGTCGAAGACATAAGGACCGGTGTTGTCCGTGATGCGGGTATAATAACCACTGTTTTGCATTTTGAAACCGGCTGGAATGGCCATTTTATTCTCCACATCTTAGAGGTTCTCGGATACCGCTGAGGCCCCTGCCGGTACTAGTATAGGGGCCTCAGTCTCAGACAGGCACGACAGTACCACTCGATCAGGCAGCGGGGTCAGGAGCCGGGGTCGGCGCTACCTCAGGCTCCTGATCGGGCACACCCAGGATTTCGTCGTACCACAACGAACCGGCCGCTTCTTCTTCAGCTGCCGAATGCACGGTCAGCTGACGGGCCGCATCACCCAAGCGATACAGCATCTTGGGATATTCCTGGAAGTCTGGGCCGTGCGTCACGGCATCACCCTTGTGAGTCATGATTTCTTCTCCTTATTCTGGTTCGATAGCGAATTACTGCGGGTTCGACAGTGAGCCGTTGGGGTTCAGGATAGCCCAATCAATGCTGACTTGGGCGGTCGCGTTGGCGTTCAGCGCGATCGTGACCGAGCCGGGGCCACCGTTGGCACCATCGACTGGGTTCACCCGCTGGATCGAAGTCGCGGTTGCGTCGGTTGCGGTGCCACGGATTTGCGCGAATACTTTGGTCTGGGCCTTGATGCCGGGCGATGTGACCGTGACCGACGACTGACCAGCCGCAACGCCGACGACGCCACTATTTTCGGTCGTGAACACATTACCAGGGGTAACCGGGCCGGTATTGAAGGTGGCACCGCCGGACGCGACCAGCGACGATTCGGTCGACGGGTTCAGGCCGACGATCTGGCCGACTGGGTAACCCGCATATTGGCGGCTCAGCTGAACGAAGAAGTTGACAGCGCCGACCTTTTGCATACCAGACAGGATACGGAAGTCAATGTCCGAAGGGACGACAACGCGAACAACCGCCGACAGAGCCGTTACCAGAATAGCGTGAATTTTGCTGAAGAAAGTTTTCATGATTGTTCCTTAAAAAGACGGGGCCGAAGCCCCGCAAACTGGAAAAACTACAGGGCGTAACCGCAGGACAGCTCGGGGTAGCTTGCGGCCCAACCGTACAACACGTCGATACGCATGATGGAAACATCACCCATGCCGTCGTAGAATTCCGTAACTTTCACACGGAAGCCCTTGTACTCGGTCTGCGAAACGCTGACCACCCCTTTGCCGTTGGCCGGTGCCCACATCGGCACCATCGCCAGGGTAAAGGCGTCTTTATGGAATGCCGGGTTGAACGAGTAGCTACCGGAGGCAGTACCAAAAATGGTGATCACTGCACCGTTGGCCGGGGAGGCGGTGACGTTTTGGAACGCACCGGAAGTGACCAGCGCCGGGCTTACTGGCAGCGAAGTTGCGCCGGAAGCTACATCAGCGGTCAGCGTGAACTGGGCCAGAACGCCGGTGGACTGGCGGCTTTGCGGGTTCACGGCGAACACATTAGCGAAGGTGATCTTCGAACCTTTGGTCATCGTGCCGGTCAGAGCGGCAGTTGCGATGGTTGCGCCGGACTGGTTCGCGCCACTTACAGTCGCGGAAGCCACGGCCTGGGTGCCGTTAGTGTGAACTTGAACGTTCTGGTCCATGCCGTAAGCCAGGCCCAGGGAGTCCACCATCATCGCTTGACGATATTGCTTATCCAGGGTGGATTGCGGATTGAACATGCCAGCCAAACCCTTGACAGCGGCGGCATTCATTGCCGGGTTCATCACCATACCACGGCGACGGTCGCGGGGCGCAGCCATTTCGTCCATACGCTGGTTGACGCCCAAGAACACGTCCAGCGCCAACGACTGGGTATTCGGCGGCGTGCCAGGGGTGCCAATGACGTTTGGCGAAGTATAACGGGCCATTTCCAGGCCGCGACGGTCGATTTCATTGGCGACGGTCGCCATGGCAGCGGTCAGCTTGTCTTCCAGCTTGGTCAGCGACAGGGTACGCTCTGCGGAAGTAAATTGCAGATCGCAACCGCCCTGCGCCAAGGTCAATGGAATCGTCGACTCGATGGTGGATTGCGGTACCGCCACACGACCTTCACGGTAGGTATAACGCGGTGGGCGCTTGATGTTGACGGTTTGGCCCGGCGCATAGCCACGGGTCATGTTTTCTTCGAATTCGTCTTCCCAGTCACGGTTCACCATCTTGGAGAAAGACAGCATATTCTCCAAGATGGCGACAGCTTCTTTGGCGACGACGGCGGTTGTTGCAAGTACGTTGGCCATGATATTGGTTCCTGTGTACGGTTATGTGTTTACCGTGCCCAATTAGCGCCCTGTTTACGACGGAATTCCCGGTACTCATCGTGACTCATTTCATCAAGAGAAGGTGCCGTGGAACGTCCAGCGCCAACGTTTGCTTTAGGCGGCGGCGGTGCTTTCGACACAGCAGCCGGTTTGGGAGAAGGAACAGGCGGCGTCGCAGGCTTGTCGTGCTTTGCAGCCATCTTGGCGATTTCGAAGGCTGCTCTTGCGGGCGACATTTCATTCAGCTTATCGAGCAGTTCAGGATTCTTGGCGAGGTCATAGACAACCTTAGCGCCGTGTTCGTGTTCCATCAGCAGTTCGCCCACGTGACCCGCCACCGGCAGTTCACTTGCGTCCACCACTTCCGAGTAGTCCGGGATTTCTTCACGGGCCGAAGCCTGCTTAGTGTTCCACGACTGCGACTTCTCGGAAGCCTGGCGTTGAGCGCTTTGCTTCTGTTCCTGAACTTTCAGCTTCTGATCAACCTTCCAGTCAACCAGCGCTTCCTGGTAATGCTCATCCGACTGAAACTGATCGCGGTTAGGGCGGGCGTCTGGGTCTTTCTTGACCGGAGCACCCGCACCAGCGCGTTGACGCCAGTACTCTGCTTCGCGTTCTGCTTCACGGCGCGCACGGGTGATTTCATCGATCCGGTCCTGCATGGTCTTGGTACGACCGCCCGGCTCCTTTTCGATTTCTTTCGCCTGTGATGCCGGTTTTTCTTCTTCCAAACCAGCCGCTGGAGCTTCTTCCGTCCGACCAACCACAACTTCACGTGGTTCGATCTTTGGAGTTTGCTCTTGCGTTTGTACTTCTTGACCTGCTGTGCCATCCATCGGGAATTCTCCTGCGCCTCAATGCCCTTGAGTAGGGGGTCTGCTCGGTTGCGCGCTCTACCCCGCTGAGCAGACGGGGACGCGATGGTTCATTCTACCACGGAACAACATTCCTGTCAAGCCCCTGGAACTTGCGGCGGGGTATTATTCACCTGGGCTGGGTCGGGGGCAGGTAGTTCCGGTTGGAGATTGTTACCTTGCTGCGGTTCCGTGATATCTTTCTCGACATCCGCAGCAAGGACGGGGGGCACGGTAAGTCGCTCAATGAGCAATGCCACCATACCTTTGAGTTCTTCCACATCCTTGCGGTTCTCCGCATTGATGTGAGCTTTTTCGATTTCAGTCGACGAACGGCTTGCTTCAACAGCGAGAGTTGTTCGGTTTTTGTCAGCGTCTTGCTTGAGCTGTTGATTTTGTTGCTGAAGCTGCTGATTTTGCTGGTTGAGCTGTTGAATCTGGACTTGCGGGTCTTGTTGGCCATCATCACTCTCCTGCAAGTTCGGTGGGAGGGTCTTTTTCAGTCGGTCCGCGATTTGGTCCGCCCCCGGCCATACGAAGGACTTGACCACGATATCACCGGCCACATCCATCAACTTCGGCCATTTCTGCGCGATTTGCGTCATCATGTCGGACGCTTCAGCGCGCATAGTGGCGTAGGAAGGTCCCGGCGTGATGGCGATATCATATTTGCCGATACGAATGTCATTCATGAATTTCTGAGCAGCGGCATCCCACTGATTAACCGTCTTAGCAGACACGGAACCATCATCGCCCCGACAGGTAACGACACGCTCAGCATCATAATAATGCGGAATCATGTCGATCAAACACTTTCCAGCGTGTCGCAAAGTCCGAAAGAAGTTATCCATATAGTGGTAATTAGTCACATCACCCTGCTTCTGCTGGGCCAACTCTTGAGTACCACTGGTAGCATTGCCCGCCGCACCTAGGGAGCTATCGAACAAACCAGTTGTCTGCTTGATATCGTCCGACGCATGAGCAGCCATATTCAACATACCCACGGGCACGTCGGTCATCATCTGACGGGAAGGAGGCGGAGCAAGCTGTCCCTCTACAGTAGTGGGCTTGTACTCCATATATGGAAATACGCGCATATTCGCCTGTTTCCATTTGTTCTCGTGGCCGTCCAACTGACCCTCAGCAACAATCCAGGGAGTCTTACTGCGGGATGCTACTTCTTCTGTCGCAGAAGTCATCCAGAAGTTATACATCATCGCCGGGTCTTTGGCATTGCGAATCAAGCCTGCACGATATACCTTACCATCAACATCGACTTCATTGCCGTACACTGGGAACACCGGAATCCACTTACACTTAATCTCGGTCTGCTCCAATACTTCATAGGCCGTCAACAAATACCACATCACCTTACGTTGTACCGTTTGACGTTCAGCGATCACGTCTCCACGGGGGTCCTGCCCAGGTTGTGACGGGTCTTGACTACCAGGAGCAGCTGGCTGGACACCTTGCTCCTGCGGCTCATTTGAAGCAGGATCACCGCCGGTCATCGGGGTGTCGACAGATTCTTCTTGGTCATCGAGCTTAACGGCGTCCGGCTTGAATTCGGTGCTGCCATCCGCATATTTACAGAGACGGCCGGGGGTAAAATCAATCTTGTAATATTCAGCGACCCGGACTTGATCTTCCCACATCCAATCGGCGTTCTGGAGGTCGCCCGCACCATTAAAGGACAACCCCTGCATGGTGGCTGTGGCATTAGGATATTTGGCCTTGAACTCAGTCTTGGACATCTTCTCACTGATAAATGCCCACTGCATGTCATTGCCATCCGCTGCTGTGCTGCCTGGATCGATGTGCACGGTGAACGCATTACGAATACGGCAAATGCGAATCACCTGATCGAAGGAATCGTCGGCCTCATATTCTGTCTTGAAGCGGAAATAGCCAAAACCAATACCAGCCGCGCTATTGGCGGCGGTATCATACGCGGCGTCGGCAGACGAATCATACTCGATATGCCGAACCATGCCTTGAATGATACTTGCCACGTCATTGGTGGCATCTTCGCTCACCGGGCTAACCTTCATCCCCGCACGGTTCTGCCGTTGATCATTGGTGACCTGCTGCAAGAAGGTGGGGATCTTATTGATGGTCAGACAGACACGGCCTTCAGCCTCGCGGGTGCGGCGTTGCTTTTCGGGCCATTGGTCGCCCTTGAGGAAGTTCAGGTCGTCGGCACCTTGCTTGTAATTATCCGCATCCGCCTGGATGGCAACACGCATGCGGTCCTTGGCTTCACCAATGATATTATCAGGATCATTGGAATTATCGGTAGCCGCCGACATCGGGCCGGGTTCTGGCAAACCTTCGCTGTTCATTCAAACGCTCCTTGGATGGTATTCGTGACAACTTTTTGTTGGGTCCGAACTAGGATCGCAGGCATTCGAGCCATCAACATAGGGTCTTCCTGAATCTGGTTAAAGTTAAAGGTACTACCGTACCAGTTCGCCAATTGCTTGATGTCCATCGGTTCATCATCGAACGGATGGACATGGATCATCAGGATCATCTTAAACTTGTCAGCCTCACGGCACACCTGCTCCAGGAGCTTGGTAGCCAGTTTCTGGCCCCTTGTTTCCTTTGGAACGAATACTTTCGTGATTTCTCGTACGTCATTATGCAGGTGCATGGGGAGGGCAATAGGTTTGAGAACCTTACAAGATGCCTCTCCGAATTCGCGAGTACCGTATTTCATTTTTCAACCCATCCAATCATGTCGTTCGTAACCGATCTCATCCTCAATCGGGTCCCTTTGATGCTTTTCACCTTTCACGAGAGCCGGGAAAAGGTCCGCAAGCGCCCAGAAAAGTGCATCCGCCCGGTTCGGGGAACCTGTTCCAACATACCCGGAGGTCGAGAAGTGCGTCATTTCTTCTTCCAGCTCATCGAAGATACCTACATGGCGCACCTTGCCGGTTTCATATAACGACGAGAATGGTTCTGCACGCACGTGCTTGCCTCGTGAGGCGGTCACTTTACGGAATGGAGTTCTTGCGCGACACGTCTGAATCACGAACTTAACCATTTCACCGCCGAAGTTGGTTTCACCGACTATTGTATCGGCTTGATGACGGTCGAAAGCGGTCGTGGCGACCGTTCCCCATACTTTCGGACCGGCCTTGACGGTGCAATCTTCCAGGACATATGCGTTTCCGTCTATTCCCAGACCCGCCACGACTATACCGATGGCATCATTGTCTGCATTATCTTTATCACCGGACCCGGAGGGGTCGACAGCGACCACCACACGAATCAATTCTGGGACGTCATCCTGCAAAGCACGCCACATTTCGATGTTTGCATCATCGAACAGGGCATTCGGAGTAGCATCCGCATAGTCGCCGTCGCGGAAACGCTTGCGGAAGCGCGAACTCATGCTATTCAGAGTGTCCATGTAATTGGAGCTGAGATTCTCCTTATTGTCCTCAGGATTCATCTTACAGAAATCGTAATCCTGAGGCTTCTCCAACGGCTTCTTGGTGTCCAGGTCGAGTTTTTTGATGAACAGAATATAAGTCCAGTGCATCTTGTTGGTGGGGTTACAATCATAAAGCATACGTGGCTTCAGATATTCACCTGGACGGTTATCGAGTGGTGCCAGCTGCGCCAAACGGGTCAAGGCCATGTTTCGGGCCTCTTTCGTGATCTGACTGGATTCGTTCAGGTATATCGTCGCATATTCCTGACCCAGAATCTTTTCCGTGCGCTCCTTATCATCCAGGCCACCAAACCATATTTCGCTTCCATTGGGGAGAGTCACAAACCAATCTGTCTTGTTCAGATGGTACTCGACTCCTGGGAAACACAGCCGCATCACCTTCGGGAACGTGTCGAAAATCACCGAAGCCTTGATATGGTTGAAGCGATATCGCAAGATCGCATGACGCGAATTGGAAGCGCGGAAAGCGCGCATAAGGACGGCCCGCACCAGCAAGAAGGTCTTGCCGGAACGGGAGCCACCATATAACATGATATGCGTAGCAATCCCCGCGAGGATCGCCATGGCCTCGTCTTGGCGTGATGTGAGCTTGAAGGAACCGTCAGGCATTTAGAACCACGACTGAATTTCGGCCAATGTGGCCACCAGGAATGGAAACGTCATGAAGCCCACCAAGAAACCAACCAAGAACATGCTCACTTGGCTTCCGAGCGGCCTTTTTCTTCGGCCTTCTCGATCCGGTTGGTATACCAGCTGACGGCAGCGCCGCCGAAAATGGTTCCGAGAATGAATACGCCAGCGTAAAGGATAGTCATATATTTTCGTCGTGCTTCGACGCCATAGTGATGTTGATCAAAACATTCCCTTTGCCCTTGTCTTTCGGTTCATGGCGCTGGTAAATGCCCGCTGCTTCACCACGGGATTTCTCCGCGTGATATGCCACCTTGATTTCACCCCGTGCAACCGCCAAGTCACGTATACGCGCCAACTGATCCAAGTGCGCGGCAGCGGAAATCAAGAGGCCCTCACTGACCGCATCCATAATAGACTTGATCTTGAGAGCCACGGCTGGACGTGCCGCCCATTCACGGGCCGTGGCAATAGGGCGTTCACAATTCTCACCCCACGTCAAACGGGCCGCAATCAACATGTTCCCCTCAGCCTCAACCATAGCTAGCGCGAAATCATTCTCCTCCTTGGACAGCTGAGGGAGGGAATAGACAACCTCTTGCTCTGGCTGCGTTGCCGGGAGCATTTCGGCAACGACCAGGCCTTCATCGAGGGGCGTTATACGGGTAACAGTATCCATGTAAAAATTATACCACACGTGGGAGCGCGAGACAAGTACCCTAAGGCCATATTCCTGAATATTCTCCGTTGTAGACGGGTCCCTTCGGCAGGGCACCGGTATTTTCAGGCCAAAGCAAGGGTAGGGGGTATATGTTCATGCAGCGGAATTCCTGGCCCGCCAGCCCCGCCTCGCGCTTGCTTCACGTGGAACAGCGAAGCCTCCTTCACGGCTCAAGGCCCCTCAAGCGTGGTGCACGAACAACATTGCGTCGACCCCCGTGACCCGCATTCATCCGTCAGACCCACCCCCCCCACTCCACCCCACTCCTATCTCCTCGTCCACAGGGTCACGGTGTCTCCACGTCTCTATGCCTCCCTCCTCACCACCCCACTCCCACCCCACATCTGTCCTCTATATAGGAGTGGGTGGAGGGGTAGGGGTGTCCGGGGCTGAGATACCACTCCAGATACACTCCAGGTAGGCTCTGTTGCAGTGGAGTGGGGGTCGACTAGCAAGACTCGTGCCAGATGATTTTGCTTCGGAGCAACCCTCGACCCACCTGGAGTGGGTAGGAGTGGTATCTCCTGGCCTGGAGTGGGTCTCTGACGTTTCGCTCACGTCTCGATACTTGACAGCCGCGCTCCGCTGTGCTAGGTGCTCCGCTCCCGCTCTATCTGGTACGAAGGTTGCCCTAGCAAGAGTCATGCCAGTCTAGTCTGTTATCAGACGTGCAACATTGCTCAGAATGCAACCTTCTCCTTGGTACTTTCCTGCCTCTCTCGTGATGTGGTCGCTATATTAGTACCGGCGGCTCGTTGCGTGCGACGGAGAGCCTTGGAGATACCTTCTTGGGCATCATAGTCTCTGCCTATTAACGGCCCGCCCCCGATAGAAACGCTTAGCTTGCGTTGTGTGTGCGCCTGTGATACAATAGAGGTTCGGTGGTGCGTTGCGCGCCGCCTCCCATAGCCCAATAGACGACAAGGAGAGCACCATGAACAAGCAAACCCACCCGCTCGCGCAGCATATGGCGAACGCCCTGCGTAACCTCGCCAAGGAAGGCGACCCGGAGTTCCGTCCCGAGGATGTCGCAGAGCTTATCGCCGATCTGGAGGCGATAACGGACGCCAATGCCCCTGACGCTGCTGCCGCGATGCGCGAAGCCTTCGACATCCTCGCTATTTTCTAAGGAGCAACGCCATGAGCACCCAGCAAAAGCAAACCCCCAAGTCCCTCGGCCTTGTGTATGTCGCCCGTGAGCATCGTTGGGTCGGCGTCGTTGCGACAGATCAAGTGCCGAGTAGTGCCATCACTCGCAACGACGCGCACGGCAATCCAAGCCAATTCTGGGACATCGGGACCGTCGCAAATTGGTGGCGTGTACGCCGTAACCCAGCCGATGGCGTCGTGTCTGTCGCCCGCGTCATCTTTCCGTAAGGAGCAATATCATGAACCACCAAGACCGTTTCACGGCAGAAATGCTGACCTGTGCTGTGGAGTATGACGCTCCGATGGCTGAGTGGCTTGAAGCTGACTATGACGTGCATTCTCTTTTGTCTGAGACATTGAAGCAGGCTGTTGAGGATCAAGACTGGGTGCGGGTCGCTGCTGTGGCGCTGAAGCTAGCTGAACTCGATCAGGACGAATAGTCTCGCCGGGGGATTGACGCCCCCGCTCGTGTGTGTTATAATCAAAGTTCGTAGTTCCCGGCCTTTACAGGCCCTCATAGCCAATAAGGAGAGTCGCCATGTCTGTCAACACCCCAACTGTCGCTGAGCAGGTCGCAGCGACTGATGTTACCCCACGCATGACTGATAAGCAGATCAAGGCTGCACAGGCCAAAGCCGCCACCAAGGGTGCGGCCAAGCCGCCGAAGCACAAGCCGTCAGCTGCGCAGATCGCCGCTAACAACGCCGCAGCGGCCAAGAAGGACGGAAAGCGCCTGAACGCACGCCAGGAGGCGGACCTCAAGCTGGTCACGGGTGACGGCCAAGTCGTCGAGGTCGCGCCCGATACAACGCTCTATGTTGCCTCCAAGAAGGGTCGCCGCCAAGCCGATCCGGTGGAGATTCACGAAGTCATACTCACTCCCGCTGCCGTCCCACAGGCCAAGCAGGAGCCAGAGTCTCCGGTAGTCAAGGTCGCCCCGGCTCTCCCCAACGCACCTTACCATGGCCCGATGCTCTCCCTGCGCCAACGCCTCAAGCAGGGCGCGTACGCCAAGATGCCGAATGGCCAGCCCGCATGTGGTGACCAAGTGGCCACGATCCTGGGTCAGCTCAGTCCGCAGGAGGTCATCGAGGCGTGTCTGATCGCGATCAACATCACGAACCCCTACACGCATCTGAACATCGGCCAGCAGAGCATGAACCTGCGCAACAAGCTCCGGGGCATGCTCAAGCGCGGCGATATCGGCATGGGCGTGTTGACTGAAGCGGTCGAAGAGGTCCTGGAGAAGCGCATTCCAGACGTACAGCCCGAAGCTCCGGAGGCCGATTGATGGCCGCGCTTATCGTGACTCTGGCGGCGTTAGCCGCCTTTGTGGCAGGTTGGTGTATCGGCGCAGCTGAGCGCACGGGCGATTACGACTTGTTTTACCCCGCCCTAGGTTGCCTATTGGCCTCGCCCATCTTGTTGATTGTTGGTTTAACTTGGTAGGGTGTCAGTCCGGACCTTGCGTTCCACGTGGAATAGGGTCTGGGCGGGAATCCTCCCGGCTCACTGGAGAATTAAGATGAAATCGATTACTCAGATTATTGCGCCGATCAAGCTGCTGGCGGGCACGCACTCCGACACCGCTCAGACCGGTAGTGGCTGTTTCATGAACGTCATCGCTTATCTGAATGGTGAAGATCAGATCACGGACCAGTCCTCTTGTGTTTGTGTCACGGTCCGCCCGCTGGCTATCCTGCTCAATGACACCCTCACGGACGCAGAACGTCCACGGATGATTCCGTTCATCGAGCGGGCCATGGGGTCCGCCACTTCTGATAGGGAAGAATTGAACCGTCGATGTGGCCTAGTGGTGACGTTAGCACAGAATATGGCTAAACAGGCACAAGAGTCCGCCAAGTACGCCGCCGAGTCCGCCGAGTGCGCCGCCAAGTACGCCGCCAAGTGCGCCGCCGAGTCCGCCGAGTGCGCCGCCGAGTACGCCGCCAAGTACGCCGCCAAGTACGCCGCTGAGTCCGCCGCCGAGTCCGCCGAGTGCGCCGCCAAGTACGCCGCCAAGTGCGCCGCCGAGTCCGCCGAGTGCGCCGCCGAGTACGCCGCCAAGTACGCCGCCAAGTACGCCGCTGAGTCCGCCGCCGAGTCCGCCGAGTGCGCCGCC
>FTIQ01002110.1_pt1 | contig 40825 bp, 59 predicted proteins | sample 1658441 | NCBI WGS metagenome assembly FTIQ01 (sample SAMEA3914824, study PRJEB12502) | metagenome | biome: forest; material: soil | place: USA | collected 2012-03-12 | depth 0.1 m | reverse complement strand
GCGGGCGGCGTCGGCGTCGAAGGAGCGGCCGGCGTCGTCGGCTGGCTGGCGCCGGCGAAAGCGTTCGCCGCGTCCTGTTGCTGCTGTTGCAGGCTGCGCGTGTAGAGCGGAATCAGCTTGCCGACGTAATCCTTGCTGTCAGGGCTGTAGATGTCGTGCACGCTTTTGCCGGAGCGCTGCGCCTTGTCGATATAATCGAGCGCGGCCTGCTGGAATTTGTAGAAATTCTGCGCCCCGGTTTGATCGATCGATACGCCAAAAATCGAAGTGTCGATCTGTTTGCGCGCCATGGCGAACAGATTCTTTTTAAGCGCCGACGAAGTTTCGCCATCAGGCGTGTTTTTACCGGCGATCTCGCCGCGCAGTTTTTGCACATCTTCAAAGGATAGCCCGTGGCCCATGAGCGGGATTAGCGCGTCGGGATCCGTGATACGATTCGGATCGCTTTCGGCCGCATGAATACGCTGGAAGGTATCGGAAAACACTTTGGGATCCGTCGCTGCTTCGCCACGGTTCACTGAGTTAATCGCCGCCAGCATGTGCTCTTTATTTTGGTAATCGAGATCCGATTGCCGAACCTCCGCCACGGATAGCGGATTTTGATCGGCGCCAATGCGATTGAACATATCGTTCATCGCTTTCTGCTGCTGGGCTTTGCGTTGTTGCTCGGCCAAGGCGAGGGTTTGCTGATCGCGCACCTGGTTGGCGCGCACACCTTGCTCCGCTTCATGCACAATATCGAACTGCTGTTCCCAATTCAGTTTATTAAACCAATCTGGGTTGCTCGGTGCTTGCGAAGGTTCGGCCGTGGCCGCCTGTTGCTGGCCCGCCACTAGCGATTGTGGCGCGGTGCCGATCGGAGCCGCTTTTTGCAGGATGTTGTTCAAATAATCCTGGCTGCTTTGCGGGACGTGCTGCATCCATTGATCGCCGTAGGTAGCGATCGCTTTCGTCAAATTGCCCGGCCCCCAATTGTAGGCGATAGCCGCTTTGCGGTAATCACCACCGAACTGTTTCAACAGATCCGACATATAAGCAGCCATGCCAGGAATCGCCTGTTTCGGATCATTCGGATTGGTTACGCCGTATTGTGCGGCCGTCGCCGGCTGAAATTGCGCGATGCCCATCGAAGGCTGGCCGGTAACGGCGATATCGCCTTTGTTGATCGCGTCCGCTTTGCCGCGGGATTCCTGATCGATCTGCGCTTGCAAAAAGCTGGCGCTGACGCCATGAGTGGCCGCGGCCGATTGAATCAATGGCGTATAGGCCTGCGTGGCCGGGGAAATACCCTGCGGCGCGTCAAACTGCGTAATAGGTGCCGTGGAGCCTTCGGCCGCAAGGACGCGCCCGGTGGGCTTAAAACCGGCCAGTACGTCGGGCGCGATCGCTGCCAGTACCTTCTCAGGGCTATGGAGCACCAAGCCCTTGCCCGCGGACAACGCGATGTTTTGCTCATAGCTTTTCAGCAATTCGGCTTTTTTATCAGGTTCAAGGAATGGTGCCTGAGCGATCGCCAGTTTACCGCGATCGAGCACGGCCGACGTTTGGCTCGGATCCTGTGCAACCAGTTTCGCGTCATTCTGCATCATCGTGCCAAGTTGGTCGCTCATGTAAGCGCCGCCGGTTTGCGCCTGGAACGCAATCGCGTGGCCGACCAGGCCGGTTTGAACGTCGGTAAGCTGTTGCTGCAACATGCGCTGCGAGCGGGGCGACGGTGCGGTAGCAACGATATTGTTTATATCGTTCGTCATGCTCTCGTGCATGGATGAAGCGAAGTTCGCGCCATCAGCACCGTATTTTTTAGCGAAGTCGGGATCTGTTTTTGCCTGTTGCAGCTTGTTGTATTGGTCAAGTTGAAACGCCGATACAGTGTTGTTACGCCATACCTGATCCTTGGCTTCCGCCAGTTGCGTCATCACATCGGCCGCTTTGAATCCGCTATCCGCGAGATCTCCTTCGGCCGCGGCTACCTGGCCGCCGAATGCATCGGAAGTTGCTTGTGGGCCTTGAATGGATCCCTGCGCCTCGGTGGACGCTTCATACGAGCGAATTTTCATGGTTAGCTGCCATCCGATCCGTCGCCTACATCATCGTAGGCCTGATATGTTTTTACGCCGCCGAGCAACGCTTTTGATGCGGCACTAACGTAGCCGGCGCGCGTAGCGTTCGATGCAGATGCACTGTCGAGGTTGGCTTGGTTGGTGTACCCAGCCGCTTTCAATTTGCTGTTGTAGATGATGTTATTCGCGTCGAGTTCCGACTGCGTATAGCTGTCAGAAAGTACATCCATCGGCGACCCGTCCGTGGTAACGCCCGAAGCGCCGTAGCCCGCTTTCGCGGCGCCGAACTGGATCTGTGCGCTGCGTTGCTGCGCTTTGAGCGCCGCGGCGCCCTGCTCCGTCGCGGCGGTGGCATTCTGCTGCGCTACGGCCGCGTTAAATTTATCGGCTTTCGATGCCGCGCTCGCCTGGCCGATCGCGCCGCCCACGCTGACGATAGTGGAAACAGCGGTGAGTGCGGTGATCGGATCGAACACGACGCCCGCGGCGATCATGTCGCTCATATAATTGCCAGTAAAACGTGGCTTCCACGGCGCGCGCATTATTAAATCCCCCTAACGTACATCGTGGCATCTTTGCCATTCGGCAGGTAGCCTTTCATCACTTCCGTTTCTTTTTTGAACCCTAGCATTTCCAACCAGCGATGTCCTTCACAGAATCCGACGGCTGTTGCTGCTTCGATCCGACAATGGCCTGAATCTTCGAGAAATTGCTTCACCGCCCTGTGGACACCGATAAAGCGAGATCCAAGATCCCCGGCGATCATCGCCCAGGCGCCGGCGCGGCCGGGCCAGTATTCCGCGACGCCGGCGCAGCACAAAACCTCGCCGTCGTCGATCGCCGAAAACGCCATGCTATTCGCCAACTGATCCTTCACGGTGTCATCGAGCCACACGGAGATAAAGCCCGCCGCTTCGTTGGGCTTTAGCTTGTCGAGGTGTTCTCTTTCTAACGGTACGATACGGAGCATTTTAATCCTGAGTCTGAACGGTGGGCATGGTGGCAAGTAAGGTCATTGGTAACGGCTGATCGGCGCGAATGAACACGCGGCCGGATTTCGTATAGCCTTCATTCCACATAATATCCTTGGTATCGTCGCTGAGATATGGCGGAGGCGATCCCATCGGATCCGAGGTTTTACGGAAGGTGTAAACATCCAATTTTGCAGTGGGCGATGCGCCGTATTTAAGACCAAGCGTTTGGAAGAAACGGAATACTACTTTATGAATCCGTTTTATTTTGCCCTGCGACGTGCCATCGGCCGCGCCCGCGTTAATGCGCTCCGTCCACAGATCGCTGTTATAGCCAAGGCCAATGTGCACGATCGAAGCCGTGCGATTCAAAGTGATCGAGCCGCCTGTCACGGTAACGTTCGGGTGCGTAGCACCATCCGCCAGCACGGTCAGAATGGTGCCATCCGGGAACCAAGTCAGGCCGCTAATCGTCGCCACCGGGGATCCATTATAGACCGCGCCCATATCCACGAAGAAGCGCTGCCCTACATCATCTTCATCGATATACATCGGCGTGAGATATTCGATGCTTTTGGTGGCCGTGCCATTCAAGGTGCGCGAAACAACCAGCCATACTTCATCCGATGTACCGGCAGAAGCGGGGATCGTTGCCACGCTTTCCACCTTCGAGTAGAGCGGATTAACGATCGCGCCGCTGGTGAACATCGGTAGATTGGGATCGCCGCCAAGCACCTGGCGCGCCCAGCCGTAAACTTCCTGCGCTTTTTCGTAGGTCAGGGATAGCAACGTACCGTCGCTACGGGTCATATATCCGATTGATTGCGGCTCGCTTTGGTAGGACATTTGCGTGACACCGCCGACAGTAATGTGCTCGGAAAGAATCGACACGTCGGGCGCGTTAAAACCGTTGTCCAGGTAGTCGTAAATATATTCGCGGATCTTGCGGCCGGCGCGTTGTAGGAACAGTACCGTTTTACCCGTGAGGATCGGCGCGACGAACTTGCTGCCATAGCGGGTTTGCAGTTTCGCGGTGATGTTGGTAGGCGTAAGCGCTTCACCCAAGGTCGACGGCGACACCACCCATTCGGCGCCGGACGTGCCGACGAGTAAGCCTTGGCTGTTGTCAGCCATCCAAAAGATCGCGTTGACGGTGGTGGAATTCAGGGTGAACGAAACCGCGTTGCTGTCGGTGACGGTGCCGGCGGCATTGCTTGGCGCCATGTTCTCATAATCGCTGACATTGGATCCGTCGATGCGATCGGGATAGGATGGACAGCCAGCAAAATAGAGGCGATCGCCGAAGAACGTTGCGCACGTCGGATAGCCGGTCGTGTCCGACCAAACGCCTAAACGCCAATCGGTCGCAATCGAAGCCGCGGTGCCGCCCGAGGTGTAAGTGGTGAATCCGGTCGAATCGATGCCCTGCAACTGGAAGGTCGTCGAAGTGGCATTTGCCACGGTGTAGACGTTGCCATTCAACTGCGTCATGCCGACGACGCCCGAGATCAAAACCTTGGTGCCGTTCGCTGGCTGCGTGCCAGTGTAGGTAACAACAGCCGGGTTGGCTTTCGTAACGCCGGTAATGGTGAGAGTTGGAATAGAAGCGTTCGCGCCGCGGATCGTGGCCGTCACCTGCGTCGCGCTGGTATATGCCGTGATTTTGAGCCACGTCCAGTTGCCGGCAGAATCACGATAACGAATCAATCGGCCGACATCGGTGCTCACAAAACCGGTGCCATTATTAATGCCGGTCGTGCTCGATGCCGTCACGGTGACACTGCCGCTGGCACCGGATAACGTCAGGTAGGTCGACGTGGTATTGGTGTTCAAATACGGGCCGTCAAGAAAATCGATCTGCGTGAGCGACCAGGATACAGAACTGTTGCGGATCAGCTTGCGCTGCGCATATTTCCCGTGCGTGAGATAAAGCGTGTCGGCGCTTTGGCAACCGCGCACATTGAACACTTCCGCTTCCGGGTATGGTGTCACCACCTCGACGGGAGTGCCGACCGGATTTTCCAAGCGCCCTTCATTGCGAAAGAAGCGGAAATAAAGATCGCCGATTTCGATGATGTAGGCCTGCACCGTCGAAAATTCGAAGCGTTCGAGGCGGCAGGCTTTAGCTGGAAATTTAGGTGGCGCCACGTACATCGTGCCCGGCCGGCGCGTGATCGGCCCTTGAGCCAAAGGGATGAAATTAAGACAGGTTTTTAGTCCATTGATGTAGGGCTTTAAATCGACGCGGCCTTCCAACAGCGGGGAGATCTCGCCCGCGTTGGTGTTGTTTTGAATGGGGGCCGCGGTGGGCATTAGTTATTTCTCCGCACATACATCGGGTTTTGGCCGGGGCCGGTGATCCGCGCATCCACCCATGAACTATAATCTTGCTGCATGGGAATGCTTTCGTAAGCATTGGCTTTTTTCGCCTCATCCATCGCCATTTTATATTCATCGGTAGCGAGTTTGCGTTTCGTCGCGGATTGCGTGACTTTCTCCGCGCATTCCATCGCGAGTTTAGCAGCGAACGCTTCGACAAAACAGGCGTCCATATCGTTCGGATCATCGAGCGTGCTGACATAGACAAGATTCAACACGCTACCGTCATTCGTCAATAGCACGTTGCCCTTCTCGATCGACCAATCCGTGACGTTCGGCGGAAAGATTGGGCGCAGGCAATCGGCCGGCAATTGGAACTGATAGCCGTAATCGAACGCCGGCGCCGTCGCCATTGGCGCCAGTTGTACGCGCACCTTGGCGCAATTCCACGTGTGGCTGCGCAGCATCGATTCCAGCACGATCGTATACATGCGGTTGATGACGCGTGCGTTCTCGCTGTCCTCGGTCAGCGTGACAATGCTTTCAGCGCCTAGCTTATCGAGCGCGCGGTTTGCGATATCTACTTGTGACGCCACGTGTGGTTACTCCCTGCTGGGGGTTGAATGCCGAACATCGTCAGCACGACAATCGGAATACAGCGAACCATGAGGCTGCCGACATTCGCGATGAAACGATTCGGGGCGTGCGCCAAGCCGTCGCTCGGGCCGCCCTGGTTGATGTTGATCGCAAGATTCACAGTCACGTCGATATTATTGATGACGCTCATAAGCCCTTTCTGGCTAGGACTCTAAGCCCTGTGCCTGCAACCCGTGAATCAGTGTGTTAAATTTCGTGACGAGATCCAGCGTGATCGCCGCCAGCGCCATGTAAGCAACGCCTAGCTGATTCTGCGCGGTGTTGGCGTCATTGAGGCCATTGGCAATGCCAAGTAGCCCGGACAGCGTGTTGTAGTTGTTCGGCAGCGACGTATTGATGCCGGTTGTGGTAATCGCGTTGTTCACGTCCGTGATGTGCGCGGCGGGCGCGATCAGCGATTGCAGGTGTCGAACGATGTAATCGATGCTGGCGGGATCTGCACTGCCATTGATCCCCAGCTTTGTTTCCAAAGCAACCACGGCGCCCGCGAGGCCGTTATGCGTATCGGAATGGGTGCCGCCCATCATATTGGCGAGGGTATCGCTAGGCGTGGCGGGAATGTAGGTATCCAGTGCTGTAGGATAATTCGTCGCCATGTTGTCCCCCGCGCATAATTCCTAGGTGTTGGTGATAAAGCTGATTTTCAGGCCGGAACCTTGCAGTTGCGGATCGTTCGGCACACCGAAGTATTCGGTGGCGTTTGCTGCCAGGCGTGCGTTGTTCACCGTCGCCGTCGGGTTTGCGCCGAACACGAACGAAGCGATCGAATCGACGTGGATCCGCACGAAGCGGGTTTGCGCATTGAGCGTGGCGGATGCCGCGGCGCCAGCCGTGTAATCCACCACCTGGTTGGCGATCGCCGGTTCCTCGCCCGAAGGAATGAAGGTGCGGCCGTCGAGTGTGCCGCGGGCGTATTCGCTGATATAGGCTTTGGTCATGCTTCAATCTCCTAGACGGGCGGCCACGCGCCTTTGACGATGTGGTTTTTGAGGCGTTGCAGGGCGTTGTAAACGTCCTGGCGCGCGAGCGCGGCGGTGCCGTTGTTCTGTACCAAGCCGAGATCCACGGTGAGTTCCATCGGCGTGGTGACGGTGGCCGATCCCACGTTTTCGGTGACAAGCGGCGCCGGAACGCCGGATCCGACTACGATGCTGTAGAGGCGTGTTGCCATAATTCAATCTCCTAAACGGGCGGCCAGTTGCCTTCGATCATGTAGTCCATCAAGCGATCGATCGCGACCAAAACGCGCTCCTTATCGGTGATGACGGCAAGATCCACGGTGAATTCTATTGCGGTGTTGACGGTGGCGGAGCCGATCGCTTCCGTAACGACGAGGCCGATATTGTCGGCTTCCTCGCGGAAGTCGTTCGATACGCTGTAGAGCCGTGTTGCCATGTCGATCTCCTAAGAAATGGGGGAGGTTTTTGGCCTCCCCCACCAGGCGGGTTATTGACGCGAGAAGTACATATCCACCATGAGGGTGCCGGAGCCGGGAAGGGCGGCCGTACCGATTGTGATGAAAATGGTTTGGTCGGCCGTCAGCGCGACTGCCGCTACCGCTGCCGTGTTGCCGAACAAGGTCGGCGTGTCGGTAGCGGTGAACGTGGCGGCGGTGCGGTAAAGGCCGGTGGTGCCGGTGATACCGATCGCGATGGTGGACGTGCCGAGCGAAACGGTCGAAGTCAGAATCCCGTAGGCAAAATCATAACCTGCGGGAACGACGGCGACAACGATCGTGTCGGTCGTAGCCTGAGCCGCAAGGGTGATGGTTGCACGGAAACGAATCGTGCGGGCGCCATAACCTTGCGAGGCCACTTTGATAACCGGCTGCGAAGTGATGCCAGCCAGTTCGGTAGAGTAGAATACGGTCATGTGAAAATCTCCTAGACCAAAAAGTTAAACCGAAACCGGCACCCTTAGCGAGCGCAGATCAACTGAACGACTTTGTTCTCTTGCAGGCGGGTGCCGCCGAACGTGCCGGTAGCATACACCTGAGTCGAGTTACGCTTGTCGGGACGACGATCCACCGAGATCTTGATGTCGTTCCAGGTGCCGAGCATCATGCCCGACTTCGCCCAAACCGGCACCAATTGCTGCGAGGAACCGTTGACCAACTGCGCCGAAGCGTTCGGGTACGACGTGGTGTCGGAGAATTCGACGTTCACGAAGTTGAAACCCATGAAGCTGCGGATACGGCCTTCGACGAGAACCGGGCGATCGTTGTAGTCCAGGTTAATCGCCTGGGCTTCGTTGAGCAGGTAGTTGTGCTCGTACGAGGTGATCGCGCAGAACAACGGATCGTTGTCGATGTCGACGCCGGCTTTCAGCAACAGGCGTTTTGCTTCGCGAAGTTTCGCGACGCTCATGCCCGATGCGGTAGCGCCGGAGCCGAAGGTGGCGGCGACGATGTTGCCCGACGGGAAGGTGGTCGAGGTCGTGCCGTTCTCGCCGGTTTTGGCGGTGCCGAAGAAAGCAAGCAGGATTTCTTCATCCTGTGCACGGCGCATCGCGTTGGCTGCGTTCATCGCGTAGGGCGATTGCAGATCAACGATCATGCGCAGTTTATCTTCGTCATCGATCAGGTCGGCCCAATCGTAATCGTTGGGGTAAATCCAACGAGCATCTTGGGGCGTCGAGATCAGCGGAGTGTCCGCGTGACGCGAAAGGTTTTTAGTCGGCGTTACCGGGCCAATTTGCTCAACGGCTTTCCCGGCTTTACCGTAGAAAGTTTCGTTGACGACGCAATTGGCAAGGCGACCACCTTGCTGTTGAAGGAGCATTTCGACGGAACGTTTATAGTCCTGTACGAATGCGACGTTGGCTTGAAAAGACATGGATAAGTCCCCCATTCAAATTGTTAAAACAAAGAAACAATGTGTGGGCCTTATCCGGCTCGAAACCGGGGGCCGCGGATTTTGCCAGACTTTCCCGGCTTGTCCGCGGGCAGCCATGCTCCCTATGGAACGATGGTGTTATCCGCTTTTGGTTGCAGCGGAGTCTTTTTCTTCTTTGACGAAGAAGCATCCCCCGATGCGTTAATCACATATTCGCATAATTCTTTCGCAAGTTCAATGACAGATTTTGCGTCGTATCGATTGAGCCGAGCGCTGAGAACGGATGCCTGCTCAATGCAGCGCATCCGAATCTCTTGTTCTACGAGCGCGCTCACTGGCCGACTTCCCAAGCTGCCAGTTGCGATTTCCGGGCTTTGAATTCAGCATGGCGGGGATGGTATTTGTCCATCAGCGCCGCGCGCGCATCCTTATCAGCCATCAATGCTTTCATTGCCACGCTCGCCTCGGCTGGCGTCATCTTGCCATTGGTTTCGGTGCGCTCGCCGGTCACGAAATTGTCCTCGCCGACTTTGCTGGCGATATCGGCGAACATCTTCATCACCTGACCATAGCCCGCCACTTTTTGCAGCGCGTCCAGTGCTTCGGGTTTTACGCCAAGCGATTTCGCCGCGGCCGAAGCCAGCGACATTTTATTGTCGTACGCCGCGCCCCATTCGGTTTTCAGGCCTTTATCTTCCTGTTCGTAACGCTGCTGTTCCGCGATCGTATTCGCGGCGTTGCGGCTGGCTTCAAATTCCTGATATGCCGCCGCCAGCATCGTTGCCTGGCGCGCCGGCACGCCGGCTTTGTGCATCACGCCCGCCATAGCATTGCTGAATTCGGTATCGGCGACGCCGCCCGCCGGCAGTTTCAGATCGTATTTCGACGGATCTTCCGGCACGCCCATGCGGGTGTTGAACGCCTTGATCGAAGCCTCGTCACCTTTTTCGAAGTCCGGGATCTCGACGGTGCGGCCGGCTTTTTCGGCGCCCATCAATTTTTCAAGGTGCGCATAGCTTTTGACGATGTTCGGCCCGACTTCGGCAAGATCCTTGTTCCAGCCTTTCGTGGTAACGAGTTCGGTGATCGCCGGATCGCCGATCTTTTCATACCACGATGCGGTTGGTGCAGCCGCGGCGGCCGCTGCTGCGGCTGCTGGATCTGCGGCGGTGGGAGTGACGGCGCCCGTCGTTACGGGTGCCGGTGTTGCGGCGGTGGCCGCGGCTGCTGCTTCTGACATAAATAACCCCTGGTTTTATTCTTTTATGCCCGAATAAAGAACCCACAACTGCTCGGGCGAAAGCTGTAGGTGATGCTGGATACGGAGCCACACTTCACGGCGCCCGTCAAGGCGACCTTCGATGCGCGGATCGATATGAAAGGTTGATTCCTCGGCGCGGCAAAACTTAAAAAGATCCGCGAGTACGGCTTGCGAATTAACGTTATCGAAGTCGAACACGCGGATATAGGCAGTACGGCGGCCAAGCAAAAAATTACGAGATTTTTCGTAGATCTTTTCGGTCAGGCTCATGGCGTGACCCCGGTGCCGGGCGCGGCGCTGCCCGTGGTTTTAAGGATCGACGCAATCGCCGGTGCGGCGTCGGCAAGCTGCTGTTGCGCCTGCGCTTGTTGACGGCCTTGGCGTTTCTGCTGCACTTCGTCCGGGGACGCCATCCAGCGCGCCGGCGTGCCTTGGATGTCGGCTATCTCCGGCATCGCTACATCGATCTGCAACCAATCCAGCGCCGAAGGATCCTGCGTCGCCTGGCTGTAGTTGATCGCGGTTTCCAGCGTGCGCATAAAGCCGCTGGCTTCGTCGGCGCGCATCGCGCGGGACATTTCGCTGTCATAAACGATATGGATCCCGCCGCCGGCTTCTTTCAGTTCGGGCGGCATCGGCGGCAACAAGCCGTCGCGTTGCAGGATATCCAGTTCGCGCTCGGTCATCGGACCCAGACATTCGCACTGCTGGCGACCCATCATCGGGGCGATCAGGGCGTTCTTCGCCTTCACACGCTCCATCACTTCGGTCGCCGTCATTTGCGGATTTTCTTCGAGCATTTGAAACACGGTGACGAGGAACATATCCTTGATGCCCGAACGCTCGTCGTCCATCAGTTCCTTGCCGATCGGCATTTGCGACGTAGTGTCCAGCGGGTGCACCAGTTTTTTTCCATCGGCCGTCACGGCGCCGTAATTCACGAAGCCCGAGCGCATCGTCACCGAACCCACCACGCCGTCGTCATGCGCCAGCAATACCGGATCCACGGCGCGCTCGCCCATTTTCAGGACGGTGCGTTTCATCTGATTCAGCGACTTGATATTCGGCAGCGCCATCATCGCCGGGCTGCGACCGTAGGTTTCGCCCGGCGCCGTAACGTAGCGGCTGATCGCGTAGGGAAATGTGTTGTATCCGCCACGCTGGCAGAATTCTTTCAGTTCGACGCACACGTAATCGGAAGAAAACTCCATGCCCTTGTAGTCCATGCGGCCGGGATCCCGATCGCTGTTGGGATAGACGCAGTGCACGAACGTGTATTTCTTGTCGCAGGTTTTCGGATCCTTCGCTTCCTCGATCAGTTTCGCCGGACATTTGTCGCGCCATTTCTGCGCGGCTTGGCGCGCGGTCAAACGGAAACGGCGATGCGCGGTGTCGATGATGCCCTGATGGTTTTCCAGGAATTTCATTTCGCCAAGGTGAATGTTTTTGTAGCGCGTGCCGCCGCCGTCGAGGCGATCAATGAACGTGCAGGACGTGCCGAAGCCGCCGAGGCCCATCCAGTGCTCACCGATCTGTGAGGCGAAGTTAGCGCGCGGCGAATAACGGTAGCGGAAAAGCTGATCGCGCACCGCGTCGCAGTAGCGCATGATCTTCGGCATCGAAGCGAGAGATTCTTCCAGCGGGCGGATGCGCTGGTATTTTTGATTGATCGGCGTCAGCATCCAATCCATCGCCGAGGCGAAACGCTGCAATGCCAGTGGCGGCGTGATGTCGAACTGGCGATCGGTGTTATCCTGCCCCTGCGTCAGATTATAGAGGTTTTGCGAACGGAACGTGTTGACGTAGCGCGTGTCGATCAATTCGCTGATTTCTTCCCAGCGCGTCACCCACGGCTGGCGATCCTGCTCCATCCACTCGTCGCGGCGGATCAATTCATTTACGGCATCACCGTCACTTTTCGGAGCCTCGTAAGCCATGCCTCATTTTCCCTTACGCGCCGCCGGCATCGCCCAGCAATTTTTTCTTCACGCTGTACTGATCGGTGCCGGTATCGTTAAGATCCGGCCCGGTTCCCGCCACGATATTCGCGGCGCGGCCCGGCCCCGGTTGAGCGGCGGCCGTGGTAGCAGCGGAAGTGTTCGAAGAATCGGCGGTCGGCGCCGCTGGCAACGGCGCGGGCGTCGGCATCTTGCCGCCCCCGAAAATTTTAGCTACTGGCCCCATGATGATTCTCCCCGATAATCTCTACTGAGATTTCAGATATATCACCCAATCAACGGTTTGTCGACACCTTCCGCCATGCGCCCACGATTGCGGGAAGTGCTGGCGTTTAGATCCTTGCGTCCGACGCGCCGCGCGTAGGTCAAGCAATGCGCGTCCCCATCGTCCGGCGATGCCAGCCCGCGCGCTTCCATATGCTCTTTGCCTTCGAGCAGCAACTGGTCGCGCGCCGTGAAGGAATATTCCGGCCCGATCAGATCGTCGCGCAACTGGTTATCATCCTGCAACGCAACGTAGGGCAGATCTTCTTTCGCCATCTGCCACATTTCGGCGCGCTTGTTGGCGAATCGTTTCGGATCATCGGCGCTGCTACCGAATTGCACTTCGTGCACCTTGTAGCCGCGCAGGCGCAACCGATCGATGATCGGCCCGCCGACGCCGCCACCGTCGCCGTTCACCGCGTCGGGGTTATATTTGTCGATCGCCTCGGCGATCTTGTTCTCGGTGAAAGTGGTATCGCGCGACGCCCAGCGGATCGGCGGAATCGACCGCGCGTCGCGGCCCTGGCGGAAACGAATCACGTTCATCGCGGATCCGCCGCGCGAGAAATCGATCCCCATGATCAGCGGCGCCGAGCGATCGGGCTGCACTTCGCGCTTCATCGCTTCTTCCACCGCGTCCGAATTCATGAACTGCTTATCGCCGGCGGACGGGAACATGCCGCGCACGCGCACCTTCACTAGGTCGCTATCGATGCCGTGATCTTCGATCAGCTTGTTGATCTGCGTTTTGTTGGTGATGCGCACCGATCGGCTGTCGATATGCCGGTGGCGCCAGCGGTGCCGGAACTTGCCGAAGCACTCGCGGAAGCGACCGGTGTTCCGGGTCGGGTTGCCGAACACGAACCAAAACGGCTCGCCGTCCGTCATCGCGCCCTCGGCCACTTCCCAAATTTTATCCGGCACGGCGGAGGCTTCATCGAAGATCATCACGGCCGACGATGATGCGTTGTGCAGCCCGGCGAACGCCTCGGTGCGTTCTTCGTTCCACGGCACGCACTCGAACATCCAGTTCTTCTCGCCCTCCGGTTCAAGCAGGCAGTAAAATTTCGTCGCCGTCCATTTGAACCAATCCTTGTTGATCGCCATGTTGTGCCACTTCGCCAACTCCGCCCAGGTTTTCCCTTCAAGCTGGATCTGCGTGTTGGCGGTGACAACGCCGCGCACGTGGCGCCGGGTGCTCATGAGCCAAAGGATCAGCCAGGACACGAACGCGGATTTACCAATCCCGTGGCCGCTGGCGATCGCTTCCAGCCAGGGGATCATATCCATGCCCACCGCTTTGCGGTTGATGTTGTCGCGGATGTGCGCGGCCATCGCTTCGAATTCTTCGATCTGCCATTGGTCGGGGCCGTGCGGGAAATCTTCCAGCGGCGTGCCGGGCTCGCCCCACGGGAACGCATAGAGCACGAACCCTTTGGGATTGTCGAAGAAGGCGAAAATATCGGTGGCGAGATCCTGGTTGCTCATGCGGCGTTCCTTGCGATGTTGATCAGTATGTCGCGAAACGCGATGGGTGTCGCGTTCCGAATTCGTGTTTTATCTTTGCCGCCGATCATTGCACACATCCCGATGCGGCGAGCTTTTTCGTATCCGTGTTTTGCGACAGCCGCCGGATGTAGGCGCTGAGCGCCGCGGGTCCAATTAAGCTCGGGAAGTTCTCTCTCTGTCACCGCGTAAAGCCAAGTCGGCTTATTGGAAAAATGCCCATAATGTCCCTGTTCGACGTAGCACGTCATACCCACGCCGTCACCGGCCGGTTGCCATCCTGCACCGCGCTTTGGCGGAATGAGTCTGTGCGCTTTCCATGCGTGACTGTCGGCCGGATGTTCCAGTACCCCGCCGAAGATTCGCACGGCATTTAATGCGAAAAGAAAACATCCTCCGTCTTCACCCATGCGGAACTGATGTGGTTTGCGAGTCGACCCGTGCCAGAAGCGACCCCAGCGCTGACACGGTGAATGACAAACAACCGGCCAGGGTCCGCGATACTTCCTTGCATCCCGCGGCTCATCCCATGGATCCACGTCGGGAAGATTGAAATAACATCCATTGGTTTCTACGAATAGAGCGGCGATTTTCATGAGCGAAGCCTATATTGCGAAGATTGCAACTTCAATTTTAAAATATAAAATTCGTGACTGACAGGTCTGCCAGAAACGAGGAAGGGAATTTTCCGGGGGTACGGCCCCACCCCACTCCCCCTCCAAGAATTCCTTTGTTTACAATGGGTTGTGCTTCGATCTTGTCATGCATAGGGGTCAATTTTCCTAGCTGAATGGGTCAATTTCAGCGGGCTGGTCGATAACCACATCTGATATCTTATCAGTTGTTGTTACGTCAATTAGCTGTGTGTTATCAATACCTTGTGACCGACGACGAGCGGCCAGGATTGCGGCTTGCACGTCAATCGTGCCTTTGAGATCGATGTCCAGCTTGTCGCCATACACTTTGGGTTTCATGCGCGAAGCGTGCCATTGCCTCGCTTTGATGCGATTGGCAGCGCGTTGCGGGTTGAGATCGCCGTCCGAGATCGAAATCGTTTCATCCGCCATTGCATCGGCGCCAATCTCTCGCGCACGTGTGTAGTCAGCGAAAAGTGCATTATCAGCGGCGAGCCGCTTGCGGAATGCTGATTCCGTAGGGAAATCTAATCTTTCTGCATTTAAAACAACTTGTTGAGCCATTGGTACGCCAGCGCGGATGCCGTCCAGTATTTCCTCAATAATGGCGGGAGTCAGTGCGGCGTGCTCTTTGCGCTTATCCATAGGGCTAGGTTACTGATTTTTGCCATGTTTGCAAGTATTTCGCTTTTATCTTCATTAAACCCGCAATTCCTGCTTGTAACTAGCAACTGTTTCTGTATTATGAGCGTACGGGATGCAATTCCGCATCGCGATCTGTTTAGGAGACTACAATGGTACAAGCACTTTCAAACGAGCAATTAAAGGCAGTAGCACCGAGCATTTTTGCACAAGAGCCATGGGAGCGCATGAGCGATAAATATCGCTTTGTGCCCACGATCACGGTGCTGGACGCAATGCGCGATAACGGTTTCGTGCCGGTGCGTGCGCAACAATCGCGTTCGCGCATTCCTGGTAAAGCCGATTTCACCAAGCATATGGTGCGTTTCCGCCACCAGGATTATATCGATTGCAGCGGCCGCGTGCTGGGCGAGGAAGTGCCGGAAGTGGTGCTGATGAACAGCCATGACGGCACCAGTGCTTATAAACTGGATGCCGGTATTTTCCGCCTTGTTTGCCTGAATGGTATGGTGGTGAAGTCAGCGGACACGGGCAGCATCAGCGCACGCCATAGCGGCCGCGCTGATATTGTCGGCGAAGTGATCGAGGGTAGTTTCAAGATCATTGAGGAAGCGCCGAAACACGCGGAGGCAATTCAGCAATTCAAAATGATTGAATTATCGCCCGCCGATCAAGTGGCTTTCGCTAGCGCTGCCCTGGCAGTAAAAGGCGAGACAGCGGCCGAAACGTTTAGCCCTGAATTGGTGCTACGCGCTCGCCGCTCGGCCGATGCTGGCAACGCGAATGGCGGCCGCGATCTGTGGCGCACCATGAACGTGGTTCAGGAGCACATTATCCGCGGTGGCGCTCGCACATGGCAGCGCAACGCGGAAACCGGGCAATCTCGCCGCACTTCATTGCGCGCCGTCAATAGCGTGACCGAGGATGTACGGATCAACAAAGCCCTGTGGATGCTTACCGAGCACATGGCCGGGTTGAAAACGGGGGTTGTGCAAGCCGCGTAGTTACCAGCGTAATGCCACCAGGTTCGCGCCTGGTGGTATATCGCTGGCAATTCCGCCCGCAACAGTTAGGAGACTTTATGCCCAATGAAACCTTAAAATTGAACCTCACGGCCGAACAGCGCTTGCAAGCCGAGGCGGCGATCGCCGCCTGGCGGCCGCGCCTGGAATTGATCCGCAAAAACCCTCGCCCGCGTGCCGGCGTTTGCCCGCAATGCAACGGCGCGGGTTGCATGTGGTGCAACGGCACGGGGCAAGTTTAATGCGCCGCGTGCTTTTATGGGCGTTGATCGTCGCGGGGGTTTATTTGACCCTTCGCGACGATCCCGCCGCTTTCGCGCAATGTATGAAAACGCAAAGCGAAGCCACTTGTCACCACGAATTGCAACAATAGGAGATTACAATGGATAACATTTTCAACGAATACCGCGACGGGCTGGAAGTTGAGCGCGACGGGTTCACTTTCAAAATTCAGGAATGCCCGGACGATGATGCAGACTTGTCCTATTACGGGGAATTCGGCGGCAAAATGGAAAGCGAATTGTCGATTGAGCACCAGGGCGCGCCGTTTCAAATCGCCGGCTGGTTCAATCCCGAAAACGTAGAAAACGAAACCCAAGCCCAGGAGAATTATCAGCGCGTGCTCGCCTACCACCGCGACGAATGGCACATGATGGGAATCAAGGTGGTGGTTTACAAGGCGGGGGTTCGCCTGGGCGACGCCAGCCTGTGGGGAATTGAAAGCGATGGGGATGAAAGTTATTTCCTCGAAACCGCGAACGATTTAACAGACGAGGCATTAATGGAAGCCAAGGCGACACTTGCGCGCCTGGCGGAATAGGAGGATTTTTATGAACGGCAATGATTTACGAAAATTTCGGCGCGGCATTCTCGATATGACGCAAGTGCAACTTGGGGAGCATATCGGAAAATCGGAGCGCTCGATATCCGAATGGGAAAACAGCCCCGAACCGATTCCCAAGGTGGTGGAATTGGCCGTAAAGGGATTAGCGCAAAACCCCTTAGCCTAAATCAAGAACGCATAAAGCAACCCTCGCCCTAACCCGGCGGGGGTTTTCTTTTGCCCGCAAATGGCGCGCGCCGGGGCGCGGCTAAACCCTCGGCTACCCATGTAGCCGGGGCTTCGCTTTTAACGCTGTAAGGCCTGTTTCTAGCCCTCGTCGCCCTTCGCTCAATTCCGCTTATCTCATGTAACTAGAAGTAACTTCCTATTACCGGAATAAACTTCCGAAAACAATAATCCCTATAGGAAGGGTTTTTAATTCGGCTGTTTCTAGCCTCAATTCCATTTGCCCGACGATCCGACGATCCGCTTTTTGCCGTTGCCGGGTAAAACCGGACACCGACACCCCCCCCTAAAGGGGGGAGGGGTTGTCGTCCGGTTTTCCTTTACCCCACCGGACAACCGGACGGACACTACCGGACAGCTTGTCCGGTTTCTACTAAAGCCCATTGTTTTTCTTCAAGTTCCACTACCCGACCAAACCCGACAAGGCGCTCCCTAGCGCGTGCAAATGCCTTCAAAAAGCTGTCGTTGCTCGTCGGCCACGGTTTTGCCCCCGGAACCAGCGTAATGTCGAAATCTTCGCAACGTTTTTTCCATTCCTTTTGATCGACGACGTTCTCGTAGTTCGCTATGCTTCGGCCGGTGCGCATCGACTGAATCGCTAGCAATGCGATCAAATCGCGGTGCTCTAATCGGTTCGCGGCCAGGAACGCTTCGCGGGCCTCAGCATCGACGTAATTGACCGTGCATGAGGTGATGTCCTCACCGTAGGCGTTGGTGCCGACGGTCAAGGTATCCAGTTCGAAGCCGATCGGCTTGGCGAATTCCATATCGCGCTGCTTGCGGACGAGCACGGTGCGGTCGACGATTTCAAGTTCGGTATCGGTGGCAGCGCGTAGGGATGAATGGCCGCGTGCGCCTTTGGAGGTATCCTTGCCGCTGTGGTGCACGATCATCACATGCGCGGTGGTGGCGCGGCGGATGGTGTCGATATTCTCGATGAACAGCGTCATATCCTCTGATGAATTCTCATTGCCGCCAGCCAGCACGCGGGACAGCGTATCGATGATCACCAGTTTAATGGGCTGGTTGCTCTGGCGTTGCGCGGCGCGAATGAGGCCGATCACGGCTTTGAGATCGGCGGAACTGTCGAACAGGTTGGCAGCGCACGGCGCCAGGGCGAACGGTAGCTGGTGGGGTTTGTGTTTCTTTTTAAGCGCCAGGACGCGATTTTGCGCGCCGCGGCCACCTTCGGCCGCCAGGTAAAGGATCGAGCCCTGGCTAGTGCGTTTCCCGTTCCAGGGCAGGCCCGCGGCGACGTGGAAGGCGATATCCATCGCGACGAATGTTTTACCGGAGTTGGATTCGCCGTAAAGCACGGACATCGCGCCCTGGTCGAGATAATCTTCCAGCAGCGGATGCGCATCGGGCGCGTGCTCGATTTCATCGAACCAGCGGTAAAACAGCTTCGGCGGCTTCGGTTTGTCGGAGAGTTCATCGTCGGCCGCTGCTTCGAATTCCGCATCCGCGCTGTCATGGCCCGCGGGCAGTTTCGCGGTTTTATAGGCGCTCGCCGTTACGGCTTCCACTTCTTCGATATCGAGGTGCGGGTGGCAATGCAGCGTGTTCCAGGTGAACATCATTTCCTGCGCCATCGGCTCGGACAGCCCGAAATCATGCAGTTTGCACGCGACCCTGTAGGCGGTGTCGTTGCGTTTGCCGGGGGCTGCGGTGGGCGCGGTGTTGGTCACATAATCGCGGCCGCGCGAGATCGCGCTGTCCGCATCGAGCACTTCAATCGCCTGGTCGACGGGATTGCGATCCATCGGGCGGCCGAGGCGTTCCACGATCCAGGCAGGGCAATAGGCGATCGGCTCGTTATTGGTGGCTTTGTAGGGCTTGCCGTCCACGGTGCTGCCGGCGCCGACGATATAGCCGCCGTAGGATTTCACATCCACATGCAGGCCCAGCTTGTTGGCGCCGCCGGAAAGCGGGAAGTCGTAAAAATAGACCAGGTGGCGGCCGCCGGACGCGGTTTCAAATTCGAGCGTGGGCGGGAAGTCGTTGCCCAGCACGTCGTGCTCGATCATTGTTTGCGTGCCCTGCTTGCCGTCTTTGGTGTCGACATCGACGACGACGAGCGCCACGTCCGCGCTGACATGCCCGGCGAATTTAAAATAATGCCCGGTGAAGATCCCGATGTTGTAATCCTTGGAATTGTCGAACAGCGCGGTCACTTCGTCGGCGTTGAACGTCGCTTCCTGTTGCCAGCCTTCGTGCGCCGGGGTTTTGCCGTTCTTTTTGAGGGGAAACACATAAAATCCCTGCTCCGCCAATTCCAATGCCTGCTCTAATTTATTCGCCATAAATCCCCGATTTTATTGTTGGCTGCTACAACGGCCGATGCTGTTCCATCGGCGCGCGGATCGCGATAATTTGTTCTTCCGAAAACCCGTCGAAACGCAGGTGATCCTCCCCGACGAATCCTCGATCTTCCAACCACATCGCCACGTCGATGCCGTCGCGACTAACGTAATTCCCGATCGGAAAGTCGACAGTGATGCGTCCCTGCTCCACCGTGCCGCATACGCAATGCAGTTCGAAATCGTAGACCGCGTATTTCCAATTGGGATCGTTGTAATAGATACCCTCATGAAATAGTTCGAATTTATCGATACGCCAACCGCCCGCGGTCAGGCCTTTGTACGCCCAGGATCGGGTGTTGAGCCGGTGCACGGTCATACGTTTCTTCCTTCGTGGAAAACGATCCCGGCCTCGCGGAACATCTGCCGCGATATCTGAAAACGCGGCTCGTAGCGCCCGTCGGCTTCTCGCGGCGTGGCGATCACGGTGCTGATCCCCGCCTGGATGATCAGCGCCGCGCAATGCGGGCAGGGAAAGAACGTGCAGTAAAGCGTCGTGCCTTCGAGATCCGCGCCTTTGGCATTAAGGATCGCGTTCGCTTCGGCGTGCACCACCATTTCCATTTTGGTTTCGCGATCGGCGTAGCGGCTGGCATCGTCGCGCACGCCGCGCGGGAAGCCATTATACCCGTGCGAAACCACACGGCGTTTACGGTCGACGATGACGGCGCCCACCTTGGTGGATGGATCTTTACTCCATGTGCTGATGATCTCGGCGACTTCGAGAAAACGCTGGTGCCAATTGCTCATAAAACCCCCTAGTGAATGGTGTAATTCCACTGATCGTAAAAATTCACGGGGCGCGCCAGATTGGCCGCCTCGCGATCGATCAGCCAGTAAGCTCCCTCCGAATCCTGGACAATCAGCCACCGCCGCCCGTATTTCTGCGCACGGGCGATCACGATCGCGATTTCCTGGATTTCGGAGGGGACGGTCATGGCTAAAACTTCTTCCCGCCAGCCATTACGCGATTCTCGATCTTGTGATCCTCGCGAACCGCGTTAAATGCCATTTTGTCGCTGATCGCGCCCGCCAGGTCGAGATCGTGCGCGCCGGCATAATCGCAGATGCGAATGATGCAATCGGCAAGTTCCACTTCTTCCATTTTGCGGCTCGGGATCTTATCGTCCATCAGATCCTTGCGCAGGCCTTCCATCGCTTCGGCGAGTTCGGATACCATGAGCATAAGCATTTCCGGCTTATTGCGTTTGCCGCGCATGTTTTCGCCTGTGTGCAGATCCGTCCACCAGCCGGCTTTGGTGCTGGCGGCGTGGCAATCGTCGGTGAGCGCTTTGATGCCGGTATAGGCAGCGAAGCTCATGGGCTTGCTGCTTTCATGCCAGGGAACGGGCGTAAACGTGCCGTCGCCGTTTGGCCGGAAATGGTGGATGGTGCTGCCATATTCCACACCATGCGCATCGCAAAGTTCTTGGAATTTCGGATGCGCACTGTGGATTTTGTGATCGGATTGATTCGTCATAACCATTACTTTCTGTAGCGATGACCGCGCCAACCTTCGGCAGTGATGGGGCAATCGAAGCCCCATTCCGTCGGCGCGGTAATCAGTTTTTCCAATTCTTCAACACTGCCAAAGTCTTGCGGAACCTCACACACGATTTCATCGTGAACGTGGAACACTGTTTTATATCCAGCTTTTTCCACCGAAAACATAGCTTCCACCAGGAAGTCACGGGCGACGGCTTGGGTGATATTCTCCGCCAGCAGGCCGCCATAGGCGACCTGTTTCTGCCAGGCGTGGGTGCGGCTATCCACACCCATGTAGATCAGCGCCGGCCGCGTTTCCTTGCTGTCATCCTCGGCCCATGGCGGCCGGATCTCACTAATCTGCGGATAGGGGTAGCACAGGCGTCGGCCGGACGGCAGGCGGCACCATAAGAAGGATCCCGACTTGATGAAACGCACCTGGCGGTGCGGATAATTGCCGGGGATCTTCACCTCATAAACGGTTTTGGGCGTCATCACGGCTGCCATGGCTGCTTGATTGAGATTATCCCAATAATTTACGGTGGCGGGGTTGGCTTCGCGCCATAGCTGCTTCGTCAGATCCGACGCCATCACCACTTCGTAGGGCTGGCATTCGGGACCCTTGTCGGCGACGATCCGGCACCATTGCACCGAGATATCCGCCCATTTGTCGGCCGGGATCGCTTTCGCTTCGGCCGATTTTTTGCGGACATACTGCTTGAACATATTTTCGGCTTTCGCCATTTGCTCGGCCGTGGCGCGCGCTCGCAAGGCGGGATAGGCCACGCCCATGTCGACGCCGTAGCCGATCGCCATCACCAGGAACGCGCCAATCCCGCCCTGGTAGCCCAGCGCCAGGATCGCCACTTTGCCGACGGCGCGTTGATCCTTCGTCACTTTGTCGTAATCAACGCCGAAAATATCGGCCGCGGCGACCTTGTAAATGTCGCGGCCGGAGCGGAACACGTCCAGCACGTCATCCTGGCCGGCCAGCCACGCGAGCACGCGTGCCTCGATCGCGCTGAAATCTGCCACTAGGAAATCATGGCCGGGCTTGCTGATGATCATCCCGCGCAGGCAATCGGAAATGACGGTGAGCGGTGCGCCATGCATAGCGGACAGGTAATCGGGCTGGTCGATGTGGGCGCACACATCTTCCACATCCTTTTCGCTCAGGTTCAATTCGCCGCGGGGCATGTTGTGCGGCTGGATCTTGCGGCCGGCCCAGCGACCGGTGCCGGCGCCGTGATATTGCATCGTGCCGCGGATCCGCTGATCGGATGACGCGCCCAGCCACATCGCTTTCAGCTTCGCCGTTGACGATTTAGCCCCTTCCTGGCGCAGCGAGAGGGCTTGCCGCACCTCGGGGGGCAGTTCGCCCGCCAACGCGTCCCTAATGTCCGCTTTTGCCACGCTGTCGATCTTCACCTGGTGGAAGCGAGCAAAGTCTTTCAGATTGATGATGTCGGAACTGCCCTTCACCATGCCTTTGGTCACGCGGTGGATCGCGTCATCGAGGCGTTTTTTCTCGCTGTCGATTGTTTTCAGCGCGCGCTTGATCGTGGGGATATCGAGCATCAGCCCGCGATCGTTGATTTCGTAATCGAGCAACCACACTTCGCGCTCGCGATCGGAGAGGGGTTGCAGGCGCCGCTCCAATTCACGCTCCACCACCACGTCGTTTTTGCAGTAGGAATAAAGGCGTTCGCGGCGCTGCTCGTCATCCCACCAGGTAAATGTCCCGTCGGGATTTACGCGGCGCGGCGCGGCCATTTGCAGCATTAACCGGCGGCCTTCGAGATCCTTGCGCTCTTTCATGCCCGTGGCATTGGCGGCGTTTTCCAGGCTGCCCGGCAGCGCCATCGCGTAGGCCATCGCCATGGTGCAATAGCAACGGTGCGCCGGCAGCTTCGGCCAGCCGTAGCGCGGCACGCACAGGTAATTCCAGATCTGCAATTCGAAATGCGCGTTGTGCGCGATGAAGTAATAGGGTTCGCCGCTCGTCGCGACGGCCAGGATATCGGCCGGGAACGGCTCGCCCAGCTTCCACAACTGCACGTCGCCGTCGCCGATCGCGTAGGCCATGCACCAAACGTCGGTGCTGGGATCGTTGGCGTAAACATGCGTCGTCGCCGTTTTCAGGTCGACGTTGCTGCGAGTTTCGAAATCGATATGGATCCCGATCATATTTCCACGGCTTTCTCGGCCACATAACGCCGGCCATCTTCGGTGATGCGGTAGCAAACTTTTTCCGCGAAACAGTGCGGGCATTCGGCGCGGCCGTCCTGGCGCACCAGCCCTTCGGCTTGGTAATTGCTCAGGTAAACGCTGATCGTCGACATGACAGGATAATCCACGAAATCGCGGATCTGCCGCGAGTTCATGCCTTCGCGCGAATCGGCCAGGGCTTTCAGGATTTCCCATTTTATCGTCATGCGCTGCTTTCTTCGTTTTCTATCTTCGATCGGATCGACGGTGGTCATTAGAAGCTCCGCGGCTCGACTTCGCGGAAGCGGCCGAAATCGAGATTATAGCGGTAGAGTTTGCCATGCTCGATCGGGCCATCCTTGAAGAATGGCACCTTGCCGATGCTTTCCATGAATGGCCCCAGCGCTTCGCCGCTCAGCCACAGAATATGCGGCCGCGGCACGCCATTGGCTTCGAGCAAGGCGCGCACTTGGTTGGCGCGCTGACGCTGGGTAAAGGTGGCGGGAACAGGTTCGTACGACATTCATCCCCCGATGAGGTTAGAGATTAAGAGAAAGGATCGATGTTAGCAGAAACGGCGGGCGCCAGAAAGGCTTTGACTTGGCTCACCACATCATCAACGGCCAGACCGAGTTCGGCCGCATTGGCAGCGAAGCTGGATTTAAAATGATTCCATTGGTGATGATGTTCGTCGCTGCGCACGTTGTCGCCCGGCAGAATTTTGATCGAAATCGATGCGTCGGAATAGATCAGCGGCGTGCCGTTTTTACGCATGACATCGCGGCGGCCGTCATTGGTGCGAAAGAAGCAAACATATAAGCGCGGATGCCGTTCTTCGCCCAGCGAATCTAGGTAGTTTACAGCTTCATCATAAGCCTGATCCAACGTTCTCATTTCATCACCCATTCGGCTAGAATTCCGAAATACCCAAGAGCAACAATGCTCATGAGCGCGAGAAAATCAGTTAGCACGGAATCAGGATATAAGGCTTTGAAAGCCTTAATAAAAAGCTGTTTCATGTCAATCTCCCCTTATCCCTAGACATAAACCCTTGTTGCGAAGATTGCAACAAAAAAGACCGGTGGTTTTATCCACCGGCCCAAGTTGTTTCCTCGCACAGAAAATTCTAGCTAAACGGATCGATATCGAGAACCCCGGCATACATGCGTAGGATCTCGTTTTCCTCCGATCGCTTGCTCGCATCCTGCGCCATGATTTTGCGCAGGCGTTTGATCTGTTTTGTGTCGAAGCCGTTAGATTTTGCTTCGGCGTAGACTTCCTTGATGTCGTCGACAGCGGCCTGGCGTTCTTCGTCCAGGCGATCGACACGTTCGATAATGCTGCGGAGCACGTCAGCCGACAGGCTGTTGTGTCCCTTCTTCGAGCGGCTTTTCGGTGCCATTGGTGGGTTCTCCTTCTTCGGTGGATGGTGGATTAATCGCTTGAATGGTTTGCATGTTCAACCCGATGAATTGCAGAAAGAAATTCTCGGTTTGTTCGAGTACCAAAATCAGCTCGCGTTTGCTGATGCCGGCGGGTTGCTCGTGCTTGAATAGCGCGCGTTGCACGGTGTTAAGCGCGTGGCGCAGGATCACGTTTTGCGAGGTGAGCACTTCGCCTACTTCCTGTGATATTGATGGTTTTTCGGCGGTTTCTTGCGTCATTCCTTACTCCTTTTTTATTTCGATGATCCTACGGTGAAGCTTCGGCGGCCGGAACAATCTCCCCCGATGATCCGGCCGCCTAACTCCCCTCGATTAAGCGAACGGATCTTTGCCGCTGACCGGTGCGCTGGTTTGGTTATCCAGTGCGTCCGTATCATCGTCATCGCTCGCTTCGAAGTCGTCGCTCGGACGGCTACGGCCGCCGCCCAGGCGTTCGCCCTTCTTCACCAGTTGGATGTGCTGCAAGCTCAGGCTCACACCTTTGCCACCCACCGGATGCTCCCAGGCGAAGGGGCGAATGGATGCCACGAAATAGTCGCCGCTCCATACCGCATCTTCGTCGGTGATCTCGATCAGGCTGCCATCCGGGCCAGCTTTTTTACCGACCAGGCCAGGCTTATTTTTGTTGCCTGCTTGGAGGTAAACGCACCCTTCTTCGAACCCGGCAACGTCCGATTTCTCGCCGGCATCCTTGAAGATCCGCTTGTCGCTGTTTTGTTGCTTGCGCAGCACGTCCTCGGCTTTCTCGCCCCATTTTTCCTTCGCGACGCGCATCACTTCGCCTTTCAGCAGAGTGAAGTCCTCGCCCTTGGGAAAGAGCATTGCCAGGCCGTATTTCGGCTCGCTGTTGGCATCGCCTTTGATGCCCTTCGGAACCAGCAGGTTGCAGTAGGCGCCGCGGAACATCGAAGTCACCACGTTGCCGTTGGGTTTGCCCGCTTTGTCGACGGAAAGTTTCCAGTTGTAAGCCATAAAATTAGTCCTCTCGATTACATTAAAAATTATTCCGCATTTTCATCATCTACGGCCGCGAATTCATCCGTAGCCGTTGCTTTCGCAACAGCGGGTCGACGATCTTTTAAGGGGGCCAGGGTCGTGCCGGAACTTTCCATCACGATCAAATCCTCCAATTCCTTCATGTTTTTCTTGCCGTAAACCTTCTCGATCGAAGGCACCGAACGCAGTTCGCGCGGCTCGAAAATTTTATCCTCGCTGACGCCCAGCGCTTTCAGTTCCGCGATCGCCTTTTCGTCGTCGCGCCATTTCCGGCTGCCACGTTTTTCCACGATCTTGTAGCCCGGCGGGATCCGGCCGGCCTGGGCTTCGCCGTAGGCAAATTCCATCACGGATTTCGCCCACTGCATGATCATTGGGATCCGTTCCATGGCTTCGGACAATTCGCCTGGCTCGTATTCCAGGCCGGGGCCGAATTCGCGGCTAGCGGCCGCTATTGCCTTTTTAGCGAGAGCCGGACAGAACCCGGCTGCGGCGCACCAGCGGCAATGGTCGCCAGGGACGAGCGGAGCGTTAGGATCTTCCGTGGCAAGGGCTGCATCGCGGAGATCAGCCGCGAATTCCAGCAGATCCACCACGTCAAGCGCCCAAATCCGCACGGGGCCGTCGGAATGAGGGCAACGCGGTTGGACGATCTGGATCTCGATGGTTCGAATGCCGCGATTGTGAAGTCGGAGGGCGCCTCCAATGGCATAATACATGAGTTGAACATTATCCTCAACTTCCACGGGAACGCCGGCGCCATGCTTGTAATCGGTGATTCGAAGCGTAGCGGTGCTGGGTCGATATCGCACCCGATCGGCAGTTCCGAAAAGTCCCGTATGAATTTCGTTGAGGGAAAATCGAACTTCGAAATCTTGTTCGTCACCGGGTTGAAAATCCGCGTAAACTTCGTCGAGGTAAACATTTACGGCCTCCGCCATGTCGAGGGTGACGGGCTGCCCTTCGATGATCTGCCCGATATGGATCGTCGCATCCTTGTCGCCGTTCTTGAAGCACAGTTCGGCCAGCGCGTGCGCGGCCGTGCCTTCGTCGGCGTATTCACTGCTACGGCGCACGGTGTTCTCGCACAGGCGAACGGAGCCGGGGCATTTCATCCAGCGCGAAGCGGAGGAAGCGCCAATTTTTGAGTGCTTAATGGTCATAACGATACTCGCTTGTTGCCTCAATGAATTGGCGCATACCGGCCGAAACTAGAGCAATGACAATAAGGTAGAGCATCACGGTGTCGTAATGCCGAGAACCTACGTCCCATGCCATGAAGAAATACCCCATGACGCCGACGAGATTAAAGATCAATTTCAGCATCTTCTCCCCCTGGAAAAATGGTGGCGGGCCGAAACCCGCCACCGAGTTGGATGGTAGCAAACTAGTCGAGCGGGCCTTTGGCGGGCGCGGCGAGCGCGTTGCTCAGGTCGTCGTAGAACGCCTGGAACTTGGCTTCTGGCAGATCCGAGATCCGCTGCACGCCGTATTCGCCCAGCTTCTTCATCACGCCTTCCATGCCATAGCGTTTGTCGGCCGAGTAATCCGTCAGCTTGGCTTTCACCACGTCACGGGTCAGGGTCGTCGCAGCAGCTTCACCAGCGGCCGCGGCGGGAGCGGCGGCAGGGGTAGCCGCGGCCGGCGCCTCTTTGGTGCTGCGGCGGCCTTTTCCGGCCGGTTTGGTTTCGGCGGCAGCAGCTTCGGCCGCGGCGCGCGCGATGTGCGCTGGGATGTCGCTATCATCGGCCTTGCCGGCGGGAGCGGCCGGGGTCGTCGGCCCGGTGAAGGTTTTGCCTTCTTTGCTCAGTTCCTTGACCAGCAGATCGCAAAAGCGATCAAGGGACGGGATGTTCACGTTTAAAGTAATTTCCATTTGTTTCTCCACAGGTTAAAATTAATCGAGTAGTTGGGTGATCATCGCCGTTTTCTTCCGATTGACGCGCATTACATGCTCGTCCATCGAATTCGCCAGTGACGCGAAACGCCAAAACACAGGCTTGGTTTGGCCGTTCCTACGCAATCGGCCGATCAACTGATTATTGTTCGAGGGAACCCACGAACACTCAGCAAAAACGCCCTGATTGCATACTTTTTGAAGCCCGTCGATTCCGGCGATCGCGTCGACCTGGCCGACGAACACGCGGGGCTTCCATTTATTTACGAATTCATCGATCCGCTTCTGCTTGGTAGCGGGATCGGATCCACCATAGACAGTAACGCATCCGTACTGCGGCGCAAATAGCTGGCGTAACTGCTCGATAACGTCCCGGTGGATTGCTCCAATAACAATTTTTTCGAGGCCCGAATCAAGCTCGCGCGCAATGAGTTCATACAGCGGTCGAACCTTGGCGATCCCGGTAAGGCGCCGCAACGTTGGCATATGGAGGTTGTCGAGGTCGAGATCCATGTCATCGGCGGCCGCCTCGATTCGGCTGCGCAGGGCTTTTCCTTCGGTGCTTTTCCTTTCTGCATCGCGCCATTCCTTTTCATCTTCGGGGTGAGTAATTCCGTGGGATTCGAGGACGATATCGCTAAATGTGACGGTGGGCAGGTCGGTCATGACTTCCTCGATTTTCCTTCTGATCATGATTGGTTTTACCAGTTCTTTCAGTTGGTCGACATTCTTCATACCGGTGATCACCGGGCCGTAGCCATTGTCGACGACGGTGCAGAATTGCGCTTCGAAGGCGTAATAGTTTTTCGTCCACACGCCGAAGGCGCGCAGGATCGAGAAGATCTCGCCCGGATGGTTGGGCGTCGGCGTGCCGGTCAGCGCCCAAGCGTGCTTCGCCCGGCTGATGATGCCATTTTCACCCTTGCACAGCGCGCCGTAAATGGCGGTGGTGCGCTTGGCGTCGCGCGATTTCAGGTAGTGGCTTTCGTCCAGGATCAGCACGTCGAACGCCTGGCGCATAATTTCGTTGAGAATCGCCGGGCGGGTCGCCAGGTCGTAGGAAATTATCGTCACTTCCTCCGTGTTGCCCAGGCCGCCTTTACCGTCCAGCTTCACGTTGAAGCGGCGCTGGTATTCGCTGAATTTGTCGAATTCCCGCTGCCAATTAATGCGGACGCTGGCGGGGCAAATAACAAGAATGCGTCTAGCCCCTACCAGGTCGCAGGCTTTGATCGCCTGCGCGGTTTTACCCAAGCCCATCGTGTCCGCCAGCAATGCCCGCCTGCGCGTCGCTAGGAACTTCGATCCGACTTCCTGGTAGGGGTAGATATGCATGGCTACGCCTTCCGCGTGATCGGTTTAGGACGATCATCGGTCAGCGTGCCAGCCGCCATGCTGTCGAGTAGAATGGCGAGGCTGGCGCGGGCAGCGCCAAGGTGGTGCGCCTTGACGTTATCCGGCACCTGGTTTTCGCCACCCCACCAAGCGGCAAGATGACGCAGCGCGGCCGAATAATACGTGCTTGCCTTCACGCTATCCGACTCGCGCCAGTTGAACGGGCCGTATTTTACGGCGCCATCCTCAAAGGCGCGGGCTTCCGCCTCGATCGCGCTGGGCGGAACGAGGTGAAGCTGCACCTTCTTTGCCCCCGGAATCCCTTTGGGATCCGGGGTTTTTACGGGTTTACGCTTGGTCGCCAATGGTGCCTCCCTGCGCGCTACCGGCAGATACATTGCCCGTTGCTGGTGCGGCTTCGCCACCAACAGGTGCAGGCTGGGGGTCATTCAAGCCCGGTTCCTGCGTGGTGCTCGCAGGTGCGGTATTCGAAGCGATCGAACCGGCCTGTTCCGTCGAAGTGAGTGATCCGGCCGCATCCGCAGGCAATTGCGGCGCCGGCCCGGTAGCGTCCGTCGTAGATGCAGTACCGACAAGCCCCACGTTTGCAGTCGTCGCATTCGCAGGGGCAAGTGCGTTTCCCACGGCGCCCGTCGCGAGCACGGGGTTCGACTTTTCGAGATCTTCTTCGGTCAAACCTGCCGCGGCCGCATTCTGCAACGAGATCGCTTTGGCGACATTCGACGGATCACTGCTTGCTTCCAGGCCGAGTTTTACCGCGGTTGCGTGGATGAACGCCGAGATATCGGCAATCGTGTGCGTTTCGAGCACGTTGAATTCATGTTCGACTTTTTTCGCTTCGTCGCGGATACGCACCCAGATAGTCCGGGAATCATTGGGGTGAGGCCCGACCGTAACCGATACAGTTTCCGGGTCGAAAGCTTTGCGAGTCATCGTTTGCACGATCTCGGTCGAGGCGGTTTGATCTTGATCCATAGTGGTTTCTCCTAAGAACTGTGTTTCTTCGCGAGGTAAAGGGCAAGCAATGCGGCCTCCGCCCGCCCGTCATGTTTGACGAGCGGCCACAATCCCGAATGCTTCGGCAGCAGGCGCGAAGCTTGCCTGCGTGCTTGATCTTTGTCGCTGGTGATCCCCATCACCCGTTTCCACGCGACCGGTGCCACCGTTTCCAGGGCAATAAAATAGGCGGCGATCGCCATTTGCGCGCACCCCGCGCTGAATCCGAAATTGAAGGACGATGTGACGCCCTGTTTCGGCATGGCGGAAACCTGTTCCACTACCGCCTTGATGGTGTCCGGCGCCAGCGGATCGATGATGTTGGCGAGGCCGAAAATGTCGAGGGTGCGTTTTTTCTTTCGGTTGCTGGTGATCTCGTGCGTGGGCATATCCCACACTTTAAGTTCATCGGCCGCGGGATCATAAGCGGCGATCGCGCCGCTTAACCCCGGATCTATTCCTAAGAAATAACGCACCCTGCACCCCCTGGTAAACTGTTGTTATGCTTTGACAAACATCTGATCAAACGTCACGGCCGACATGACGCGCAGATCGCTTTCATCATAATGGATGATGTAATCGCCGCGGTTGGCTTTGATCATCCGGCCGGCGGCGATGATGTGCACGATCGAGTCGTTCACGATACGCGCGGCACCATCAAGATCCGACGCTCTATGCTGCGCCGCGGTGAACCATTTCGGGTTGGTTTTCTCGTTGTAGCCATTCCACTGGAATGCCTCGACGGTCGCCGGTTTCGTTTTGTATTTAGCCATTGCCTTCACTCCTTACGAGGGATCCCAATCCCCTGGTTTAAATTCGATGCCGAGCACGTCGGCGGCCTTCATCACCTCCGGCACGGCGGACGACGGAACGAGTCCATCAGTGCCACCGCTTTTCCGCGGGTAATTCCATTTATAGATTGCCGACACATCTTTTTTAATTGCGGCCGAGAGGGCGGGGACACCGCCAAAACGGTCGATAATTCGCTGGGCTTGTTTGAACATTTCAGGTTTCCTTGTCATCCCTAGAAAACACAATGTGGAGATTATAGCAACATTTAATTTGCAATGATCGAAAGAAAGTGTATGTTGCAATTATCGCAACAATAGGAGGACGCCATGGCGATTCGTGAAGATATCAAGGCAGTAACCGTTACTTTGAAAATGAATGTTCGTCGCGGCATAATGCTGGATGAATTACTGTGTGAAATCAGAGATGCAGTTGAATGTTGGGGTGGTCAGCGACATCCCGAAGATGATCTATTTTATGGCATATCGATCACGAAATTAAAAGCATCCAACGGCCCTGCATCGATTGAATTTGATATCGATGCGCCAAGAAAGATCGATTAGCCATGGAAAAGCTTTGCGCCCGCTACCTCAACGAGTATGCCGTCGGCAAGAAATCGGCCGCCGGTGATCGCTGGATGATCGATCACTACGTTCTGCCGGCGATCGGCACCAAAACGGCCACGGCCATTCGCTTCGCCGACGTGCAGAAATTGCACCGTAGCATGGCGGTCACGCCTTACCAGGCCAATCGCGTGCTGTCGCTGTTGTCGACGATCTTCAATCTCGCCGAGAAATGGGAGATCCGGCCGCGCGGCACCAACCCTTGCGAGGGCGTGAAGCGGTTTGCCGAGAAAAAGCGCGTGCGCTTTTTGACGGACGACGAGATCCGACGCCTGGTGCTCCGGCTCGAAATAGCGTTCGCCGAACTGCCGATTCAGGCGGGCATGTTGCTAATGCTGCTCTATACCGGCGCGCGCTACGGGGAAATGGCCGCTGCGCGCTGGGATCAGGTGTCGGGCAGTGAGTTGCACCTGCCGGACTCGAAAACGGGCCAGAAGGTCGTTTTCCTGACGCCCCAGGCAATGAATGTGCTGGCACGGATGCCGCGCTACGGGGATTTCATCTTCGGCGAGGCAACGCTGCGCTACCTGTGGGCCAACATCTTGGAAGAAGCGAAGCTGAAAAACTTGCGGATCCACGATCTGCGGCATTGCTTCGCTTCGGTCGGGATCTCGGCCGGCGAATCGCTGGCGCGGGTCGGCGGCTTGCTGGGGCATAGCAACCCGAAACAAACGGCCGTGTATGCGCACCTGGTGCCGAGCGAAGGGCGCGCGGCCGCGCAGGCGATCGGCGCGCGCTTCGATAGGATCCAAAATGCCAGCGCATGATTGGGAGGATATGCACGACACGCTGACGCTCGGCCAACAGATCGGCGGCTGGGAGCGGCGCAAGTGCCGCAACTGCGGCGCGGTTCAGGAACTGGAACGCGAATACGCCTGGATGCGTCAGGTCAGCAAGCGGTGGTTGCCGCTGGTCGGCCGCTGCAAACCGTTAAAGCGCGAGGTGCGTGTCAGTAACGCCGGCAAGCTGGGCCACGGTGAGGATCGCCACGATCGCGATCACGCCGTAGAAAATATAAAAAATGGGAGCGGCCGCACCGATCTTTTTAAGGAACCAATCCACGATCGCGGCGATGATCGCGAGGACGAGAAGAACAACGAGTAAATGAACCATGATGATTTCCCCTTACACTCACAGAAAGCCCGATCTAATATAAGTTTTCCATCAGCAACAAAGGAGTTTTTATGACCGAACAACAGCCCGAAATGATTGACGTTCCGCTGGCCTATCCCAAGGTAACGATGAAGCTGAAAACCACGATCAACGTGGGCGGCCGTATCATCGAGGCCGAATGCGAAGAACTGTTCGATTTTGAAGAAGGCGATCCCGACGATCTGCCGGGTTACATGGGTGACGTAGCAAAGCAGTTTATTAAATACCTCGCGGATCTGCGCGCTTCCGTCGAAAGCCCCGAAGCCCAGGCCAAAATGGCAGCGATCGAAGAAGGTAAAGCGTGACCGCGATCAAGCGGGAATGGCCGCCCAACCATGCCGAGATCGTCAAGGTATTTCCTGGCGCTCGCAGCCCGTCCGTGGTGTTCGCCTACGCGCCGGATATCTACGCGCCTGGCGGCACCAACCTACCGCCTAGCCTCGTCGCCCATGAGCAGGCGCACATCGATCGCCAGATCCTGATCGGTGTTGAAGAATGGTGGGCGCGCTACCTGGTCGATAAAGCCTTTCGCTACGACGAAGAAGTGATCGCCCACGCGGCCGAGTATAAGCACCTGATCGAGAATGCGCCGAACCGCCAACAGCGGCGGGCGGCGTTGAAGTTCGTGGCGAAGAAGCTGACGCTGCCGCTTTACGGCAGCTTGGTCACGATGCAGAAAGCCATGGCCGACATCAGTGAGGAAGATCCATTCCCGAGCACGTAGCTAATTCACTGCGGAGGGTTTCGCACACGGCGGCGTAGTCGCGGAGCCAGTCAGTGCTGATTCCATGCACGCCTGCATGTTGGTTGGTAGTGGATCGTAGCTGGCCTGCGTCGGTGAAATAAAGGCACGTGTTGGGGTGTTGCAGCTTGTAGCGAGCAGCGTCAGCAGCAATGCGGTTGCGATCTTTAACGAGTTCATCGTTCTGTCCTTTCGTTATGGCCTGCGCAGCGGAGCAGGCTTTGGTGTCGGCCGTAACTTGTGCAGCGATCATATCGGGTTCGCGCAGTACCCGTTCGTGCCAGCCTAGATAGCCGCCGGTCGCGAATGCGATCGCCACGGCCGCCAGGGCTATTTTGCTTTCGGCCGAAGCGAACAGGCCGCTGAAAATGCTCATTAGAAATCCTCCGTGATGGTGATCGTTCCATGGTCGGGCAGCGTGCCGAGGATCATTGCCAGTGTCGCCTTCGAATTGGTGACGCCTTTCAGATCGTACGGCTCGCCGTCATGCTCGCCTTTGAACTGCGCGAACGTCGCGCCAGGCGCAATGCAGCCAAGCAGTTCCACCATGACGTTGGCCGAATGCATTTCGATCATCGATCGCCCCGGCACCGTCAGCAACAGGCACGCGCCGTTGTGCGGGCTGATGAATTTCACCCAGGGATATTCGCCCACCTCGATGCATGGATGATCGATCGACGGCGGCCGCTCCACGGTAACGGCAAGCTGCCGGCCGAAGGCGTTATACAGCGTGCCGAATGTTCCGCCGGCGCCCGATTCGGTGCGGTGTAGATTAAGCTGGCTCATTGGGGGTTGCTCGGGTTGCGGTTTAGGATGATGTTGAGCAAACGGGCTGGGTTTTCGCGCAGCCACGCAGCCACACTGATCATTCCGAGTAGAATGTCATCGGCCACGAAAGCACACACGCCGACGATCGCGCCCTGGGTTTCCGGCGATAAATTATATCCCTGGACAATGCCACCGGTAAGGCCACCGACAAATACGGCGAGCACCGTGGCACGCAGGAAATCCTTTAGGCTTCGCTTTTCAGGCGATACAAAAAGGCGGCAAGTGGCCGCCAGTGCGCTGATGCCAACTAGCGAGGCAAGTGGTTTGAGTAATTCTTCGCCCATATCGTCCCCCGACGCTCCCTACGTTTGAAGTGTATAGCATCGCGACCAATTGCGATATGGAAAATTACGAACGCTATGTTGCGAACCACATGATATAACTCGAAAGTTAAACATTGTTGCGGGTTCATGTCCGGGGAACAACTCATGATGCCGCCACCGAGAATAAAATCGGCACTAAAAAGATACAGCGCGGCCGTGGTGGACAGGCCGATACCGGCGAATTTAAGAGCGAAGCGCGACCAATCACCTTTCGCCATCACGTAGATCCCCGTGACGACGATCGAGAAAGCGGTGATCATTGAGAGAAGATGTAGCATACTAGAACCCTCCTTTCAGGATATAGGCGACGGCCGAGCCGATCACCAAACCATAAAGCGGTTCGGCATATTCGGTTGGTTTGGTGGGCGATACCCACCGGGCCGAGGCATACACGATGCCCTGCAACAGCCCAACCGCGATGCCTAATCCTACGTGGCCCAGCATAAAGAAGAAAGGTGTAATGTAGAGGCCGCGCAGCGCCATGGCGATCGTGCCGCGGATTCCGTTTGTCACGTCCATTTCATCGGTGCGCATCGGGATCAGATGGAGCGACACCCAATCGATCCAGCGGATCTCGGTTTCGCCAGAATTCCATCGCCACGAAAAGCTGGCGAAGTAAAGCCCCCAGCCCCACACGCACCAAAAGAACATGCCGACACCGGTGACGCCGCCAACCACCAGCGCTTCGGCCAGCTTGTCGCGCAGTGCTGCATCGCCTAGGCCCGCAGTGATCGCCCAAAGGATCGGCGCGGCGATGTGGCCGTTGATGCCGAGCCATCCTTTGCCGCGCAGGGCGTTGATGACCGCGAAAGCCAGGGCAACTGCGAGCGCAACAATCATGCGGCGGGAGTCCAGCCTGCGAGGGCGATCAGTTTCGCGGCGGTGTCGCTACCAATATCGGTAATTAGATCTGCCTGCTCATGCTCCGAATAACTTTCTCTTGAAGCATCCGTGAACGCTACTCCGATCACGTTTACGGTCGTTAAATTATGGCCCACGATCGCTTCAATTTGTTGATCTTCGGTTTTGCGCACAAAGCCGCCGTTGCCGTTCGCAACGAATTCTTCGGGAACGACCGGAACCTGGATCGTTTGCGTTTCCGTGATAGGCGTGGATTTTTGTTCTTTACGAATTTCGATGCTATTCCATTCCATTTTTCTCTCCTTTGATTAAGCGCAGGGATACATGCCGGTCAGGTACATTTCAACGGTGCCGTCGAACGTACCTGCAACCTGCGCCCCCGTGGTTTGAACATACTGGTTGATCGCGATGTTGCTGCTGCCGCCCAGCACGATCGGTTGCTGCACGTTGCCGGACGTGCCAGCAAGTCCGTTATTGTAGAACGAGCAGGGGAAGAACGTTCCGACCGATGAATAAGGCAAGCCGCCGACGGTAGGCTGCCCCGTACCGGTGCCGGCACTGGTGATAATATTGATAAAGAAAACCACCATCTTGCCAATGCGGATGAAAACGCCGCCGCGCGAAGTGTAGGTTGTCGTTCCTGCCGTCGTACCGCCGACATAGGTGGGGGTGAACGTGCCTTCTTCGTACCAATCGAGCACGGTGCCATTCGCGTTCGCGCCATTGCCAAAGGCGACGCCGTTATTGAAAAGCCCTTGCCCGGTGCTGTCGACACCGAATCGCTGAGCGGCGCCGAGATTATCGAGCATGGATAAAGCATAACCCGTCGATGCCCCAATAAAGCCGAGGGATGCCGCATTTGCCAAAAATTGAGCGTAGACGGCCGTGCCGGCGCCGTTGGCATTGCTGATCTGTAACGGTACCGTATTCGTGGTGCTGACTACAGCGCCAGCATTAAATTGCTGTCCGGCGCTCCACGCATTTGCACCGTCAAGAAACGGTAAATTATGTCCGCTAACGCCCGTATTGGCGACGGCCGCGGTACCAAGGCCGAGCGTGGTGCGCGCCGCTGCGGCCGAAGCGGTAATAAACAATGCATCACCGATCGTTGTGGATCCGAGCGCCGCGCGCGCCAATGCGGCCGAAGTTTGGGTTAGCACCGTTGCCATGTAGGGCGATACCGGGGTCAACGCGGTCGATGCAGCGAAGTAGTTCGTCAAACCGGTGGCGCTGACATTCCAGCCCACCAGAGCGCCGGCAACCGGATCATCGATCGTAATGTTCGAAAACAAGCTGGCGGTGCCGAGTTGCGGCACGCGCGAAAGAGCTTCGCTCAGTTGCTGCGCCAACATCACCAGATGATCGAAATCCTGCTCGACGGGTTCGGCCGGCAAAGGATCGTTCTCGACGAGATCCAGGGTTTGAGTGAACGGCCGCACGCGCTTAATCACGATCGACGTGCCATTGGCCGGAGCGACGAGGAAGGTAACGTTAGCGCCCGATGGATACGGTGCCGAGCCAGAAATCGTGTAATCGGTGGTGAGCGTTTTCAGCACGCCATTGACGTAGACTTGCAGATCGGTCGCCGCGATGAACGGGTAGGGGAAAGCGAACAGCGTCGTCACGCCGTTGCCGGTCGCTGCGTTCTTCGATACCGTCGTCGAAACTGTCATGTTATCCCCCTCTTAATCCTATAGCTTATTTATTTCGCCATTGCACGATCAACCTGATCCATGATCTGATTTCCCATGCGCGCCGTGTTAATCATTTGATAATAGGTGGTGTCGATCAGTTGCCGTTTATCGTCGGCCGACATTTTCGGGTTCTTCGTCACCATTTGAATCACCTTTTGCTGGTTGCTCAATGCCTCTTTGATCGAGGTCATTTGCAGCATGGCGTTCGGATTCGCCTTCATTAGTTCGGTGGCGCGCACCATGGACTGCTGATCACCCTGCTTCGCCAGGTAATTCACCGTATTCAACACCTGGGCATGGCTGTCATAGTTGGCGTAGAAATCCTGGATCGGTTGCGCGCCGGCCGACGGGTAGCGCACAACGAACGCCTTGATAAATGGATCGTCGGCCAGTGTGCTCGCCGGCATAACGGGATCCGGCAGCACGCCCGTTTTCCGCAACGCAGCGTCAGCCAACTGCACCGTATACATGCCGAGGCCGCCCGACCAATCGCGCACGTAATTTTCGATGATCGAGGGCGACGCGATACTGCCCGGCTGATTCATTCCCGGCAATGTGCCGATGATGCGGCCGAGGGCGCGCGCCGTTTGCGTCGTATAGGGCTGATACTGCACTTCCGGCAGCAATTGCTCGGTAGCGTGCGGAATGATTGGGCCGCCGGTGAACAGCGACTTGTTGGCGAACTGCTCGATCACCGGAGCGGCAACCGTCGGATAGAAGCCGGGCAGGAAGGATTGCAGCACGTTATCTGCGTAGTTGCCGGCGCCTTTGGGATCTTTGCCGGCCGCGTAGTCCAGGAATCGCTCGATGCCGGAGCCGAGCAGGATCCCCGCTTCGTGCGGTTTGGGAATGCGGTAGATATGATCTTTTGTCATCACGATCCAAAACATATCTTTCTGCCAATCGGGAATATCGCCGTAGCGTGGATCGTTGTGGTTGTTCGCCCAAAGCAACACGCTCGGCAGCGTGATCGAAGCGCCGATCTTTGCAGCCGAGCCGAGCGGATCTTCGCCGATGCGACGTGCTAGGCGATCGATACCCTGCACCTGAGCATTCCAAAACGACACCAGCATATTCAGCGCTTGGGTTTTACTGCCGATACGTGCGAAGTCGAGCGTCACTTCCCGGCTTTCATAACCGGCCGATTGGATTGCAGCTTTGTTGTCCTGACCAGCATCGATCGCGGCCTGCTTTGCTTTTTTAAATTCGCCGAGGCGCGTAGCATTCTCCGCCAGTTCCGACACCACGCGCAGCGCATCGAACGGCGATTTAAGCACGTTCCATGCCGCATCGCGGAAGCCCGTTTCGTCGTTCAATTTGATGACACTGTTTTGAATATAGTTACGATCGAGCGCGACCATGGTAGCGTTGGCGCCGCCGGATTTAAGCCAATCCTGGAAATCGTCATCCTTTTTGATCATACTCGCGGCGCCGCGGGCAGTATCGAGCAACGGCACGAATCCGTTTTTGCTGTTGATTAGCGCATCGAATTGGTCGCGGATCAGGTTGCGCGGGAAGAAGTCGGGCGACAAGGTGACACCAGCGCGGAACATGCTGGCCGGTGCGGCGATAATGCGGAACAGCGAATTCACTGATTCCTGGTCGGCCGCCTTGAACACGGCAGCCACGTCGGGATTCAACTTATAAACATCGCGCTTGCCATCGTTGAACACGGCGATCTCGTCGGCCGCTAGCGGCTGGCGGGCGGAGCGGAATACGGTTAGCAGATCGTCGGGAACATTTTCGATGCCCTGTTGATTCAGGAACTTCGTCATTTCCTCGTCGCTTACAGTCACGCCTTTGGTTGGTGTCGGCACTTTCTGCGCCATGGCATCCTCGGTGTCGCCGATCTTGCCGCTCTTTTCCGCTAGGCCGATGAATTTCTGCGCGACGGTGTTGCGATCGGCGAGCGCCAAGTAACTATAGGTGTTCTTGATCACGCTCTCGATCGGATCGATTACGGCGCGATCGGAGCCTTTGATCGCCTTCAACGGGTTCTTCGTACCCAGGCCTTTGCCGGCGCCGCCACTCGTCAACCCATCGGTGTCGAACACGCGATAAAACGGCACATAATTCTTGTTGGCTTCGTTCATCGCGTTGTAGGCATCTTCGGACAGCACGCCGGAATCGCGAAGGTATTTTGTCAGGTGATTTTGAAAGTCGGTTAGATCCTTGGTGGCCGCATCCAGTTGTGCGCGATAATTATCCCCGCCTCCAATTTCATTTATAACCTTGTGCGCATCATCCGCACTAAAACCCGATTTAACTCCTCGCGATTCTAGTTCAATGGTACGCTTAGCGACGGCATACGCGCGAAGATCATCTAAATTATCTTTGAACGGCTCGACGATCGACTTCAATGATTTACCGACATTTTCGTAGGTGTGGAAATCGTAGGGCGATTGGGTAAGAAACTGATCGGCTTTGCCGAAGGATCCGCGCGTCAGGCGCGCCAGCTTATACGGATCTTCCGCCACCGGTAATTCCTCGCCGTTGGTCATCTTATCGACGGCCAGTTTCAACGGGTTCATGCCGTCGATAACCTTGGTGTAGAGATCATCCCAGGAGAAAGACTTTTTATCGGCGCCGCCCACGTCGATTTTATCGAGAATATTTTTCTGCGCTTCCTCCACGCTGCCCGGCGCGGGAGCCACGGGTTCGGCCGGCGCCGCGGGCGCTTCTTCCTTAGGCGCGAAATACGGATCCACCTGATCCTTGTAGGCATCCGGCACCTCGCCCGGCGGTTTCGTCAACAGATCCTGACCGACGGTCGGATCTTGCGATGCCGCTTTAATCACATCGGCCGGTTGCACGCCGGTTTTTGCGTAGACATTGCGCAGCGCGTCCGCCACCACCGGCACCTTATCGGCGACGCTTGCCTTCACGCTGTCGATCGCGGGCTGCAATTTACCGGCGAGATACGGCACCGTGTGGAATGCGCCGATCGTCAGCGCCGCATCGAGAAAATCTTGCGGATGCGGAAGCTGGCCGTCGAGCGCTTTTGCCGTTGTTACCATGCTACCCACTTCGGCCGTGCTGGTGCCGAGCGCTGTTAATGTCGAGCCTGCGCCTACGGCGCTGAGAAGTGGTTTGGCTGCCAAGCCACCTGTAGCCGTTGCGGCGCCCGTCACGTAACCCTTGGCGGTGTCGATCATGATGCCGCCGGCCCGCCGCACGAAATCGCCGGGGCTATGGAATTCACTATTCTTGTAAGCATCCATCATGGTCGAGCGTAAAGCTGCCGGGAGTGCGAATGCGCCCGCCGTGGCGGTGATCGCCGCGCCCGGCCCGGTTTCCGCGCCACCAGCGCCCCCGATCGCAAAACCCGCGGTCATTGCTGGAATGTCCCCGGCAAGCTGTGTGCTGCTGGCGGCCAGGCGCTGATACCAATTGGCGTTTTCCGGCACGTTCATGTCCGGGATCTTGCCGCGCTTCATCAACCCGGCTGTAGAATTCTGCCAACCGGCCGTAAGCGCATCTTCGAACGTAAAAGGCTTCGGTTCGGTCGTGCCGTCGCCCTTCGCCGCGGCAGCGGCCGCGCCCACGGTGCTATCGAAATGCTGCTGGATCGCTGCATCGGTTTTCGCCGAGGGGCCGGGGTTGCCAAAATAGTCGTCGACTTCCTGTCCGCTGAATCCGGCCGCGCTCAATTCCTGGCGTTTTTGGGCTTGCCAATTCGCCATATCGTCCGACGAGAAGCCTGCGGACGATAGGTTATTCAGTTCCTGTTGCCCTTCGCCGCTCATTTACTGCCGATCCGTTTCAGGTATTGCGCCGGGGTTTCGCCGGGTTGGCGTGCCGGCGGGGCGCTCGCGGGAGTAGCGGGCGGCGTCGGCGTCGAAGGAGCGGCCGGCGTCGTCGGCTGGCTGGCG